>OBEQ011021829.1_pt1 | contig 45354 bp, 35 predicted proteins | sample 1670901 | NCBI WGS metagenome assembly OBEQ01 (sample SAMEA104232315, study PRJEB22302) | groundwater metagenome | biome: forest; feature: aquifer; material: groundwater | place: USA | collected 2011-08-07 | depth 5.4 m
ATTTCACCCGTAACAAAACAGATACCTAAAGTTTCTACTGAACCATTAATTTCAAGATTGTGTAATCCTTCAGTAAAACATTCGTGCGCTGCTCCTTGAGCTCTTCCAATTAATGCATTGTCATTGTTGTTGTTTTGAGCAGTTGCAGCAGTTGTAAAAGCCAATGCAAAGAATAAAACAACTGTTTTTAGTGTGTTTTTCATACTTGTAATTTGTAAATAATAGTTTATAATTGATTTCAAAATTAAGTTAATTAATAACAAATTGAAAGAAAAATGTTATTAAATTACAGTTCATTTTGTGAACTCAGCATGAAAATCGGTTTAGTACACACAAAATATTATTCTCATTTTAAAATGTAAATCGAACAAAGTAATATAAACAAAAAAAGGGGATGCTACTAAAAACACCCCCCTCCCTTAAACTTTGCAATTATAAAATTATATATCCCAAGTTACTGGTTTATAAATAGTACTTGAAGGTGCATTTGCCCCATTTAAATTTCTTTCACTTTGAGGTATTGGAAATCTTCTAGGAACAACCGAACCATTATTAGGAGTTAAAGTTGGAAAACCAGTTCTTCTCCAATCTGTGAATGTTTCATGTTCTAAAAATAGAGCGATATATTTTTGATTCATTATAAGCTCCAATGTTATTGTTCCAGGATCAACAGATGCTTGTCCTAAATATGTTGCAATATCAACAGGACTTACACCATCTCGTTGCAGAGCCAAAGTAATGGCATTGATATAAAAAGGATGTGCAGCAACAGAACCAGAAATTCTAAAATTACATTCTGCTTTTATAAATTCTTGTTCTATTAAAGAAGCTATAACATGTGATTTATTTTCAGTTAGATATGAACTATTTTTATTAAAAGCTACAGAATACATTGGCATTCTTGGATCATTATAATCGGTCAACAGTGAAGTTATTTTATCACCAAGAATTAACGAACCTAACCATTGAGTATTGAATTGATTCATTGGGTGAGCAAATGCACCTCCTGAATAAGGAAACGAAAAATCGTTATTCAATCCTGTATTTAATAAATCTAAAACTGTTTGGTATTTTGTTGCATCTGCTTTTGCTAATCTTAAATTTGCTCTTGCATCAATAAAATAAGTCAATTCTAACCATTTTAAAACATCACCACCGAACATTAAATCACTTCCTTCATTTTCAGGCAATTTAACACCACCGTCAGCTTGACTTAAATCAATTCTTGCATCAGCTAACAATTTAAATACTGAAGCATATAATTCTTCGTGAGAATCATATTTTGGTTGTAAACTATTTACACCTTTAAAAGCATCAGAATATGGAGCTGAATCCCAAAAATCAGCTAAAAAAAGAAGAGTATAAGCTTCTAAAGTTTTAGCTATCCCATTGTAATGATGATACCCATTTTTGGTAGAAATTTCTTTTAGACCTTTGATTTCCATTAATATTTTAGTGTAAATATTAGTCTCATACAAAGATTCAACGTCGTTTCCATTAAACTTATAATCTTGAATAACTAAAAATTGTCTGTCATTACCTCTTAATTGTTGTGTTAATATACCAGAATAACGAGCAGCATCACCTCCAAAAGAATAACTAATTGCAGCTTCAATACCAGGTAAAATTACTTTAGGTTCAACCGAATTAGGGTTATTTGGATTTGTATTTACTTCCCCGAAATACTTTTTACAAGCGGTCAATCCAAACGCAACCACTAGTAAACTTAAAATTATATGTTTTTTCATTTTGTAATGATTTAAAGTTTAATATTCACACCAAAAGTTACTGAACGAGTATTTGGCATGTTAAAATAATCAAGTCCCTTTGAATTACTTGACGAACCAGTTAAACTAGTTTCTGGATCTACACCTGTATAAGGAGTAAACAATAAAAGATTATTTCCAGAAAGATAGATTCTAAATTCGTTCGAACTCGCTTTTACTAATTTTTTCACTTTAAAAGTATATCCCACAGAAATATTTCTCAAACGATACGAAGATGCATCTTGAACAAAAGGAGCAGAAACACTTCCGAATCCACCGCCATTACCTGTATACCAATTTTGATCTAAACCAACTTTTACATCATTTTGAGTGTTGTTTGTAACAAGATTTCCGTCTACGTCATAGTGACCTTGAACACCTTCAATAACAGTAGAGGTTTCACCTACAACATCTCTATTTTCAGTGTTTTTAGATACTCCGAAAAAAGTTAAAGCTCCTTGTGTTCCGTTCCACATTTGACCGCCTACTTTCATATCAATTAAGAAAGAAACGTCAAAATTCTTAATTTTAAATGAGTTGGTAAGTCCCATAATAAATTTAGGATTTGGATTACCAATCACTTTAAAATTTGGATCAACTAATGGATAACCATAATTTGAACTTGTTGGATCGTTGTCAATTACCAATTGACCATCCGTTGTTTTAGCAAAATCACCACCGTATAGTTGACCATATTGCTCACCTTTAATATGATAAACTCCAACATCAGAAAAACCACCAACAAATAATTTGTCCAAACCATTTGCTAATTCATCAACAATTGATATGTATTTTGTAAATGTAGAACCAACATTCCATTCAAATGATTTTTTACGAATAACAGCCACATTTAAAGAAGCGTCAATTCCTTTTGTATGCATAGAACCACTATTCATTAAGATTTGAGAATATCCAGTAGAACCTGAAACAGGAGCAGGAATAATAGCATCCGTTGTTTTTCTATAATAAACAGCTACATCTAAAACAAATCTTCTTTTTAAGAAGCTCAAATTCGTTCCTAATTCGATTTCTCTAGATGTTTCAGGTTTTAAATTTGGATTACCTTGTGTGTTACTTAATCCAAAACTTGTTGCTCCAGCATAAGGAAATGATATACCACTAGAACCTGTCCAAGAATCTGTGATATTTTCAGTTCCTGAAAGTTGTTCGTAGACTGTACTAGTTGAATAAGCATCTGCAGGTCCTTTTGAAACTTGAGCGAAAGACATTCTTAACTTTCCAAAATCCAACACTTTTTTATTTTTAATTAATTCAGAAAACACAAAACTTGTTGAAACGGATGGATAAAAGAATCCAATATCTTTCATTTTATAATCTACTCCAGGAACAATAAAACGTGAGTCATAATCTTGACGACCAGTAAGAGTTAAGTAAATCATCGACTTATACCCTAGATCCACATTTCCGAAAAAAGAAAACGATTTATAAGCATTCGTAAAATTAGAAGAATTAATATTTGTAGCTGCACCTAAATTTCCAAAACATTCAAAAGCAAAATCTCTACCTACACTATATAATTGAGAAGAGGAAGTGTTAAATGTATTCATTCCAACTTGATAAGAAATATCGAACTTTTTGTTTTTAGTTAAAGCTCCAGCACCAGAAAGTGTGTAATATGAATCTGTTTGTTTCACATTGTAAACTTCTTCAGTAACTTTTCCTCCAGGATTTGCTATTGAACCTATCGCAAAAACTTGTTTTCTTTTGTCAGTATAGGTATCTAATCCTATATTCATTCCTAATGTAGCCCATTTAGAAAACTTATATGATGCTTGAATATTACCGATTAAACGATTTACATCATCATGAAATGGGTTTTTATTTACTGTCCAAAAAGGATTGTCATAACCACCACCACCACGGTAATTTCTTTGTGATCCATCAGGCAATATATAAGCATCAGTTGTCTCCCATGCATTTTTATTACCATTAGAATTATCAAAAGAATTCGGAGTTCGCAATAATCCAAGCATCACACCTGATAAATTTGAACCTTGTTGAATTCTATCTCCACCAGAATTAATATAATTTGCAGTACTAGAAATATTTAATTTCTTCTCAAAAAACGACAAAGTAGAATTTAAACTTACATTCGTTTTTTCAAATGTATTGGTTGGAATTACTCCTGATTCTCTACTATTGGAAGCAGAAAAACGTAAACTTGCTGTTTCATTTCCTCCAGTAAGAGAGAAATTATTTTTTGTAGTAAACCCTGTTTTGAAAAAATCATCTACATTATTATAAGTATTAATAGGCGATAAAGTACCGGGACTATATACAATACTTCCATTTTTGTCATACGGATTTGGAGTTGAAGGGTCGTATGTCAAATCTGTCATTTTTGGTCCCCAGCTTAATGATTCACCCTGATCTGGTCCGTAATATTGATGTGTTTTTGTTAATGTATCGTATTCTCCTTGCGCATATTTTGTTTGCAATTGTGGTAATCTATTTACTTGTGAAGCAGTAACAGATGATCCAGCAGTAACAGAAATTTTCCCTCCATTATTTACTTTTCCTTTTTTAGTGGTAATAACTATAACACCATTTGCACCATCAATTCCATAAATTGCAGAAGCCGCACCACCTTTTAAAACAGTTAATGATTCAATATCATCTGGATTGATATCAATCCCTCTATTTGAAAAACTTACAGACTCAGTATTATCTGATGCCTCACCACCCATTGAGGATTCACTGTTGTTGATTTTCACACCATCAATTACAAACAAAGCCTGATTGTTTCCTGTTAAAGAAGAAAAACCTCTAAGAACTACACTTGAACTTGCACCAGCAGCACCTGATGATTGTGTAACATTCGCTCCAGCAACAACTCCATTTAATGAATTTACAACATTGGTTTGGTTCGAATTACGAATTGCATCACCACTAACCGTTGAAACGGCATAACCTAACGATTTTTCACTTCTTTTGATACCCAAAGCTGTTACTACAACTTCTTCGATTTGTGTTGATTTTCTTCTTAGAATTACATCTATTACATTTGAAACGCCAATGCCAAATTCTGCACTTTCTAATTCTGGGAAGCTAAAAACCAATGTATCTTTGTCAGAAGGGACTGTAATGGAATATTTACCATTTACATCACTCAACGTTCCGACGATAGAACCTTTGATTTTAACATTCGCTCCAGGGATCCCCTGATTGTCTTCTTCCGAAATAATTGTTCCTGAAATTTCACGTTGACCGAGTACGACAACATGAAAAATTAGAAATATTCCGAGAAGGAATAAATTGGTTTTTTTCATTTTCTAGTATATTATAGTTTAACATCGCCAAAATAACATAAAATTAACAAGGAAAACAAGAATTGTTTATAAAATAACAACTAATATTAAAACAGTTAATTTATCAACTAAATATAACTCATTGTTTTAATTAATTAATTATTTGTAAAACAACTAATAATAAACAATCAGAATCCAACTAATAGGGTAATTAAAGATAAAAAATCTAATATTAACTACAAAAACACAAAATCAATGAAAACAAATAATTTCGCTTCCTATTATTATAAATAAATCACTAATTTTGATTTTTAGAACGATTTATGAACAAAAAAATCATTTTCTCTATTTTAACATTCATTTTGGTTATTTCAATTTATTGGATAAACAATATAGCTAGTGTTAAATTTAATAATGCATTTTACTTTTGGGAAAACAATAGAGTTTCACTTTCTCCATTTGAAATTAGCGAATTGAAAGAAATGAAAACTACTAAATTGTATGTGAAATTTTTTGAGGTTGAAAAAAATGAAATTCATGGTATAATCCCTTCTGCAAAATCTGAATTAAAATTAAATAAACAAAAAATTCAATCTATTGAAATAATTCCGACAGTTTATATTCGAAATTCTGTTTTCAAGAATACATCAAAAAGTGGATTAACGGAGTTAGCTGAGAACATTTATTCACTTATTAATAAAAGCTATACTGAAAATTTTCAATTTTCAAAAAATAGTTTAAAAGAAATTCAAATTGATTGCGATTGGACAGAAAGCACAAAAGAAAAGTACTTCTATTTTTTAAGAAAATTAGTCAACCTATCAACTACACAGATTTCAGCAACTTTAAGACTTTACGCATACAAATTCCCTGACAAAATGGGAGTTTTGCCAGTAGATCGAGCAATGTTAATGTGCTACAATTTATTATCACCTGCTGAAGCTGGAAATAGAAATTCAATTTTAGAATTGGAAGAATTACAGAAATATTTGGTCAGAGCGAAAAAATACCCCATTCCATTAGATGTCGCACTTCCTATTTATTCAGCAATCCATATTTATCAACACAATAAATTTAGAGGAATGCTTTATGGAGAAAATAGAAAGTTGGTGAACAAAACAACATCAACAAAAGGATTATGGCATACAATAAAAAAAGACACACTTGTCAATGAAATTTTTATTAGAAAAGGTGATAAAATAAAATTTGAATATAATTCTCCAACTAAAATCAAAAAAGCGATTGATATTATTAAATCAAACGTTATTTTTGAAGGGCAAACAACAATTGCATTATACCATTTACAAGAAACTGAACTTAAACAATATTCGAATGAAGAATTGGCTACTTTTTATACTCTTTTTAAGCATTAACAGTTTAAAAACTTCAGCTTGTGGCTATTATCCTTATGGTGAAGATATTCGATTTAGCTTGTTGAAACCTTCTTTCATTCAATCAAAAGGGATGGATCAATTCTTTTATTCTTCCCATTTATATTCTTATAATCCAGCTGAAAACAATGCAGCCTACTTGATCAACAACGATGAAAACATTGATTTGTGGTTTAACTATTTCAAAAAAAACATTGATAAAGTATCCATTTACGATGCGGTTTATTCGTTAACAGAGAAAGATTTTAGGGATAAAAGTCACGAAAATAAACTGATAAAAACACTTCAAACAGTTGAATATAGAGATGTTTTTAATTATTTGCTTTTTGCAAAAAAATGTAGTCCATTTAATGGCGATTATTCCGATCCTTGGGAGAAAAAGACTAAAACATTGACAGTAAAGCGAAAAAAACAAATTAAAATAGCGTTGAAAAATGCATCGATATCTACCAATCCGGAACTAAAAAGACGTTATGCTTATTTAGCGTTGAGAATGTCCTATTATAATTCTGACAAATTAACACTGAATCAAATTTATACAACTTATTTTAAAAATGTAGAAACATTAAATGCAATTGATTATTGGGTATTGCATTTTAAAACTCAATTTGAAGCTCCTTCAGCTAGAAGAAATATCGATGTTTCCCTCGTATTTGCTCATTCTCTAGAAAAACGATTTCCGATTCACCAATATTACGACAATACTTTTAGTCTTGAACAGTCAATTTCTCAAGCAGTTAATGATGATGAAAAAGCATCTTTGCATTTGTTATATGCATCGAAAAAAGCAGATCGAGCTTTAGAAAACTTGAAAGCGTTTCATCAATTTTCACCAAAAAATGAACAACTAGAGTTTTTATTATTACGAGAAGTCAATAAGTTAGAAGATTGGATTTTAACCCCACATTTCACTTTATTTGAACCTTCGTTGTATAGTCAATCGTATGATGTGTCAGACAATCAATTTTTAGAAGATCGATTAAAAAGCGATAGAGCGTATGCCAAAGAATTGGTGACATGGATGAATTCAATTGATAAAAAAACGATCACTAATATAGATTTATGGTTATCTATTAAAAACTATGTCAGATTTATCGCAAATGACACAAAAGGACTAATTCAAGACATTTCACAGAACATGTCAGTATCTTCTAAAGAAGAAAAAGTGACACAATTCAACAATATACTTTATTCATTGGTATTTTTAACCAATAAAAATAATTCAAATTTAGTGAATGAAACAGTTCAAAAAACACTTTTAAAAGAATCAAAAATCCATAATTATCAATTTCTTTTTGCAATTGGTAGAGAATTAGAATACAATGGAAACACAACAGATGCTGCATTTATTTACTCTAAAATAAATGAGGTAAGTGATTGGTCAGAAGAAGAAGGAGGATATATCAATTCAAGCTTTTGGAAATCTGACAAAGGAATTTCGGGAATTGGAAATAGTGATTATTTTGCTGATTATTTCGATTATTTGGACGCGCAATATTCTCCAGAACAACTCGCTAGCCTTTTATCAAATATCGAAAACAGACATGAATATACTGATTTCGAAAGATGGAAATATTCCATTGTAAAAAAACAAACATCTATTCTCTACGACTTACTTGGGACAAAATACATGCGTCAGGACAAACTAGACATGGCACAAACTTCCTTTGGAAAAGTAAATGATTCAATATGGAAAGCAGAGAATTCAACCTTCAAGTTTTATTTAGGAGCTAATCCATTTTACACCAATATGTACAATGAACACAAACCAACAGAATGTGACACTATAGTTTATACCAAGCTAGAAATTGTCAAAAAACTGATCGATTACAAATCAAAAATTGAAACGGAAACAGGAGATAAAAGTGCCTATTATTCTTTTCAAGTTGCCAATTGCTATTTAAACATGACCAATTATGGAAATTCATGGATGATGAAAAGATATTGGTGGTCAGGATATACAATGAGAACTGGTTTAGAAGATGACGACGATTATCTTCAAGCAAACATTGCGAAAAAATATTATTTATTAGCAGAATCTAAATCTCAAAATCAAAAATTTGCCGCGCTATCTTTACGGATGGCAGGAAGATGTGAAGATTTGAGAATGTTAAACGAGAAAAGAGAAGCTGAATATGATTCTGATAATCAAAATTCTGCACCAATTAAAAATAGCTATTTTAGTAAATTAGAACAAAAATATCCAGATCATTATGAGCCTTTGATTAGTAATTGTTTGTCGTTTACGGAGTATTATTCTTCTGTTAAAGGGAAGTGAAAAACTAAATTTAGAATGGAAAATAAAATTATTTTATATCAAAATATAACTGGAAATGTAACCGTAACCGTAACTTTTTATAACGAAAGTTTTTGGCTAACTCAGAAAGCTATTTCTCAACTTTTTGGAGTAGAAGTACCTGCAATTAGTAAACATCTTAAAAATATTTTTGATTCGGAAGAATTAAGTGAAAATTCAGTTATTTCCAAAATGGAAACAACTGCATCAGACGGAAAGAATTATAAAACTGCTTTTTACAACCTCGACGCAATAATTGCAGTTGGTTACCGAGTAAATTCTAAACAAGCGACTCAATTTAGAATTTGGGCAACCAATACATTAAAAGAATATATTGTAAAAGGTTTTGTTTTGAATGATGAAATGCTTAAGAATGGCAAAGCATTTGGAAAAGATTATTTTGATGAATTATTGGAGCGTATTCGAGAAATACGAGCAAGTGAGCGAAGAATGTATCAAAAATTGGGTGATATTTTTCAGCAATGTAGTGCTGATTATAAAAAGGATTCTGATGATGCAATTTTATTTTATAAAATGGTTCAAAACAAATTACATTTTGCAATAACAGGACAAACTGCCGCTGAAATTGTATATAACCGTGTAGATAAGAACAAAGATTTTATGGGGTTATCGACATGGAAAAATGCTCCTGAAGGAAAAATTCACAAAGATGATGTAACGATAGCAAAAAATTATTTAAATGAAAATGAAATAGGAGATTTGAATTTACTTGTTAGTGCTTATTTAGATTTAGCAGAGTTTCAAGCAAGACGTAATCATCTTATGAATATGAAAGATTGGCTAGAACGTACAAATAAATTTTTAGAAAGTAATAGTTTAGATGTTTTACCAAATGCTGGAAATATTTCACACGATCAAGCAGTTGAAAAAGCTCATGCCGAATTTGAAGAATTTAGAATTGAACAAGACAAAAAATACATTTCAGATTTAGATAAAGAGATAAAAAAAATAATGAAGAAATGAAATTATATTGCCGATTTCTTCACAATTAGTAAATCGAATGGAAATTGTTTTTTCGACCACCTCTGTTTTAGTCATCAACTATTGAGAACAAAAAACGAAACATTTCCCCATCCCACAACAATTCCCTATCTTTGCATTAGTTTAAAAAACATCAATGACAAAAGGCAAGGAAAACATTCGGAATCTGACATTAAAAGAACTTACTTCCTACATGGAAAAATTGGGTGAAAAATCGTTTCGATCCAAACAAGTTTATGAATGGCTGTGGCAGAAAGATGCTTCTACTTTTGAAGATATGACGAACCTAGGTTTGGCTTTAAGAGAGAAATTAGAGAACGCCTTTTTTATTGATAAAATCAAATTAAACGATCAACAAATCAGTTCGGATAAAACAATAAAATGTGCTTTTTCTGTCGATACTGGAAAAGTCGTTGAAGGAGTATTAATTCCAACAACATCTCGAACAACAGCTTGTATTTCTTCTCAAGTTGGTTGTTCTTTAGCATGTACTTTTTGCGCTACAGGCAAATTGAAATTGATGCGTAATTTAACTGCTGGAGAAATTGTTGATCAAGTTGTGTATTTACGAGATCAAGCTGAAAGTCGGTACAATACTCCTTTGACAAATATTGTCTATATGGGAATGGGTGAACCGCTTTTGAATTATAAAAATGTTGTTCGTTCGTGTGAAATTTTGACTTCAAAAGAAGGATTAGGAATGTCTCCTCGAAGAATTACGGTTTCAACTGCTGGAATTGCAAAAATGATTAAACAATTGGGAGATGATGAGGTAAAATTCAATCTTGCTCTTTCTCTTCATGCTGCAAATGACAAAAAGAGAAGTCAAATCATGGAAATAAATGACAGTAATGACTTAGAAACATTGTCAGAAGCATTGATTTATTTTCACGAAAAGACAGGAACTCGTGTCACTTTCGAATACATCATTTTCAAGGATTTTAATGACAAATTAGAAGATGCCCAAGAATTAGCTGAATTTGCGAAATGTGTTCCTTGTAAAATAAATATTATTGAATACAATCCAATTGATGCAGGTGGATTTCAACAAGCATCAATTGAACGAGTGAATGCTTTTGAAAAATTCCTTTTAGACAGAAATTTAATCGTTCATGTTAGAAGAAGTCGAGGGAAAGATATCGATGCAGCATGTGGTCAATTAGCGAATAAAAATAAGGCAATTACGAGTGATGATCGAAAAATGAAATAAAATGATACGATATTTTAATTATATTTGTATTATATGATGAATGTGAATGAAATAATGGCTCCGATTGATGTTGAAATGAACGAATTTGAAGTTCGTTTTCGCCAAAACATGAAGTCGAAAGTTCCGTTATTGGATAAAATTACACATTACGTTATCAAAAGAAAAGGGAAACAAATGCGTCCTATGTTTTTATTTCTTACCGCTAAAATGTTGGGAAATATAAATGACAAAACGTATGATGCTGCCTCATTAGTCGAACTTTTACATACAGCTTCTCTTGTTCATGATGATGTTGTGGATGATGCCAATGAACGACGAGGTTTTTTCTCTTTAAATGCTTTATGGAAAAACAAAATAGCTGTTTTAGTTGGTGATTTCATGCTTTCAAAAGTTTTGCTTCTTTCTATCGAAAAAAACAACATTCGCCTTTTAGGAATTGTTGCTAGAGCAGTAAGAGAAATGAGTGAAGGTGAATTACTCCAAATCGAAAAAGCGAGAAGACTAGATATTACAGAAGAAGTATATTTCGACATTATACGTCAAAAAACAGCTTCTTTGTTAGCGACAGTTTGTGAATCTGCTGCTGTTTCAGTTGACAGAGAAGATGAAGCTGAAAATATGCGGAATTTTGGAGAATTAGTTGGATTAGCATTTCAAATAAAAGATGATATTTTTGACTACGGAACTCCCGGAAACATTGGAAAACCGACAGGTTTAGATATCAGAGAACGTAAAATGACTTTGCCATTGATTCATGCACTTAATGTTTGCGATAAAGCAACAAAAAAAGAATTAATCAACATCGTAAAAAACCATAACGAAGAATCGAAATACGTTAAGCGTGCAGTAGAATTAGTTGTCCAAAACGGAGGAATTGATTATGCTTATAAAAAAATGATGGAATTAACAGAAAAAGCATTAACTTGCCTTGAAACAATTCCAGATTCAGCTTCTAAACAAGCAATTATCGGATTAGTAGAATATACAACACAACGAGAAAAATAGACCACCATGAAAATAACAGCATTATTTTGTCTTTTAATATTGGCAACAGCATGTTCTGAGGAACCAAAAAAAGTAACTCCTAAAGAATCGGAAGAATCTCTAGAAGAATACAAAAATGGCGTGTACACCATGTATTATCCTGGAAAAAAGAAAATTAAAATTCAAGGAATGCGTGACGTGAAAAAAGTACGTGACGGAAAATGGATTTTATTATCACCCAACGGAACAGAGTTGTCCTATACTTATTTTGAAAAAGGAAAAAGAGAAGGTCATTCTTTCGTAAAATATCCAAATGGTGCGATGCATTATCATGGAGAATACCTTCATGATAAACAAGTAGGTATTTGGAAATTTTATGATGAAAAAGGTAAATTAACCAAAGAAGAAGATCACGGTACCGGAGCTGCTGAATAATAAATGGCAAAAATTCCCCCACATATAATTGATGAAATTATGCAAACCTCTCGTATCGAAGAGGTAATAGGGGAATTTGTGAATTTAAAAAGAGCTGGTTCTAATCTAAAAGGGTTGAGTCCATTTACGGATGAGAAATCACCTTCATTTGTGGTGTCTCCTGCGAAACAAATATTCAAATGTTTTTCGACTGGAAAAGGTGGTTCTGTTGTGACGTTCTTAATGGAAAAAGAGCATTTTTCGTATCCAGAAGCTTTAAAATGGTTAGCCGATAAATATTCTATTCAACTTCCTGAAGATGTTCCCGCAACTGCCGAAGAAATGGCGGCTATTACCGAAAGGGAAAGTCTTCATATCATCAATGAGTTTGCGAAAGAGTTCTTTATGAACAACATGCACGAATCAGAAGAAGGAAAAGCAATTGGACTTTCCTATTTTGAAGAGCGTGGTTTCCGAATGGACATTGTGAAAAAATTCCAATTAGGATATTGCTCCAACAAAAGTGATGAGTTCACCAAAGCTGCATTAACAAAAGGGTATAAACTAGAATACCTAGAGAAAGTCGGATTGGTAAAATCGAAAGATGACAGACAGTTTGATTTTTTCAGAGGAAGAGTAATGTTTCCAATTCACAGTGTCTCTGGGAGAACTTTAGGATTTGGAGGAAGAACATTAATTACCGATAAAAAAATAGCGAAATACTTCAATTCACCTGAAAGTATTATCTACAATAAAAGTGAAATTCTTTATGGATTACATTTCGCTAAAGGAGACATTGTAAAATACGACAATTGTTTTTTATGTGAAGGATATACAGATGTGATCAGTATGTATCAAGCTGGAATTCAAAATGTTGTTTCATCTTCTGGGACTTCTTTAACGAAAGACCAAATAAAATTAATTCGTCGTTATACACATACGATTACGATTTTATATGATGGCGATGCACCTGGAATAAAAGCTTCTTTTCGAGGAATTGATTTAATTTTAGAAGAAGGGTTGAACGTGAAAGTTGTTTTATTTCCGGAAGGAGAGGATCCTGATTCATTTTCAAAAAGCGTTAGTACTTCTGTTTTAGAAGCATATATAAAAGATCATACACAAGATTTCGTTTCTTTCAAGACAGATATTTTATTGAAAGATAGTCAAGGTGACCCGATTAAAAAGGCTGAATTAATTCGTGACATTATCCATTCAGTTGGGTTAATTCCTGATTTAATAACTCGTTCAGTTTATGCAAAAGACATTGCCAAACGGTTTGAAATCAGCGAAGAAATCGTTACGAATGAATTAAATAAATTACGTAAAGGTGTCATTGCAAAACAAACAAACGAACCTGAAATAAGAGATATTCCGATTGACATTATTCCAGTTGATCATTCTCAAAAAAGTCAAATTCCTGAGGTCGATTTATTTGATTTTAACGAACGAGATTTAATTCGAAAAATGATCAAATACGGACCTTTTGCAATTGAAACGGAACACATCAATGAAGATGGCGAAAAAATAATTGTAGAAGTAAGTGTTGTGGAATTAGCTTGTCACGAATTAGACAAAGATGATTTATTTTTTGAACATCCTTTGTATAACCGTCTGCATAAAATAATGGCTGAAGGATTGGTGAACCAGACATTGTATAAATCGAGTTTTTTCTTGCGGCACGAAGATCAAGAAATTGTAAAATTTGTGAGTGAAATTGAAACAGAAGAACACGAATTGAGTCCGCAGTGGTTGGTAAAACACAAGATAGAAACCAGTACTGAATTGGATAAATTACAACAAGCAATAATGGGAGCAATTTACTCATTTAAAGCAGGTAAGATTAAAAAAAGAATTCAAGAAATATATAAATTATTAGAAAAAATTGATAAAAACGTGAACAATGCTGATTTCGATGAAGAACAGTTTACAGATCTGTTATCAGAACAAATTGCATTATCAAAAGTAGATATCATTTTATCTGAAAAACTAGGAAGAATCATACATTAACAACTATGTTTAGTACAACTTTATTTGAATTAGGACCTTACAATGTTTGCCTATGGAATTTAATTATATTGACTATAATTATTTTCGGAGCAACACAATTGAGACGTTTTATTCACCGCACGCTCAAACGCATGTTGAGTAATGCAAATATTCGAGTTGAAGGTCAAAAAGTTGCTTGGTTGCGTTTATTAAGTCAAGCTGTTTATGCGTTGGCTGCTTATATTTCTGTCCTATCATTCAACATCAACAACGACGATGTTTCCTTCTTTAAATTTTTAGATCATAAATTCATTGATGAAAAGAAATTCAATTTCAAGTTTTACTACATCATCATTATTGTCGCGATTACTTTTGGAGCTAAGTTGCTCGTCAATCTTACAAAAATCTACATTTCCAGAAAAGTAAAAGAGAAAAATGGATTGAATCAAGGTTCAGAATACATTTACAATCAATTGGCGAAATATGTCATTTATGTCTTCTCCTTTTTCTTGTGCTTAAAAACATTGGATATTGAAATAGCCATTCTTCTTACCGGATCAGCGGCCTTATTGGTTGGAGTTGGTTTGGGACTTCAGGACGTTTTTAAAGATATGTTTTCGGGAATCATTTTATTGTTTGAAGGAAATGTAAAAGTGGGAGATATTGTCGAAATGAGTAACGCAGGAATCACAGAACCCATCGTTGCAAAAATTATAAAAATCAACATTCGGACAACACAAATTGAAACCAGAGAAGGAAATGTATTGATAATTCCAAACAATAAATTAACCCAAGAACACGTAGAAAACTGGTCACATGGTTCAGAGTTATCGCGTTTTAAAATCTTTGTAGTTATTTCTTATGGAACGAATACTGAATTGGTTGCACGACTTTTGAAACAAGCTGCTATGAGTCATCCAAAAGTAAAGAAATCAGAACCAGTAGATGTCCGTTTAGCGAATTTTGGTGAGAATGGAATGGAAATGGAATTGTTATTTTGGGCCGATCAAAGTTGGGATATAAATAATTATAAGTCAGAAATTAGATTGGAAATAGATCGCTTGTTTAGAGAGTATAAAATTGTGATTCCATTTCAGCAGAGAGATGTGCATATTGTTGGGAAAGGTTAGTTTTCAGAAATATTAAAAAACATAGCTACAAAATCTATCTAAGAGGGTTAGTTTTTCTTTATTTACTTCGTTTATTTACATCAGTCAAATAATATAAATACTCATATCAATTTGAAGACACAAAATTTAAAAAAACATGAAATAAAATCTTTATTAAAAGAAGATTCAACAATTAGATGTTTAGATATTGAGTTGTTACTCGATTTAGACTCAGATATAGAAATATATAAAATTAAAGATAATAAGTATTTGGGATATCTAAAAGACGAGAATTTTGGTATTATTTATAATTCTTTAGATGACTTGAAGAAAGTTACATCTGAGCCAGAAAATGAAGTGGTCTATGAAGATTGGTTGAAAGAAATGAAATTTTTAGGAAAGGATTTAAAACAAGTTGAAGTAACAAGCTTTCCGTTATTATCTAAATTGATAAAGGTTGATTCTATTATAGTTGAAGATAATAAACATGTTTCTAAATTAGAAAAGAAAATAGATGGGGGTTGTTTTCAAGATTATAATCCGATTTTATATAAAGAATTATTACTTTATATGATTAAATTAATAAAACAGAAACCTGAAAAAATAGATATTTTTGTTAATATTGATTTTGATGTTTTTATAATGGTAAACAAAAAAGAGTTTAGTTTGTGTTTGTTTATTTGGAATAATATTTTTGAACCTTATCCAGATTTACTAAATAATTTGGTCTTTTATTTGAAGCAAGAATCTCTACGTAAATAGCGAAATCCCCCCGCTCCGCTGGAAATGTTTTCATGCGGTTTTCATAACTAATAACTGAAACATAATTTGACTTGGATTTACCTTCGATGCTACTCGTCGTGTAATCCATTTTAAAAACTAATTAATTAAAAAGCTAGCTCAACGTTAGTTAAGTTTAAATAATTTCTATATTTGAGAGTTAAGTAAAAGAACGAGGATCATGCTTCGAGTTTCAATAGGATTGCAATTCCTGATGAGCGGTGCCTGAAATCCCAGAAAACTCTATATAATATTTAAAATTGAATTATGAAAAAGTACTTTTTATCAATTGTTTTAGTATTGATGACTTTAAATGAATTGTATTGTCAAAGTATAAAATTTCACATTGATAGTTTGGTAATAAGTTCTGTTCCTTGGATATTATCTCCTGGGCGATTTGGTAGATCTTCAGATGAAATTAGAGGACAACGCACTATTGTTGTTAAAGATTCTATTTCAATACATGAATTTATGCTTTGTGCTGAAAAGGGGTTAAGTACAATCGAAGGAACTGACTTTTATATAGACCCGAGAGTTGTTATTGATATATATTATGAGAATACTTTCATTTCTATTTGTGTAGATGTTGATCAAATGTTTAGATATTCTAACACAAAAGTAGTAAGTGTTAATAGGCCATTATTTAAATGGCTTATGAATTATGTTCCTATGTAAATGGGGAAGCACAAAATCACTCCGCTGGAAATGTTTTCATGCGGTTTTTGTAACCGATAACTGAAAGATAATTAGTTTGGATTTACCTTCGGTGCTTCGTGGTGTAGTCCATTCTAAAAAATAATTAAAAAACTAACTAAACGTTAGTTAAGTTTAAATAATTTCTATATTTGAGAGTAAATTAATAGGACTAGGAGCATGCTTTGGGTTTCAGCAAGATTGCAAATCCTACTGAGCGGTGGTACTTCGTTGTTTTAATCGTAATTTGCCTTATAATCCGCAAAAAATAAAATGGAAAACGAAATTTAAATAAATTCATTTTTTGAATGGTAAATTTCATCAAAATTTCAAGCTCCACAGGATCTGTGATTAGGATTGTCTACATATTAAAAACCACAAAGACAGTTTAATAAATTATAAATTATTATCTAGTTGTAAGTAAATTTATTTTTGTATATTTAACTATATATAAAAATTATGGATGATATATTAATAATCCCAGACACAGTCGTTATCAATAAAATACACTTCATTAGAGGTAACAAAGTTATGTTAGACAGTGATTTAGCAGAATTGTATGGCGAAGAAACAAGAAGATTAAATGAACAAATCAAAAGAAATATAGAGAGATTCCCTTCGGATTTTATGTTTCAATTAACAGAAAATGAATTTGAAAACTTGAAATCGCAATTTGCGACATCAAGTTGGGGAGGAAGAAGAAAATTGCCTTATGTTTTTACAGAACATGGAGTATTAATGTTATCAAGCGTATTAAATAGTAAAAAAGCGATATCAGTAAATATACAAATAGTGAGAATTTTCACAAAAATGAGAGAAATGCTTTTAGCTAATAAAGATATATTATTAGAATTAGAAAAAATAAATCAAAAGGTTATTGGTCAAGATGATAGAATTGATATGATTTATGATTATTTAAAAGAATTTATTCAATTAAAAAAGAAACCAAGAATAGTAATTGGTTTTAAATCTGAAGATCAAAGCAAATAACATCCATTCCTCTGAATTTGTAATTCTACATTTTTTATATTTGATAACTGAAACAAGAGTTGGCTTGGATTTACAATCCACATGCATTGATAATGAAATTTAACCCAGTTTTGGGAGAATGAAATTTGTAAATTAATGTAAACAGATGATCTGAATCATCATTAATTCGTCTTTTCTGAACAAATTCTAATTGATGTCCTTTTTTAGTTATAATCAAGGAACTAAAACAAATTCTCTATTAGAAATTAAATTACTCGACTTTAAGTCATTAGAGGATAACCTTTTACCTTTAAGTGAAGTTTCATTCAAGGACACAGATTTTGCTTCACTCAATGGAGTCCAATTAAGTCTATCGCCCTTAGATCTAGGCTTCATATTATTTGATATATTTTGACTATTCATATTGAGGAAATAAATACTATAACGAATTACAAATTTTAATTGAAAATACAAAAATATATTTCATTCAAACCCTAAATAGAAACTACTTCCCTCTCTCCTTCACATCCGAATTCGTATCTTCCTTCTCAACTTCCTCAACCTTATCATTCCCAAAAGTATAACTAACCGAAAAGCGAACACTTCTATTATCATAATAATCACTTGAAGTTATTTTTAAATCATTCGATCTATTGGTCAAAATCATTAAATCTGATTTGAAAATATCTGTAACATTGACAGCAACTTTTAGTTTTTTCTGTAAAAACAGATACCTGAAGCCGAAATCTACTGAATAAAATTGGAGTCCTCTTGTGAGACCATCAACAGATGGAAAAGTATATGACAAATTCAATTCAGAAGAAAATGTTTTACGTTTGTTCAATACAAACTGATTATTGGTTGCGAATTCTGCTCCAACGCCTTTCAATTTAGGAAGTGTATAATTTAAATTTGATTTTACATCAGAATAAGCAAAATAAAACTCATTGTAACTTTCCCACCAACTTATTTTATTAAAAACATACATCAAGCTCAAAACCAATTGATCGCTTTTCAAGCAATTCTTTTCAGTGGAAGTATTCATAAAAGTAACAGAATCGATGAAGGATATCTCCCATATTCCATTACTCAGTTTTGAATAAGAAACGCTCGCCATAAAAAAATCTTGAAAAGAATAAGACATCTCAATATTATTACTGAATTCAGGTCTTAAAAAAGTATTTCCTTCGTAATAAGCATAAGGACTAGTGTAAAAACGACTTGGATTCAAAGAACTGTATGAAGGACGATTAATACGTTTACTATAAGACAAACCGAATATAGAACTTTCACTCGTTTGTTTTTGAATAAATGCAGTAGGGAAAAAATTCAAATAGGAATATGAATTTTTTAAATTACTAATCACTTCTATTCCGTTAGCGTTAGTATACTCAGAACGAATACCAGCTTTAAAAGCCCAGCTCCCTAATTCTTTATTAACATCAATATAAGCAGCCTCAATATTTTCGTAATAATTAAATTGATTTGAATTGTTAGAATCTACTATAAATGAAGATTGAATTTTATTTGAAAGATTAAAATGATTTAAATTCGACATAAAATTCGATTTTAGTCCAGCTGTTAATTCGGCAATTTCAAAAGGTAAAACAAAGTCCAACGAAAAAGTATAGGCTGAATTATTTCTACCCCCTGTAGTTAAAAAATTGGTTTGTGAATTGCCAATAAGAGTCCCGTTTGAATCAAAATGATTGGTCAGCAATTCTCTTGAGTCGTTCCTTGTAGTTTTGTACCAATCCACATTAAATGACATTGTTTTGCCATTTGTATCTAAGTTTCTATTGATATAAAAATTAGAATTTTGTAAAGTAAAAAAAATATCAGAATTGTAATTTGTCTGAATAATTGAGTCTCTCAACAGATTTTGAAAAACAGAAGTAGAATTCACGCCTAAATCTTGCGTTCGACTAGTACTTCCATGATAAGAAACTCCAATCGTTTGCTTTTCATTCATTCTATAATCTAGAGAAATATCACTTTTGAAAGATTTGTAATTCACATCAGTTAATCCTTTGGTATCCCAATTATTTTGAGGAAATTCAATATTCGAACGATTTGTCCATAAAAATTTCTGTTGAAATGCGTTGGCTTTCACATTTAATGAAATCTTCTTTTTATTAAATGCAAAACTAGCACCACCAGAAGGAGAAGTAAACGTATTTTGATTCAACGCAGAAAAAACAGAACCCTTATACCCTTTTTTCCGAATTTGCTTTTGAACAATGTTTATGATCCCACAATTTCCTTGCGCAGAATATCGAGAAGGTGGATTGGTAATAACCTCAATTTTTGCAATATCATCAGAAGGAATGGATTGTAAATACAGAATCAACTCATCTCCAGATACAGCTATAATTTTATCATCTAAATAGACAGATACAGAACTTTTACCGGTAATTGAAATCGAAGAATGCGCAACACGAACACCTGGAGTTTTTTTAAGAACGTCATAAGCGGTTGATCCACTTGATGAAATACTATTTTCAACATTGAACACAACTCTGTCTACTAACTTTACAATTAATGCCTTTTTATAAGTAAAGACGACTTCTTCAAGTTCATTGGATATTTCAAATTTAATAGCGATTGACGTATCTTTTTGAAGGATTATTTCATATTTACTCTCGTTTTCAAAAAATCGTAATACAAGAGAATAATTTCCTTTTTCAACTGAATTAAATTGAAAATCCCCTAGTGAATCGGTTAATGTACTTTCTATTACAATTGAATCTTTTTGCAAAAAACAAGTGACAAATTCTAGTGATTTTTGAGTTTCATCAATTACTTTTCCTTGAATAGAATATTGAGACTTGACACTGAAAAATGAGAGAAAGAATATTAAAGTGGTTAGTAGTTTCATAAAAGTAGTTCGTATTAGTTTCAGTTGTTAAACGAAAAAGAAATATATTTATTGTGAAAGTTATTCGTTTATAAATTTAATTTCTGTTTAAATAGAGTGTTTTTTAACCCAGAGTGCGAAAGGAGTTGAAAAGATTAGTTTTATTGAGCTTTTGCATAACACTTTTAAAAACTTTGAGGTACTCTGTGAAAAAACTCTATGTTAATCTGTGGTTAAAAAAAATCTAAATACATTTGCCTTAATGAGAATAGTATGATCCTACAAAAGCTAATTTTAAAGTAGTATCTTTGTTACCAATTAACATAAATCTAGTTTAAAACAACGTAGTTTTAAATTCAAATTACAAGATATAATGTCACTCAAAAAATACAATGAAATCCTTCAAACAGCTATTATTGACGCTGGATTCGAAAATCAAACCGAATTTCAAAAAATTAGTATTTCTAAAATTAAAGAGGGTAAAGATTTTATTGGGATTGGTCCAAAAGGTTGTGGTAAATCAACTTCAATAGCTACGGGTGTTTTACAGCGTTTAGAAAAACAATCGGAAGACGATGCGCCTAGAGCTGTTATTATTGTAACGGATAAGGTTAAAACGTTAGAAATGGAAGCTGTTTTTGCTAAATTAGGAAGAAGGATGGATTTAATTACTGAAATTATTCATGATAAAGGGCATAAAGTTCAGCAGAGAAATGCATTATATACGGGAGCAGATATTGTTATCGGAACAGCAAAGCGATTGTATGAAATGTACATTTACAATGGATTGAATTTAGCCAAAGTAAAAATGATTATTATTGATGATGCGGAAGCTATTTTGAAAGCAGGTTTACAAACTGAAATTCTTCGGTTAACAGAAAGTATTAAGAAATGTCAGTACATAATGATCAATGATCAATTTACCGAAAGAATGAAAAAAGCTTCTGAATTATTTATGACTTTTCCAATTGTGTTTGAAGTAGAAGAGCAAATCGTGAAAGATGTTAGCGAAAACATTGAAGAATAGAGTTTGTGAATTTGAAAAAAAATTATTTTTGGGATAAAATTTAGGAGCATGCAACACATGAAAGAAGATTCATTAAAAAAGAAAGCACCGAAAACCGTGACAATGTCATCCGTTTTTAAAACGATCATGTGGCCAAGAAGAAAAATTTTAGGAATTGGGTTGATTTTAATTATAATTAGTCGTTTGACAGGATTATATCCAGCTATTGCAATTCAAACTTTAATCGATGTAATTGTAAAATCAAAAGATTTTTCAGCTTTACTTCAATTAATTCTTTTAGTTGTTTTTTCAATCATAGTTCAGGCTGTAACTTCTTTTATTCTTACAAAATTATTAAGCGTTGAAGCTCAAAATTTAATTTCTCAATTACGTGTACAAGTTCAAAAGAAAATTTTATCGCTTCCTGTAATTTATTTTGATAATAATAAAAGTGGAGCATTGGTTTCCAGAATTATGAGCGATGTTGAGGGAGTTCGAAATATTGTAGGAACAGGATTAGTTCAATTAATTGGAGGTGTTTTAACATCTGTTGTTTGCATCGTGTTATTAATTGAAATTAATCCTTGGATGACATTATCTACAATTTTACCAATTTCAATTTTTGGTATTATAGCTTTAAAAGCATTTGGAAAAATACGACCAATATTTAAAAAGCGAGGACAAATTAATGCTCAAGTAACAGGTAGATTGACAGAAACTTTGAATGGAGTGAGAGTCATAAAAGGGTTTAATGCAGAAGATCAGGAAAATAAAATTTTTGAAGATGGAGCAGAAGAATTGTTTCAGAATGTGAAAGCGAGCTTAACAGCTACGGCTTTAATTACAAGTTCAGCGACTTTATTATTAGGGATTGCTTCGGCAATTGTGATGTTATTGGGAGGGTATTTTATGATTAATGATGAAATATCAAAAGGTGAATTGATGAAATTCATGGCTTTATTAGCTTTTATGATTGCACCAATAGTTCAAATGAGTAACATTGGAAGTCAGATTTCAGAAGCTTTTGCAGGGTTAGATCGAACTCAAGAAATTATGAATATGATTCCTGAAGACAATGATATAGAAAGACCAGTTAAAATTAAAGAGATAAAAGGAAATGTTGTTTTTGATAATGTTTCATTTAGTTATGGAGATGAAAAAGAAGTATTACATGGAATCAGCTTTACAGCCAAATCGGGTTCTGTTACTGCTCTTGTAGGTTCTTCAGGTTCTGGAAAATCAACTATTGCAGGTTTGGTAGCAACATTTTTAAATCCAACTTCTGGGAAAATTACGATTGACGATCAAGATTTATCAAAAGTTAGTTTGTCAAGTTATAGAAATCAGTTGGGAGTTGTTTTACAAGATGATTTCTTATTTCAAGGTACTATTCGAGAAAACATACTTTTTCCTAGACCAAATTCAACTCAACAAGAATTAGATTTTGCTGTGAAATCGGCTTATGTGAATGAGTTTACAGATCGTTTTGAAGATGGTTTAGACACTGTTATTGGAGAAAGAGGGGTGAAGCTTTCTGGAGGACAACGGCAACGTATCACAATTGCAAGAGCTATTTTAGCAAATCCAAGCATTTTTATTTTGGATGAAGCGACTTCTAACTTGGATACTGAAAGCGAATCGTTGATTCAACAAAGTTTATCCGAATTAATCAAAGACAGAACAACTTTTGTTATTGCACATCGATTAAGTACTATTCGTCAAGCGGATCAAATATTAGTAATTGAAAATGGTAAAATTGCAGAGCAAGGAAATCACGATGAATTAATAGATAAAAAAGGTCGTTATTTCGAATTGTTTACATATCAAAGTAGAATTTAATTCTGCTAAAAAAAACTTCAATTATAATTAATGTCATTTATTTGAAAGTGTTTTTTTTTCTTTTTAAGCTTCTTCTCAATTGAGTTTTCGATGTAGTTTTTATTTATAGGAGGAAATGCTAGTATAAATTCTGTATAAATTCCAATTTCGGATTTACAAGATATTTCTCCTTTAAAACTCGACATTACTCGTTTACAAAAAGTAAGTCCTAAGCCAGCACCTCCTTTGTTTCCAATAGATATAAATTGGTCGAAAATTAAAAGTAATTTATCTTTAGGGATTCCAATTCCGTTATCTCTTATGTGTAAAGTGTTATTTTTTTTATTCATTTCTGTCCAAATAAGAATCTCACATTGATTGGAAGTGTTATATGTGAAAGCATTATTAAATAAATTCAAAATAACAAAAGTCATCAAATCTTTATCCCCAAAGAACAAAAAATTATCAATATGATCGATTTTAATTTTTTCTTTTTCCCCCTCCTTGTAACCAAACTCATTTATCGCTGTTGTAATAACATCAAAAATGGATAAATTAGTAAATTTTTCAGTTTCAATATGTTGATTATGGATGTTTTTCAATAAAATATCAATAATCATACTTGTTCTAAACGAGGAACTTTGAAGTAATTCCATGGTGTGATGCATTTCGTTTACATCATCTTCTTGAATTAATAGTTCTTTTTTAGAATCACCTTTTTCTTTATTTTCATCTAGTATTCGAAGTGCAATTCTACTTGCGCCAATAGAAATAGCAATAGAATTTCTCATTTCATGAGCTATGGACGCTCCAAAAGATGAGAGGACACTTTTTTTCTCTGCATGAACAGCTTCGTGGTGGTGAAATATAATACTAGTTAATATTACAAAAAGAAAAATTGGGATATACTCTAAATTAAATTCAGTAAATAAAATTTGTCCATCTAAAACATAAACAGTTAAACAAGCTAACCCAAAACCAACGATGCTTAAAATGTAAATTAATGCCCAACTATAGATTAATAGAAATAATAAAAATAATTGAGCTATATAACTCATAGTCCAAATGGGGGAAAAGTCATTTTTAATCCACATAAAACTGAAAAAAAATGGCAGAAAAAACAAAATGGATAAAAATACATAAACGATGTAAATTTTTTTTAATTTTTCCTTAACAAGGTGACCGAATATCCAAGGTATAGCTATAATAGAACCGGTTATTCTCAAAGCTAAATTTTCATAAGCTTGAGGAAACCAATAGTACCAAACGAAATAATATAGCGGAAAACCTAATATGCCGATTAAAGCTAAAAACTTCATTTTACCGGCAATAAAATCATGAAAATCGAATAAAATATTTTCTGTTTTTAAATTAACCTTAATCATATTATCGTCATTATTAGTAAAATATTGTATAAAATTAATCAAATTTTCTTTGGAAAATGTAAACTAGTTATATAATTTAGTTATATTAGGTATAAATTAAAAATGATATAGTATGAAAAATAATTATTCGAATCTAATGTTTTTAAGCAAACGTATTACTTCTTTTCAAGAGGAATTTATTACCCCAAGACAAAATGGTAAATATTTAGTTTTAGGTAAAGTAACGAATAGTAATTCTATTTTACTTTCGAGTTGTGATTATCTTTCAATTTCAGGTCACCCCGATATTGTTAATGCTCAAACTGAAATGTTGAAAAAGAGTAAAGATTCAGTTATTATGTCTGCTATTTTTTTACAAGGAGATAATCCTCAAACTAATTTTGAAAAAAAAATGGCTTCTTTTGTTGGTTATGAAGCATCTATTTTATGCCAATCTGGTTGGGCTGCGAATGTTGGATTGATTCAATCAATAGCATCAAAAGAAATTCCTGTTTATATTGATTTTCTTGCTCACATGTCTTTGTGGGAAGGTGTGAAATCTTCTGAAGCGACTGCGTATCCATTGATACATAATGATGTTTCTCATCTTGAAAAATTAATAAAAATAAATGGTGAGGGAGTTATTATTGTAGATTCTGTTTATAGTACAAATGGGAGCGTTTGTCCACTTTTAGAAATTGTCGAAATCGCAGAGAGATACGGTTGTGTTTTGGTTGTTGATGAATCTCATTCGTTGGGTACACATGGTCCAAATGGAAGAGGTATGGTAGTCGGTTTAGGTTTGACAGATAGAGTTCATTTTATAACAGCCAGTTTAGCTAAAGCATTTGCAGGTAGAGCAGGAATTATATTGTGTTCAAAACAGTTTGCGAATTATTTTCCATTTGTATCTTTTCCCGCTATATTTAGTTCGTCTTTACTTCCTTATGAAATTATAGGGCTTTCTACAACGATTGATGTTATTGAAAAAGCAGATGACAAAAGAAAACAACTTTTTTACAATAGTAATTATTTGAGAATTGGTTTGGATAAATTAGGTTATAATGTGAGTAATGGAGAAGAACAAATTATTTCTTTGGAGTCTGGATCAGAATCAGACACAGAAAAGTTGAGGGATGCATTGGAAGATCGAAATATTTTTGGTTCTGTTTTTTGTTATCCTGCAACAACTAAAAATAAATCAATTGTTCGATTTGCTGTAAATAGTAAATTAACTCAAAATGAACTTGATTCAATTTTAGAAGTTTGTAAAGAAATTAGAGAAGAAGTTGGAATGTTTGACTGGAAATCGACAAAAAGAAAAAAGACAAATGGAAAGTTAGAAATAGCAATTTAGAATAGAATAGAATAGTATAAGAATTGTTTATGTTTTTTTACACTTTTAGTTGAATTATTTTTTCTCCTACGATTTTGTCAATCGGAAAAGTAAACGTTGTATTTTCTATTTTATTCAATGAAATCCAACGTTGTTTTTCACCATTCTTGTTAAGTGGAATTGTGTAATTTTCAATACCTATTTGAGAACAATCGTTATAAGAGACAAAGTAATAAAAACTGAGAAGTTGGTGATTTTTATTAAATGCAGAGACTTGAAGAAAGTCATTTACATAGAATAAATCACCAACTTCTATTTCAATTCCTATTTCTTCTTTAAACTCTCGTTTTAATCCATTTGAAAGTCCTTCTCCAAATTCTAATCCACCTCCAGGAAATTTTGTAAATGAAACTCCATTCCTTCTCTCATCAGAAATTAGAATTTCATTTTTATCATTTATCAATAAACCGTATACACGAAGATTGAAGGATTTCATATTTTTTTACCACAGTTAAATGAGTTCTAGAAAGAGTTGCTCAGAGTTTCGTTTCATTGTAGAGATGTGATGAATTAGATCTCTACAATATTGTGTATTCATCTTTTGTTGTTCAATTATAAATTCAGTGTTACTCTGTCAGTTAACTCTATGTTCCTCTGTTGTTAAATATTATTTACCTTCTAATATGCCTTTAATATCCGGTCTAAAATACAATTCTGATTTCATAATTTTCCCATCTTCTCTGTAAATTGCTTTTCCGTTTTCATCTAATTTACTCATATTAGATCGTTGAATTTCTTCAAATATTTCAATTATTTTATCTTGTAAACCATGCTTTAAAATCGTACCACATAAAATATATAATTGATCACCTAAAGCATCAGCAATTTCTACAATATCACCATTTTTAGCAGCTTCTAAATACTCTTCATTCTCTTCTGCCATTAAGCGGTGTCGTAATTCAATATCATTACTAGAAAGATCTGTCGTTGGCGAGTAATTATTTTCGATTCCGAAAGCATCATGGAACAACTATACGGCTTTAATTGTGTCTTGAATTTTCATTTTACTTATTATAAAACAAATATACTGATGAATTGAGTAATAAATGGTTTTTTTCAATTTTAAATAAAGATTATGAACAAAAATTAATAATGTTTTTTATTCTTATAGATTTCTTTTTCAAAATAATAGCTTTTTTTTTATAAGAAGATTTTTGCATTTCTTTTTCAATATTTCAGAAATTAGTATTTGTCCCATTATTTAAAGTGAATATTAATATTGAATTCATTATCTTTGAACCAAATAGTGTAATTCAAAAGATGGAGGAAACAAGTGTGAAATCTAAAAAAAGTTCAGTTAAAACGGCTAAAACAAGATTAATTGAAGCGTTTCGATTAATGTGTACAGCCAAAACGTTGACAGAAAAATACGAAGCAAACAAAGAAGTTACAGCAAAATATGTTCATGCTACTTCTCGTGGTCATGAAGCTATTCAAATTGCTGTAGGTTTACAATTGAATCCGCAAGATTGGGTGTCGCCTTATTATCGGGATGACAGTATTCTTTTGAGTATAGGGATGACTCCTTACGAGTTAATGCTTCAGGTTTTTGCTAAAAAAGACGATCCTTTTTCTGGAGGAAGAACATATTATTCTCATCCTTCTTTGAATCGAGAGGATATGCCTAAAATCATTCATCAATCTTCTGCAACGGGTATGCAAGCTATTCCAACTACAGGAATTGCTATGGGGATTCAATACAAGGAAAAAACTGGACTTTCGATTGATTATTCAGGACAAAATCCTATTGTTGTTTGTTCACTTGGAGATGCATCGTGTACGGAAGGTGAGGTTTCCGAGGCTTTACAAATGGCTGCTTTGAAACAATTTCCTATTGTGTATTTAGTACAAGATAATGGGTGGGATATTTCTGCAAGTGCTGCTGAAACACGTGCACAGGATATGTCTAAATATGCAGAAGGATTTAATGGGATTGAAGTTCGTACTATTGATGGAAGTGATTTTGATGTTTCATTCCAAACGATTAAAGAGGTTTTTTCGATTGTTCGAAAAGAACGAAGACCATTTATTATTCATGCTAAAGTTCCGCTTTTGGGACATCATACTTCTGGTGTTCGCAAAGAATGGTATCGAGATGATTTAGAAATTGCTGTTTTAGACGATCCATATCCAAAATTGAAAAAATTATTAAATGAAGTTGGAATTGATGACTCTGAAATTATATCTATAGAAACTGAAATAGGTCATTTTATTGATGAAGAGTATCAGAAAGCGTTAAAAGCAGAAGATCCATCTCCCGAATCAGTTTTAGATCATATTTTTGCACCAACTTCAATAACTGAAGAAAAAGGAGAGCGTGAACCAGAAGGAAAAAAGAAAACTGTTATGGTTGATAGTGCTCTTTTTGCTGTTCGAGAAATTATGAGTAAACATCCAGAATCTTTATTGTATGGACAAGATGTTGGGGCTCGAATTGGTGGTGTTTTTCGTGAAGCTGCAACTTTAGCTCAAACATTTGGAGATGATAGAGTTTTTAATACAGCTATTCAAGAAGCGTTTATTATTGGAAGTACTGTTGGAATGTCTGCTGTTGGTTTAAAGCCAATTGTTGAGGTTCAATTTGCTGATTATATTTGGCCAGGATTGAATCAATTATTTACTGAAGTTAGTCGTTCTTATTATTTGTCAAATGGAAAATGGCCAGTCAGTTGTGTTATTCGTGTTCCAATTGGAGCGTATGGTTCTGGTGGTCCTTACCATTCTTCTAGTGTTGAATCTATTTTGACCAATATTAGAGGAATTAAAGTCGCTTATCCTTCAACAGGTGCTGATTTAAAAGGATTAATGAAAGCAGCTTATTATGATCCTAATCCCGTTGTCATGTTAGAGCACAAAGGATTATATTGGTCAAAAATTCCAGGAACAGAAGGTGCGATGTCTATTGAGCCTGATGAAGAGTATATAATTCCGTTTGGTAAAGCTAGAGTAGTTCAAGAAGCAAAAGCAGAAATGATAGCTTCTGGCGATAGTTGTGTTGTAATTACTTATGGAAGAGGAGTTTATTGGGCTTTGGAAGCTTCTAAATTTTTTGAAGGGAAAGTTGAAATAATAGATTTAAGAACATTGAATCCGTTGGATTTTGAAATGATTAATTTGGTTTCTAAAAAACATGGAAAAGTACTTTTAGTAACGGAAGAATCTGTTGAAGCAACTTTTACATTGGGATTATCTGGAAGAATTCAACGTGATAATTTCAAGTTTTTGGATGCTCCTGTTTCTATTGTTGGGTCGATGGATACACCAGCTATACCCTTGAACTCTATTTTAGAAGCGACTCTTTTAACAAATAGTGATAAGGTTAGAAAAGGATTGGAAGATTTATTAAATTATTAATATTACAAATTCGTTATTTTTAAATTAGATTGAGTATACTATTTTGTAGTCATATATTTACTAATTATTTTGATAATTAATTTTCGAATTACTATGGAGCTGTAAAATAATCAGTCAAATGGGTCGTTTATTTCCTTGTAGCTCCTATTATGTAACAAAATTAAATTATTATCGTTAAGTAGTTTAGTTTAATATGTTGTTTTTTTTACCTATTTTTAGGAATGATTTTTGAATTTTTGAATCAAAAATCATTTATTATTTATGAAAGGGACTATACTTACATTACTGACTTTTTTCTTTTGTGGAAATGCTGTATTTTCTCAAGAAAATTTCTATTCTGATGCTATTTCAGATTGTGATGGAGGTATGAACATAATTGAACCAGGAACTTTTTCAATTCAATTTACTGGTCAAGGTGGTCTAATTAAAGATATTTCTGAATATCCATCTTTAGTTTCAGTATCTGAAAAGAATTCAATTTGGTGTACATTTATTGCACCTTTTGCTGGAGTTGTAAAGTTAAACGCATCAATTCCTATTGGATCAATTCAAATGGTTATTTTTGAACAAGGAATAGGAGATGTTTGTGATGAAATTCATAGAGGGATTGCAGATATAAAACGGTTAATTATTTCTTCAGAATCATCTGATATCGGCTTGAATAATACACCTAACTCCAACCAATTATATTCATTAGAGCTAAAAGAAGGTCAAAAAATTTCTATTCTTTTTAATACCATTGATAAAAGTAAAGAAAAATTAAAATTGATTTTCGATTTTTCTCCTTTGAATTCTGCTGATTTGAAATCGAAGGGAGAAACAAAAATAGTTGATTTAAGAGAAGATGAATTTTCTCCCTCATTTCATATTGTAGTTCGTGATGCTTCAACTGGATATCCTGTAATTGCCAATTTAACAATTTTAGGAATTAAGAATAGTTCAGCATTATATATGGGAAGTGAATTTTATTTTGTTATTATTCGTAATTGTAAATTAACGATCAAATGTGATGCTAAAGGTTATTTTTTCGCTGATAGAAGTGAAAACGTAACAGCTAATGTTGAAAGTGAATTTACAATTTGGTTGGAACCAGTTCAGCAAGGGAAAAGTTTACAAATAGAAGAAATAGAATTTCATCCAGGTACAAGTGATTTTACACCGACTTCAGAAGGTAAATTGAAGCGATTAAAAGACTTTATGGCTTTAAATTCTGAAGTTAAAATTGAAATTCAAGGTCATGTTTTTTCTTTGGAAGATAATTCATTTCTCGGACAACGTTTATCAGAAGCTCGGGCAAAAAGAGTGTTTAATTATTTAGTCGATAACGGTATTAATAAAGAACGTATGACAACGGTAGGTTTTGGAAATACAAAGCCGATATATCCAAAACCAAAGTTAGCCTATGAAGAGCAAATGAACAGAAGAGTTGAGATAAAAATTCTTTAAAAAACTTTAGACTTCGGCGTGAGTTTAGTCGAACGACCGTTTCACTCAAAGACTTATTTTTTCGGTTATTTAATTATTTTACAAAAAAAAAAACGATTCAAGTGAACCGTTTTTTTAATTTTACCTAATACCTAATACCTAATATCAAATTGTCATAATATCTCTTTCTTTCGATTCGATCAATTCATCAATTTTTTTAATGTAATGATTGGTTATATTTTGAATTTCTGATTCAGCATCTTTTGCCATATCCTCGGATAATCCATCACTTTTTAAATCTTTCACCATATCAATTGCATCTTTACGGTGATTTCTTATAACAACTTTTCCATTTTCCCCCTCAGCTTTCCCTCTTTTTACGAGTTCTTTTCTTCGTTCTTCAGTCAGAGCAGGAACATTAATGATTATCATTTCACCATTGTTCTGTGGCGCAAAACCTAAATTTGCATTAATTATTGCTTTTACTATGTCGTTCAGTATTGTTCTTTCCCATGCTTGAACAGTTAAAGTTCTAGCATCCATTGTATTTACGTTTGCTACTTTTGACAATGGAGTTGGAACTCCATAATAATCAACCATTACACTTTGAAGCATCGATGGAGTTGCTTTGCTTGCTCTTATTTTTTGAAGCTCAGTTTCTAGATGTTCAAGAGTTTTTTTACCTGAACTTCTAAAATCATCATATATCATTTGAATATCTTCCGTCATCTTATTTTTTCAATAATTGATTAATTTTTCACAATTGTCCCAACTTTATTACCTTCCATTAATTTTTTAAAGTTTCCTGGAGTATCCATATCAAAAACAATTATTGGTAAATTATTTTCTTTGCAAAGCGTAAATGCTGTCATATCCATCACATTTAAACCTTTACTATACACATCGTCAAAAGTTATGAAATCATATTTTGTAGCTGATTTATCTTTTTCAGGATCGGCTGTATAAATTCCATCAACTCGAGTTCCTTTTAAAATGACTTCAGCATTAATTTCAATTGCTCTTAAAGATGCAGCTGAATCAGTAGTAAAGAATGGATTTCCAGTTCCAGCACCAAAAATGACTACTCTGCCTTTTTCTAAATGTCTAACAGCTCTTCTTCGAACAAATGGTTCAGAAATCTCTTTCATTTCAATTGCTGATTGTAAACGAGTACACACTCCTGCAGATTCTAATGCGGCTTGAAGCGCCATACTATTAATCATTGTTGCTAGCATTCCCATATAATCTCCGTGGGTTCTATCCATTCCACCTTCTTCTGCTTGAACACCTCTGAAAATGTTACCACCGCCTATTACAATTGCAATTTCTACTCCTAAGTCGTGAATTTCTTTAATTTCGTTTGCATAAGTACTTAAACGATTATTATCTATTCCGAATTGTTTTTCGCCCATAAGCGATTCTCCACTTAATTTAAGGAGTATGCGTTTGTATTTCATTTTTTTAACTTTGAGATTGTGCAAATATAGGAAATTTAAATTAATTACAGGTTGTTGATTACAGATTGAAAATTAATTTGTAATCTGTAATCTGTAATCTGTAATTTTAAAAAAAAACTAATCATAAAAAAAGCTAGATCAAGGATCTAGCTTTTTTTATGATTAGTTTTTTTTAACTTAAAGAGAATCGTTTGAAATCAACAACCGTTAATCCTTTTTCAGATGAATTTAAGAATTGTTCAACTGAAAGTTTATTGTCTCTAACAAAAGGTTGACTTAATAAAGTGCTTTCTTGGAAGAATTTATTTAAACGTCCTTGAGCAATTTTATCTGCCATCTCAGCTGGTTTCCCTTCTTGAATCGCTAATTCTTTTCCTACTTCTAATTCACGATCAATAGTTGATTGATCGATACCGTCTTTATTTAAAGCTAAAGGATTCATCGCTGCAACTTGCATTGCAACTTGTTTTCCTGCATCTTCAGCAACTTCAGAACCACTATTTAAAGCAACAATTGTTGCTAATTGATTTCCTGGGTGATTGTAAGCAACAACTTTATCCGCTGAAACTTTAGAATAATTAGCAAGAACTAATTTTTCTCCAATAACTCCAACGTGTTCAACAATTTTTTGCTCAACTGTCAATTTATCATCAAATGCTAAAGCATTTAATTCTTCAGTTGTAGCTGGTAATTTATCTAAAGCAATGTCCATTAATGATTGAACGAAAGCAACAAAACTAGCAGTTTTAGCAACGAAATCTGTTTCACAGTTAAGTGTCATGATGATTCCTGTTTTTCCATCTGTAGATGTTTGAGCAAGAATAAACCCTTCGTTCGCTTCGTTATCTCCTCTTTTTGCAGCTATTTTTTGACCTTTTTTACGAAGTAAATCTGTTGCTACTTCAAAATCTCCATTTGCTTCAACAAGTGCATTTTTGCAGTCCATCATTCCTGCACCTGTTTGTTGACGTAATTTATTAACTTCTGACGCTGTGATTGCCATAGTTTCCATATTTAAAAAGTTAAATTAATCTTCTTTTTCAGTTTCTTCACCTGCAGTCGTTTCAGCAACAACCTCAGCAACAACTTCAGCTTTAGTAGAAGCTTCTTCCACATCTGCTTTATCCTTAGAATTTTTACGATCTTCTAATCCTTCTTTAATTGCACCGCAAATCGCGTCCATAATTATCGAAATTGATTTTGTAGCATCATCATTAGCAGGAATAGGGAAATCTACTAAACGTGGATTTGAATTTGTATCAACCATAGCAAATGTTGGAATGTTCAAACGTTTTGCCTCAGCTAAAGCAATATGCTCTTTCAAAATGTCTACAATAAAAATTGCAGCAGGCTGACGAGTCATGTCAACGATAGAACCAAAGTTTTTCTCTAGTTTATCACGTTGACGTTGTTTGAAAAGACGTTCACGTTTATTCAATGTTTCCCAAGTACCATCCGTTTTCATTTTGTCAATGATTGACATTTTACGAATAGATTTACGAGTAGTTTGAAAGTTTGTTAACATACCACCTGACCAACGTTCTGTAACGAAAGGCATGTTTAAATCTTTTACGCTATCAGTTATGATATTTTTTGCTTGTTTTTTTGTAGCAACGAAAAGAATCTTTTTACCCGACTTAGCAATTTGTTTCATTGCCGCACAAGCTTGATCAAGATGTGCTATTGTCTTATTTAAATCAATGATATGGATACCTTTTTTTTCTTCAAAGATATACGGCGCCATTGCCGGGTTCCATTTTCTTTTCTGGTGACCAAAATGAGCACCTGCTTCTAATAATTTTTCAAAAGTTATTTTAGACATTTTAATGTGTTTTAATTGTTTACGTTCCTTTAGTATGTCAACAACTGAGGGATCTCAATGTGAAATTGAAACGAGTGCTCTGAGGTTTGGGTACTAAACAATCGCCAAAATAAAGTATTAACGTTTAGAGAACTGAAATTTCTTACGAGCTTTCGGTTGTCCTGGTTTTTTACGTTCAACCATTCTTGGGTCACGTGTCATCAAGCCTTCTGCTTTCAACAACGTTTTATTTTCTTCAGCAACTTTTACTAAAGCACGAGCAATACCCAAACGGATAGCTTCAGCTTGTCCATTGATTCCTCCTCCAAAAACATTTACTGCTACGTCATATTGACCAATAGAATCTGTTAATTGAAAAGGACGTTCAATTTTTGCTTGAAGAACAGTTATAGGGAATGCTACCTTATAATCTTTTTTATTTACAGTCACTGCACCTGTACCTTTTGATAAGTATACACGAGCAACAGACGTTTTTCTTCTTCCTAATGCGTTTATTACTTCCATGTTATTTGAATGTATCTAGGTTAAATACTTGCGGTTTTTGCGCTTCTTGATCATGTTTACCACCTACATACACTTTCAAATTAGTGAATAAACGGCTCCCAAGCTTGTTTTTTGGCAACATACCTTTAACAGCTTTTTCAATCAGTCTTTCGGGATGTTTTTCTAACATCTCTTTAGCTGATGTGAAACGTTGACCACCTGGATATCCAGTATAACGAACGTATTCTTTGTTAACAAGTTTTGTTCCTGAAAAAGAAACTTTTTCAGCGTTGATGATGATAACGTTATCACCACAATCAGCGTGAGGTGTGTAATTGACCTTGTGTTTCCCACGGATCAATTTCGCAACCTTACTCGCTAAGCGACCAACAGTTTGGCCCTCAGCATCTACTACAAACCACTGCTTATTTGCAGTTGCTACGTTTCCAGAGATGGTTTTGTAACTTAATGTATCCACAATAAATTTATTAATTAAATAAGACAATATCCCCAAATTGGGGGTGCAAAGATATAACTTCTAGAGTTTATTAACAAACGATTCTTAAAATATATTCTAATTAAAGCTATAAAAGGCTTAATTCTCACTAAAAACGTTTATTTATTTATTCTTAAATGAATTTATTGCATTAATTGTGAAATCGGATAAAACTAATGTTCCACTAACTTCTGCTCTTTCAGAAAGTAATGTGTCCCAATGATCTGTTCCTTCCCAAAAAATAGATTTTAATTTCGACATTGCTTCAGGGTTGGAAGTTGATAATTGCTTAGAAAGTTTAGCAATTTCTACATCCATTTCTTCTTCAGTATCAAATATGTCGGCATATAGACCTCGTTTAAACGCCCAACTTGCTGTTCGCCATTCTGTAGCATTAATCGCTAACTGACTCATGGCAGACAGACCAATTTTGCGTTCGATTACTGGGCCGACAACAAATGGACCAATTCCAACTGCTAATTCTGAAAGCTTAATCTCGGCATGTTTGGTAGCGAAACAATAATCTACTGCTGCTGCTATTCCAACTCCTCCTCCTACTGCTTTTCCTTGAATTCTACCGATTATTAGTTTTGAGCTTTTACGACAGGCATTGATGACGTTTGCAAATCCTGAGAAAAATACTTTACCTACTTTTAAATCAGTAATAGAAATTAATTCATCAAAACTTGCTCCTGCACAAAATGCTTTTGAACCTGAGGATCGTATTATAATTACCTTTACTTCTTGATTTTTACTTGCTGCATTTATATTGTCAGCTAATTTTTGAAGAATTTTCCCAGGAAGAGAATTACTTAATGGGTGATTAAATTCAATGGTTGCTATTCCAGTGTCACTTATTGTTGTATGAACATTTCCTTGTTCGATTGCTACAGACATATACTATTTTGATTTGTGTTTTTTAGTTCTCTTTACGTATTACTTTTCCTTCGCTATCTCTTTGAACTGGGTTTGGTTTAATAACAACTTTTGCTTTTGCATTAGTAGGTTTTTGATGATTCTTATTGTCGAATTTTTGAAAAGGCTTCTTTTCAGGTTTTTTAGCTACTGGTTTTTTATTGTTTTTAAGAGGACGATTTCCTTTTGGAGAAGCGATTTTTACATCTAATTTTCTTCCATTTATATCCATTCCATTTAACGCATTAATCGCATTGATACCGTGATCTGTATCTTCCATTTCAATGTATCCAAATCCTTTTGATCTTTTTGAAGCATTGTCATAAACTACGTGAGCGTATGTTACAGGACCAAATGCGGAAAATGTGGACTGTAAATCTTCTGATGTTATATCCCAATCGAGATTTGCAATAAATAAATTAACCATCTAACCTAAAATTTTTTTTAATAAAAATCAATCTATTGCAAATTTAAAGTAAAGATATTTAAGAATCAATATTTATTTCAAAAAAAAAGGAATTAACTAGCTTTTTACTAATTAATTCCTTTTTTATAGAATTATTTTAAAAATTATTTCAAAGTAAATGTATCGTTTCCAATTACAGCACCATCGCAATAAATTTTCACTTTATAGTTTCCTTTTACTGCTTCTTTACTTTTTAAGTCGTAATAAATTGAAACATCTGTACTTTGATTGTTGTAATCTATTTCTTTTCTGTCAGAATAAGCCATTGAACCTTGATCTGTTTGAAAACTGTTACTTGATTTTGATTGAAGTGTTTTCCCATCAGGATCAATGATTTGCAAATAAATCGTTTTAGAACCTGCAGCTGCTAGAGGGTTGTCAAGTATTGTAAAGCTTGAACGAATTTGGATACAGTGTTTTGCTTTATCAGTCTCTTCAGTCGTATTGTTTAACTTCATCCTCATTCCTATAGAGTTAATACTAACGGCTTTTAAAACTTCTGCTTTTTTTACTTTCGCATCACTTGCTTCAGCACTTTCTTTGTATTTATCCCTTTCAGATGTGGTGGTAGTTAATTTTGTTGTTGTTTCTTGTAAGTCTGAGCCTAGTTTTATATTCAGTGTGTTTAATGAATCAATTTGAACAACATATCCTTTCATAATACTTCTTAAAGTTGTATTTTCACGGGTCATTTGAGCAATTTTACGAGCGTTTAATTTTCCAGCTCTTTTGGAATTTTCTAAGTCTTTCATCAAAACTAGAATTTTATCTTTTTGAATGTTTAAGCTGTCTGCTTTTGATGCATCTTTTTTAATTAATTCATCATACGTTTCGAGCATTTGACTGAAATTTTTGGTTAAATCGTCTGACATTTCTTCGGCATCAAATCCAAATTCTTTCATCATTTTATTCATACCTTCCATATCTGTTTTTAATGCCAAATTTTCGTTGCTACATTTGTTAAATTCAGCATTTTTACTTGATACTTTATATGCCATTACAGCTAGACCAACTAATAATAACAGGATAATTACTATAAATGCTCCATTGTTTTTTTTTGGTTCTTCAGTATGTTCCATAATTGTTTGTATTTAAATTTATAACAATTTTATATACGAAATTGCAAACGATATATTTTAAATTATATTTCGATTGCAATTGAGTAAAGAATTTAATAACTATTTTAACCTTCTGTAACAGTGTAAATATAGCTTTCCATGATTTGATTAGAAAGTAATTTTTTACATGCCTCATCTGTTTTTTGTTCAGCTTCTGCTTTAGTGACAGCATCAATATATAGTCGTATGTGTCTTCCAATACGAACTCCACTAATTTCAGGTAGTCCGATGTTTTTCATACTGTTTGATACAGCTTTTCCTTGTGGATCTAATAATGCATCTAAGGGCATTACATCAATTTCAGCTTTGAATTTCATGTGTTTGTTTTTTATTTAACTTATTATCAAAAAATGATAGTACAATATACAAAAGTACAATTAATGGAATAGACCATACTAATAAAAAGGTGATTAATATTCCACAAGTTATTAAAAAGTAATATCTAATTTGATTCCCATTCCACTTAAAGTGCTTAAATTTAAGCGAAAACATAGGTATTTCAGAAATTAATAATAATGACATACAGCCGATTAAAACAATAAAAAAACCAGGTTGAAAAATTGCTATTAACCAAGAGTTTTGATATCCTTTCGAGCTATATTCCATCATTAATATTAATGGAAAAGTTGTAAAAAATATAGTGTTTGCTGGAGTGTTTAAACCAATAAAAGAATCAGTTTGCCTGGTGTCAATATTAAATTTTGCTAATCTAAACATGGACATAAAAGGAATAAATAGTGCGAAAAAAGGAGTGTATTTCAAAGGGGTGTCTAAATCGTTTGGTACATTATAGAATACAGCATTTTTCCAATCGGTCATAATATAATTGATATGCGTTTTAAAAGTTGGACTCATTAATTCATTTTGTAGGTTAGTAAGAGAAATAATCATCACAACCATCATGAAAATTCCAGGTGCCAATCCGAAAGTTATCATGTCGGCTAAAGAATCCAATTGTTTACCTAATTCCCCCATTTTATTTAATTTTCTAGCTAAAAAACCATCTAGAAAATCGCAGATTGCACCAAAGAAAATAAAAAATGGGGCAAGATCAATTCTTCCCATTAAAGAAAAAATTACAGCTAAAATTCCAGACATTAAATTTGCTGCGGTAAATAGATTTGGTATATTAAACATTATGTAGCTTGAAATATTTATTTTTATTTAAAATTGTCAACTTAAAGTTCTATTTTTACGTCTTAGTTAAATACTAAAGATATCACAAAGAACACAATTTTTTATTTAAAATTGAGTTATTGTAGTGAAAAAAAAAGAGATTATGCGATTTAAAAGGTCATTTATTATTTTAATATTACTACTTTTAGTTGATTTTTGTAGCTTTTCCCAAACGGATAAAGTTGCACCAAAATATTCAAATGAATTTTTATCAATTGGAGTTGGTGCTGACGCTTTAGGTCTAGCAAATTCTGTAGTTGCACAAACCGGAAATGTTACTTCAGGTTATTGGAATCCAGCTGGTTTAACTCAAGTTAATAAATGGTTAGAAGTAGGAGTGATGCATTCAGAATATTTCGCTGGAATTGCTAAATACGATTATTTAGGATTGTCTCATGCTATTGATAAAGTTAGTACTGTTGGTTTTTCAGCTATTCGTTTTGCGGTTGATAATATACCAAATACTACTCAATTGATTGATCAACAAGGTAATATAGATTATTCAAAAATCACCACTTTTACCGCTGCCGATTATGCATTTTTGTTTTCTTATGCTAGAAAATTGAGAATTAAAGGATTAAGTGTAGGTGGTAATTTTAAGATTGTCAATCGAAAAGTAGGTGATTTCGCAAAATCTTTTGGTTTTGGTTTAGATGCTGGAGCACAATATCATTTAAAGAATTTTAAATTTGGGATAATGGCGAGGGATGTTACTTCAACATTTAATGCTTGGGTTTTTAATCTAGATTCTCAGATGCAAGAGGTGTTTATTAAAACGGGAAATGAAATACCTAAAAATGGTTTAGAAATTACCCTTCCTAGATTTATTTTTGCTTCGTACGGTAAATTTAAATTGGGGCAACAAGGAGTATATTTTGCATCTGAAATAAATTTAGACATGACTTCAGATGGTCGAAGAAATACTGTTTTGCAATCTAAATTATTTTCTTTTGATCCGCATCTAGGAATTGAATTTGGCTTTAAAAATTATTTCGCTATCCGTGGTGGAATTTCTAATTTTCAATATGTTAAAAATTATGATGATACTGAAAAATTAAATTTTCAACCCAATATAGGAGTTGGATTAAATATTAAAAACTTTCATTTAGATTATGCATTTACAGATATAGGAGACGCATCTGTCGCTTTATATTCTCATGTTATATCCTTAAGAATAAAATTAAATAAACCCAGGTAGTTATGGTTAAAAGACTATTTATCATACTATTACTATTTTTTACAGCTTCCCCAATGGTTTTTTCACAAACTTATGGGAATGAATGGATTTCGTATAATCAAAAATATTATACTTTTCCAATTGTAAATTCAGGAATATATAAGTTGGATTATACTACATTATTAACAGCAGGAATCCCTATTTCAACATTTACTTCTCAAAATATCCAACTTTTCGGTAGAGAAAAAGAAATTCCATTACACATTGTTGATGGAGGGGATTCAAGTTTGGATTCGGGAGATTATATTTTATTCTATGCAGAACGCAATGATAGTTGGTTAGATTCTACACTTTATTTAGATCCTAACACGGTTGGTAATCCTTCTTATAGTCTTGTTAATGATACGATTAATTATTTTTTTACTTGGAATAATCTATCAACTAATTTGAGGTATTCAGTTGAAACTTCTGTTGATTTCCCATCTTATACTCCGTCTAATTTTATTCTTCAAAAAGTTGAGTCAAGTTATGGTACTTTTTATAATCTAGGAGGGATTCCAACTACGAATCCTGGTGTGTTACCTAATCAAAGAGAACATCATTCCTCAACTTCTTTTTATGCAAGTGGCGAAGGTTTTGGTTTATCTGCTTATAATGGTGTTGCAACAGGAGGTTATACTTCCGGTTTTAATGTTGTTACAAATTCTCCATACGTTGGAGTAGACGCTCCATTGGTGAAATTTAAAGGTATTTCCTCATCTCATTCAGAAGCTGATGCGCCGAATGGTGGTCCGAATCATCATGTTAAATGGGAAATTGGGGCATCTGATTTTGTATTGTGGGATGAGCTTTATACTGGATACGATGTTGTTTTTGCAAATCAATATTTTTCGAGTTCTGTTTTATCTTCTGGTATTACTTCTTTAAAATGGTCAATTGTTAATGATTTATCTATTGCTTCTGATTTTCAATCGTTGAATTATTGGTCATTAATTTATCCAAAACAACCTACTCTTGATGGGACTTATTCAGGTAAATTTAATGTGAAAAACAATTCAATCCAATCTAAAATAAGATTGGATTTTACCAATACACTCGTATCAAATCCTATTGTTTTTGTTACTGGAAGCACTCCAATTAAAGCAAATTTAACTTCTTTTAATGGCGGTTATAGTATGCTTTTTAATAACAGTGCTAATAATGTTGATCAGCAAGTTGTTATTCAAGATTTTTCAAGTGTTTCTTCAATTTCAATAGTAAAACCTGTCAATAGTTTTAGTTTAAGCCCTGGATTTTTTACGGATTTTTCTTTAATTGATGTTGATTCAGCTTTGTTAATGATTTACCATCAGTCATTAATTCTTTCTACAAAAGAATACGAAACATATCGAAAATCAATAGCTGGTGGAGCATATAAAACTGTGATGGCAAACATTGATGAGTTGTATTTACAATTTGGTGGCGGTATTAGTAAACACATCAATTCTATTAGAAGATTTACTCATTATATGTATAATCTTTCAATTGTGAAACCTGTTGGTTTGTTTTTAGTTGGTAAAAGTGTGTCGTTAGCTGATAGTGGATGGCCTTATGGTTCTGCTGGTTCAAGAACCAATACGGCAAGTTATGCTATGAATCTAATTCCTACTTTTGGTGAACCTGCAAGTGATATTGCGATTACGTCTTATTTAGAAGGAAATAAATGGATTCCATTAATTCCTGTTGGAAGAGCGTCTGTAAGAACTGACCAAGAATTATTTGATTATTTGGTTAAAGTGAAAGAATTCGAATTAAAACAAGATCCAAATTCAGTTTATAATTCCGAAGAAAAAGATTGGCAAAAACATATTTTACATTTTGGAGGTGGAGTTAATTCTGGTCAACAACAAACATTTAAAGGTTACTTAGATGCGATGAAATCGATAATTGAAGACTCTCTTTATGGAGGAGAAGTTACAGGTTATTTCAAAACTTCATCTTCACCGATTAACCCTGGAATATTAACAGATGTAAATGAACGTATTGCTGATGGTATTTCTTTGATGACCTTTTTTGGTCATGCTTCACCATCTATTGGTTCAGGATTCGATATTAATATAGATGTTCCTTCGACTTGGAATAATGAAGGTAAATATCCAGTTATAATTGGTAATTCTTGTTGGGTTGGTAATATGTATGTGAATACCGCAACACAATCAGTATCAGAACGATTTGTGAATATTCCGCTTAAAGGAGCTGTCGCTTTTATTGGTGCTTCAGCAGATGCTTTAGATTCTCCTACAGCTCGATTTACAGAAGAATTATATGCTCAATTTAGTTATTATGGTTATGGAAAAACTTTAAGTGAACAAATTAAAAACTCTGTAAATTCTCTAGAAATTTCAAGTTTTTCAAGTTTGATGCATGAAGCTGCTGCTATGCAAATGAATTTACTGGGTGATCCAATGCTTCGATTGAACTGGCATGATAAACCTGAAATAGAATTAACAGTTGATAAAGTTTCATTTACTCCTGAAAACCTTGATTTAACATTAGATTCAATTGGAATTACAATAGTTTTAAAAAATTTAGGGAAAGCTATTGTTGATACGTTTAATGTGGAAATAACAAGAGATTTTCCTTTACTAAATATAGATTCGGTTTATAATTTTAAAATTTCTAGATTAGATTATATAGACACTTTTTATTATAAAATGCCTCTTCAACCTAATATTGGTGTTGGAATAAATAATATAACAGTAGCTGTTGATATACCTTCGATACTTCCTGAGCAATATGATGAAATAGGAAACAATAGAGTTACGACTACTTTATTTGTTGATGTGGATGGAATTTTACCTGTTATACCACATGATTTTGCAGTCGTTCCAATTGATAGTGTCACTGTAATTGGATCAACGATTAATCCATTGGCCGAATACAAAACGTATCGCTTTGAGATTGATACAACTGATTTATTTAATAGTCCTGAATGTAGATATGCTTTAAAATCTGGTTTAGGAGGAGTGAAATCTGTAAATCCTTCTGAGTGGAAATTGGTTTCGAATAATCAAATTTCAAGACTTACTTGTACAGATAGTACCGTTTATTTTTGGAGAGTTGCTATTGATAGTTCTGTCTTTGATTGGAGAGAAAGATCTTTTCAATATATTATAGGTAAAAAAGGGTGGGGACAAGATCATTTTTTTCAGTTTAAGAAAAATGATTTCTTAAATGTAAATTACAATAGGAATAGTCGTGAGCGTGAATTTATAGATAATCCACCAGATACTTTAAGATCTTTTATTCATAGTTTTCCTGGTACGTGTGCTTCCTTTATAAATGCACAGAAATTAGAGAATACTTATTGTATTTTATCTCCAGTTATACATGTTGATGTTATTGATCCAATTACTCATGTTCCATGGATGACAAGATATGTGCCGACTGGAGAAAATTTAAATAATGATTTTGGAAATTCTAATGATAATGGAGCATGTAATGCTAGATCAATGAAAGATTTTACATTTAATTCTAATTCTCCAGATGCTTTAGATTCATTGCAAATTATGTTGTTGGATGTAATTCCTGACGGATATTTTGTTGTTATTTATACAACAATGGGAGCAAATTACAGTGATTGGACTCCAAGTATGTTCGCTACTTTTCATGATAGTTTAGGATGTGATAGTATTTTTCCAGGGAGAGCAAATCTTGCTTTTTCAATTTTCTTTAAAAAAGGTGACCCAAGTAGTATAATTCAAAGGTTTGCATATTCAAATACAGATGTGATTGACTATAGTGTCCCATTAGAGAATTCTTCTTTGGTTGGATTAGAAACATCAACTTTGATAGGCCCTGCTGGGAATTGGGGTAATTTATACTGGAAACAGGATGCGTTGGAATCGCCTACTGAGGATAGTACTGCATTAAAAATTAAAGTTTTCGATGTAAATCAATCGTTTCAATTTGATATTGATACGCTTTTTACAAGTAATGATTCTATCTTAAATTTAAATTCCATTGTAGATGCGAATCTTTATCCATATATAAAATTGGAAGCATTGTATACTGATTCCACATTTATGTTTCCTTCGCCCGCAAATATTGATCGTTGGCATATTTTATATAATGCTCTTCCTGAGGCGGCTATTGATGGTTCATCGGGTTATTCTTGGATTCCTTCTAAGGATACATTGGATGAAGGTGAATCGGTGAAGTTTGCAATAGATATTAGAAATATTTATGATATAGATATGGATTCTTTATTGGTTAAATATTGGATCGAAGATAATTCACACTATTTACACCCATTAACTTATTTGAGACAGGATTCTTTAAAAGTAAATGAGGTTTTTAGAGATACGATAGAGTTTTCTACAATTGATTATGTAGGAGTAAATTCATTATGGATGGAAGTTAATCCTTATGTAAATGGAAGTCTTGTAGTAACTGATCAGCCTGAACAAGAACATTTTAATAATTTACTTCAAGTTCCTTTTCGTGTAACAGGTGATAACATTAACCCAATTCTTGATGTGACATTTAATGGAAGGCATATTTTAAATAAAGATATTATTGCTCCTAAGAGTGAAATATTTATCACTTTAAAGGATGAAAATCCATTGATAATTATGGATAGTGTTTCGGATACTACTCAATTTGGTGTGTATTTAACTGGTCCAGATGGTATCCAGAAAAGAATTCCTTTTGTTGATGGTGCTGGTAATGTTATTATGCAATGGGTTCCAGCGGACGCACAAAATAAAAGATTTAAAATAATTTATCCTGGAAGCTTTCAAGTGGACGGAATTTACACCTTGTTAGTTCAGGGTACTGATAGATCTGGGAATATTTCGGGTGATATTCAGTACAAAATTTCTTTCGAAATTATCAAAGAATCAACGATTACTTATTTGATGAATTATCCAAATCCTTTTAGTACAAGTACTCGTTTTGTTTTTACGTTGACTGGGTCTGAGGTTCCTCAAGATATGATTATACAAATCATGACAGTAACTGGGAAAGTTGTTAGAGAAATTACGGAAGATGAATTAGGTCCAATTTATATAGGGAGAAATATAACAGAATTTGATTGGAATGGGACTGATGAGTTTGGGGATCCGTTAGCAAATGGAGTTTATCTTTATAGAGTTAAAAGTAGACTTAATAA
>OBEQ010004990.1_pt1 | contig 45319 bp, 36 predicted proteins | sample 1670901 | NCBI WGS metagenome assembly OBEQ01 (sample SAMEA104232315, study PRJEB22302) | groundwater metagenome | biome: forest; feature: aquifer; material: groundwater | place: USA | collected 2011-08-07 | depth 5.4 m
ATTTCGAACTCAGAAGTGAAACTACTCTGCGCCGATGATAGTGCAAATTTTCTTGCGTGAAAGTAGGACATCGCCAGGTACTTATCTCCAAACCCCCTAATCAACAGTTAGGGGGTTTTTTTATTTGTGCGGCAGATTCTTCTTATAAGGGGATGAAGGTGTTGGTTTGGGTGGGCATGGTTTCTTGGGGCCAAAGGCTTAAGACATAACCGCCGTCGCCGGAGCCGGTGGGTTTGACCGCCAGGGCACCTGCTTTCATGAGCTGGTCCATGCAGGTTTTTAATGCGGGGGAGATCAAACCCCAGCGTGCGAAGGCCTGACAGGCTTGTTCAATCGCCTCTTTCAATAAGGGTAACCCTGCCGTTTGAGTGAGCCCTAATGCGTGTTTTGCGAGAGAGACGCTGTTTTTCATGGTGTCATCAATGGCTTTTGCTTTGACAGGGTCTGCTTTCCAACACAGACTCACCTTCTTTAAACAATCTGATGTTGCGCTTTGTTCACCACAGTGAGAGAGATACCAGTTTGGGTGCCAATGGGGTGTAAAAGGTTCTAATGGGTGGTTGCGAATAAAGTAGATGCCATGATGCATGGCGGTGACTGCAATATCTGCCCCCGAACTTTCACCGTGAAATAAATTTTCTAGGCGACGAGCAAATTCAATTAAATCGCTGGGATGTATCCAGTGAGCATGCGCAAACCATTCACTTAATGCCGTGCATAGCGCTGCAGAGGCGCCTAAGCCTGCACTAATGGGAATGTGGTTTTCAATGGTGAGCAGGCCTTGCGTAGGGCAGGGTTTATTTAACAAAGTAAAGCCGTGTTGGATGACAGATTGAATGCCTGCTTCATGCGCAGTAGAAAGATTGCCAGCAAGGCTGAGTTGCCACGGTGCATGGATGGCTTTGTAATCCAAACTAAGTGTAAAAGCGGGAATGGGGAACAAAATAGCAGGTGCACCACGAATAACAGCGTGTTCGCCCGCTAAAATCCATTTGCCACTGACGGTGGTTTTGAAGTTTTTTTTAGAATCAGTCATGTCGGTGTGGGGTGAAAAGTTGAAAAGTGTGCGCTAAATCTTGTGCGATTTGATGATACATCGTTTGCTGATCAGGGCGGAATAATAAATGGATGTTTGGGCCAGCATCCATTGTAACGAGCGGGCCGTCTTTGTGAAGGTGCCAGTATTCTCGTAAGTAATTTAAAGCAGTCAAAGAGGCACAGGAGAGATAACCAAACGGGGGAGAAGCGGTTTCAAATAATGTGTGCATGTCCCAAAATTCTTGCCAGGTTAGGTAATAGGCTTGTTCCCAATCTTGTTGCTGCAACGCGTGGATCAGCGCAGTTAAACGCGATTGTGCGCGTTGGGGTCGGTCTGAAAATAACAAGCTGCTGCGTACCAGTTTGTGCGCTTCGCTAGAAGATATTTTTTTTTGTTCGCGAGTGATAAGCACAGTGATGTGACGCAAGTGGGGGTAAGGCAATGTGATTTCATGGGCGTTTTCAGCTTCCCATAAAGCAAAAGGTTTAAAGAACGAACGGCAAGAAGAGCCAGAGCCTTGGCGGCTGAGGGCACTGATCACCGTTTTAGAAGGAAGCGGGCGGTTTTGTAAAGCGCAGAGGGCTTCTACGGCGCATTGCGTCAGTGCGGCAAAGCTCGAAGCGGAACTGGCAAGGCCGCAAGCCGCAGGAAAGCTATTAGCAGAGCGCACATGAAAATGGCCTTGATAATCGAAGTATTTTTTGATGAAAGCCAAATGCGTTAAAAATCGCTGAGTCTCTTTTTCAGTTAAGGGGAGATCTTCATGTTGTGAAAGAGGTTGCCAAGTGTCTTGTTTTTCAAGGGTTGCTTCTAGTTCGACAAACGATTGTAAATGATCAAGTGTGTAAGAGAGTGAAGCATTACTCGGGATATTTTTGCTGGGATCTTGTTTGCCCATGTATTTAATCAAGGCAATGTTGGCAGGGGCTGTTGATGACCAAATCATGTGAGCGCCTTATCTTGGCTGCAGAGATATTGCAAATGATGTGTGTTGATCCAAGCGTGTAATGCTGGGGCGGCACTTTTTTCAGTAATGATAAAAAGTACATCTGCACCTAACGCGCCACAGCCTTTTGCCGCTTTGACGTAATGTTGTGTTTGTAGGCTTTGTAATAACGCCAGTGTGTGATCAGTGACAAGCTGGTATTCTGCCAAAAGCGAGGCGTACGAGTTTATCGCATTGCAAAACTGAATACTATCTGTGTTTTTTAGCGCGTTTAAGGCTTGTTCAGTCACGGCGTTTAATGTGTTTACAGAAAAGTTCATTTGTAATGTGTGTAGATGTTCGTGCGTTTTTACTTTGTGGCGAGTGTGAACAAAATGAAATGATAAGGTTTCAAATGGCCAGGTGAGTTGTGTGATGGTTTTTTCTTGAGGGTGCCAAGCGATAAACCCGCCAATGGATTGGGCAACCAAGTCGGCGCCACTGGGCGGGTAGCCTTGTCCTGACCAAGCCAACGGATGGTAAGTTTGGAGTAAAGCTTCTAGGGAGAAAGGTTGTTTTTTTAAATGGTAATAAAGTGTAAATAATAAAATGAATTGTGCGCTGGAGGCGCCCATGCCACCGATGCCATGATAAGGATCGATGAAGTGCAGTTGATATCGTGAGAACAAATCAAAATGTTGTTGATAGAAGCGACCCGCTGGGCTGTGGGGGTGTATGCCTATCAACAAGGGCGTGTTTTCATTGGCGAGCAAGGTAAAATGAGGTTCATGTGTGAAGAGCAATGCAGAGCCGTTTTCAAGTACGGCATATTCTCCAAGCATGAAATTTTTTGCAGGTGCGGAAAGTTTAATCGTCGACACTACTCAGTTTCACTCATAGCAAGGTGTGGGCGTAACGTTTTATTGCGCAGCTCACGTAAGATTTCTATGGCATTGCTGAGCGTAATACGTTGTCGAAGTAAGAGTACCTCTTCAAGACGTTTCTTTAACAGCGGAATCTCGCGGCCTTTGGCGCCGGCTTCCATGGTTAAGTTGGAAATATGCAATTTCATGTGTCCTTGAATAAAGCCGAATGTGGTGAGTGCGCGAATGGCTCCTAAGTTTTGTACCAAGCCTACCGCAGCAATCACACGGCTGAGCTCGTCAGCGCTTTCAACCCCTAACATACCAAGACACATTTTTGCAGTAGGATGCAAACGGGTAACGCCACCAACAATACCGACCATGATGGGGGCTTCAAGATGCCCTACTAAATCAGCGCCTTGCATTTCCCAGCGCGTGATGGCGGTGTAACGGCCGCTGCGAGCTGCATAAGCGTGAACCCCTGCTTCAACGGCACGCCAATCATTGCCTGTGGCAATTAAAACAGGATCAATGCCATTTAATGCACCCTTGTTATTGGTGGCTGCGCGGTAAGGGTCAGCAGCGGCAAAAAGAGCAGCTTCTGCAATACCTTCACCCAGCGTGCGATCAACATGATGGAGCACGACCTTTGCGCGAGTGAGCTTGCTGTCGCATAAATTGGAGAGAATGCACATGGTGACACGTTCTTGTGTGAGTGCTTCTAGCGGTTGTTTGAGGAACTCACAAATTTGTGTAATAAGGTTGGCGCCCATGGCATTACAGGTGTTTACCATGACATGGAGCACTGCCATGGTGTCACCATCAGGGCGTGGAATTTTTCTTAATTGCAGATCTTTAACACCGCCGCCGCGTTTTACCATGTTTTGCGCAACTTCATGATTGGCGCGATCAAGTAGATAATTTTTATTTTTTTCAATGAGGGTATTTAATCTTTCAAAATCATTTACCTTGGCAAATTGAATTTGACCGATGAGGTTTTCGCCGATGATTTCAGTGGTGAGTTCACCTGACTCACGAATCCACTTCGCATTTTTAGAGACAGCAGCAATGATAGAGGTTTCTTCTACGGCCATGGGAATTACATAATCGTGACCATCAATACGAAAATTGGTGGCAACCCCTAAAGGTAATTGAAAATATCCCACCACGTTTTCAATGAATTGTTCGGCTAAGTTGGGTGAAAGACCCTGATTTTGAGATAAATATTTAATGTCTTCTTGTGTTAATGCACCCATGGCAACCAAGCGAGTGAGTCTTTCAGGGCGCGTGAGTTTTGAAAAGCCTTTAAATAAATCTCCTATTGCATTTTTAAGCGCCATACATTGCTCTCCCGAAGTTGATTGAGTGTGGCATTGCCTGTGCAGAATAAAGCAATTTTTAATTCATACTCATAGGTTTGCATTAATGTGAGTAATTCGTCTAGCCCCTTGAGCGCTGAAGCGAGGATGGGTTTTGCATAGCCTACCAAGTTTGCACCCATCGCGATTAATTTTGCTGCATCTAAGCCTGATCGCACTCCCCCCGAAGCCCATATTTCATAATGCGGTTGTAAAGCGCGCGCTGCTTGTAAGGCGTCGACAGTGCGAATGCCCCAGTGTTGAAATGTTTTTGCCGCCAACGCTAACAAGTGGTTTTTGGGTGAGCGTGCGCCTTCAATACGCCCCCAATGTGTGCCGCCTAAGCCGCTGATATCTACTGCTGCGATGGGAAGGTGATTGAGTTTAAGTAAGGTGTTTGCTGAAAAGCCACAGCCCGTTTCTTTTAAAATCACAGGGACGGTGAGCGTTTTGCTGAGCTTTTCAATGGCAGCATAGCCGCCTTTAAAGAAAGGGGTGCCTTCAGGTTGTAAGCATTCTTGTAGCGGGTTGCAGTGCACAATCATGGCTTGTGCTTGTAAAGCATCCACCAAGCGCTGAATGGCGTCTGTTGGCGTATGGATGAGTTGACTAAGGCCAATATTGCCAAAAATAAGTGCGGTGGGGGCAACTTGACGGAGTTTGGTCCAATTTTTCTTTTCATGGTGATGTGCATCCATGAGCTCGCGGCGTTGTGAGCCAACACCCATGGCCCAACCTTGTGTCTGACAAGCCAAAGCTAATAATGCGTTGAGCTTGCCTGCATGAGCGTGTCCTGCGGTCATGGAGCTAATAAAAAAAGGCGTTTTTAACGTATGGCCCAGGGTTTGAGTGCTAATATCAACAGATTGAAAATCGATTTCAGGTAATGCTTCATGCTCTAATGTGATGTGATCGAGCTGATTGCCTTCATCTGCTTGGTTGCGGGGATCAAGCGCTAAGGCAATATGATCCGTTTTTCGCTGCTCAAATTGAGCCAGAGAAGGAGGGGTGGTTTTCATGAAAAGTATTGGTTAATTAAGGACAGGAAATTTTAGCATCGAAGGGGGGTTAGTCAATGGTTTATGCCCCTATAAAGGTATAACAGGAGAGAATATGGCTGAGAGAAATTTTACAAAGTTACTGAAAATGTATGCACAACAGTTAAAACAAGCGGTGGATGCAACCAAATCGACAATGTCCATTCCAGGCGACATGGGGTTGAAAAACTTAATCGAAGAATTTACGCAAGAATTTAGCACTAAAAGCCCAGGCGTTTTTCCAGGGCAAATTATGCCGCAGAAGCTCATGAATTATTATCACCAGTTCAATCAAATTGTGCCGGGTTTTGCCGAGCGAAATGCCGTGCGGGTGGGGAGTGATTATTCACGGGATATAACACGTCATTTAGTGGTGTTTGTTCGATTAATTTCACAAGCGCTACACGATCCGAATGTGCAAGTACCTTGGTTGCTAGACAAAGTGGGGAGTTTATTTGTACGAGGGGGTTCTTTTCGCGGACAACTGACCGAGTTTGTTGATGCGCGTTTGGCAGGGTTGCAAGCAGCTTTGTAGTGACAGCACGAGCAGTTTCTTTTTGTGCATTTTTCTTTTGCGTGGTCGAAATGTCAAATTCACGTTAGTTAATTCATTTTTAAGTTAGCCTGCATTAGATCCTGCATTTTTCTGGTTTGAATACGAAGCCATAAGCAGATACCATTAGCGATTTTTTCCACCGATTATTTATTTCCAGAGGTACAGTGAAAAGTAGTAATACGATGTTGTTTTTAATATTCCTGAGTATTGTCTTTGGGATTCTGTTAGGCATCTATTTTCCAGCAAATATGATTGCGATTCGTTGGATCGGTGTCGTGTTTATTAATTGCTTGAAGTTGATTGTGCTGCCCCTTATTTTTTGTGCGTTGGTCAGCGCCATCACGTCTATCAAGGGCAAAAAACAACTGGGTGCAATAGGGATCAGTACGATCTCTTATGTGTTGCTGAGTGTGTCTATTGCGGTGTGCATTGGGTTAGTGCTGCTTAATTTATTTAAGCCGGGGGAGGGGATTCCTGCTGATTTGATTATGGCAAATGCAACGCCGGCTGATCTGAAGCCCGTGATGTTCTCTTCTTTTTTGTTAACGTTGTTTCCGCCCAATATTGTAGAAGCTGCCGCTAAATTTGAAATTATGCCGATTGTGTTATTCAGTATTGTGTTTTCGATTGCTTGTTTGGATGTGGGAGAGTCTGCTAAACCTGTCATCGCTTTTTTCAAAGGCATGCGTAATATTCTCATCAGAATGATTGTGTGGTTGATGTATTTAACGCCGTTAGGCTTGTTTTCTTTATTAGGCGCGGCCATCGCAGAGGCGTCATTAAAACATAAGTTATTGCAAAGCTTGCAAGGGATGTTGTTTTTTATTGTTATCTTTTTGTTTGGGTTGTTTTTTCAATGTTTATGGCAGTTTTTAGTGGTGCGAATGATTTTTGGTAAACGCACCATTCAATTTGTTTCTGCTGCGGTGAACCCTGTTTTAACCGCATTTGCAACATCTAGCTCTATGGCAACCTTACCCATTACGTTGATGGCAGCAAAAAAACAAAATGTAGATGAAGATGTGGCGCGCTTTGTTTTGCCTTTGGCAACCACCATTAATTTGGCAGGCACGGCGATGTATGAAGCGGTTTCTGCTTTGTTTTTTTGCCAAATCTTAGGATTGCACTTATCGATTTATTCGCAATTTGGCGTGTTTTTAACGGCGATTATGGCGGGGATGGGGGCAACGGGTATCCCAGAAGGGGGGTTGATTACGATGATCATGGTGTTGCGGAGTGTCAATGTGCCGTCTTCTGCAATTGGTTTGTTGTTGCCGTTTGATCGCATTCTTGATCGTTTTCGTACGATGGTGAATGTGTGGGGTGATTTAGTGTGTGCAGCAACGGTAGATTATTTTGTGCAAAAGAAGAAGCGACACACGGTGTCTGTTGATGAAAGAAATTATTAAGGCAAACGTATGACGATGTTTGATCCGAATGCAGCTGCGCTGCAAGATTCCGGTATTTTCGGTTTACCCTTTTCTTTAGAAGAATCAAAATTGGTGTTATTGCCTGTGCCTTGGGATGCGACCACTTCTTATGGGGGCGGGGCATCAGAAGGTCCTGCCGCCATTTTAAATGCCAGCAAGCAAATAGATTTATTTGATAAAGCATTAGGTGCCTTTTATGAAGCGGGCATCTGCATGCTGCCTATTTCATCGGAATGGTTACAGGCTAATAAGGCGGCTTATACTGCCGCAAGAAAGGTGATTGCAGGGCAAGATGTGTCGGGCGAGGCTTTGTTTGCTGTGAATCAAGCCAGTGAAAAGTTGAATCAATATGTTTATGTAGAAACAAAAAAATTATTATCGCAAGGCAAAATAGTGGGTGTGGTGGGGGGTGATCACGCCACGCCTTTTGGTGCGATTCGTGCGCACTTAGAAAAATATCCTGAGATGAGTGTGTTGCATATCGATGCGCACGCTGATTTGCGCCCTGCTTTTGAGGGATTTGAATATTCACATGCTTCTATCATGTATAACGTCATGACTAAAACCAGTTTAAAAAAATTGGTGCAGGTAGGGATTCGTGATTTTTGTGAAGAAGAGTGGGCGTTTATTCAAGAAAATCCTGATCGCATTAAGACACATTTTGATGTGGACTTAGCGGAGAAAAAAATAAACGGCAGTGCTTGGGGTGGGTTATGTGAAGAGATTATTCAATCGCTCGGTCAAACGGTTTATATTTCTTTTGATATTGATGGATTAGATCCCCGCTTTTGTCCGCATACCGGCACGCCCGTGCCAGGGGGCTTAGATTTTCATGAGGCATTATGTTTGCTTAAGAAAATAGTGCAATCAGGTCGTCGCGTTATTGGGTTTGATTTGAATGAAGTTTCTTTGGGTACGATGACAACAGAGGTGGTTGATCCTGCGCAAGAGTGGGATGCGAATGTCGGCGCAAGGATTTTATATCAGTTGTGTGGATATGCGTTGACGTCGGGTAATGGTTCATGAGTAAGCGTCTGTTGTTGTGAGTGCTGACAACTAGGCTCTGTCTGGTTTGCGTGGCTTAGGGTAGGCGTGTAGAATCGCGCCGTTAAAAATAAAAATAATGAAGTGGTCAGCATGAAAGAATTATTATATTACCTCAAAGTGGCGGCGTGGATGCTGGCCACCGTGCTGATGTTCTATCTGCTTTATTTTCTGGTTATCACTTTTCTTTTTTCGCCTGTGGGTATTCGTGTCATTCATCATTTCGTGGGAGATAAGCCCTTGTTTGATGAATCACGTTATCACTATGGATCGGTGTTTGTTTATTCAAAAAAATTTGCTGCGCTAACGGGGTTGGATCCTGACAAAGCCGTGATGTTGCCTGCAGGGCTAGAGGCGATGGAGTTTCAAACGTTTAAAAAAAGGCGTAATTGGCAGGCTGCTTTTTCGCTAGATTTGATAAATTATCATGAGCAAACAGTGATGGATGGTGATTTGCTTGTAGCAGCAGTGCCTGTTTTATATTGGCTTTATCCTGGAAAGGTAGGCTACCCCCCGTTGTTAACCTGCGCGTTTAATCTTTATCTGGATGCTTCTATTGATTTGGAACTGCCTAGCGATAATGCCAATTACAATGATGACTACACTACCGTCATAGAAGATTCAAAAAGTTTAGAAAAAATATTTCAACCCAAAAGAATGGGTTGGGGTGATCCTGTTGAAGAAAAAGAAAAAACAAAAAAATATAATCGGAAGTTTAGGATTTATTTAGTAGGGAACAGCACGGCCGAAGATGGTATCCGATATGCACAGAAAAACTCAAAATCTACAAATTATCAAGACATAAGTGGTTTGATGTATACGCTAGATTACAATGTTTATAAGAAACAATTTTTTCCGGGGATTAATTTTTTTCATGCAGGAGATGTAGAGGGCTGCTTCTCACTTTCTAAAGTGTATGAGCCACCTTATATTGTGATGAAAAAAAAAGGAGGGCAACAATATGATGATGATAGATATAAGAATGTAAAAGAAGTTAATTTCAACGATTTTTATTATTTTCGCGTGCCAGAGATCATTGTCCAATCTGAGATTTATAAAAAAGCGCGCCACCATTAAAGGGGATCACTGTGTATTCTCTACACGTAATAGAGTATGCCTATTTATGTCGTGATATTTATGAAGAAGCTGTCGATGAAAAAACGCCTTTTTCACCTGAGTTGCAAGGGGGTTGGACGATAGAAAAGAGTTATAACATATACAAAGATCCTACGATTTCTGAAGTGTTGAGCCAAAGTCTGCCTGATGTAGATTTTTGTTTTCACCCAGGAAAACACCTCGAAGGGGGAAACGAAAATTCTTCTTTGAAGAAAATTAAAAAATATAAAGAAAATCATCCTCTCCAAAGCAGTTTTTTTGCGCGGGTATATCAGCGTTTTTCGGGAGAAATAGTGATTGTTTATCGTGGCACGGTGCCTTACTATCCGGGTGATGATGTAGCGGATGTGAAGGTTTTATTTCGCAGCGAGTCTCAACACGTAGCATCCGCGTTAAAGTTTTATGAGAGCTTGCGGGGTAAAAAAGATAGTCTTGGCCGTTTTCCTGCGGTGACAGGCCATTCTTTAGGGGGATATCTTGCGCAAGTGGTTGCGGATGTGAATCCAATGATTTCTGCGTGTGTGACGTTTAACGCGCCTCAAGCAGGCGGATTAACAGTGATGACAGCACAAGGGCCGCATTATATTGATCCTCGCTTGCCACATAGCAATATTCACAATATCAATGAAAGAAATGATCCGGTGCATCATCTTGGGGTCACCATTGGCAGCGAAGATGATATTAATCCGCAGGGGGTTATCCAATTAAAATCAGCAGATCACGAACGACGTCATTATCATTTTGAAGCATTTGAATATTTCTTCAGACGACGATCTCATCAAAAAGCGCCGAATTTTGTGAAGGCCCATCTCATTGATCAAGTTATCACGGATTTAGAGCAAGATGATTTGAAAGAAAAAGTGTTTTGATAATTAATCGCTGGGTATGTGCTCTGCGCTGTGTCATTTCAATTTTCATGGTTTCTTCGAGCTATCTTAGGGCGATGAGCAGTAGCTGTTATTCTCTTATGTTGACATTGGCTGAGCGGTTACGGCGTAAATACCATCTTTTCAGAAGATGTCTGTGTTACTTTTTCTAATTGATCACGGATGTGCATGACCAACTCATAACGTTTGCTTGGGCTTTCTTTCTTAACGTCAAGCCAATGGTTTAAGCGCTCGATCAAGGCCGCCCCATCTATGCTCTTTTCTGAATGTTCGACAAAGGCTTTATCAAGATCCCGCGTTGCGGATGTTTTAAAAAAAGAAGCTTGTGTGCTGGTGTGATGCCAATAGTTTAAAAAATAGTTTTTCTTTTCTAGTAGTGCAGTATGTGTTTTGGCTAAGTCAGCTTCTGAGACCTTCATCTCGGTGGTGAGTCGATGAAAGAGATTGTTTCGCAGCGCTTCAACTTGGCAATGGCGTGAGCTGGTATGTCCCGCTTTTGAAATAACCCATTTGTCCGCTCTTTTAAAAAGTTTCTTCAGTGCGTCGGCGTTGTTTTTTGGGTGGCTTTGACTGAACGCTTCTATTTTTTTCGCTAATTTCTTGGTGGGCTGTGTAGAAAATAAAGAAGCTTTTTTCTCTTGGTTTTTCCACCAATCGATCAATTTTTCTTTGCCCCACTGAAAGGTTTCTCTTAGGTAGGGAGTGGGGTGATGGGGGTCGGTGTATTGATAAGCCCATGATTTCCTTATGCCAAAAAATCTACCGAGTATGCTTCTTGAAGCTAGATAAAGGGGGGCAATATAACTGGGATGACTTAATTGCTTATGGATATAAGATTTGTGGTGCCTTTTTATGCTGTCTTCAATGTGTCTTTGTAGTAAATCGGATTTGCGCGATTTTTTTCCTTCAGCTATGGCATGATCATCCTTGAGTGCATTTAGCTCGGCGCGTGCTAGGCATATTTCTACAAGGCTACTCGCGGGGTAGTGCTCTATTTTTGGCACAACGAGAATTTCTCGTTTTATTTCTGGCGATAGATTCGGTACGACTTGTGAGAAAAAAAGCCGAAAAAAGATCCTCATAAAGAAGTTGGTTGGAGCGTATGTGGCAAGAATTAGGGTGACATTTTTAAGGTTTGTGAGTGTGCGACAATCAATAATGCTGCCGGCGTTGGTGTTAAGCCCTGGGAAAAGGCTGCCTGGCACGGGTTGATCAGCAATGATATTAACGGGGATGTGGGGGGCGAGTTGGAAAAGTTGTCTTGCGACTTCAAAACAAGTTACGCCGCCGCGGCTATACCCATACAAGGTGATGCTGCGTATTTTTCTGTCGCCATTTTTCTTAAGAGAGAGCCTTCCAATACCAACCCCAAAATATTGAGGGTTCCCAGTGGCTAAGCGAAGCGTCTGTCCATCAAGTGAAAATACGCTTTCTGTGAAGCGCTTAGCAAAACGTCTTAGGTTGGGAAAAACTGTGGAGTTGCAAACTTCAGGGTGCTTACACCCATGAACAACCAGCGTGTTTTTCCCAGAATAAAGGTAATCCCATGCGTGCATGCCTGATCCAGCAAAACCAATTTTTAAATGCATATTTTCTCTTTCCTTGCTGTGCTGAAGGTCTTTTGTTGTGTATTTTGTAGTCAAGTTGAGAAATTAGCAAGGCAGAAAATACCGTGGTATCTATTGAGTGAGGTAGTGATATGTCTTCCTGTTTTTATCCTTGATTTTTAATGATGGGATCACTAATATTCAAGTATAAAAAGGTGGACAGCCTACTGTTACCCATCGATGAAAAAGGCTGCTCTGTTAACAGGCGGGGACATTTATGCAGTATAGCTATAGACATCGTGACCTCTCAGCGCGGCTCAAACATCTATTTTCACACTTCCCTTGCGTGATTGTCGTTGGCGCACGGCAGGTCGGCAAAAGCACACTCTTGACACACTTGTTTCCTGAAGCAGCCCATATTCTGCTGGATCCTATTCAAGACATACAAAACATTCGACGCGATCCCACGCTTTTCCTCAATAATGCCAGATTGCCTGTTATTTTTGACGAAGTACAATATGCACCAGAACTCATACCCGCCTTAAAAAGATTTATTGATAAGAACAAACATCCCGGACAATTTCTTTTGACGGGTTCGCAACAATGGGGTGTATTGAATACCATTTCAGAAAGCCTGGCAGGACGCGCCATCGTCATCACCTTAGACGGCTTCTCATTAGCTGAAATGACTAATGTGCCAGTAAACAAACCTTGGCTTTTGAACTGGTTAGAAAACCCTGAACAGCTTCTTGCGCAACCCATGAATCGCTTGTCGCTACCCTATTCTCTTTATGAGACGCTATGGCGCGGCACACTGCCTGAGGCGAACTTCTTACCCAAAGATGCCATTGCCGATTTCCATGCCTCTTATCAACGCACCTATATTGAACGTGATATTCGTCTGTTGGCAGATGTTTCTGATTTAGCTCAATTCGGACGTTTTGTGCGTCTTACAGCCGCTCTTACCGCACAAGAAATTAACTACAGCGAATTAGGCCGCGATATAGGTATCACGCCACAAACAGCAAAACGCTGGTTAACAACATTATCACAAACATTTGAATGGTTCGAAATTCCAGCTTACTCCAACAATCCCATCAAACGCATTAGCGAAAAACCAAAAGGTTATTTTTCAGATACGGGCCAAGTCTGTTATTCACAGATGATCTCAAGCCCCGAAGCCATTAACGCCCACCCATTATGGGGTGCATTATTCGAAAATGCAGTTGTTTGTGAGTTACGCAAACAAGCAAACCTGCTCACTACACCGCCGCAATTTTATCATTGGCGCCTGCACAGCGGTGCTGAAGTAGATCTTATACTTGAACGTGACGGTAAACTTTACCCCATTGAAATTAAATCAAAAAGCAAAGTCACCTCAAATGACGCGAGAAATATCAATGCATTTCGCAAACTCTACCCCCACTTTAACGTACAAAAAGGTTTGATCATCGCCCCATCTGAAAACAGGTATGCTGTGACTGAAAATGACTGGGTAATACCCTGGGACAACAGATAGCGCATACACGCTACCGTAGTGTGGGTAACTTTATGGTTAACTTGATGAGTGGGTTAGCAGCATACGCCCTACAACCTAAGAAACTTTCCTGGAGTTTATAATCCACATCGCTTATTTCACAATAAAATTACGTCGAACTCACGTTGATAAGGAATTTTTGCTCAGAAGTGTAACAATTGATGGGGTTTCTTCATTAAAAAGGAGTATATGCGCCCAAAAAAGCCCATTTTAGTCACGCGTCCTTTGCCTTTTGCGGATGAGCTGGCGGCTGCCATTCGTGCGGCGGGCGGCTGTTCCCTTGTTTTTCCTGTGTTGGTGATTGCTGATCCCCTCGACGATGCGCCACTACAGGCACTTTCTCTAACGCTACCCTCGTTTGATTGGGCGATTTTTATTAGCCCGACAGCAGTGATTAAAACTTTCTCTCGATTTGATTTAAAGGCTTGGCCTAAAAAGTTAAAGATAGCTGCTATTGGGGAAGGAACAGCATCGAAACTGCGCGATCTTGCTTTGAACGTGACAGCCGTGCCCCTGGCCTTTAATAGCGAAAGTCTCTTGGCGCATCCCTTGCTTCAATCTGTAAAAGATAAAAAAATAATCATTTTTAGAGGGGAGGGGGGGCGTGCGTGGCTGGCGCAAACGCTCGCAGCACGGGGCGCAAAAGTATCTCATGCCATGGTATATCGTCGCGCATTGCCTCCTTTCTCTGCCATGGCAGAGGGGGTCTCGGCTTGGAAGCAGGCGGGTATTGGTGCTATCGTGATAACCAGCCAAGAAGCCTTGACTCATTTAGTTTTTTTGGTGGGTGAAGGTGATTTAACGTGGCTACAAGCGCAACCGTTATTAGTCACGAGTCCACGTATTCAAGCAGTTGCACAGCAACTCGGTTTTCGAACAATTTTTTTAGCGAAAGATGCAAGCAATAAAGCGATTGTGGCTGCATTAAAGCAGTGGCATCTTGTTTAAGTGTTAGATAGAAGGAGTAGGGTGTGGAACCAGCGCGTGCATTAATAGCAGATCAATCTGCTAGGCCTAAAAATAAATTAGCGTTATTTGCCATTTTGTTATCGGTTGTTGCGATGTTAACAGCGTTGATACTCTATCGAGAATTAAAAAACGATTTGCAAACTACGCAAAATACGCAGCTAAAATTAGCCGGTACGACGGTTGATTTAAGTCATGCGATCAATGATTTTCAAGTTCAATTCCAAACACAAGAAAAAAAATTAAATTCTTTATCAGATACGTTGCAATATCTTTCACAAATAGTGGGTCCTGTTGAGAGTGGGGTGTTGATTCAAGCTGAATATCTTGCACAATTGGCGCAATTAAATTTGAAATACCAAGGTGATGTAGCGGGGGCTTTATCGTTATTAAAGATGGCCGACCAGCGCTTAAATACCTTATCTTTGCCGCCTATTTTAGAAGTAAGGCAAGTATTAGCAAAAAATATCAGTGCGTTAGAAGCCGTGCCTGCAATTGATTTAGCGGGAGTGATTACAAAACTAAATGCTTTGTCAGAGCAAGTGATGCAATTGCCTTTGGTGCCTGGATTGCCGCGCACACAACCTACGTTGAAACAACCTAAAAGAGAAACCAAGTTAGATACTTATTTAACAGATTGGAAAGATGCGCTGTCTACCAGCTGGCATGCCTTAGAACGTGTTGTCATTATTCGTCATCACGGACAACCCTTAGAACCTTTATTGGCGCCAGAAGAATATCTTTATTTAAAAGAAAATATTCAATTACAGTTGCAACAAGCACAATGGGCTGCGTTACATCAATCGCAAGCCATTTACGTTGCTAGTTTGCAGCATGCAGCCTCATGGGTAAATCATTATTTTACGGATAATGGGCTATTATCACGTGCTGTTCAACAAAGTTTGGCAGAGCTACAAAAAGTAGTGGTTCAGCCGGCCTTGCCTGATCTCTCTCCTGTGATTAACGCAATACAAAAAGCTGAAAAAGTTGTTTATGAAAATAATAAAAAGGCAGGAGCACAATAATGAAATTTTTAATTTTATTTTTATCAGTATTACTGCTGTTTGTTTGGCTGGGCTTAAAAATCCAAGCGGATCCAGGGTATGTATTGTTGTCTTATCAGCAATGGACAGTAGAAACGCCATTGTGGTTTGGCATCGCTATTTTAGTCGTGGCCTTCATTTTATTTCACTTGTTGTTGCGATTGTTAGTGCGTTTAGGCATGGTGGCCAGTCGTTGGCGCTTGTGGGCACAGCAGCGACGACTTCGCAGAGCACATGAACGTACTTCACGTGGGTTGATTGAGTTGGCAGAAGGGCGTTGGCAAGCTGCAGAAAAAAACTTATTAAAAGCCGCGCAACATACGGATATGCCCTTAATTAACTACTTGGCTGCCGCCAGAGCGGCCCAAGCGTTAAATGAGAATGAACGACGCGATGATTACTTGCATAAAGCGCATTTAGTGATGCCTTCTGCAGAAATTGCAGTAGGGCTGACGCAAGCGCAACTGCAATTTAGTCATCAACAATTAGAGCAAGCTTTAGCAACATTGCGTCGCTTGCAAGACTTGTCACCTAAACATGTGTATGTGTTAAAGCTATTACAAAAAATATATTTAGAATTGCAAGATTATGAAAACCTAGAGGCGTTGCTGCCCAGTTTGAAAAAAGCAAAAGTATTAACGCCATCAGAAACCGTTTTATTACAGCAAAAAATATATTCTGGTTTATTGCAACAAGCAGAAAAGGGCCGTGATTTGGCTTTGGTGGAGTCAGTATGGCATCGCATTCCAAAAGAATTACAACGTGCTCCCGTGATATTGATTCAGTATGTGAGTTATCTCATGGACATCAAACAAATGGTGTTAGCAGAACAGTTACTAAGAGAAGCACTTAAAAAAAATTGGGATGATACCTTGGTGAGATATTATGGTTTGGTGGTGGGCGAAGATAACGATAAGCAATTGGCTTATGCAGAAAGTGGATTAAAGACACACCCTGAAGATCCTACTTTATTGCTTTGCTTGGGGCGTTTGTGTGTGCGTCAACGCTTGTGGGGCAAAGCGCGTAGTTATTTAGAAACGTGCTTATCGTTAGCACCTTCTGCAGAAGTCTATAGCACGCTCGCACAATTATTAGAGCAAATGGGGGAGCAAGCCCAAGCAGCGCAGTGTTATCGTAAAGGCTTATTGTTGGCAACCAAGTCAACGGCAAAAATACCCCCGAATTCAACCCTTTAATATCGTCCTTTCATTTATAGAGTTCACCCTTTCGTGCACAAAATTTGCTATACTATCCAGTTTACGCATTCTGCGCGTGGTTTTTAGGTTGGTTGATGCCTTTTGAGCCACTTTAGGACGCTGTCACTTAACTTTTCATAGAGCTTCTTTCTCATGGTAAATAATTTACGCAATATCGCCATTATCGCGCACGTCGATCATGGAAAAACCACCTTGGTGGATAAACTGCTACAACAATCGGGCACCTTAGACGCACGTGCTGTGATGCCTGAACGGGTCATGGATTCTAATGAGTTGGAAAAAGAGCGCGGTATTACTATTTTGGCGAAAAACACCGCGATTCGTTGGCAAGATTACCTTATTAATATTGTTGATACGCCAGGACATGCTGATTTTGGAGGGGAAGTAGAGCGCATCTTATCCATGGTGGATTCTGTGCTGTTATTGGTGGACGCAGTAGATGGCCCCATGCCGCAAACACGTTTTGTGACCATGAAAGCCTTTGCGCGGAATTTACATCCGATTGTTGTTATCAATAAAGTCGATCGACCTTCTGCGCGACCAGATTGGGTATTAGATCAAGTCTTTGAATTGTTTTGTCAGCTGGGTGCAACTGATGAGCAATTAGATTTTCCTGTGGTATATGCTTCGGCTTTGCAAGGATATGCAACGCTGGATCTCAAGCAACCTTCTGAAGATATGACGCCTTTGCTACAAACGATAATTGATAAAGTGCCTCCTCCAAAAGTAGACAGAGAAGGGCCTTTCCAGATGCAAATCAGCCAGTTGGATTATTCCAGTTATGTGGGTGCGATTGGGATTGGACGTATTACGCGGGGCAGTGTACGCACCAATATGTCGGTGGCCATTGTGGATCGGGATGGCAAAAAACGCCAAGGCCGTATTTTGCAAATTATGGGCTATTTGGGCTTGGATCGTGTGGAAGTGAGCGAAGCGCACGCTGGGGATATTGTTGCGATAACAGGGATTGAAAATTTAAGTATTTCTGACACCTTGTGTGATCCCAAAGAAATTGAAGCATTGCCTGCACTCACCGTGGATGAACCCACGATGAGCATGACATTCCAGGTAAATAACTCGCCCTTTGCAGGTAAAGAAGGGAAGTTTGTGACAAGCCGACAATTGCGTGAGCGTTTGCAGCGTGAGTTAATTCACAACGTGGCGTTACGTGTGGAAGACACAGAAGATCCAGACAAGTTTAAAGTATCTGGTCGTGGTGAATTACACCTGGGTATTTTGCTAGAAACCATGCGTCGCGAAGGATATGAGTTGGCAGTTTCACGCCCTGAAGTCATTTTTAAAGAAGTGGAGGGTGAACGCTGGGAGCCTTATGAGCAGCTTGTCTGCGATGTGGAAGAAACACATCAGGGCGCCATCATGGAAAAATTAGGTATGCGCAAAGGGGATCTGCAAAACATGATGCCCGATGGCAAAGGACGTGTGCGTTTGGAATATTCTATTCCTGCGCGTGGTCTTTTCGGTTTTAGAACAGAATTTTTAACAGCGACTTCAGGCACGGGCGTCATGTATCACGTGTTTGAACGTTATGCGCCTGAAAAAAAGGGCGCCATTGCACCCCGTATTAATGGGGTGATGTTAGCGAATGCACCAGGTAAAGCAGCAGCTTATGCGTTGTGGAATTTGCAAGAACGTGGCCGCATGATTATTGATCCGCAAGTAGAAGTCTATGAAGGTATGATCATCGGTATTCATTCTCGCGATAATGATTTGGTTGTGAATGTTATTAAAGGAAAACAGTTAACTAATATTCGTGCAGCGGGTTCAGATGAAAATATTTTACTGACGCCACCCATTAGGTTTTCCCTAGAACAGGCGCTAGAATTTATAGAAGACGACGAGCTGGTGGAGATTACACCGAAGTCGATTCGTTTGCGCAAACGGTTTCTCAAGGAACATGAGAGAAAAGCGAAATCTCGCGGCTAAACCAAGATGGCCCTTCAGGGCGTATTCGGTGGGTGCGTGAACGATTAAAACCAAGAGGATGTGGTGATAAAGAAAACGCGGAGGATACTGGCAATCAGCATTCTCGTGCTGGCCTTGGGAGTATTGGCCGGTCGCGTTGCTATTACCCATCTTATGCAGCAAACACATTACTTCGAACAAGTTGCAACGCAAGCATTGGGTTATGAAGTCACTATTCAGCATGTTTCTGTGCGTTGGCGTGGTTTTTATCCTCTGTTTGTGTTGCAGGATGTGTTAGTTAAGAATGACAAACAAGCACTAATTCGTGTAAATCGCCTCAATATTGGTGTTAATTTCCCTGCAAGTCTGTGGCACAGAAAATTTATACCGGGCACCTTAGAAGTGTCTGGTGCCAGCATCGCAATATTTCAAGATGAAATGGGCCACTGGCAAATTGCAGGGGTGAGCGGGGCAAATCAAAGTAAAAGTACTGAATTTAATGATTGGTTAGAGTGGCTCTTATCAGAAAGAGAAATTTTATTATCAGATATTCAAATTCAATATAAAAAAACAGCAACGCAAACCATCCCCATTGCTATTGATAGATTGCAGTTATTTACACTGGGATCTTCTGTGCGCATACAAGGTGATGTTGGTTTTTTGCAACCCCAACCTGGCGCTATTCATCTTATTGCGAAAATACATCAATCCTTTCGTGCGGACTCATTGCGTGCAAAAATTTATTTGCAAGCCAGCAATGTTGATCTTGCTGTGTGGTTGTCACAGTTACCTTTCTCAGATTGGCAAGTGACGAAAGGAACAGCGGATGCCAAAGTGTGGGCAATATGGGAAAACAAACAATGGCAAACAATAGAAAGTGTTTTTTCAGCGAAGCAAGTTGCATTGAAGCGTGCACAACAAACGTTGTCTTTAGAGTTGCAACCGTTACATCTTTTTTGGAAGCAGCTTTCAAGAAATGTTTGGCAGTGCCAGGGACTATCTTCTGCAATAAAAATTAATAAAAATATTTTAATTAAAGAACCACTATCATTTTTATACCAACAGTCTAATACACAAAAACAATTACAGATTAGTCAGCTTACTTTTAATTTAGTGGATGAGTTGGTAAAGGAGATTTCTTACTTTCCAAAAGAAAGAGTGCAGTTAATCAATAAAATTGATCCGCAAGGGATGTTAGAAAATCTGTATCTTAAATTAGAAGGAGATGCTTGGTTAGTTGATGGTGACATCGTTGATGCAAGTTTTGAAGCTGACGATAAAATACCGGGTGCAAAACATTTATCAGGGCATTTGCAGTCAACACCGCAGGGCGGATTTTTCGAATTAAACAGCAAAAATTTAGTATTAGATTTTCCAAAGGTATTTCGTCAAGTGATCCCTTTAGAAAAAGCAGAAGCGACTGCGTATTGGCAGCTTTTGCCAGCGGGGTTTTTAGTGCAGGTGAGTCATGCACAAGCACAAAATGGAGATGGTCTTTGTTATGGGCAATTTAGTTTATTGTTTAACAATCAAGAAACACATCCTTGGATGAGTTTGGTGGGTGGGGGTCAATTAGCATCATTGGATAATGAAGCGCGCTATTTACCTTTTACGGTGATGCCGAAAAAAGTAGTGGATTGGGTTGATCAAGCGATTGTGCCAGGTAAAGGAAAAGCAGATGCGGCGGTGGTGATCAATGGCCCCATGGTGAATTTTCCTTTTGATAAAAATGAGGGGCAATTTATTGTGGATGCAAATCTTGACAATATTGATTTGCAGTTTGAGAAAACGTGGCCACACATTAAAGATATTATAGGCAATATCGTTTTTCATAACCGAGAAATGGTATTTCAATCTGGTACAGCAAAGATATTTTCAGAAACAACCTTAGATAGATTGCAAGCAAGCATTCCTTACATGGGGCCGGATTATCCGGCAGTGTTAAATGTGAGTGGCAATGCTAAAACCAATATGCGTGAAGCATTGCAGTATATTCAAGGTAGCCCTTTGAATGAGATATTCAAACAACGTTTTAATCGCATGGAAGGAGAGGGCCCGTTGAGTTTGCAGCTTCAGTTAGGGTTGCCGCTTTCTGAAGAAAATGATCCGGTGATGGTAACAGGCAATTTAATTTTTGCAGAAGATAAATTGGGGTTGCCTGATTTCTACATCAGCGATTTAACGGGGAATTTACAATTTACAGAAAATGGGATGCGCTCGCCTGCTTTGACCGGCATGTTATTAGATAAACCCATTAAAATTAATATGACGGATACGTTGCATCCTGACTGGAGCCAGACACAAATTAATATTCAAAGTGCATTTTCTGTTTCAGCATTAGAAAAATTGATACCAACGTTTCCTGTGAAAAATTATTTTTCTGGCGGCAGTCAATTTGATGCTGTTATGAATATTTATCATGCCAAGCCGTCTGCGACACCGCCGCCTGATCAGCTTGAGTTGCATACTGATTTAAAGGGGTTAGGCATCCAGTTGCCTTATCCTTTTGAAAAAGCGCAGTCTGTAGCGCAACCTGCCGTGTTGAAAGTGCAGTGGCTTGCATCAGGGCCTGTGATTCAATTTACAGATGGCAATGAAACGCAAGGTATTGTTGCCTTAAACGGAAAAAACAATCAGTTTGACCGCGGTATGATCGCGGTGAATTTGCCGAGTGCCAGTTTGCCAGCGCAACCTGGTTTGGTGATTGCAGGTCAATTAGATACGTTTGATTGGCCTTTGTGGCAAACATTTTTAGCGAAAGCTAACCCTAAAAAAGAGGCGAAACAGCCGACATTTGCACTGCCTGATTTTTTAAAAAAAATTGATTTAACGGTTGGGAAGTTAACAATTTTAGATCGCGAATGGGTTGATACTCGCTTGCAATTGGCGGAAGCAGGCGATGAATTGTTTTTGCAAATAAAAAATCAATTTATCAGCGGAAAAATTTTCTTTGTGAATGGATTGAAACAGTTGCGCATCAGGTTAGATTATCTTTTTTTACCGGAGAGCACGCATTCTAAAAATAATTTTTCGCCAGACAAAATACCTAATATCGATTTTTATAGTGAGTCTGTTAAATTAGGCAATAAAAATTTTGGCAGAACCACATTGATTGTGACGCCTATTCCGCAAGGGATTTCTATTGCCAAATTATTAGTGGATGCGGGCAGTTATCAACTCAACGCAACAGGGCATTGGACGCGTGTGGCAGGTGAGGAGACATCAACATTATTAGGCAATCTTTCCAGTCAAAATTTAAGTGGCATGCTGCAAGATTGGGGGTTGGCGCCGGGGATTACCAGCAATCAAGCTGCAATGAGTTTCTCGTTAGATTGGGAAGGTTCTCCCTTTGATTTAGACGTGCGAACGCTAGATGGCCACATGGATCTGAATATAAAAAATGGTGTGGTGACGGATGTGGGTTCCTCTGCCAATTTAAAAATTGGTTTGGGGCGCATTATTACGCTGTTAAGCGTGCAAAGTTTACAACAAAAATTGCAATTAAATTTTAATGATTTAACAAATAAAGGATTTAATTTTTCAATATTGACGGGCCAATTTATGTTGGAGAACGGTCAAGCTGTGACGCAGCAGGTTGTGTTAGAGGGGTCGGTTGCAAAAGTGAAAATCAGTGGGCGTATTGGTTTGGCAACGCATGATTATGATTTGGATGTGTGGGTAACACCGCATGTTACTTCTAGTTTGCCAGTGATTGCGACGATTGCAGGGGGGCCGGTGGTGGGTGCAATTACTTGGTTAACAGATAAAGTGTTGAGCGCTGCTGTGCAGAAGTTAACGACGTATCATTATCATGTGACAGGGCCTTGGACTACGCCCACCATCGCGCCTAGATAGAGGGTGGATGTTGTTCAATGACGTCAACTTAAGTGCAGTAAAAGCGGTTTCTCATCTTCTCCTTGAGGCTTGCCTTTAAGCGCAATGATGCTCTTTTCCCTCCGGGCCGTCATTGCGAGCGTAGCGAAGCAATCCATCATTTTCTTAAGTGGATGCCATTATATGAGTAAACGTTTACTAAAATTGTGACGACAAGGAAGGATCACATGAGCCCAGAATACCGCATTGAAGCGCAATACTTTGATGAAAATTATTTTATGGGTGTATTGATTGAGTTGAAGGAAATTTCAACGGGTGTGACGGTGCTGAAATCGCCTTTGGCGATTTTTAACGATCTTGTTTTACTTGAGAAATTATCGCCAGCGGATGTGCGTTTGATTGGCTATATGGTGGGTGATTACCACACGTATGTGAGTCAAAAACTCATTCACACCCATGATTGGCCAGAAACAAAAAATTAGAATTTATTGAAATAGATTTATGGGATGGATTTCACCTGCTTTATAAAATGTTGGTTATTTGTGATACATTGTGCTACAATAAGGCTATAGCGTATTGAGTAAGGGGTAAGTTTTTATGAGGCAGACAGATACCACGCAAAGCCAGAATAAAAATGGTTTTGTACATTCACGAGTTGATGAAGACATCAAGGAACAAGCCGCCTCTATTTTAGAAAAAATAGGTATTAATGTAAGTGATGCCATTCGACTTTTTCTTAATCAGGTTGTATTGAGAAAGGGGTTACCTTTTCCTGTTCGCATGCCGAATAAAGCTACCATTGCTGCTATGGAAGAAGCCGATAGGAATGAAGATTTAGAGGAAATCACGCTAGATGAGTTACGTTCAGAATTCCAAAAAGAACGACATCAAAAAGCATCAAAACGAAAGAGAAAATAAGGATTATCCTTGTTACGAATAGCTCGACATTCTAAATTCAAATCAGATTCTAAAAAGCTTGGTCGTTCTGGCACTTTTAGTGAGGATGACGAAGAAAATTTATTTAAAATCATTCAGCGTCTAGCGCAAAAAAAACCATTGGATTCAAAATATAAAGATCATTCGCTAACCGGAAATTGGAAAAAACATCGAGAATGCCATATCAAGCCCGATCTGTTACTTATCTATCAGATTGATGGCGACGTGTTGAAGTTAATTAGAATTGGCTCGCACAGCGAGCTTTTTTGAAGGGATTAATAATTTCTAACCCTGGGTAAGAAAAATCTTTTTCATTTCGCGTGACAACTTTTAGATCATGGTGTAACGCAGTAGCAGCAAGTAAGCTGTCAACAACCGGTAGTGGTCTTTTCATTTTCGCGAGGAGATGCCCCCATTTGTCGGCGACATCTGAAGAAATGGCGAGCACTCTATTTTGAAACCAAGTTCTTAAATCATTTTCTAGCCAGAGTGATAGTGTTTCCTTTCTTTTTCGTTCGGAAAGTTTCTCGACGCCATGGCGTAGCTCACCCAGTGTGAGAACACTGATGTAAAGATGTTCTGTCGGTATAGCTTGCACCCATTCGATGACGGATTTTTCTGGTTTTTGCCGAACAAGCTCAGAAAGTATATTGGTGTCTAATAGGTAACTCATAGATCGATTTCTCGGTTAGTCTCGGTGTTGCGCTTGATGTTTAATTCAACGCCCATTAGAGGAGAGGAGCGCAAGAACTCAACCAGGTTATGCTTTGGTTTTTCCAACCGGTCAAACTGTGCTTTGGTGAGGATAATAACGGTAGGCTCGCCACGTACGGAAACTTGTTGAGGGCCTTCCTCCTTGGCGAGCCGGATAAGCTGGCTAAACTGTGCTTTTGCTTCTTGTAATTGCCAATTTCTCATGGGGTTACCTCATGACTAGTCAGACTAGTCATGATTATAGCAAGCGCCACCCAAAAAAACAGTAAAAGGGCGAGAGCACTCACAAGAGGGACGACTAGCTAGGCGTTTGACTGTCAGAGGGGGTGGGCCCACCCAAAACTTTTCTGATGTGTTCTAGGTGAGTGGTTTCGGCGTTGGTGGGGGTGAAGCCTGTGCAATGCAGGCCAAGGTGGTTGCCTTCTTCCCATGCAAATAAACGCATTTTTTCAGCCAGGGGTTGTGCTTCTGGTTTGTCGAGTGAATCAATGGCGATTTCAGGCCATTTACGCTCTTGTGCAAGATGAACTAATTCGTGTGTTGTGGTTCTCGCAGGTGCCGTGAGGAAGTCTCTATCAAATGCACGCTCTCCTGGCCCGGTGAGGAGTCGATTACCATAATCAATAATAATCCAACCCGTAGAGGCATAGCGCACCTTAGGCTCTGCTAGCAGGGCACCTTGTGGGTTGTGCAGTGAGAGCGCGGCGCGTCGGTTGCTGAGAAATTCTAATACCGACGGAGAAATAATTTGGGGCGAATTGGCAAACTGAATATATGTGAGGGACTCTGGTGATGTGATTGACGCTTCTGAAGGCAGTGATGCGAATAGTTCGTCTTGTCCCTCTTCTTCGTCCCAGGCAAATAGATGTGTTAAAGCACTGGTGAAGTGGGCGTCTTCAGGACTTTGTTTGGGGGAAGCGCCTTGAATTACAACACCTGATTCGAAAACGGGTATTATTTCATTCCCTTCATCATCCGTCTTAAGTGAGGGTGTTGCATCTGCTTTCTCGTCATCACTATCATCACCGAGATTAAAAAAATCGATGAGGCGGCTTTTGGGATTTTCTGTGGTGACTGGTGGCTTGTCGGCAGGAGGCGAAGTGGGTTCTTCAGCAGAAGGAGGGGGGATATCTGTTGGCACATCAAACTCCTTACCTTTTAAAATGGATTGCTTCGCTTACGCTCGCAATGACGGCCCGGAGGGGTAGGATTGCTTCGCTTAGCGTAGCAATGACAGCCCGCAAGGGGTAGAGATTGCTTCGCTGACGGAGCAATGACGGCCCCCGCAAGGGGAAAGACACCATCCCGCCATTATATAGCGACAATTAGAAAAACGTGAATATTATCAAATGCAGGTTAGTTTTTAATGAGTAAGACGCTGCCACTCCAATCTTTATCAGCTGTCTCATTGAGTGGCGGGTATTGTTTGAAGTCCGCACTTCTTAAATGCATCGCTGTAGGGGCGTGTTGCAGATCATCAATTAAGATATCAAGCGGTTGTTCTAAACCTGTATGTGTTAAGGCGCGGTGTTTGTGTAACAAGTGAGGATGCCAGGTGTGGTGATAATTGATTTCACCTGCGATCAGTATCTTTTTGTCAGGCAGTATTTCAATGCCAGAGTGCCATAAGCGCAAAATAAGCAGTCGATCATGATCTAATGTTTTATACATGGCTAATACAGGTGCTTGTCCGAGGTAAAGCTCTGTGATGAAAGGGAGTTTGGCTGTGCTGTCTTTTTGTTCGCTCAATTTATAAAATAAAATTTTGAGCGCCGTTTCATCTAATGCAAACCACTCTTCTTGCAATAATTTAGCTTTTAATTTTTTAACATCGCCCATCAGTTGGATATTGAGGGTTTGTATAGGCTTGCCAAAACGATTGCTGCGATAAAGGGGTGGGTTATTTTCGCCAGATTGCTCCCACCATGCTTGTGTTAAAATCGTGCTTTTTGGCCAACTTAATTGATATTGTTCATACGCTGCATGTCCTTCTTTGAGCAATAGCATGCCCCAACTGCCTAGCCAAACAAAAAAAGCGAACAGAAATAGGGCGGTGACATGCTTCGTTTTTATGTGGCTTTTCTTGTGCCGATACCATAGCGCGGTGAAAGCAAGACAAGCTAATCCTAAGAAGAACCCCCCTAATACATCTGTCAGCCAATGTACGCCTAAATAGAGTCGAGACACGGCAATAGCCGCGACCAAGCCAAACACCAAACCATATAAATAACGTCTGACTAAGCGTGGGAAATGTTGGGCTAATAAGATGACGAGCAGCCCTAAAATGGCAATGCTTAAAGAAACATGTCCGCTGGGGTAAGACCAACCATGGGCCAGGGCACCCTTTGTTCCTAAAGGGCGATGAATATGTAAGAAGTATTTAAAAAAGCCAGCCAGACCAAAAATGAAGAAAGCATTGAGAAACCAATAGTAAGCAGCGCGAAAATAACGGAAGAAAATTAATCCTGCGCCCACAGCAAGCACCATCGCACCCATGGGTCGTTTTTCACCTAAACAAGTGATGGGGATCATGACTTTGTCAACAGTGATCGTGCGCAAACTTCTGAAAAAGTAATTTAATGCAGCATTGTCGTGTGTGAGCCAACCATGTGATAACACCTCATAGGTGGTGAAAGTGAAAAAGCAGGCAGAAAACAGCAGCAAAAGAAATAAATCTAATTGATGTTCTCTTTCACTGGCAAGCGGTGTGCGCACCATTTGTTTGATCAAGGTGAGTGAGGGGGTGTTTTGAATATAAACCCAGAGGGATTTTAGTATGCGGTGATAAAGATAAGCGAGAAAGCGAATAAATTTTTCAATGACCCAATACAGTAGTGCCACGCTGATGATAGCAATGACGATGCTGAGAATAAAATGTGGTACGGCTTCTGAAGACAATTCTGCAGAAGCCGCGCTGCCTAAGATGATGCCAGGCAACATATAGGCGATGGCCCACAAGACCGCAGAGAAAGTATCCACAATAAAAAAAGTCAGTAGCGGCATGCGCATGATGCCAGCAACGATGGGGGTAATGGGCCGAATGGGGCCAACAAAGCGACCGAGAAAAATACCTTTGCCACCATGGCGATGAAAAAAAGCAATGCCTTTATCCAGCAGCTTGGGCCAGCGCCGAAATGGCCAAATGACGTGGATGCGTTTGCTGTAATGGTGGCCCGCCCAGAAACTGACAAAATCACCGAGCAGTGCGCCGAAAATGGCGGAGAGGATAGTTTCTAATGGGCTAATCACCCCCGAGCCAATTAAAGTGCCAATACCAACCAACAACAAAGAACCCGGGATAAACAAACCAATGAGCGCGATGGATTCAGAAAATGCAATCAAAAAAGTGGTTGCGCAAGCAAAAAAGGGATGGAAATGTAGCCAATGGATGGCGGGCTTAAAATATTCCAACATTAGGCGACGTATTCTCCAGCGGCTTGTTTGTCAGCGTGATAGGACGAGCGCACCAAGGGGCCGCTTGCTACACGTGAAAACCCCATTTTTTTAGCCAACTCTCCCAGTGTTTTAAATTCATCGGGTGTGACAAAGCGATCGACTGGAATGTGAAACTTGCTTGGCGCAAGGTATTGGCCCAAGGTCAACATATCAACGTGATGATCTCGTAAATCTTGCATCACTTGTTTGACTTCTTCACTGGTTTCGCCCAGCCCTAACATCACGCCAGATTTGGTGGGGATATGCGGGAAGCGTTGTTTAAATTCAGCCAGCAAGTTGAGTGACCATGCATAATCAGAGCCGGGGCGTGCTTGTTTATATAGGCGGGGCACCGTTTCGATATTGTGATTAAAAATATCAGGCAAGGCGGGTGCAATGGCGTTTAATGCTTTTTCCATACGGCCACGAAAATCAGGCACCAGCACTTCAATCGTAATCTGTGGGGTGAGTGCACGCACAGCTTGTAAACACGCTGTAAAATGACTGGCGCCGCCATCGCGTAAATCATCGCGATCAACAGACGTAATAACCACATAGCTTAATTTCATTTTCGCAATGGTTTCTGCTAAATGTTGTGGTTCTTCAGGGTCAAGCGGGTCAGGACGACCATGCCCTACATCACAAAAGGCACAACGACGGGTGCATTTGTCGCCCATGATCATGAACGTGGCGGTGCCTTTGCTAAAGCACTCACTTAAGTTAGGGCAAGACGCTTCTTCACAAACCGTATGAAGTTTGTTGTCACGTAAGATTTTTTTTAAGTGAGTCACCGCTGGTGTGATGGGGACGCGAATGCGAATCCAGTCGGGTTTGCGAGGGAGGGAGGTGTTTTCTTGAGGGACAATTTTAATAGGAATTTTAGCGATTTTTTCTGCGCCGCGCTGCTTTTCAGAAGCCATGATGTTGCCCAAAAATTCAAACTTGATGGGGATTATATCCCAATTCTTGGCAGAAATGATCGATAAACCGAGGCAAAACGTCGTTTATAGAGAGAGGACCTATGAGTTTAGCCAAGCTTGTCATCTGCAAGCCTTGATAACCACAGGGGTTAATGTCTTTAAAGGGCGTAAGGTCAACATCAATATTGAGTGCCAAGCCATGGTAAGCACAGCCTCGTCGTACGCGTAGGCCAATAGAGCCAATTTTTTGCTGGTTTACGTAGATGCCTGGGGCTTTGGGGTTGGCAAGTGCATGAATATCGTAATCAGCGAGTAAGTGAATGACAATCGTTTCTAAGGCATGAACCAGCTGATGCACTGAAAGGTGTTTGCGAGGCAGATCAATTAAAGTGTAAGCCATCAATTGCCCTGGTCCGTGGTAAGTGACTTGGCCGCCTCTGTCGACTTTTAAAATGGGGATGTGGCTGCGATTGAGAATATGCTCTTCTTTGCCAGCTTGCCCTAACGTAAAAATGGGCGGGTGCTCTAACAACCATAATTCATCTTGCGTTTCTGCGGTGCGTGTTTGTGTAAAGGCTTGCATCGCTTGCCATGTGACATCATAGGGTTGCTGCCCTAGGCGTTGGATGCGTATTGGTAACATAGACTCCTCTTTATTGTTGTCCACAGTCATGTGAGTTTGTGAGGTTATAACACCATCATGATGGCTTTATGTGACGTTAGTTCTTCATAGAGTGCATCAAGTTGTGCTCTGCTATTGGCGTGAAAAGTCACGGAGATAGATAAATATTTTTTGTCACTGCTGGGGCGAAGTTGTATCGCGCCTTCTCCTAAGTCAGGAATATGTTTGTGGAGAACAGGAATGGCAATGGCTTCCAGCGAATCTGCTAGCCCAATGATTTTCAGAGGGTATTCACAAGGAAAAGTGAATTGTGTTTTAACCGTGGTCATGCTTAGGCTCAGATTTTTTGTGAAATAATTTTTGCAAAGCTAGATGCGTATGATCTTGCATGCGGGTAAAGATATTCGCTTTGGGATTATCGCTTAAGGCAATAGCGGGTTGTGATAATAAAACTTCATTGTTTAAGCTTACTTTGATTTGACCAATAGTTTGATTTTTTGAGATAGGCGCTTGTAAGTGATCACTGGTTTCTACAGCGGTTTGAAGATGACGGAACTGACCTGCAGGCACAGTAATATAAACGTTTTCTGCAACGCCAACGGGAGAGGTTTTGTTTTTACCTAACCACACTCTGACCGTTTGAATAGGTTTGTTGGTATCGAAGAGGGGTTTGGTTTCAAAGAAACGATAGCCATAGTCTAGTAGTTTTTGGCTGTCATCAGCGCGTACTTTGTCAGAAGGGGCGCCCATAATAACCGAAATCAAACGCATATTATTGCGGGAGGCAGAGGCAACGAGGCAAAAACCGGCATCGTCTGTGTGCCCTGTTTTGATGCCGTCTACGGTGTTGTCACGCCATAATAAGCGATTACGATTGGGTTGTTTGATGTTGTTGTAAGTAAACCATTTTTGAGAATAAGTTTTGTAATCATCAGGGAAATTAAAAATGATGGCGCGCGCTAATATTGTCATGTCACGAGGGGTGGCGTAATGATCTGGGTTGGGCATGCCCGTGCTATCCATAAAGTGGGTGTTGTTCATGCCTAACAATTTGGCCTGTTGATTCATGAGTTCAACAAAAGCTTCTTCACTGCCTGCTAAGTGTTCTGCCATAGCGATACAGGCATCATTGCCTGATTCTACGATGATGCCTTGTAATAAATCACGCACCGAAACAGAATCGCCCACTTTCACAAACATTTTTGAGCCGCCTGTACGCCACGCTTTTTCACTGATGACCACTTTATCGTCTAGGTGTAAACGACCTTGATGTAGCGCAGAAGAAATAATATAAGCCGTCATCATTTTAGTCAGGCTTGCGGGTGCAAGGCGCGCATCGGGCGATTGGGAAGCTAAAATTTTACCGCTGTAAGCGTCCATCAACATCCAGCCCTTGCCGTTTAAGGTGGGGGCGGCAGGGGTTGTGAGGGGATGGGCAGCGTGTGCAGGCAACAGCGGCAACGTGCCGTTAGGCAAAGTCGGTGAAGCAGGGTTATTAGCCGCATGGCCAATAGGCGCGTAACTCAGTGCGCAAAAAACGAGAGAGAAGCTGAGGTTGAGTAAGAAGGTGTTGGGTTTCATCTCGAGAGTTCCATAATCATGCCGTGAAATAACTGATAAATCTAACATAAAAATCAGTCACTTCGTAGGTAGCAGTTTATCCCCTTCCAGCGAACACACATTGCTGTGCAATCTGTGGCGAAAAACCCTTCGAAAAATGCTCATGTATTTTCAGTATACACTCCGCTTTTTCTCAGGGTTTTTCGCCCCACCTTGCTACAGCACTGTGCGTTCACAAGACTGCAGAAGCGGGGTTATTACCTTCCTGGCTTCTTCCTCACGGCGAGGGATGTAAATTGTTCTACACTTAAAATGAGCGCTGCAAAAAAAGGGGGTATCGTATGCAACTCGTTTTAGGTCCTACCTCTACGGCACAATGGCAAGCCCTGATTTTAGAAGCAGAGCAAGCTTGTGCTGTGAAACTCGATGAAAACACCGAAAGTTATTTAGTGTTTTTGCTCATGCGATTTATTGAAAAGCCTGAAATGGCATCCAGTGTACTAGGGTTAGAGTTTTTGCAGGGCGCACAAGATTTAAGTCGAGCCAGAGAAGATAAGTTGCGTGAGGTCGGCGATAAGTGTTTGCTGTTTTCAGGCCTGTTTCCAGGTCGTGCAGAGCGACGTCGTGTCAGCATCAGTTATTTTGTGAAGCTAGGTCAGGCAGCGTATCACACGTTATCTGATCACTCTTCGCAACTTGCCACGTTATATTATGAATTGTGTGAGCAATTTATTGCGATGATGGAAGTGTTACAAACCACCCGTGAATTAACCGATCACAAGCCTGCGCTCACGGCATTACAAGCATTGGGGTTGTGGGAAGAGCTAGGCAGTCAACACGCACTGCAAAACTTACGCCATTACACGAAGGCGATGGTTTGCGCAGGTCCTACCAGAAAACAGTAATGAACGTTCTTACGTTGAACGCTCATTAGAAGATCATGTTTACCATGCCGTAAATAATAGCCGACAAGGCAGTGAAGCCAATTAACAAAGTAAATAAGGTGCTTTTTTCTTTTAAATGTTGGCGCAAAGTAGGGACTTTATAGACGGCGTAGGTCGGCATGATAAATAAAAGTAGCGCAATGATGGGACCACACAGCGTTTCAATCATCCCTAAAATGCTAGGGTTGAGTGTGGCAACGGCCCACGTCGTGAAGATGATAAACAAGGCAGTAATATTGTTTAAGCGTTGCAGTTGCCAGGTTTTGCCTGACTGACGCAACTGTTTGATCATGATGCCATTTAAACCTTCGCGTGCACCCAAATAGTGTCCTAAGAAAGATTTGAAAATAGCAAGAAATGCAATAATGGGTGCCACCCAAGCGATGACAGACACATTAAAATGATTTGCAAGGTAAGACAAAATCGAAATATTTTCTGTTTTAGCCGCAGCGAGATCGGCCGGCGACAAGCTCAACGCGCAGCTAAATACAAAAAAGAGCACAGAGACCACCATCATGAGATGACTCCGCAACAAAATGCGGTAAGCATTTTTTGGAGCGTTTGCGCCATAGTATTTTCTTTCATGCACAATAAAAGAAGAGATAATGGGCGAGTGATTAAAAGAAAAAATAATCACAGGAATGGCCAGCCACAATGTTTTATAAAATGCACCGGTGTGAATGGCTTGTGTAAGAGAATCAGATTGCGTAAAAAAAGCGGTGCTCCAATGCGGAATTAAATATAAACCTAGCAAGAGTAAGGAACAAATAAAGGGGTACACTAAAAAACTCATGATTTTAACGGTGATGCGTTCACCAAAGTGTACGATGGTCACCAAAGACAGGATGAGTATCAGTGAGGTTATCGCGCGCGAAGGTGCATTTGCCCCCAGTTGATTGACAATAAAACTTTGCAGCGTGTTGGTGATGGCAACGCTATAGACTAATAAAATAGGATAAATGGCAAAGAAATATAGCCACGTGAGTAGCTTGCCCATCAAGGGATTAAAGTGTTCTTCTACCACTTCAGTGAGATCACTGTCTGGCTTTGTGCCCGATAAAACAAAGCGACATAAACCACGGTGTGAAAAATAGGTGATAGGCAGTGCCAGTAAGGCAATAAATAATAAAGGCCAACACCCTCCCATACCTGCCGTAATGGGGAGAAAAAGCGTGCCTGCGCCGATAGCGGTGCCGTACAGGCCTAACATCCAGGCGATATTATCTGCTTTGATATCCGCTGACGTGCTGTCTTCTAATTGGTCGGTTGTTTTAGCGGTTATTTCCATGAAAAATGACCTTGTAACGAATTAGTAAAAAACAAAATAAATCTCCTGCATTTTCTGTTATAAAAAAGCGATGCCACAGGCTAAAGGCGCAATGGCAAGGTGTTTTGCTAGGGTTTGACCGATATCTGAAAAAGTGTCGCGTCGCCCAATAAATTGCGGCTTTATGTTAGGGCCGTATGCTAAAACGGGAATATGTTCGCGCGTGTGATCACTGCCAGGCCAAGTAGGATCGCAACCATGATCGGCGGTAATAATGGCGAGATCATCTTCACGCATTTTTTCTAAAAACTGCGGTAATTGGGCATCAAACTTTTCTAGTGCATGTGCGTAACCTACGACATCACGGCGATGGCCATAAGAAGAATCAAAATCTACAAAGTTAGTGAAAACAAGGCTGCCTGGTGGTGCGGTATCCATGACTTGCAAGGTAGTAGTAAAGAGTGCGTCGTTGCCATCGGCTTTGATAGTTTGTGAAATGCCACGGTGTGCAAAAATATCTGCAACTTTTCCAACGGCGATGACTTCGCGATTAGCTGCGATTAATTTATCAAGCAGAGTGTCACCGTGTGGTGGTGTTGCTAAATCTCTTCGATTGCCCGTGCGATGAAAATGGCCCGGTTCGCCTTTAAAGGGGCGCGCGATGACGCGACCAATATGGTAAGGGTCCACTAATTTACGTGCGATATCACAAACTGCATACAAGCGATCAAGGCCAAAAGTTTCTTCATGTGCGGCAATTTGAAATACGCTGTCAGCAGAAGTGTAAACAATGGGTTTGTGAGTGCGGCAGTGTGCTTCGCCGAGTTCATCAATGATCGTTGTGCCAGAAGCATGTTTGTTACCTAATACCCCTGGCAAGTTTGCTTGTGTGATGAGTTGATTTATCAATGCATCAGGAAAACAGGGAATGGCTTCTGGAAAATAACCCCAATCAAATAACACCGGTAACCCGGCTATTTCCCAGTGTCCACTGGGGGTATCTTTGCCATGACTGATTTCTGTGGCATACCCAAAAGCGCCTGTTAAAGGCGTGGGATAGGCTAAGCCTGCAATGGGGGTGCCACAACTGGCTAAACCTGCTAGCCCCAAACCAAGTTGGGTTAAATGCGGTAACGTCAATGGACCCGTGCGCACACCTGCACGATCGGCTTTGCCCTCTGCGCAGGCTGCAGCAAGATGACCTAATGTATTTGCACCTTCATCACCAAATTGTGTGGCATCTAAACTTGCACCAATACCAAAAGAATCGAGCAATAATATAAAAGCACGTCCCATGCGGAAGTCCTTATCCTTGTTTTTGACAGTAAGTTTCTTTAATGAAGGTTGCTGCAATGAATGCCACGACGAATGAGATAGGCAAAATGAGCATGGCAAGATGAAAACTGTGATTCGTGTAAACAGGTACCCCATTGAGCTTGGTGCCATCCCATAAGCTATCTAACACTTTTCCAAAAAAAGGTTGAAATAGCGCAAAACCGATTTGGGTGGAAATAGAGATGACACTCACCGACGTGGCTGTTAAGGCAGGCGGGTTGCTTTCTGCAATGGTAGGGTAGCTAATGACTTGTGCGCTGGTGATAAAACCTAATAAAAAGAAACCTAGCATGAGTTGCAGGGCGGTTAAATGAGGCAAATAAAGTAGTGCGGTGACCACGACTAAAGAGAGCAGTGCGCCAACGAGCATGGGGCGTTTGCGGTAACCCATGTAATCAGAAACCCACCCCGCCAATGGGCAACCGATGATGGCGCCTAAAAACAACATAGAGGTAATAAAGGCAGATTGCTCTGCAGAAAATTGATAAACCTGTTGTAAATACAGCCCACCCCATAAAGATCCTAAAATGACAATCGGTAAATTTAGCAAAGCGGCGTAAATGCCCCCCATCCAATTTTGCCAATTTAAGTAGGAAGACAGCATGGTTTGCCAATATCCCATGGCTTTGAGTTGTTCGCGGTTTTGTTGATGTGTTTGTTGTGTGTGATCAGGAAAATCTTCAACGAAACACCAAACAAGAAATAAAATAAAAGCGCCTAAACCCGCAACAGCCAACACCGTGTGTCGCCAACCGAGTAATTGATTTAAGGCGGCTAAGGGGGATTGTGCAATCATCCCGCCTGTCATGGCCATGGTTACAATCAACCCGACCACTAACGCAAGGCGCTTAGGGTGAAACCAGCGGCTGGCCAAGCGAACAGAGCTGAGAAAGCAAAATGCGCTGCCAATACCCGCCATGAAACGAAAGAGATGTGCCAGCGCAAAAGAGCGTGTTAACGCTAACCCAACGGTGCCAGCAACACAGGTGCCTAACGCCAGTAAAATAATTTTTCGTGTGGAAAAGCGATCAAGTAACTGACCTGCAGGCAACAAAAAAAGGATGGTGGCATAAAAACAATAAGCGGAAAGAATGCCGAGTTGTCCTGCGGTAATGTTAAACGCTTGCAAAAGATCAGAGGACAAGACATTAAACATATTCATTTGAATAAATTCATAGAAGAAAAACAGAGCGGCTGTGAAGCACACAACCCAAGATTTTAAGCTGGAATAAATGGGTGTTTCTTCAGAATAAAACTCAGCCGTACTAGACATAATGCCTCTTTTAATGTGATGGATTTTCAGCAAAAGCACGACAACGTGTTTCGCGTAAGAAGAATGCGGCGATTAGCCCTGCAAAAAAGGCGGCAGGCAGAATACTCATGGCCAGCAAGTAATTGCTAGCAGAATAAATGGGTGCGCCCTGCACTAAGGTGTGATCCCAGTGTAAGTCCATCAGCCATCCAAAAAAGGGTTGAAAAACAGCGCCGCCCCCCATGATTAACACCGAGGCCAAGCCTGTTGCTGTGCCTGTCATATGTGAGGGATTGCTTTCCGCAATTAAGGGATAACTGATGATTTGTGCGCTGGTTAACATGCCTAATAACAAAAACAAGAAAAATAAAGCAGAAAAACTCAAAGGCATATACATGATAAGCAGGACGAGCGCCAAAGAAAGCACGCCACAAATTAACATGGGTAGGCGGCGTGAACGTAACGTGTCAGACAGCCAACCCACTAAAGGCGAGCCTAGCATGGTGCCAAAGAAAATCATCATGGCAACGCTGGCAGCTTGTGTATGACTTAAGTGGTGCACTTGCGTTAAATACATGTTGCCCCAAAGCTGGCCGAGTAAAAAAACAGGCAGGTTGAGTAAGCAAGTGTAAAGGCCGGCTAACCAGTTTTGTGGGTTGCGGATGGCGGCAATAAAGCTTGATTGAGACGTTTCATGGTGGGCTTTTTTAAGAGCGGTTTTTTGCATATGGGGCGGGAAGTCTTGCACTGCATACCAGATGAGCGCAAAAATCATGACGCCAAGAAAAGCATTCACCATGACGGCATGGCGCCAACCCATGAGCATAACCAGGTAAATAAAGGGTGTTTGTGCTACTACGCCGCCTAACATGGCGAGGGTGACGATCGAGCCAATGGCCAAGGCCATGCGCTGCGGAGGAAACCAGCGTGACGCTAACATGATGCAGCTTAAAAAGCAGAAGGCATTGCCGATGCCCGCCATGAAATGACAAATGCCTGCAATGAGGGCTGAGTTAGATAATGCAAACAGCAAGGTGCCTACTACGCAGACAAACATCGCGATCAAAATCACTGTTTTAACGCGCAAGCGATCAAGAATCATGCCAGCGGGCAGCAAAAAGATAACATCGCCATAAAAATAAGTGGCCGAGAGATTGCCGAGTTGTGTTGCATTAATGTGGAAGTCTTGCATCAGCTCGCTACTGATCGAGTTGAACAAGCTCATTTGGATGAATTCATAAAAAAAGAAGAGCGCGGCAGACAGACAAACCAGCCACGGTTGAAGTGCACTACAGCGCCAAGGTTGAGAGGCGGAACAAGTGTTTTCCATCATCAATCATTTCCTTCTAGGTAATCGTTCATACATCCACCGAATACGCCCTGGAGGGCAATCTTGAACGAAAAATTTTTCTAAAAATGCTCATGTATTTCTGTATACACTCCGCTTTTTCTCAATATTTTTCGTTCAACCTTGCCTCACCATGGCGTATTCACTTAGATTCAATTTCGCACCGCGAATAGTGATCCTTTTACTAGCTGAGTGATTGTTTAAAGTGTTTTCTGCAGGTAGAGATATATTTATCGTTCCCGCCAATTTCAATTTGTTTCCCTGTTTTGAGGGGTTTTTGATCTTCCCCTACACGAATATTCATCGTGGCTTTTTTGCCGCAATGGCAGATGGTTTTAATCTCAATAAGCTCATCTGCCCAAGCTAAAAGATATTGGCTTCCTTCAAAAGGCTCACCGAGAAAATCTGTGCGCAAACCGTAAGTTAATACGGGGATAGAAAGCCCGTCTGCCACGTCCGCCAGTTCAAACACTTGGGCTTTTGTTAAGAACTGTGCCTCATCGACCAAAACGCAATGTAAGGGCTGGGCAGAGCTGTCTAAAAAATGACTCACATGATGGTATAAATTTGTATCATTGTCAAAGGCATGCGCCTGGGCTTGGAGGCCAATGCGGGAGTGGATGGTGCCCGCTTGAAAGCGGTTGTCTAAAGAGGGGGTAAACACCAAGGTGTTCATGCCACGTTCTTGGTAGTTGTAGCTAGATTGCAATAAAGTCGTGCTTTTTCCTGCATTCATTGCGGAATAATAAAAGTAGAGTTTGGCCATAGTGTGTCAGTCAATGGAGGAAAGGCTGGGAGCATTATGCCACTTTTAGGTGAGTTTTAAATTAAATTGTCTACGCGATTTGGGCTTGAATTCGATATGGCTTCTCTTACAAAAGCCACAACGTCAAGGAAGCATATTGGATAAAAATTTGACCATTTTTAATGGTTGATGAGAGAATACCCATTCACTTTAATGGGAAGAAGAAGGAAAAATAAGAATGAATGCAGAACAATCGGTGGCGAAGAAGCCGGCAGATAATCCGTTGCTTGCGCGGCGGCGATTATTGGAATTGGCGACGGCGGCGTTAGACTCGAGGAACGTGCCGCTTCTGCAATTTCTCTTGTTGTCACCGCGAGAGCGGAAGCGTTTATTGGCCTTGGCGGGGTATGCGCCGCATGTCGATATTGTTTCTCGTCCTCCCGTCTTGTTGCTGGCGAATGCGTGCCGTCATCCAGTTGCGGCCCCTGCTAAATCACCAGTTCCCGATCTTGCCGCCCTATTATTCCATTTGGTAACCCGGTTAACAGATCCTATATCCCGACAGTTGTTTAAACAGCTCTTGGGAGTAGAGGCGTTTCGGCAGGATCAGGAAGTAGGTAAACAAGAAAGTAGTGTGGCGAAAACATCGCCTCGAGTGCTGTCGTTGAGCGAGGTGCAGCAAGCGCGGACGCGTCTTTTTTTGAATAAATTGCAGTGTGAACGCGTGTTGCTGATTCGGGAAGCGCAGTTGCTTCAAATTAAAAAAATGAAAATTGCTCAGAAAGAGAAAGGGGAGGTGGGCGATCCCATGCTGTTGTTACGGAGATTGTTAGGGGTCTATGCGGAGGAGAGGAAGTTAGAGGAGACCCTGGCGGATTGTTTGGCTCAGTTGAGCGTCAACGTTGACGTGCAGTCAGAGGGGATTGTGTTACCGCTTTGTGGCGAGTTGCCATTGCATCTGAATAACGAAGCCAATTTTTGCCTAATCAAGGAGGCATTGCGTGCGATGCTTAAAGAGGAGCTGTCCTTTCTTGCGATTCGGATTGCGGGTGATTTAGTGGGCGGTGAGTCGAGCGAAGCGGTGAGTGAGGCGCGTCGAGAGAAGTTGCCGAGGTTGTGTGATTCTGTTTATGAGAGTTTGAAAGCCACGCAAGATTCGGTGCCAAGAGAAAATCTGGAAGATATTTTAAAAAGGCAAGTGGACTTGTTGATTCATGCGAAGGGTGCATTGGGTGCAGAGCAGGAAAAATTAAAGGTGGCCCTTGAACAGCATCATGAAACGAAGATAAAGCGCCAGGCGAGTGTGGTGGAAAGATTAAACGTGGATCAAGGCGGCGCGTTATTTAATTTTTTACGGCGATTTTGGGGGACGGCAGCGGCCCCTGGCATGTCAGTAGTCGCGACAGCAACGACGAGCCAGGCAGCGGCAGTGAGCCCGAACCAGATTAATTTGGAGGAGGTTCCCACTGAGGCGGCAGAAGAAAAGAGGCGGGCGGAGCGCGCAGCCATACTCAAGCCTTGGTTTGAATATTTGAATGCCAGAAATTGGCGTGTGGAGGGTGAGACGTTATTGGCACGGGATGATAATGGGGTCCCTTTACTGGCCTATTTGGTTAGCATGTCGGAGGAGGATCATGCGGATCATTATGTTGCTGCCCTCTTGCGTTGTGCGCCTGAGGCCTTATTGGCTGAAACCAAGGCGGGCGAGCGGGTGGTAGGCTTTTTTAAACCCACCCCTAGCCCGAACCTGATTTTAAAAAGATGGTGCCAAACACACCTCTTTGCACCCTTGCAAGGCCATGTCTTTTCGGATGGTGCCAAGGTGGATGCTTCTTCAGAAAGTGTCTTAAAGCTTTTAGTGGAAGATTGCTTTCTGAGCGACGCAAACTATGCTTTATTAGAGCCGGATGTGGACGGAAAAAGTGCGATCGAGCGCTTGTGGGACATGCCTGAGGTAAATCCGGCGGTGACTAGGAAGAATGCGATTGAAGGTGGGAACGAGTCTTGCGCCAATAAGGCAAGAGAAGGTCGGCATACACTGGATAAGCTTGTTTCCCGTGTGAACATGCTGTCTTATTTCTTGGAAAGGAAAATAGATGCGCTGCGGGTCAGGCAGGGGGTCAGGACTTTGCTGGCCTGGGATTTGGCGGAGGTATTGAATCGCTATGAAGCGCATATTTTGCAAGCGCCATGCTCGACGGATCCCCAGGTGGTGCGGGTGCACGAGGAGCGGAAGGTGGATCGTTATTTTTTCTATTTGGCTTGCGTCCAATTAGTTGAAGACTATACGCAAAAGCCGGACAGGAAAGAAAGGGAGGTAAACGAACAACGGGTGATGCAATGCGTTATTGACTTTAGCTACAGCTGTTTGCGTCGACCGGCACATTGGCCTGGTTTTCCGGTCTCGACACTTTACGGCTTATTCAGCCCCTGTGATACGGATGGGGCGTTGGCAGAGCGGGGCCGGCCTGGTTTGTGTGGTGTAGTGGATCGCTACCATGCAGGCGAGTATAGCCAAGCCTCGGATGAGAGGCGGACAGAAAAATACCTGAAGGTCAAAGCGGGGGGTCATAGCTTAGTGCGCTTGCAGCAACGAGAGATTGCTGTGGTGGTGGCCCAACAAGTCGCCGAACAAGAAGAGATAGCGCGGCGCAACAGGGAACTGGCGGAAGCCTCGGCTCGGGAGGCTTCGGAGGCGAAGGCGGAAGCGGCGACAGCGAAGGCGGAAGCGGCGACAGCGAAGGCGGAAGCGGCGACAGCGAAGGCGAAGGCGTCGAATGCGGACGCGAAGGCGTCGAATGCGGACGCGAAGGCGTCGAATGCGGACGCGACGGCGGCGAGTGCAAGTGCGGAGGCGGTGACCGCGAAGGCGGATGCAGCGAGTGCGAATGCAAAGCTAGAAAAGTTTATGAGACAAGTGAGTGATCAATTTGAGGCGTTTCGGCAGGAGTTGGCGGAGGAGCGCGCACGCAGAATACTGGCGGAGAATCGTTTGAGAGAAATGGAAGAAAAACAAAGAAGTGGTGGAGGTGGGCGCAGTGAAGAGCATGCAGGGAGAGGACGAGGGCGAGGGGGTCCTGGGATGTTTTAGGTGTAGGGGCCCTATCAAGAGTTCAAAAGGGCGAATGGAAAACGATGAGAGATGAGACGCGGATGGCGTGGAAAGAGAAATGTGAACAATTAGAACAGCAGGCGCTGGGTCGGTTTTTATCGTCCCCTGCTTACCCTTTCCGCGTGTTTCGGCAAGAAAGTAATCGTGACTTAATTCGGTCTTGGGTTTTTTCTGGCGGAAAATTAGACTCAGAAAAATTAAAGCAGCTCAGGCAGGAAGTGGCTTTGCATGAGAAGAAAAGTTGGCCGCGTCGCGTGTGGGAGCGTTTGCGTTATGGTTTGGGTAAAAAGCGCAGTTTGCTGAGGGTGTTAGAGTGGCAGCTTGCCTTGGAGAGATTCAAGCAACGGCTGAGTCCAACGGTGGCGCGAGGGGAACTGCAAGCTGCTGCGGTGCAATTGAATGCCTGCACGCAGCGTATCCGAACGCTGAATCGTTTTTCTCGGTTTCGCAGGAAGCTTGATGCGGGATTGGAAGCCCAGTTGAGTACCCTGCAAGCTGAGTTGTCTGCGGTGACGCCTGTTGTTGTTTCGTCTGTGATGCCGCCGGAGCCTGCTTCTGCTCCTTCTTCCCCTTCTCCTGCTTTGCCGTTGGCAGACGTTCCCGAGAGGAAGAAAGAAGGAAAGAAAAAAGAGGGGAAGCAAGCACAACGGGGAGCTCAAGCCCCGTCATCGAATCAAGTGTTGCTGGACCAATGGCTGAGCGAGCAAGAAAGGCGCCTGGCAGAGGTTTTCTGCGCCAAAAATAAAGCAGAAAGTTTGCGTGCACGAGGCGCGCGAGACAAAGAAAAGTTAGTACTTTTTTGGCGAAACCTTTTGTCATTTTTTCATGCCTTGTTGCCAAAGTCATTGCAGAATATGGCGAGTGAGGCGAAGGGGGTAGGCTTAAGTAAACCGAGCTGGGGAAGGCGAGAGAGATTAAATTACCAAGGGTTGGTGCGTTTGGTAACTCAGCTGAATAAGGTGGTGCGTTTTAATTACCATCCTGATAAGAATCAGGGGAATGAGGTTGAAGCAGGGGAGCTATTTTCGGAATTGAATGGATTTTTGCTTGCGGCACAGGAGATGGGGGGAGTGATTTATGGAGGGAAAAATTGGCACACCTTGACTCCGGAGGCGAAGGATATTTTGGTGTGTTTTCGTGTGTTGCAGGTGGAGTGTGATTTGTTTGAAGTATCGGTGCAACAAGCAGCGGCGCATACAGAAGAGATGCAGGGATATACGCGAAGCCTAGAAGCCTCGCTGGCGAAGGTAGCAACAGCGAAGGCGATGGCGGCGAGTGCAAGTGCGACGGCGGCGAGTGCAAGTGCGATGGCGGCGAGTGCAAGTGCGACGGCGGCGAGTGCAAGTGCGACGGCGGCGAGGGCAAGGGCGACGGCGGCGAGGGCAAGTGCGACGGCGACGAGTGCAAGTGCGGAGGCGGCGACCGCGAAGGCGGATGCAGCGAGTGCGAATGCGAAGCTAGAAAAGTTTATGAGACAAGTGAGTGATCAATTTGAGGCGTTTCGGCAGGAGTTGGCGGAGGAGCACGAGCTCGGGGTACTGGCGGAGAAGCGTTTGAGAGAAATGATGGAAAAGCAAAAGCAAAGAGGAGCACAAAGAAGCGGTGGAGATCAGTCAGGTGGGTGTAGTGAAGAGAATGCAGGGAAAGGACGGGGGCGGGGTCCTGGGATGTTTTAGGGAGAGTTACCCCATGGTTTGGGTAAAAAGTGTGAGTTTGACATAAGAAATAAATTTAAAACGTCTCTTTAAATCCAGTGTTTTCGATCTTAAGAGGGGTTATTTGACTTGATAATCGTAAAATTTACCGTAAAATTTAATTTTTAATCGTAAATTTTACTGTTAAAGTGATGAAAAATAGAGTATTAGGGCAGAAACCACCTAAAACAGATAAAAAACTTGCTTTGCCAGTAGAAAAGAGTATTGATGCCGTCTTCCCACCTGAGTATCAGCGAAATAAATGCCTTTGAAAATCGTGTTGCGCTATTAGAAACACCCGATGCGTTAACCGCAGCGATTAACGAATTTATCACACACATCAGTGACCTGCGCCTTGGCGGCCTGCATGAGGCTGCTGGGTTGCGTATCGATTTATTGCCCGCCATTCAATCTTTAACAGAGGCGCTGGCGAAAAAGCCCACGCCAGCAGTCTATGACGAAGTGGTCCATGCGTTTAAAAAACGAAGTCGGGAACTTATTTTTGCCTTGCTGGATTATGAAGGGTGGCGGCAACTGGGTAGTTTTCGTGAAGGCTTAGCAAGATTGTCGCCGACAGATAAAGGGGCGGTAGCGCCTCTCTTGCAAGGTTTGCGACATATGCTTGCGTATGCTCATTATCAAAGCTGGGCACACCCTGTGCCTGATGTGATGTTTGATGAACTGACAAAACTGATTGATTCTGAAGAAGTCAGATTAGCTCAAGAAAATTATTTACCCCTAACGCTCCCTTTACTCCAATTATTACGTTGTTATTTAGAGGGCGTGGTGCAGAAAAGTTTTGAGTCATTGCCAGAATTAAACAGTGCGACGCAACAACTCACGTATGATTTTTCACAATTCACGCAAACCCTTCGTCAACAAGCTTATAGCCTTATTCCCAGCAGTCGTTTTTTATTGACAGATCATGCTCGAAAAAACACTTATCTTGGGCCATCAGAAAAAACCAAAACAAGATGGCGGGTCAGTTTAGAAAGATTTCGTATTTTTGAAAAAGGGTTTCATCACCATATTGCAACGCAACTTGCTTTTAATCAGGCGAAATATGAAAGAGAGGGGATAGAGACATTGTTGAATGTGCTTCCTTCTTCAGACTTTTTTCTTGAACATGTGCTGCCAGGCGCGGCAAGTCGATCTACGGGAAGCTTGTTAGAGGTGGCGCTAAAAGCAATCTCAGGGCTCTGTAAGGCTTGGTATGTGGATGTCTACCAAGCGCGCGCACTGGGCTCTTTATTATTAAATATAAAATGCGCAGAACTTTCAGAAGCATTAACAATGCTTGAATCACTATTAACGGATTTAAAAAAGCATGCCGAAAAGAAAAGCGTTGAAACTTGTTATGGCTTTTTACAAGTGCTTCAGTGGATTGTGTTGCAAAGTCCGCATCCTGCTTTATGTGAGATGGCTTGTTTTGGGAACGAAGAAGCTGCGGGCTTGCTGACTTTTGATGCCAGTTTTCACCTTGATATGGAAAAACTTTACTATCCACTTCGACAAAAAAGTTTTATGCATCTTTGTGAATATGCGGTAGAGAATCTTGAGGCAAGGCGTTTATGCCAACAACTTTTTAAAAAACAAAAGTTTGATACATCACAAGAAGTGTTTTTAATTTCTCAGCAGAATTTTAAAAAATTTTTGGGAGTGGGCCGCCATATTGTTGGCAAACACCCTTACCAAATCCCAACAGAGGTTCTCAAGGTTTATCTTTCAAGTTGTTTAACTATTTTTTGTGAGCAAGCAGAAACGGGCGCCTCTCTCTATTGGCTCAAGCAAGCGGCGCAAGCGTATGACACCCAAGTCGGGTGCGTTTTAGATAGCTCTCTTTTTGAAAAAAAGATTTTTTCAGGGATTACACGTTTTATACAGGCAGAAGCGACTCATGCGCTGCCCGATTTATTGTTTTTATTGTCTTTGTTGATGTTGCCAAAAAAGTTTTATGAATGGCAAGAACAGGATTTTGTTAGCTGTGTTTATCCTAATGAAACGCAAAATGCCCTCGATCAATTCTTGACGCATTGTTTTATACACCGCGATACGCTGCTGAAGTTAAACGAAGAGGATCAACGTTACCCTCTTATCAATGCGCTCCTTGAAAAACTTTTTTCAGCTTTAAAACAAGAAAATAATTTTCGACAAGCGCTATTATATTACTTATTTAACCAGGCCTTATACGCACAAAGACAACCCATTCTCTTGGATGAAAGCCGTGTTATTTTCCCAAACACGGTGATGCTACCTGCAACACAGCAAAGCCATGAAGCGGTCAGGCTGTGGGTGCATCGCATCAGTGGGGTGCGTGCTGAATTTTCATCAGAACAAGTTTCGGTGCTGATAGATGAACAAGGTTTATTAAGACAACATGCAGATTTTCCGCGAATAGAACAAGGCAGACTCAGTCGAGTGAATGCGATTGTCTCGCCAACCGGCGGTGTTTATTTAAAATTATCAATTTTTTCGCCACAAGAATTAATGGCAAAGCGCTTGCGATTTTATTTGACGGGGAATAATCATCGCGCAGAATGTCTGTGGTTTGAAGTTTCGAAAAACAATAAACCGTTGGCAACTTATCCTGTATTAGCCACAGAAAGTTTGTCAGGAAAAACGCTGCAACACTACACGCAATATACTCGTAGCGTTGAATCACAGCTAGATTCACCCGCAAAACAAGATAATTTTAATCAAAGTTACGGCATGGAAGTGTTGTTTTCTATGCTCACGCGCTTAGGCGATGCCAAAAGTGGTAACTACATTGTCTTAGCGGATGGAACCTTGATCAGCATTGATCATGAACTTTTTTTTGTGAACCCCTTTAAAACGGATGGCAAAAATTTTAAAACCCAAGATGCGCGAAATGCCTATTATCTCAATATAAAAAATGTATTGTACTGCATGGAAAAAATGAAGGAGTCTGTTCCTCCTCGCGTGATAGAACATTTCTTATCATTAAATGTAGACACGTGCTTTCGCCATTGGTTAGCAGAAATGCATATGCTAGACACACAGATGGACGCTTTTTTAAAAAATCTAACACAACAAACGTTGGATGTGGATTCGTATTTTAAGCGTGCTGCAGCAGAACAAAACTGTGATACAGC
>OBEQ010732357.1_pt1 | contig 45275 bp, 47 predicted proteins | sample 1670901 | NCBI WGS metagenome assembly OBEQ01 (sample SAMEA104232315, study PRJEB22302) | groundwater metagenome | biome: forest; feature: aquifer; material: groundwater | place: USA | collected 2011-08-07 | depth 5.4 m
CTTTCAAAAATCTTGTAGGCTTTTGAAGTTCGATCAACCGCTGCCTGGGCCACCTCAAGAATGACCTTATCCGGAGTACTTAAACCTGTAACAATGCGACCGTTACTTTCATTCAATGCTCTTTGCATTTCTGCGTCAGCTTCTTCCCTTTTCCACCCTTTATTTTTAAAAATACTGTGCGCTTGCTCTTTTGTCCTCACCTCCGATTTGGCGGCGAGCGGCGTTTCGGAGCGTGGGACATAAGAATACCCAAAGACAGAGATCTCATTCGAGGCTAAATTAATGACCCGGATTGTTCCTTCGTTTGGATTCAATACGATTTTTGCTTGTTTTGTTCGAACATCGTTTAAATTTTCAGGAACAGCGTAATAAACCCCTTCGGGAATTTTCCCATTCTGTAGCCTGCCAATCACAAAAGAGCTTTTATTAGTAAGCTCATGTGTCTTTCCTCCATCACGGGTTAAAGAAAACTGACGGGTTTGGGAATCAAACTTGATTTCAATGCTCACTTTTTCGCCAATGTTAATGCGAATCCCTTCGGATGCTTCTAGCCGAGGGGTGGCCTGATTCTCCACCGGGTAATAAGAGTTGCCCTTTGGCAATGAAGGAAGTGCGGGAAACGGGATGGCCTCCAAATTTAATTGAATTTCTTCGTAAGCGTTTAAAGCGGCTTCGATGTCCTCTAACTTGTATTGGAGATTCTGCAAAGACCTTTCGTCTTTATTCCTCTTTTCAGGATCTTGAGTATTTTCGGCGATATCTCTTTCCAGTTCCCGGATTCCGCTCTCTAAAAATTCTTTTTCATCTTCCAAGCTTGTTTTATTAAATAAGCGGCCAAGTTCCATTACGGAATATTCTTGACTGCTACCGAGCAAGGGGGCACGGGGAACAGCAGAGGATAAAGAATCCAAATCAACCAGCTTTTTTCCAAGACGTTCTTCAAAAGTAACGCCTTCTATACTCCTAAGCGTCTTAAATAACAATGTCTTTTGATCTTTTCGAGTCCTGCGCTTTTCCTGTTGTTGGGCTACAAGATAAAAACCGTAGGCCATTCGGTACAAATCTTCCAAAGTTTCCAGGAATTCTTCGCGGGCTTGATAGGGCGCGGCTTCTTCCTCTTGTTGCAAAGCCAGAAAAGCATCTAATTTTTCAGAATCGACGATTTCCAGACGAATATCAGCAAAATGATCTTCCGGGTCATTCGGAGGATTCACCGTAATCTGAATTCCCATATTTTCTTCCGCATTTCGGGCAAGTTGCCATAATTGGTTTTCCAAAGTTTCAGGAGATAAGTTAAAGTCAGCAATAAACAAATTGCGAAAATTCCATTTAAAGTTGAAATACTTTAAAAAATCATAATTCAAGAGTTTGAACTCTGGGAATGAGAAAAAGGAATAAGTCCGGTCAAATTGATCTAAGACTGCCTTAGCCGCCACATAATCGTCTCCCTCTAAAAAGACCAGATAGCTTTTCAACTCTTGGTAATCTTTCACAAGATCAGCAGGCGCAGGTTCTTTGGCCTTGTAAAAGATTTCATACTTTCCTTTCTTTGCGGCCTTGGCTGCTCTTTCGATTTCCAGCTTTGAAAAATTAGCGGCAAGCCGCTTCTCGATTGACTTTACCTTATCTTTGGTACTCGCAGCATACGTTAGAATAGATGCGGCGAGTTTTTCCGACAGCCCTAAGATTTGCCCCCGCATTTCTTCGACTTCATTCAGGATAGCTTCAACATCATCATCAAATTTTCGTACATTTCCTTTTTCCAGGTCTTTCAAATTCTCGTCCTGAATGGCTTTCCCAAAAAGAATGGCCGAATCCCGTTGGATTTTTTCTATCTCCGCAAGGAGAATCCGGAAACGATCTGTCTTTTCTCGTAAAAAAGCCCATAGCCGATCTTTCAAAGAAGAACTCCCCTCTGACCAGAAGGGTTTTGTCAAAAAGCCTTTCTTATCGCTTAAGAGCCGTATTAAATCGCTAAGCTCCGCTACTTTCTCTCTTGCATCTTTCGCCAACGCTTCGGCTTGGCTCACGGCACTGCGCGTTTCCGAACGAATTGAAATCGCAAGACCTTCTCTTAACAAGCGAGGGTCCGAACGATCCTCAAAACCGAGGACATCATAAGTCGCGACATCGGCCGCAGTAGCCGGGCTTAAAAGTTTCAGGATATTCGCTTCAGTAAGCTGGCCTTTCGATTCAAGGTCGCGAAGGCCTGTGAGAAAGATTTCGACACGCTCCATACCCTGTTGGAGTTTGGCATTGGATTCTTTTTTGACGGTTTCATCCATGAATCCAGTGTAATTACCGGCTTTTTCAATTTGTCCTTTTTCCGCAAGGTCGCGGATGATCTGATCACGCCAGTTTTTGAGAATCCGGCCGCTTTCATCTTTAGCGGCATTGAGAAGTTTGTCGCGTGTCGCCCGCACAAAGGCTTTGTAAAGATTGATCCGGCCCTGCTCGACTTCAAAATAGTTTTTCCAGGAGACATTGCCGCGCATATGGTCGCGATAATGGGTTTCTTCGGGAATGGACTTGATTTGAGGCATCACAAGGACATACGAAATGCCTTTTGAGCGCAAGCGTTCAGCCAGCCCCTGAGAATGAAAACCACCTGCAACGAGAATCGAAGATGGCTTATCCTTCATTAACTTCATCAAATTCTCAAGAAATGCAGCATCACGTTTTTGAGCGTTTTCGTAAAACGAGATTTGAAATTGGAGTTTTTCGGCCGGAATAAAGGCGTTACCCCTATTAAGAATTTCGCGGAACTTTTCCCAATCTTCGCGGCTGAGTTCAAGCCGGATCAAACTTCCCAGGACTTCAAACTCCCGGCCCTCGCGATCGAGATTTCTTTCTTCTTCATTCCTGAATAGCTTTTCTTTGACCGAATCCGAGTAAACCTCAAAATCCTTAAAAAACTGCGTGCCTTCTATATCCTTCATTTTTTTCTGCTCGCCGGTAAGCTGTGTGAGATTTTCGGGAAATTGAATTGGGAGCGACTTTTCGGCGATTAGCTCTTTTAAGAAAAGGGCAAAAGCCTGGGGCGTAGTGCGGGAAGTCTGAAACTCCTGGAATTTTTCCGAAAACTCCCTTAAAAGGGTTTTTTGCTCTGGAGAAGGCGGGAGATTTTTCAAATAGGCTTGAACTTTTACGGCAAGGGCCTTCACTGCCATTTCCACAGCCGATTGATCGGTACCACTGCGCTCTGTTTCCCGCAAAATGAGATCAAGTTCGGAACCTTTAGCCGGTTTTTGAACGTGGCTAAGAGCCTTGAGGACTGAAACCAAATCTGAATGGTTCTGGCGAAACCCCGCAAGAAGGCGGTCAATTTCCAAAAGGTCTTTTGAATAAATTTTTTCCTTCTGAGTCTGTAGACCTTTTTCAAGGCTGGACAATTTTTCAAGAAGCCCCGGCTCCTTTTCCATGGCCGCCAGATAAAGGCCGAGTCCCTCCTCATAAAGCTTCCAATTTTCGACTCCGTGGTAAATCGTTGGACTCTCGTTGAAAATGGCCGCGGCATTGGCACCCGCAAGCTCACCTTTCTCAAAATATTCTTCGAAAGTTTTCTTAAGAAGCTCTCTGTCTGGAAAACTCCTAAAAATCTGCGGATCGGCCTTGGATGCTGCGCCTTCCAGCGCCACAAGACGGACGCCGTACTGCTTCTGGAAGTGATCGATGATCTTCTGGATATTGCGCTGGGCGTCGGGAATGGCATGAGCGTCCTGGATCAAAATAACGGTCTTGCCGCTTCCTTGAAAAAATTCCTGCACTTTTCCAAGATTGGCGGGCACTTGTATGGAAGCTGTGTCTTTCAGAAATCCTGCGGAAGGGATTGATTCTGGGGGTTGCGCCGCAAACGACGGCCGCAAGCACAGATTCGAAGAAAGAAACAAAAGTATCGTTCCAAGCGCAACGGCTTTTTTATATTGCAAATTCATTCGTTTTGCTTTCCCTTTGTTTTTACTAGGGTTGCGGATGTTTTCTTAGTTACTTAAAAAGTACCCGCCTTTCCCAGATAAGTCAAATAAGGGGCAACGGGGCGGGCGGGGAGTGTCTTCTATCGGGGCACAAAGCATAATAAGGAATGAAACTGGCCGGCCATATCCAGCTTGATCTTTACCGCGATCCTGCCCGGGGCAAAAAATTGGGATTCTGAGTCAGCCAAGAGTTGCAAGATTGATCATTATGGCTTCTTGGTTTTTAAGATTTTCTTCAATTCTTTAATCAGGAACGGCAGATCCTCCCGGACTGTTTCCCAAATTTGATCGATGTCGACATCAAAATAGGCGTGGATAAGCCGGTTTCTCATTCCCACCACTTGCGGCCATGGGATGCCGGGGCATGCCTTCTGCCCTTCTTTGGAAACTTTTCCCGCGGCCTCTCCAAGAATTTCCAGCAAGCGGGTTAAAGAGAGAACCAGGGGCTCATCCTCTTCCAAATCCTCACGCTTATGCCCATGGGCGTATTTCACGGCTTTTTGTGCTGCATCAAGCATATGGCGCAAGCGAACGGAATCATCATGCCGCGGCGTCATATTGCACCTCGGCAGTTTTTAATACCTCGTCGCGGAAGTAAGGGCTTAATTCGGCAGGGGTTCTCAGATCCACTTTACGCTTTAAGAGATCGGACAATTCTTTCTCCATCCCGGCCATCCGGATTAAGCCCGGAATATGCCCCGGCTCAAATTCCACCAAAACGTCCACATCACTTGCGGCACGAAAATCATCCCGGAGAACCGAGCCAAAAAGAGCAAGCCGGCGGATATGATGGCGCCCGCAAAATTCGGATATTTCTTTTTTTGGAATTTGGATTTTAGGCTGTTTCACGATTTTTTCCTCCGAAAAAGTATGCGCCTTGCGGATATTTTCAATGAGATTGTCAAGTTCACGCCCCCCGGCTTCGGAGCCCCTTACGCTCCTGAAAAAAGCCGGCAGCTTTTCAAGCAAGGCCGGATCGTTCATCACTTCCCGGGGAATATTGCCACGGGAGACTTCCGCTTCCAGCATAAAATCTTTCAAGGCCTCGGTCTTGGGCTTAAGACCCAGCACCTTGGCCCAGCGTGTCAATGTCTCCTCGTCTTTCGGCGGCGGGTTGATGCCCCGCTCAATCTTGCTCCAGTTGCTCGGATCATAGCCATGTTCCTGACAAAATTGACGCAATGTCACTTTTTGGGCAATGCGAAGATTCTTAACCGTTTCTCCAAAGCTCATGGGATCACCTCCTGTCTGTAGTGAACGCGCTTACCCCGCCCCAAGGGGCGGGGCTTCCTGTTGCGCCTTTCGACGGTTAGAATAATTGCAACTGACGCGGCTCATGCCCTTCCTCGCTATGGTGCGCTTCAATATATCTCCGGACGATTGCTTCCGTCACTTGATCACTCACCGCTCTGACGGCATAGCCATCTTCCCACAATTCTCCGCCCCACAGTTGTTTTCGTAACTCCGGAAAAACGCGGAAGAGTTCTCTTGCACTTATGCTTTTGATAATCTTTACCAACTCTGCGGGTGCAAACCGAGGTGCTGCTTCGATGAACAAATGCACGTGATCATCCGCAATCCCGATCGTGCTCACTTCAAATTCGTATCGTTCCCCTATCCCGCGCAGCACCTCGGCCAGAGTTTCCTTCCGCTCTTTTCCTCCCAAAATGCCCTTGCGGTATTTCGGACTCCACGCAAAGTGGTAACCCAATTGGTATCGGGCATGCGCCGCTCGTTTCCATTTCGACATGCCTCATACTTTACCACAACCCTGGAGGGACTACGTCCCCCCAGACCCCTATCGGAATATCCCCGCGGCAAGCCGCGGGGCTTACCCACTTAGTAAAGAATATACCACATGTGGTAAGAAGTCAACCTCAAAGTTACCTGAAATTTTCCCCCGCCCTTAAAAACCTTTGGCGCCCGGAGCTCGGGATGGCGATTTTAGGCGCAACATAATCAGAGCCCCGCCGGAGGCAGGGGTGGACTCCCCGCAGGCGGGCGAGAAAAATTTCCGTGAAGACCGGGAAGGATAAATGGCGGGGACCCGGCGAAGCCCGCTTTTGGGGCAAAGCCGGGGCGGAGGCCGTTTATGTTCACGGTCAGGAAACTTTTCGAGCCGCCCAAGGGGATTCCACTAGCCGCCCGCCGACTTTGGCGGGAGCCCGGTCTTCGACCGGGCGCCGGCGTACTCTGAGCGCCGCTGAATAATCCGGCAGATGAAATGCCTGAATAACCGCAAAAGAGGATCCCACAAAAGGCCGCCTGCACTGGCACCAAAATCGCCTGCTCTTCCCGAGTGAGGACGACAAATAAGGGCGGAGGAAAATATTAATCCCGCCGACTAATCCGTATTAACTACCGGCCCCCCTTATTGCCGCATTATTTACCCGTCCGGATTCCCGATTCCAATCTCAGCTTCATGCCTCAAATTTAATCTTTAAACTCTTCAGTATCAAATTCAACTTTAAACCAAATCCCCATAAAACAATCATTAAAAAACAAAAACTTTATCTCTAAAAAAGACTGCATCGTGAGCGTCTACCTGACCACCGTCCCCCTTCACAGCTTTTTGTGAAGCGGGCGGGGGCGGTGGTCAGGCAGCGAGTCGCGCTTTATGCGAATCGAGCGAACGATGCAGACTTTTGAAAAATAAAGGGTTACAGAAAATGATCGAAATCGCTTTTTTGCCTACCTTATGAATACCGAAACGGGCGCCAACCTTGGGAGTTTCCATAGGAGTTTACAGGGGGTGGTTCAAGGGAATTTTTAAAGAGGAATGTCCGTTTTATCCGGTGTTTTTTCGAGGTTATCTTCAATCACGAAAGATTCTCCGGCCGCATTCTTGAAGACGGCTTTTTCTTTCTTCTCAAAGAGTTCGGCCCTGCTCATAAAATAAATGCTCGGGAAATCCTTGGCTTCCTCCATCAGGGTGCTTAAGAAGCTTTCCTCGGCCACATAAAGGCAGCCCGCGATGCTACTTTCTGCCTCATAACGCCAAAAAATATTCCGGTAACGCTTATCTGTTTTCTGGACGCATTCCACTTCAACCGCCATAGGATCTCCCCCCATATAAATAACTCCGTCGGGAGCCCACTTGTTCGCGGAGCGGCCCATCGTCCATACACGCTCACTCATCCAGGAACCGCCAAAGCCGATCTGTTCGAAGAGAAAGCGGATATCCGTAACGAGAAGATCATGGGAAACAGTCCTGAAATCAGGCAGTTCAAAAGATGCCGGTACCTCCTCGGACTGTTCACAGAAAAAATTGTGGGTGGCCTTTGTAGCAAGGTAAAGCTCGTGTCCGGCAAATACGGCCCGAATCTTCTGAACCCAGCCAAAGCGTCTGAGTTTCCAGAGCCTGTCGTCGGCGTAGCGCTTTCTGCCGTCAAAAAAATAATTTCGGATCTGCTCCCGCGAGAGGAATTTCTGCTCAAAAATGACCCGAAGCAGCCGGACATCGCGGGACTGTAAATCTACCCGTGTCCACCCGCAGGGAAGACGGTTTTTCAAATACCACTGGTTCCCGAGAAGATGGTTGAGTTCTTTCATTTTGGCCAATTTCCTTTCATCAAATTTGCCACCAGGGATGATCCCCGGGGATAAGCTTTTTTCCGCACACGGGGCAGAAGTAATTCCAGAGGCCGTTTCGTTTATAGATGTGCTGGCAATGGTCCTGTGCCCATTCCACGATCTGTTTTCTCTCCCCTTGCTCGATTTGTGCCTGAATCTTGAGTTGGTCGTCCTTCACGAAAAACTTGCCGGGAGTGCTCGCCGCTTCTTGAATCTCCGCTTTTAAGGATTGTATGAGTGGAATTCCGAGAAGGTCTGTGAAGTCCCAGGCGAGGACCGCCAAAAGCCACCAGAAGAAAATCGCCCTTATCAAACACCAGACCAGCGTCACCCAAAACCAGCAGCGCCCGATCCAGTGCAAGAAAGAATTTACCCTATGATTAAGCCTATGAAGCATGTGAATATTCACTATGAATCACCTGATTTTCCTTTAAAACATCCGGATTGATTTCATCAAGCATTTCTCTAAATCGGGCGAATTGAAGATTTTCATCGCTAAGACAGACAAGCTCCAGGAGCCGGCGAAGGTTGAAGTGCTTCATGAATTCGGGGAAGGGATTCTTTAAAAGAAAATCTTGGATTCCTTTGGGCAGTTCCAGAGTTCTCAGAACCTTGGCAATAGTGGACCAGTCTTCGCCGGTTATCTCGGCGAGGCCGCGGACGCTTTTGATTCCTGTGGATTCCTGGAGTCCGCGGTAATAGGCGGCCTTCTTAAAGGGAAAATCCTCAAGGCGCTGAAGGTAGGTTTGATGCTTTTCCCAAATCTTCTGATCGATCGTATCAACGTCGGCAAGATTCTCCGGCCTTTCACCGAAGATAAATTGTTTGCGGCCTTGCTCAAACCTGCTATAAAATGGCTGCGTAAATTGGAATGTGCGAACCGGCGAGGATTCTGTCAGTGGTTCGCAGAGCGTAAGAAGCGGGGCCCCATTTGTTCCCCTCCCACGAACCAAAAAACTTTTCAGCGGTTCGTCGAGGGTAAGTGACCGGACCCTTGTTATTTCCTTGTGCTAAAAGCAGTTGCCGCGATCCCGCCAGTCTGTTTAAAAATGACATGGTGTCCATATAGTGTCTAGTTGTGGATGCGATTTTTAAATTTTCGCACAGAATTCTTTTGTCTCAAAATTTTATCTCCTTAAATTTCAATCACTTCCCTTAGCCCATTCCATATCGATTTGTCCTCTTTTTGGGTAGTCTGGTGCACACCGGGACAGGCAAAAGGCTCTACCACAAAACTGTCTCAGGTGATCTGAAGCGCAAAGCCCAAGATCTTGTTCCCAAAGATTAAAAAGAAGCGGGCGGGTTCTTGCGTTTGCAAAAGTCTAATTCCAGGAATTTTCTCAGGTGATGAATTGTTACCGCCTGAGCATTACACAAATCGGTCTAGAAGAAAGCATTTAGAAGTTTGAAAGTGGCAATAAGAAGGACGCCGGCGAGTACACGCTTGAGCCACCTTCCAGAAAAATGATTGGCGCCCAATCGAGACCCCATCATTCCTCCCAAGAATGCCGTTACAACCATCGTGAGAAACAAAGGAGTGAGTTGGAAGCTGTGCCTCGCTAACCGACCTAATAGGCCTGCTAGAGAATTCACCAGAATAAAACAGGCGGATGTCGCTGCTGTCTTTTTAGGATCCGCCCATCGGAAGATTAGTAGTAGAGGACTCAAAAAAATGCCGCCCCCGACACCCACCACCCCAGAGAGAATCCCGATGGCTCCTCCAAGGGGCAAAGAGATCTTAAGAGAAGGAAGTTTGAACGTATGTTGCTCTCCAGTTGAATCAAAAATTAAGCGCACAGCGGCAAAAATAAGAACAAAGGCGAGAAGAAGAGAATAAAAAGCGGCGGGGACCTTCAAGAAGCCTCCGATAAAGGCAAAGGGAATGGAGGCCACGGTAAAAGGCCAGGTGAGTTCCCATGAAAAGTGAGAGGCGCGGAGGAAGAACCAGAAAGCGGTTCCTGCAACAAGCAGGTTTAAACAGAGGGCACTGGTTGACATGATCTCATGCGGGAAAGAAAAGAAGGAAAGGAGCGCTAAGTACCCGGAAGCACCTCCATGACCTACCGAAGAATAAACGAAAGCGATTAAGAATGTGAACGCGAAGAGTGGGAGAAAGTGGCTGAGGGTCCCTTCCATGCTTCCTCCTTCGCCTCTCGGCAATCACTCACCCGGCCCCGAAGAAGCTGAATGGCATGCCCTAAAACGGGCTCTAGGATTTCGAAGGCGTCCTGGACCGCATCGGGACTCCCCGGCAAGTTGACAATCAAGCTCTTTCCCCGGATTCCAGCGGCCATCCGAGAAAGCATGGCAAATTTTGTCTTTTTCAGGCTCGCCTGCCGAATCGCCTCGGGGATTCCAAGAACTTCCTTTTCAATCACTTCTTGGGTGACCTCGGGAGTGTAATCCCGTGGGCCCAAACCCGTACCCCCCGTAGTCAAAACCAAATCGCAAGAAAATCGGTCGACGAGGTAAACGAGGATTTTTTTCAACGTCTCGCGATCGTCTGGGACAACCCGATACGCGACGACTTCTGCAGGCAGGGCTTCAACCAGAGTCTTCAGAAGAAGACCGCTTCGGTCTTCCCTTTCGCCTCGCGAGGCACGGTCACTTGCCGTGATGATTCCCACTCGGATGGGAAAAGACATAGTCACTTTTTCCTCCAGACTTCTGAATCAAATGGAGATTCGTCATCACCATTCCTGGGTTTTGACTCTTGACCATATCATAAAGGGTCAAGGCGGCGACCATCGCTGCCGTTAAGGCTTCCATCTCTACTCCAGTTTTCGCACAGGCCCGGACCTCAGACTCAATAAAAACTCCATCCCTATTGGGTCGATCAAAAAAACGGATTTCGATCTTTTCCAAAGGCAAGGGGTGGCAGAGAGGAATGAGTTCGGGAGTTTTCTTTGCGGCCAGGATACCCGCTATTTTTGCGGCCGCAAAGGCATCCCCTTTTTGGAGGGACCCCCTCCGAAGCAACTCGAATGTCTCAGGCCTCATTTGAATTTCGCATCCCGCAATCGCATGCCTCTCAGTGGCCTGTTTTTTCCCCACATCGACCATTCTCACTTTTCCCATCGCATCAAGATGGGACAATCCCCTCCATTGAAATTTCTTCCAAGGATCGGGATAGCCCCTGTGGGGCAATCCTTTATTCCTTTCTCGCGCAGCCATCTTTTTCTCTGAGGATCCGGCAGTAGTCTTCAATGTAATTCATGTTTGTTAAAAGTTCGATCTTTTCTTTCTGCAAGATAAGAGATTTTACCGTTGCGGACTGCAAATACCCTTTCATTGAATTTTCTCCTCGATCAAGAAAAGATCGTATCAAGTGGCGGGTTGAACGAAAATAAATGCCGGGAAAAGGCTGATAATTTCCTTCAGGCTCCTCAAGGCAAATCACGTCATAATCCTCTTCCCAAAATCCCACAAGTTCACGGATAATCCCCTCATCGATCAGAGGCATGTCGCAGGTCAATACACAACTAGCGGGGTTTCTGGAATACAAAAGCCCGGTGTAAATAGCAGCCAAGGGCCCACGATCCTTCACCCAATCCTCTCGAACTTCGGCCCCAGCCAGATCAAGCCCCCTCAGCTTGGTTTGGTCGTTAACAATCACAAGGGTTTCACTGAAAAGAGGACTCACCAGCGCTAAAAGATGTTCTAAAATAGTTTTTTCTCCAAATTTAAGCAGAGCTTTATCCTGACCCATGCGGGAGCTCTTGCCGCCCGCTAGAATGATTGCGGTAAAGGGAAACTTTGAACGAGCTTCTCTTCGATCCATGGGATGAGCGAGTCTAATTCCATTTCCTTGTGTTGAACTTCTATTCTCGGCATGCCTTCGAGGTAATATCCTTCTAAGAAGACAAGGTCGAAATCCCCAAAGAATGTCAGAAGGCGATTCAAGGGTATCTCTTCTTGCAGATTTGAAAAGATCGCGAGCCGCTTTCGACCCGACAAGATCACGGTCTCAGCCCCCCGCATCCGGTAACGGTAAGTGTCTTTGCCTGGCTCATCAACTTCAAAATCATCCCGTGCCAAGTGTTTGATAACCCCCACCCGAAGCTTCCGTTGAGTCAAAATCGCGATGAGCCTTTCTAAAACCTCGGATTTCCCAGCCCCTTTTTTCCCAACGACGGAAAAAAGGACGGGCCTGGAAATTATCCGCTCTGAAATTTCTTCACGAGGACCCATTGGTTCCTTTTTAATCGTGCATGAGGTTTTACCTTCAAAAGGGCATTACTCGAAGCGAGGTTCCCAATCATATGAGATCCTTGTCCCTTTAAAGGTGTGACCACCAAGCCTCTTTTTTTCGTCTCGTAGCGAGCTCGGACGAAATGAAGTCGGGAGCCGTTTCGGAAACTTTCGGTCATGCGGGCCCGAATCCACTCTGAAGATCTGAAGGCTCGCCTCATTTTGAGAAGAGCTGGCTTTACAAATTCTTCAAACGTCACGAACACCGAAACCGGATTTCCGGGAAGTCCAAAAACAAGCGTGCGGTTCTTCTTTCCAAAGAAAAGAGGTTTCCCCGGTTTGATGTCTACTTTCCAAAAAATCTCACGGACTCCTTCTTTTTTTAAGACCTCTCGGACGAAATCATATTTTCCAACCGAGACTCCACCCGAAATAATCAAAACGTCCCTCTCAAGCCCTTTGCAGACGCGGGACTGAATCTCCTTCGCTCGATCCCCTACCGGTGGAAAAGAGTGCGGATTGGCTCCTATCTGTCTCACTAACAACTCAAGAAGAATTGTGTTGGAGTCAAAAATTTTTCCAGCTTTTCTTTTCTCACCGGGCCTCAAAAGTTCGTTGCCTGTTGCCAAAATGCCCACTTGAGGAGAGGGATAAACGGGTGCCTTTTCATGTCCGGCTGCCGCCAAAAGGGCTAAGTGGGTTGGATTCAAGACGGTCTTTCTTCGAACCAATACTCTTCCTTTCAGAAAATCTTCTCCGCGGAAACGGATATTTTCTTGAGGTCTTGGAACTTTTAAGATCAAAAGGTTTCCATTGCTCCTCTCGGTATGCTCTTGCATGACAACCGCTTGTGCGCCCCGAGGAACGGGTGCTCCGGTAAAAATTCGGAGCGCCTCCCCCAGTCTCAAAGCGCGGCGAAAAGCCGTTCCTGCCGAAATCTCGCCACAGATTTTGAATGGAACCTTCGTTTCACTTTTTTCAGGTGACGGAAAGGAAAGGGCGTAACCATCCACAGCAGAATTGTCAAAGTTTGGGAATGGTTCAGAAGAAAAAAGATCCTGACTTGCCACGAGCCCCAAACATTCTTTGAGTGCAAGGGCTTTAGGTTTTAAGGGATGGGTGTGTTGTAGGATTTCATACAGGGCTTCTTCATGGGTCAACATACGGAGATCCCTTCTGGCGCATGACAATGACTCCATTGACTGGTTCCATTCGCAAAGTATTCTTTTTTCCAGATCGGAACTTTATGTTTGATTCCTTCAATTAAATACCGAGAGGCTTGGTAAGCCTCGTCGCGATGGGAGCTTTGTACGGCGATCGCTACTGCAATCTCTCCCAACTCCACTCGTCCTAAGCGGTGAAAGAGTTTGACTTCTTCAAGAGGCCATTTCTGAAAGGCCTCTGCGATCAATTCGGCCATCATCTTTTCCGCCATTTCCTCATAGGCCTCATATTCAAGATAAAGCACCTCTTCCTCCTCCGAATGATTTCGGACGGTCCCCCAGAAAAGAAGGTTTGCTCCGGATCTAAAGTTGTCCGTCATCTCTAGAAATTCGCTGGCATGAATCGGAGTCCGCGTGAGGTACACGATTTATCCTCCACTCACGGGCGGCAAAACCGCCAGCTCGTCCCCTGCTTGAAGCAGGGCATTGCGTTCGGTGTAAACCCCATTCACCGCGACCATACAACTTTCCAAAATCCCTTCGGGAAGTCTAAATTGATTCTTTAAATGAATTAACGCCTCGCGACAAGAGGCATCCCCTGACAAGGAAAGCCCACATTCCTCCCGGCCAACTAATTCTTTTAATAGAGCGAATAACCTTATTCGAATCTCAATCATTCTTGTATTACCCGCCGACGTGCGACATTTGAAAATCGTGATGTTGAATTTGGGGTTCATTTAAAAAATGCTGTTCGGGTCGGGTCCAGACCACCTCTTCGATTTTCTTTTTAATTTCCTCTTTCGGCGTTTCAGAACGAAGCAGACTTTTTAAATCCAAATCCTCTTTTCCGTGAAGACAAGTTTTAAGAGCTCCGTTGGCCTTCAAGCGGAGCCGGTTGCAGCGGGCGCAGAAAAAGTTTGAAATGGGGCTGATGAAACCGACTCTCGCATTCGTCCCTTCAACGGAAAACACTTGGGCCGGAGAAGAAAAATAGCTATCGACCGGAACGAGGTGGAATTCTTTTTCGATTTCCTCTTTCGCATCCCCCACACTCAGGAACCGCTCCTTGGGATCGAGCTGAACCAGACCGTTTGTGGACATCAGCTCGATGAAGCGAACTTCGATGGATCTTTGGACGGCAAAGCGAACGAGGTTGAGGATTTCATCTTCATTGATTCCTTTCATCAAAACCGTATTGATTTTGACGGGGCGGAGGCCGGTTAGAATGGCCTCGTCGATTCCCTCCAACACCTGTGGAAGTCGATCCATGCGGGCAATCTCCCGAAAGCGAGTACGGTTCAAAGTATCAAGGCTGATATTCACGCGGTTGAGGCCAGCCTCCTTCATTGCCGAAGCTTGTTTTTTCAAGAAGACGCCGTTTGTCGATAAAGCCATTTCGCGAATCTCGGTGATTTCACGAATCCGAGCCACAAGCTCCGCAATTCTTGGCCTCACCAAAGGCTCTCCACCTGTGATTCTCACCTTATGGATTCCAAGTTCTGCAAAACATTGGACCAACGTGGTGATTTCATCGAATGAAAGAAGCTCGCTCCACGACTCAAACCCCGCTCCGTGAGCCGGCATACAGTAAAGACAGCGGAGGTTGCAGCGATCCACCACGGAAATCCTGAGGTAAGTCAATTCCCTTCCAAATCGATCCTTCACTCGTCCCACTCCTTCATTGTTTGCGCCTTCAAATTTTCAAAGCCGACTGGATATAGAAAAAATTTGCATCGTCATGAGCGCCGGTGTCTTTAGCAAAAGGACCGGTAAAAAAATGGGAGTAACCGATCAGAAAATTCAAGTGCTCCGTTAACTTATAAGCGACAAGCAAATCCAACTCTTCGCCCAGTTGAGTACTGGCATTGGGATTGGCAGCCCTGAAGACTCCACCTCCGGCATTAAACCAAGCGGATTCTTTTGCATCCAAGAAGAACCAGTGGAAATCGGTCGAGAAAGAAAGTTTTTTGTGTGGTTTCAGGCCGACTCCTACCTTAATGTCATTCATGTTTTTGAGTGATAAAAAATCGATATATCCGTATTTGTCATGATTGGTCGGAAACAAATTGTCAAAAGTACTAAAGGTCCCATCCGTCGGATTCCGGTCTCCGGAGGCGTGGTTGTATTCAATGTTGAGACGTGGCGTCCAAAATAATTTTGAAAAGGTATAACCCAGCTCCTGATGGAAAGCCCACGCAATGATTGTGTCGTGAGCACGACTGCCGAATTGAAGGGCGTATTCCGTACCATAATCGAAATCCCATCTTTTGCCCTTGAAACGATTTCCCATCGTGTACTCTTTGAGCTGGCCGAACTCTCCCGACCGCTCACCTCTGAGACTCTCATCCCGGTTGTGGCGGATAAAAAGGAATGCATCCAATATGTGGTCTTTGATTGGTTTGAGCGTGGAATAAATTCCGTAAAAATTTTCGCTATGGGGGATTGTGTCAACCTTGTCCTTCTCCACCCGGACCACGCGGGAAGTAAACAGGTCCAATTGAAACCACTCTTTAGGCAAATAAATTACTTTGACGGCATCGAAAACTCGGCCCACGTTACTCCAATTAAACGCGCCCACCAATCGTTCATCTCCGTAAGCGAGCTCCTGGCGTCCGGCTTTGACCGTAAGCGGAACCGTCTTCAAAGGACTTTTGACTTCTGTAAAAAGCTGTCGGAGATCCAGTTCATTCACAAACGCATTGGTTCTATTGAGTCCGCTCTCGGCAACGCTGTGGGCTTCCTGGCCTTCGGAAAAGAGTCGAAGGTAAGGACCCAAATGGATATCCAGATTCAGGCGGGTCCTGAAAAGGTTGACCGCGTCATCTTCATTCGTCGCATTGTTTAAATTGAAATTATCTCGATACTCCAGTCGGTAGCGGAATTCCCCTCCTACTTTGACTTTCACCAAGCCTTCTTTAAATTCTCTTTCTTTAAACAGATTGTTGAGGGCTTGGTCGGACTGATTCGATAAAGAAGGGCCTCCGTTCAAAAAAGTGTCTGCTTCGGCAACGAATCCTGGCTGGTTCAGAAAAATCAGCGTAGAAAGGGAAACAAAAGAAAAGAACGACTTGTTCACGTTAATCTCCGGCTTCTCCCAAAGCCATTTCTCCCTTAAAGGCCGGCGGAATCTCCAGGAAGATTCGATGGAAGGTCCAGCCGGCTTGGACAATCCTAAGAATCACGAGGGCGCTTAGACTGGCCAATCCGAAAATCACAAAGCCCACCCCGTAGGAACCTGCGAAGTCTTTAAAGAAACCGAGAAAGGTCGGAAGGAAAAATCCTCCGGCTCCCCCGGCCGCACCCACGATTCCTGTCACCACCCCAATTTCTTTCCGGAATCTTTGAGGGACCAATTGAAACACCGCTCCATTTCCCATGCCGAGGCAGCTCATACCGAGAAAAATCAATAAGGTTGCGGCCGCAAGCGGGGGAAGGCATGCCACGCCGAGCATCAAAAGAGAAATCGAACCGAAAAGCAGGGAGAGCATCCTCACTCCCCCAAACCGATCGGCGAGGTAACCTCCGATCGGTCTTGAGAAACTTCCCGCAAAGACACAAAGGGCTGTAAAATTTCCGGCCATGACTTTACTGAGTCCGTATTGGTCGTGAAAAAAAATCCCGAGGAAACTCGCTAAACCCACAAATCCTCCAAAGGTAATGCTGTAAAAGAGACAAAACCAAAACACATCCGTTTCCTTGAGGACGGAAAAATAATCAATGAGTTTCTTAGGTTTCGGCTGGCTCGGACTTTCTTTCGCGAGCAGAGTAAAGGCAAGGAGAGTCAGTGTCACAGGAATCAGGGCGAGGCCAAAGACATTTCTCCAACCGACAAATTCCGCAAGTCGGGGGGCAAATAAAGAGGCTAAGACGGTTCCGCTATTCCCGGCGCCTGCAATTCCCATCGCCATTCCTTGATGTTTCGGAGGGTACCAACGGCTTGCCAAAGGAAGAGCTACGGCAAAGCTCCCCCCCGCAATTCCAAGGAAGAGGCCGAAGGCAAGAACGGAGTTGAAAGAAGAGGCAAAAAGCCATGTTCCAAGAAGCGGAAGAAGGACCATGAACTGACCAAAGATTCCCGTCTTCTTCGGACCGATATGGTCTACCAAAAGCCCCAAGGGAATCCGCACCAAAGACCCTCCCAAAATCGGAATGGCCGCCATGAGGCCCTTCTGACTCGCGGACAATCCGAAATCTTTGGCGATATAAATGCCCAAGACCCCCATCAGAACCCACACCATGAAACTGATGTCGAAATAAAGGAAGGCTGAAAATAGCGTCGGCGGGTGGCCACTTTTAAAAAAGTCTTTCATTCTCATTTTTTCCTCCTGTTGAGAGGCGCCGTTTCTGACCTTTGAACGCGAACGGCCGCTTGTTTGTAATTGGGTTCTCGCGAAATTGGATCGCACATGCTTACCGTGAGATTATTGACATTGGCTTCGGCATAATGAAACGGAATAAAAATTTGGCCGGGGGCCACGGTTTCGGTGATTCGGAGCACAATGTGCCCAATCGATCCGCGTCTGGATTCGACGCGGACATAATCCCCTTGCTCGAGTTTAAGTTTTTTTGCATCGCGGGAATTCATTTCAAGCCACGCTTCGGGAGACAGACGATTGAGAAGCGGAATCTCACCCGTCTTTGTGCGCGTATGCCAGTGCTCGACGGTCCTTCCCGTATTGAGAAGAAAAGGATATTCTTCGTCCGGTGTCTCGGGGGGAGATTCATTTTCAACCGTCCAAAGCTTTGCGCGGCCATCTTCCGTCTGAAAAGTGCCGTCTGAATAAAGCCAAACGCTTTCGCCGGGAGAGCGCGAAGAGCCTTCGGGAAAAGGCCACTGGACTCCTCCGGTTCTCTCAATCAATCTGTAACTGAGGCCCGAGTAATCGCAGAGTCTCCCCCGCGAAATTCTTTTCCATTCCTCGAAAGCGTCTTTCGGCTCCGCCCACCCGGGAAAAAGGCGCTCATAAACGCCGAGCTTTCTTGCAATCATAAGGAAAATTTCAAAATCGGACTTTGCTTCACCTGGAGGCTCGACCGCTTTATTCACTTTGCTCACGCGGCGTTCGGAATTGGTGAAGGTTCCCTCTTTTTCGCCCCACACAGCGGCAGGCAATACTAAGTCAGCCACCTTGCTCGTGGGGATCGGGTGATATCCGTCTTGGACCGCAAGAAAATCGAGTCGTTCCAGACAGTCTAATAAGTAATTTTGATTCGGGAATGAGACCAGAGGATTGGTTGCAATAATCCAAAGCCCTTTGATTTTTCCTCGGAGAACTCCTTCAACGATATCCGGATAAGCGAGACCGCGCTCCGTGGGGATGATTTCTTCCTCCACGCCCCACAAGGCCGCCAGTTCCGCCCGATGATTTGGATTCTCAAACTTCCTATAACCGGGAAGAGAAGATGTGAATCCCGATTCTCGTGTGCCCATTGCATTGCACTGGCCCGTAATCGAAAAGGGAGAAGCGCCGACTCGGCCGACATTTCCCATAATGAGGGCGAGGTTGCAAATGGCATTCACCGTTTCCGTTCCCTGCGTGCTGTGATTCACTCCCATGGTCCAACCAATGAAGGGAGCCTTCGCCTCGGCATAGAGAAGAGCGACCCGCCGAATTTGTTCGGCGGGAAGACCCGTCATTTGGCTGACGTGCTCAGGAGTATATTTCTCTAAATGCCGGCAAAGATTTTCAAAACCAGAGGTATGCTTCTCAACATATTCCTGGTTCACCCGGTTCTCCTTAATGAGGATGTGCATGATGCCATTCAGGAGCGCAATGTCCGTCCGGGGTCTCACGGGGAGGTAGATATCCGCCATCATGGCCGTTTTGGTCACGCGAGGGTCGGCCACAATCAGAGTCTTATGAAGATTCTTTTCTAATCGGTAGCAGAGAATCGGGTGGTTGTCAGCGATATTGGCTCCGATTAAAAAAATGAGATCTGCCTTTTCTAGGTCTTCATAAGTACCGGGCGGCCCGTCGCTTCCAAAAGAGCGTTTGTAGCCCGAGACTGCGCTGGCCATACAAAGGGTGGTGTTCCCATCGTAATTTTTGGTCCTGAAACCCAATTGGACCAGTTTCCCCAGCGTATAAAACTCCTCCGTTACAAGTTGGCCCGTGCTGATGACACCCAGCGCCTCCGGACCGTATTTGGCTTGAATCATCCGAAATCGTTCCACGAGAGTACAAACGGCCCATTCCCAACTTACTCTTTTAAATTTCCCTTTTTTGACTTTGAAAAGCGGCCATTTCGCCCGATTCGGTGCCGTAATAGCGTAATGTTCAGCTAGGCCTTTCGGACAAAGCCTTCCCTCGTTTACAGGATGATTGGGATTTCCTCGCACACTCACAGGCTTTCCCTCTTTGACGCCGATAAACATCCCGCACCCCACGGAGCAATAGCCACAGGTCGTGGCAATCCATCGATCGGGGATCTTGGCCTTGGCCATATAGCCGAACTGTTCGTCGAGATCGTAGGCGTATTTATCCTTCTGGATATCGATTCCAAGCCCGCGTTTCAGTGACTCCGCAAATTTCTTCAATGCCCACTCCCATTGCCGGTAAAAAAAGAACCCGGAATATTTTTGGGCACCACCGTAACGAAGAAGAGGTAACGGCCAAGAAGTTCTCCAAGAAGGGAAAGCAAAAAACTGGCCGCGGTCAGTTCCACCAAAAGCCATTTCGGAGCGTTTCCTGCGATTAAAGAGGCGAAAAGCCATAAGGGAAGCAGAAAATTTCCGAAGACAAGCAACCCAATGCGCACGAGAAAGTGATTTCGGAAACGGTGAATCAGGAGAAAGGCGGAGTCGTAAAGCTCCTCGGGTTGATCCGGTCTTAGAGGGAAAAGACGCGCCATGAGGACAAGCAACTGAAGAAATGCGGCAAGACTTGAGACCGCGAGGAATACCGCAACCGGACCCAAGTAAAAATACGGAATTTTTTCTGGGGCGTGCGTCAAGACATAAAGCGAATAAATAAGGAGACTGAAAAGGGGACCGAGGATAAAACCCGTGAGGAAGAAGCGGAGGGGTGTCCTCACGGTATTCCAGGATGGACGGGCAGGGACCAGATAAATTTTTGCGCTTGCAAAGATCCCCACCATTCCAAACAAAGCTACAAGGCCACCAAAAATGAGACGTATCCCATAAGGAATCGAGACACCGAACTGACTCACCGCCAAAAGCGACCCGGCAAAGCCTGCTCCAAAAAAAGAGAAGAGGGTAAAAAGAAGCACTTCTCGACTGAGCCAAGAACGTTTCCACATTTTTAAAGCCTTATAGGCATAAAGTGGACGCCCCAAATGAAGGACGGAAGCCAAAAGTGCTACCGCGGTCACGGTGAGAATACCGGAGGCTCCAAATCCGAGGAAATCTTGCAGGGGTTTCAGAAAATCAAAAACGTGGGAGAGAAGTTCTCCAAGCCAAAGCGTGAGAAAACCGCCGGCAGCTAGCTGCGTGAGGACCGTCATAAAAATAAGGGGGGTATGCGCCTTCTCGGGTTCGATCCGGTGACGATTGGCCTTTAACACTTCCTGGGGAATGTCTTTTGGAAGTGTGATACGAGTTGTGGAAATCGTAATGCCGGACTCCGGAACATGGGGAGCATCGGCCTGGGCGTGATTTTCTTGCCACTCGGAAATGTTGACCTTCTCAATTCGAATCGCCTGTTCCGGACAAGCTGCCACGCAGGCGGGCTCAAGACCTTCAGCCAGACGGTTGTGACACATATCGCATTTGGTCACAATCTTCCTTTCGGGGTTGAATTGCGGAACGCTGTAAGGACAATTCCAGGTGCAATAGCCACAGCCAATGCACTCTTCCTCCCGGTGAACCACCACCCCTGTGTCCTCCAGCTTCACGTACGCATCCGTTGGGCAACCCGTGAGACAGGCGGGATCGAGGCAGTGATTGCAGGCCATAGAAAGGTGGTGTCGTTTGGTGTCGGGATACTGCCCTCCTTCAATTTCTCCGACCCGGCGCCAATGGACACCGGCGGGATTATTGTTCTGCTCATTGCAGGCCACCACACAACATTGGCAGCCAACACAATGAGACATATCAAAGTGGAACCGGTATTGTTCTCCCGTTTTGAGCGGTTCGATCGGAATGAGAGATTCCCCGTCGCGTGCCGTGGGAATCCGCTGCCTGATGGTTGCCGAAATTCCGCAATGGGCCCCCTCTTTTGCCGGAGCATAAAATCCCTCCTCATTGGCCCGTTTTTTGAGAGGAAGATCGCCATTCTCTAAATAGAAAAAGTCAACCAGAGAGAATTCTTTTTCCGTCACGAGCGGCCCCCGTTTGTCAAGTCGCGTTCCGTTTCAATTCTTCGGCTGTCTTGACGGCTCTTGGATTGGGAAGGAAGTGTCAAAGCTAAATCACGCAGTCTTTTTTCTTCTTGAGCAATCCAAAAACGAATCATCGTTTCCACCGATGAAATCGCTTTTCCATTGGCTCTCTCCCCGAGCCCGTCTCTAGGACGAGGTCTGTTTTTATAAAACCGCCTCGTTGGTTCGGATGGTGACCGTTTGCTCCACCGGCGTGACAAATATTTTTCCGTCACCAAAGTTTCCCGTGCGCGCCGAGATCTTGATGCTATCGATAGCGCGCTCAACATCCCTGTCCTCCACCACCAACATCAGCATCAGCTTCGAAATTTCATCATACCGGGCAGAACCGATCTTGATCCCCCGCTGCTTTCCTCGTCCCAATACGTCCCATTTCGTTAAGGCAGAAAAACCCGATCTTTCCAGGGCGGTCAGGACGTCGCTTTCTTTCTCAGGCCGGATAATCGCACGGATCATCTTCATGGATGGAGAAAAACCCTCCCTTTCCTCACTTCGACAGGATGAATCTTGATGTCATTTCCGGGCTCGTTGAGACAGGCTCCGGTTTGGAGATTGAATTGCCAGCCGTGAAGAGGACAGGTGACAGTCCCCCCTTCCACATTCCCCTCGCCGAGCGATCCTCCGGCGTGGGGGCAGACGTTTTGACAAGCGCGGAAGCCTTGAGGGGTTTTAAATACGGCGACCGTCTCGCCCCCCAAGTCCACGAGAATGCAGTTTCGATTTTCCCATTCCTCCTCTTTCCCAATGGGCTTCGGCCCATCTTTTCTCAGTTGGCCCTCTCGATGTCTCGGCACCATTTCAATGGGATTCTCCATCGGCCGGGGACGCTTGGTTTGCAACTTTGCTTCGAGAAGCGGGCTGAGCCCCTCGGGTTTGATTCGGACGACAAAATCGGGAAAAGTTTCCTCGGAAAGTTTTTGTTCTTTAAAGATTTCGAGGATGGACTCGGCTGTCGGAAAAACCATATCATCGGGAATTCCTTTTTTGATTTGAAGGCCGGCGGCCACCTCACCATTGAATTTTCCCCCCACATAGAGCTGATAGCCGAAGCGGCGGATTCCTCCGATCTCTGTCATTCCTCCCGAGAATCCGATATCCGCGACCTGGTGTTTGGCGCAGGAATTGGGACAGCCGGAGATATTGATTTTCAAACTCCGGAGGGCCGGGTCCTTTTCAAGCGCCAAACCTCCGAATTCTTTCATCAAGACATTAGCCGCTCCTTGAGAACTTGTCACGGCCAGGGAACAGAAACTCGTGCCCGGGCAAGCCACGACATTTAAAATCGAATCCGAATTTTCGGGACGAAAACCAATCTCCTCCATGGCCCGGAGCAAGCCCTCCAAATTTTCTTTCTTGACCCCGTGGAATTCAAAGTTCTGACGCAGGGTGTGGTAGGCCCGACCGTCGGCCAACGTCCGGGAAAGTCCGGCAATGGCCTTGAGTTGGCCGGCTGACATTTCACCGAGAGGTACCCAGAATTCTACCCGGTAGAACCCCTCCTGACGCTGCGGATAGATCCCTTCCCCGAGGAGTATTCTTTCAATGTACGTAGTCTCGGGAAGTAATTGCGGTTCGGCTAGTTCCGGCGGGAGCGGGGCTTGTTTTGCCTTTAATTCATGGAGGATTTTTTCAAACTCTGCACGGAATTTTTCAAGGCCCCAATTCTCGATCAAAAATTTAAGACGAGCCTTCGCGGGATTTTTTCTTTCTCCATGAAGACAATAAAGCTCGGTGACGGCTTCCAGGGCAGAAAGGACTTCGTCAAAGGCCACAAATTCTCTCAAAAGATGCCCCAATCGAGGAGCGGTCCCGAGACTCCCGGCCACCCAAAGTTCAAATCCGTAGATTTCTTTTCCATCCTGATGAATTTTTTTTGAGATGAAACCCATGTCATTGATGTGAGCGTCCGCAGAACAACCGTCACAGCCCGAAAAGGAGACGTTGAGGCGCCTAGGGAGACGGCGGTTGTAAGAGTCGGCTTTTTCAAAAATATGATTATGAATTTTTTGAATCCACGGGGAAAGGTCAAACCATTGATCCAGACAGACGCCATTTTTGTGACACCCCACGATATTGCGAAAGGTGTGCCCGCAGGAGGAACGCGTGGTGATTCCCACTTCCTCCAGCCCATCCCGGATTGTAAAGAAATCGTCGATCTTTACGGAGTGGAGCTCGATATTCCCTCGGGTTGTGAGGTGAACGGAGCCGTGGCCCGCGCGTTCCGCCAAATGGGCAATCCTTTCCATTTGGTCCGCCCGGATCACTCCCCCCGGGATCCGAATGCGGATCATAAAATAACCTTCGTGCCGCTGGGCGCAATAGCCATAGGTCTTGAGGCGGTAATGATCCTCAGGTTTGATGGCCTCAAAGCCTTCCTGGGTGTATTTCAGGAAGTCTACCTCCAGGCCTTCCGCTTTGATTTTTTCAAAATCGACGGGTGGCATTTTCTTCGTTTAAACTAAAGCCGCTCCTTTTCTCTCATCAGTCCGGATCCGGACCACATCCGTGACCGGCGCGATAAAAATTTTTCCATCCCCCATTTCTCCGGTTTTATTGGCCTCGATCAAGACGTCGAGGACGGATTCCAAATCGCTCGCGCCGACAAAAAGGGTAAGCATCCGCTTGGGTAAAAAAGAAATCCCGCCTTTTCCGTCCGGGCCGGAATCCCCGCCATATTGCAGTCCTTTTTGTTTTCCCCGTCCCAAGACTCGCTCTTCGGTGTAGGCCACGAAACCTTTCTCGGCGAGTTTCTGCTTTGTCAATTTCGCCCGGCTGGGGCGGATAATCGCGATGACCTCTTTCATCAAACTCCTCCAAAAGCAAAAAGGCGTTCAGTTTTCACTGAACGCCTTTGTTCACCTTAATTCGGGAAAAACGCCTTTGTTTTTCCCTTAAAATTTAATTCGCTATGTCTTCAGAAACAATAATCGCCTCGGCAATCTCTTTGAGGGAATGACGCTTATCCATGCTCTGCTTTTGAAGCATCCGGTAAGCTTCCATCTCGCCCACTTGATGGCGCTTCATCAGGATCCCCTTGGCCCGCTCCACCTTTTTTCTCGTTTCGAGAGCTTCTTGGGAGGCCACTTTTTCTGCAAGAAGCCGGGTATTGTCAATGGCTAACGCCGCTTGGTTAGCCACCCCCTGGAGAAGTTGAATCTCCTCTTGCGTGAATTCGTGCTCTTCCGTCGTGTAACAATTAAGCACTCCCATCACCCGATCTTTCACCCGCATAGGCACAGCCACCAAAGAAGTCAGTCCCTCTTGGCTAGCAATTTCAGGATATTTGTAGCCTTGTTCTGTCTTCACATCGAGCACCGTAATGGGCTGTCTCGTCTGAACGGCGCGACCGCTTACGCTCTCTCCTACTTTGATCGGTGGCTTCGACCGGTACGCCTCGCTTAGGCTCTGAGTAGCCTTAATCACAAGCTCTTGCTTTTCCTCATTCAGTAGCATCAAAGAACAAATTTTTGATCCAATAACCTCGGCCGTCAATCCCACGATGAGAGAAAGGATTTCTTCAAGATACCGGTTAGAAACAGCAGCCCGACTGACTTCATATAAAAGTTTGATTCCTCGTTGGGCTGTCTTTAACTGGAGTTCCTCTTTTGTCGCCATTGAGCATTGTCATCGCTTTATTCAAACCTTGGCCGGGATACCAAGTTCACAAAAGTGTTATTAAGTGAACAGTTTTGTAACGATTCACTCGTCTTCTCCTGACCATTAATGATTCAAAACTTTAGTTCCTCAATGTAGAGTACAAATTCTATGCCAAGATTCCCATCCACAACATTTGACAATAGCTCTGTGCTCTAGCCAAAAATCCATGCAGATTTTTCCACGTGTCGTATCGGATAAAAAGAGTCGAATTCGACAGAATGAATGTAACTACTTGAAAATAAGTCACTTCCGTTAGTAACGTGTTTCGATTGTCGAGGAAAGAAAAAATGTGGCGGGCGCGACGGGACTTAAACCCACACCCACAGGTCTTAAATTTCGTTCCGTATCCTGGTGTCCATAGAGTGTCCATCCTGGGTCAAAATGCAGGGAATTTGAAGACAATTGATGGGAGCGCCAGGGAATCCTTGACTTCTTGTCTTTGAAGGGAAAATGGCCGGTTATGAGGGGTAAGGCAAATCCGGGTCTTCGGTTTGTGGATCTGGGGGTTGCGGGTTCAATTCCCGTCGCTCACCCTTATTTCCTTCCTTAAATCCCAAATCAATTTGGCGCAAGCCAATCCCAGCCCCATTGAGAAGAGCGTGTCGGAAGGCCAGTGGCGGTTTCCATTGATTCTGGAAAATGCAGTGGCGAAAGGAAGTAACAGGACCGGCCAGCGACCGTAGGTGCTCTTTAAGGAATAGAATAAAAAAGCTGCACTTCCGGCCACGACGGACACGTCCCCTGAAGGGAAACTTTGAAAAATCCCTTCGTCCTTCAGAAGGCCCTCGAGGTGAAAAAAAGAAAGGTGACCGAGTCCCGCGTCAGGACGAGCTCTGAGAAACGTGAATTTAAGCGCCAGGCATAAAAGGGATGTCAAGACGCTCGAGAGAAAACATCCGAATGCCAATTGAGACCCACCCGGTCGCTTGACCCAAACGCTCAAACCGTACCATCCTGCCAAGACCATCCAGAGATTCGTGCTCCGTCCCAAAAAGCCTCCAAAATCAGAAACGAAAATGAAGAAGGGATGCTCGAGTGTTTGGATCCGATGAAGCAACACGGGATCTCCAAAAAGCATGCAAGCAGCCAATGTCCCGAAGAGGAGCAGAGGCTGAACGATTGAAAAAGGCTTCAATGTCCTCAACTGAGAGCCCATTTTCTCAAAATGGCCGCACCGCCATTCGCGGTAAAAAATGAAAACCACCAAAAAAAGGGTCAAGGCTTTGGGTTGAGAACGAACCAGCGCCTTGATCAGGCCCCGCCATTTTTTAACCAACCATTGTTCCATCTTCAGTCTTTCACAGAAGCGCGAAGGGACCATTCCAAGAGGGCAAGGAAAGTCAGCAACGTCATCGCAATCACGACGAGGGTCACCTTCCAGGATAACTGGACCCAACTTTCTGGAACGAATCGTTCCCAAGCGTACATTCCGCTTAGAAGGGCAACAATTCCCGCCAGGGTGAAATATTCTCTATGTTTCCGAAGGCGGTTCCATTGAAAAGACATTTGGGTGCGATGGGGGTACGCCGAGAGCCGAGGGAAGAACCGCGGTACCGCGTTTAAGTAGTGACGGTAAAGCTCGCCAAATTTCTTTAAGAGTTCCTCTTCCTCCCGACGTACGACTTTGGAATAAATCCAAAGAAAGCCGATCACAAAAGCGAGCAGAAGAAACGTGTTTCTTGTGATCAGCACGATTCCAATCCCGATGAGGAAGTTGCCAAGGTAAAGCGGATTACGCAAAAACGCATACGGGCCATTGGTCACCAATATTTTCCCTTTTCTTTCCTGAAAACCACCGGCCCACAAGCGAATCAATTCCCCTAAGGCCACAAAAGGAATCCCCATCCTGAAACTGCTTTCCTTGATGTGCGCAAAGCCAAACAGGAATAGCAGGCTGATCCAAGCCAGTACGACCCTCAATTTTTTTGGTTGAAGCCAGTAAGGAGTCAGGGCCGAGCAGCTACGAGAGCCTGAAGTTCCCGCCAACGGCTCCTGGCTTGCGGGGAATGCGTGACTTGGGCCAAGATTTCCACCTTGAGGGGCTTCAAGCGGTCTTCGTCGGGAGAAAGCTTCAGCGAAACAAAATCAACGAAGGGTGAAGCAGCCTCAATCGAATTCATGTAAGCCACAAGGGCGTCATAAGAAGCCGTCGCGTCAATTCGCAGGGTTTGCCGCACATAGGGTGGCGACTCTGTTTCGGATTCTTCGGTTATTTCGGACTGCCAATAAAAGTTCTCTCGGTCAGGCAAGCCCTTGCCCGCCAAGAAAGCTTTGAGATCGGGTGTAGAAAGAAGCCTCGACTGCAACGTCTCCGTTTTCTGTCTAAGCCTCGCGAGTTCCGTTTTCTGTTTTTTCAGGTCCAAGCGAGGTTGCATGAGATCGGGGAAGTCAGCCAAAATTCCTTTGATTTGGGTCCCGACGTGACGAATTTCTTTTCTCAAAACCAATAATTCTTGAGCTCGAGGCTGAATCAATCCCCATTCGATTCCCCAAGTGATTCCCGCAAGGCCGGCAAGGCCCACACACCCCCAGAGCCATGACTTGCGCAGGAGCAGCGCGAGGTTCAACATTGGATTTCGAAGGAGACGATCCCGCGTGAGAAATCATGCACTTCCAGCGAGACGAGGCGGGGATCTTGAAAGTGTGGCGAACGTCCAAGCGACCTCAAGAAACGTCGGATGAGCCATTGATTGGTTGTATAACCCTGAATCCGGACTTCATCTTTCTTCAAGGCCAACCCCCAAAGCCAAATTCCCCTTGGAACGTGACGAACCAGTTCTGTCAGAAGGATTCCTTTCTTCGTTCCGGCTTCGAATCCTTCGTTGAGAAACTGAAGATTTTTCTCGAAGCGCTCCTTTTCGCTTTCGCCGGCCTTGAGTCGATCAAGGATGGTTCGCGCCTCTCTCTTTCTTTCCCTCAGGCTTTCCCTCAAGGTCTCCGCCTGCCTTTGGCGAGTTTGAAGGAAGAACTCCGATTGACGAATGAGTGAATCCTTTTCGAAATAGGCGAGCGTCAGGTAGGTCGCAAGAAAGAGAAACGTCACCCAGAAGATCCATCCCCAAATCCGAGATCCGGACACCTTCTTTCGGGTGGTGTCGGTTTGGAAGGTTTTGATTTCAATGTGTACGGATTTCCGGCCGGGAACCTCCGGGACGAGGGGTTTGGGTTTGACAGCCGGGGGTTCTTCGAGGGAGACACCCTTCTCCTTGACTTCAAACTCTTCCAAGGCCAATGCTTCTTTCAAGAGCTGATCAAAAGGGTCTTTGGACGCTGCCAAGTCCGCGTTCTCCTTTGAGGGTTATTAGGTTATCTTAATTTACGGGTGTTTGACAGAAAAAATTTAAACTTTTTTCCCGCTCACTTTTTCCGTCTCAGCTTTAATTCGACGTCCTGAACCCCGTCGTTCAAGGTGACGCTGGTGGTTTGGATGGCTGTCACGGTCTGGCCGGCCACCCGATCCCCCACCCCCACGATCTGGTCGTTCACGATGGCCTTGGGAGCTTTCTCGTCCCAGGCAATCCCATTGAGGACCAGTCCCGTCTCCTGAGTCCCCGTCTGAAGAACGAAGGGGCTCCGTCCCCAGCTGGGGTATGAACTTCTCGCCTCGTGTCTTTCCATGGGGAGCTTCGTGGCTTTTCCGTCCGAAGCGGCAGCGCCTTTGCCGGCTTGAGAGGAAAGCCCCTGCTTCGTCCGTGAAGGCGTCACGATGCCATAAATGAGCGTCCCAACTGCTAAGGCTCCCAACACCACAAGGAGAATGAGTTTTTTATCCTGCATGCTCAGCCTCTGCGAGATAAAGATTGAGACTGAGCCGGGCCGTGAGTTTCAGCGGATCTTCGCTTTTGGGTGTGATGATGAAATCCCTCACCGTGATCAGGCTTCCTTTCAAATCATCAAGTTCGCCCAAAAACTGACCCAGACCTTCGTAAGAGGACTCCAGTTCCATCTCGATGGGAAGCACGCGGTGGCCTTCTCCCTCTTCGGGCGTGTGGGGTGTCACAGAAGCAAAAGTGATCCCCACCTGATTTCCGGTCCGCGTGACTTCTTCCAACGTCTCTGAAACTTGGGGTTCCTGGATCAAGGTTTTTTCAATCTCCTTCGCCTTGAACGCTGCGATGAGATCCCGCGCCTCGGTAACCTCCGCTTCCGCCAGCCGACAGGCCTCGCCCTGGGTGCGGAACCGAGTCAGGAGCGGAGCATACAGATTGAGATAGAGCACAATCCCAGCGACTGCCAAACCTGCACTGAGGACAATGAGCCGACGATTCAAAACGAAAACCACTTCAGTCCACCCCCATTGTCAGTTCGAACTCACTCGTCGTTTGATCCGCTCGTCCCCGGCTTGTGACGAGTTTCACGTTCTTGAAAATCCCCGCTTCCAGGCTGTGGACAAAGTCGGAAAGAATCGTTTCCCTCTGAGTCCCCGCCAACACGCCTTTGATTATGATCTTTTTGTTTTTCATCGCGATTTCCGTCAAGACCGTCTCCTCCGGAACCACGTTGCTGAGCTCCTTAAAAACATCTTCCCAATAAGGCTCCTCCGACAACATGCGATGGGCCACGCTTTGGGCGCTCACCTTCTCCATCTCGAGACGCAAGCTGGAACGTTCCAGTTTGGCCGTGGCGATCCGCTTTTCGTAATTTCCGGTCTGGATCCGGAGCCCGATATAAAGGAAAACGAGGAACAAGAGGGTCGCGCTCGCCAGAGATTGGACAGCCGCCCGCCTCACCAGTCGTTGAGTTTGAGCCTTGATTTCCTCAGGCAAAAGATTGATTCCCCCAGCCCCGCCCAAAACCGCTCCCATCGCACCTGCAAACGGGGCAAGGTTCTTCCAAGAAGTCCCGGCTTCCATCTCGACCTGAAGTCCCGCAAGCGGCTCCCCTACCTTGACCTCGATTTCCAGTTCTTCGGAGAGAACGTGAGCCAATCCCCGCAAACTGGCCCCTCGACCGTAGAGCTCGAGTGAGTCCACCTTCTCGTCTTTTGTCTCCTCTCGATAATAATCAAAACAGCGGCCGATTTCACCCACCAGCTGTTCAAGGGGAGATTGAAGCATCGATGCGATCTGTGCGGTTGTGATCTTGTCGTTAATCAATCCGGGTTCAGCTTGGACAGCGGGAATCCCGACCTCGCGTTTGATCTGCTCGGCTTCCTCAAGAGAAAGACCCGTCCGGCCCCGGTCCGAAACCAAAACACCCGTCAGCGCCGTCGTGAAATCCCGCCCCGCCACAGGAACCTTGCGGGAAAAAAGCAGCGTCTTGCCGCGAATGATAATCAACTCCGTGTAGCGCTCGCCGATGTCCACGAGACAACGGGTGAGACCCTTTGTCTCCTCCTGACGAGCGGCCAGGCGCTCAAGGGCAGAGGCAAAGGGAAGGAGGGCTGACGGTGTGACCCCAGCCCTTTTCAGCAAACTCACTGCTTCGTCAACCGGTTGAGGGGACGAAGCAGCCACGGCGGCGCGAGATTTTCGGACCCCTTTTTCCTCCGCCGGACCCAAGATCTCGAGATCAAACAAAGCTTGATCGACCGGAAAGGGAAAGTAATCTTTGACTTGATAAGAAAGAGCCTGGCGTAATTCCCTCGGAGGCATTTCGGGAACCGTCAGCACTCGAACCGCCGTTTGAGGCGAATTGAAGGCGACGAAAAATTGAGACCGCAGAAGATCCACTCCGTGAAGCAGCTCTCTCAGCGCTTCGGGCTTCCCCTCTTTCTCGGTCATCTCCCGGATTTCCACCCGCTGAAGAATCAATCGACCCTCCTTCTTGGCAAACTGAACCAGCTTGAGGGAAGACGACCCCAAGTCGATCCCCACGAGAAAGGGCTTGCCAAAAAGTTTCATCACTCGAAATTCTCCTGACGATAGCCCACGGCGGTCGTGTCTCCCGAAAAGGTTGTGAAGGTCCGCCCTCCCTGATCTCCCACGATCGTCTTGACCCGGTAATTTCGATTGTTGACCCGGCCCACGGATTCCACCTTGAAAGCGTTGGTGTCGTAGGAAAGTTCTGTGGTCAGCGTGTCCTGATTGGCTCCACCCGGCTGCGGAATGAGAGCGGAGGCATCCGCGTTTCCCAGCACCCGGTCCCTCTCAGCCGAACTTAAATAAGCTTGTGCCAGCACGAAATCATAAAAGTCCGTGGTAACCGCAGAATCTGAGGAATAAAAACAGGTGAACGGAGCGGCGTTTCTTTGGGTGATGATCGCGCTGGCGAGCGAGGGAATGTCGCTCGCATTGTCGAAGGTCAGCGGATCAAAAAGGGCCTCCAGGACTGCCTGAGAGGCGGTGTTGATGTTGACCGGAGCCCGGGACCCGGCCGGTCCCTGAGCATTGGTGTTGATACTGGAGTAAACCGTGATGTCTTGGTCGATTGCTTGATAGATCGCACTCGTCATCCCGCTCACTTGCTGGACTTCTTCGATCGTGTCGAAGTTATTCGTCGCCCGATAATTGACGATGTTCGTCGCCACGGTGTTGGCCGTCGCGTCGGCAATTCCGTTTTCCACCATCAGATACCTCAGGAGAGCTTGCGAGGCCGTGTTCAAATGGACTTTTCCTTGCTCTGCAACAATGGAAACAGATTGGACCGTCCCGCTGCCAAGGCTCAAAGGATAAGCTTGATAACTTCCCGTGGACCAAGCTTCGGTATTGGTATCAATCTCGTAAGTGACCCGCAAAAAAATCGCGTCGAGATTAATGTTTCGGTTGCCCGCTGTGCGCACGGCACGGAGACTAAAGTTGGAGCTCATCAAAGTGGCCCAGGTCCATGTTCGGTCAGCCGTAATGTCCGCTGTATAAGTCGTCATCGTCGTCGTGAGGGCTTGAGTTAAAACCGTATTGCCGGCTTGCGGAAAACTTCCGTTGGTCGTATAGGAAACTTGCAGCGTGGCGCCGGTACCTCCCGAAGCCCGGCTTGCTCTCGCGGCCAATCGGACGGCAACAATGCGCGTGCTCGTATAATTGGCGTCAAAAGTGCTGATCTGGGCAATGTCTGAATTGTTGTTGATCGTTGCAGAGCCGCTTGCTTCGCCGATATATCGAATGCGATCGTCGTTGTCCACATTCGACGAATTGTTGGTGTCACTGCCCCGCAGATCGGCCGTGCCGGTTTGGGTGGTCGTGTTATAGTCGTCCCGAATCTCGCGAAAAGCTCGCTCCACTCCTGCCTCCGCCAAGTAAACCATCTGGACATCTTCCCGTTGAATGGCCACGTCCTTTGCTTCGTTTGTCACGAAATACACGAGCGCCCCCACGAGTGCCACGAGAAGCACCATGAAAAAGAAGCACAATAAAAGAATGAAGCCCCCGTCCTCCTTCGCCAACGTCAGGAAAGATTCCTCAAGCGCGTCTGGGAACGCAACTGAAGCGTCTCGTCCTGATTGGCGGCCGTCACGTTGACCGCTACCAGCCGGACCTGTGAAGCGGTCACCGGAAAGGATAGGAGATTATTGTTAGCGTCGTAGTAGGAAAAGGCCAGGCTCGAAACAAAGTTGACCAAGGGAATCGTTACATCAGCCACCCTTTGCAGGGGAGCCCCCGAAGTGCCCGACCAGGTATATTGGATCGTTTCATCCACCCCGTTGTCATCGGTGTCCCGTTGCAGGGTCAGGCTTGTCTGTTGGGCGCTTGCGAGCGAGGAAGCCTCTCTCAGGTCCAGGGCCAGAGTCGGAAAACCGTGGGCCATTTCTGCCTTGATCCCCGTGCGCTTTTCTTGGCTGTAGGTCGACTTGAACATTCCCTGATAAATCATCCAGATGGCCCCCAATAGAATCGAAAGGAAGACGATCGTGATGATGAGTTCGGTGAGGGTCAGCCCGTGCCTTCGATCAGGGGTTCGAGGCATAGGTGACCAGGCTCGTGCTGAGCTCGCTCGCCTTGTTGAACCAGTAAACGTTCACGCTCACCTGCTTGAGGCTGGTCAAAGGCGTGCTCACCACCACTTCCCTTTCGAACCCGGAAAAGCCGGAAACAGCAGCCCGCGTTTCGTTGGCGATTGAAGCGTAACTTTTGTTGCGGATCTCTTCCATCTTTTCCTGAGCAAGCTGAGTGCTGACGAGCAGACTTTCATCATCTGCGCTTGCGAAGAGACCCAACGAGAAAGCTTGGGAAAGGGCCAGGGAGCCCACCGTCACAAGAAGAAGGGCGAGTAAAACTTCGAGAAGGGTAAAACCGCCGGCCTTGAGCTTAGGGCTGGGTGTCCGTCCCCGCATTCGAGGCATAAATACAGCTCGAGCCGTTCGTCTCCGCCACGGCGTCGCTTGTGATTGTCGCACTGCCGTTGCCGCCCGGTCCCGCGGAGTAAATCACGTAAAACTTGTTGTTGGTTCCACCGCGGACGTAGCCGTAGGCAGCACCCGTGCCGCTGAAAGGATCCGCCGGAATAATTGTTACAATGCTGGGCGTCGCCGTGGTCACGGCAGCAAGCGCTGAGGGATAGGTCTGAGTGTTGTGGATGTAGAAGCTCTCAACAGCGGTTTGTAGGGTCCGAAGTTCCCCCTTCGCCTTGGCGATATTGCCTTCATCTTGCATCCCTTTAAACCGCGGAAGGGCGATCCCGATCAGGATCGAAATGACGGCGATAACAATCAGGAGTTCGATGAGTGTGAATCCCCGTTTCATTCGTTCACCTCCTTAATCTGGTGTTATTTATTTTCGGCCTGCGCTTAACTTTACTTAACCCAAGCTCTGATTGCAAGATTTTTGACTTCATCGCCGGATGACCTTTAGCATGTCAAACATCGGCAAAAGCAAGGAGGCCATGATCAAGCCCACAAGGCAGCCCATTGCGACGAGCAGGACCGGCTCCAGAAAGACGGTCAGATGTTTGACGTTGTGACTCACCGCCCGGTCGTAAAAATCGGCGATCTTATTGAGCATCTCGTCGAGGCGCCCCGTCTCTTCTCCCACCGAAATCATCTGGAGGGCATCGGCCGGGAATTCACCGCTGACCCGGAGCGGCTCAGAAACTTTCTCCCCCTTTTCAACCGCGCTGCGGGCATTTTCCACCGCCCGGGCCACCACTTCATTTCCCACGCTGTCCCGGGCGATCTCCAGGGAAGACAGAATGGGGACCCCGCTTGCGACGAGCATTCCAAGCGTCCGCCCAAAGCGGGCGATCGCTGCCGCCCGGTAAAGAGAGCCCATCACAGGGAGTGCCAGTTTCAGGCGATCCATCTGAAATCGCCCGGCCTTCGTTCCCGCATAATATTGAAATCCCACAGCGAGCGCCGCGGCCGAAAAAATGAAAGAGAGCCAAAATTGCTGGAGGATCCTGCCCGCTTGGTAGAGGATCAAAGTGGGAAGCGGGAGCGAAACCCCCGCCTTCAGAAAAATCTGGACAAACTGGGGAATCAACGTCGTGACCACGAAAAGGGTGACGCCGAGGGAGGCGAACAAGAGAATGATCGGGTAAAAGGTCGCGCCCTGGATCTTTTGATGAAGTTCGATCTGTTGCTCGCAGTAGTCGGCGTAGCGGGCCAGGACTTGATCGAGCTTGCCCGTCGCCTCTCCCACCTGGACCAGGCTGACAAACAACTTGGGGAAAATCTGCGGATGATGCAGAAGGGCGTCAGAGAAACTCTGACCCGTCTCCACTTCCCGGGCAACGGATCCCACGGCTGCTCGGAGCCTTCTATTTTCGATTTGAGGAATCAAAGTGTGGAAACTCGTAAGCAAAGGAATGCCGGCGTGAATCAGGTTGGCCAGCTGAACGTTGAACATCGCCATTTCCTCGCCTCCGACCCCCCGCAGGCGATTGAAAAACGAATCCACGCCCATCGCCCCCAGCGTTTCCGCCACCTGCGTAGGAAGAAAACCCAACTTGCGAAGCCTCTCGATGACCTCGCTTTTGGAAGGGCCCTCCATCCGGCCTGACACTTTTTTGCCCGAGACGTCCCTCGCCTGATAAACGTAGACTGGCATTCAGTCACTCTTCCTGCGTCACCCGCAGGACCTCCTCCACCGTTGTGATCCCTTGCCTGACTTTTTGGATTCCATCCTCCTTCAAGGTAACCATCCCCTGCGCATGGGCTTGCTTTTTAATTTCCCCGGCGGACGCTTTCATCAGAATCAGGTTCTTGATCTTTTCGTCTGGAATCAATAATTCGAAAATGCTGATCCTCCCGCGATAACCGGTTTGAATGCACTTTCGACATCCCTTACCCCGGTAAAACGAGAAGTCTGCCTTGGCTGGGAGACCCACTTTCCGAAGGGTTTCAGGAGGCGGTGAATATTCCTCCCGGCAGTCAGGACAAATGGTTCTCAAGAGACGCTGGGCGACGATCCCGATGACCGAGGAAGCCACAAGAAAAGGTTCGATTCCCATGTCCACGAGCCGGGTGATGGCACTGGTGGCGTCATTCGTATGCAACGTGGACAAGACGAGGTGTCCGGTCAAAGCGGATTGAATCGCCATTTCAACGGTCTCGCGATCCCGGATCTCGCCCACCATCATCACATCCGGGTCCTGCCTGAGAAACGAGCGCAGGGCGTTGGCGAAGTTGAGATTCACCTTGGGGTTGATTTGCGTCTGGCGGATGCCGGGCAGACGATATTCGACCGGGTCCTCGATCGTCAGGATATTCCGCTCGACGGAGTTAATTTTTGCCAACGTGGCATAGAGAGTGGTGGTTTTTCCGCTCCCCGTCGGGCCGGTCACCAGGATGATGCCGTAGGGACGTGCGATGAGCTTTGCATATCGTTCAAGAATTTCTTTGGGAAAACCGAGCTGGTCCAATCCGAGAAGGGCATGGCTCACGTCCAAGAGACGGAGCACCATGTTCTCGCCGTGGATCGTCGGAATGCAGGAGACGCGGACGTCGATCTCCTTGCCTTCGATCCGAAGGTTAAACCGACCGTCCTGCGGAACGCGGCGTTCGGCGATGTCCAGATCCGCCAAAATCTTGACCCGGGAAACAATGGCCGATTGGAGATGCTTGGGCGGAGAGGGAATTTCGTGGAGCACACCGTCCACGCGGATTCGAATGTTGAGCACCTCGGCTTCGGGTTCAATGTGGATATCGCTTGCCCGCTCCTGGAGGGCGTGGAGAATCATCAAATTCACGAGCCTGATGACCACGGGCTCTTTGACGATTCCTTCGAGCTTCTTCAAGTCGAGTTCCTGGCCTTCGCTCAAACCCAGCTTGCGTTCGTCGATGGACTGAATGATTTCCTCCATCGATCCTTTTGCGCTGTAGTGTTCATCGAGGGCCTTTTTGATCTCGGACTCCGTCGCAACGGTCGGCTCGATGACCATGTTCGTCTTCATCCGGAGTTCATCAAGGGCAAAGACGTTCCAAGGATCGGTCATCGCACACGTGAGACGGTTGCCGATCTTAAGGACCGGGAGGGCCTCGTATTTCCGGGCGAGCGATTCAGGGACGAGTTCGGTGACCTTGGGGTCAATGATGGTGTTGGCCAACTCAATCCGCGGTACACCGAGCTTTGCACTGAGGAAGGCGACCAGATCCTCCTCATCGACAAACCCCATCTTCACGACGACTTTGCGCAGGCGCTGGCCCGTCTGCTTTTCTTCTTCGTGGGCCCGCTTGAGTTGCTCGGGCGTCAGGATCCCCTCCGCCACCAAACTTTCACCGAGTGATTGCTTAATCTTAGGCATGGGTTTTTTAGAGAACCTTTTTAATTTTTTCCAAGAGCTCCACCGGATTGAAAGGCTTTACGATGTAATCCACCGCTCCTTGGCTCATCACTTTCTCAATGCCCTCGCTCCATTTTTTCACAGTGAGGATCATCACCGGAATCGATTTCGTGTCTTCTTTTTGTTTCAACTCCCGCAGAACATGGAAACCATCGAGATCCGGCATCAAAAGATCCAAAAGGATTAGGTCGGGCTTCGCTTTAGACGCGCGCTCGAGTCCTTCACGACCCGTGACCGCCGAAACCACCTCATAACCCGCCCTCTCTAACCGGTTAGCCAAGACCTCCACCAGGTGGGGCTCGTCGTCGATGATCAAAATCTTTTTGGACATCGTCAAATCCCCCCCACTTTCTCCAAGAGCTCTTTTTCCGTGTTTCCATCCTCCGGAAACGTGACCACCTTGCAGGCAAAACCGATTTGCTTCGCCATTTTTCGTTTCGAAAAGTAATTGTCCAAGGTCTGTTGGATCCTTCCCGCTACAATCAAGGCCTGTTCCTTGGCCATCGCCGGGAGCACGACCAGGATAGCCCGGTTGTCCCTCACGGCCGCTTCCGCCTTGGGCGGGAGGTGGGCCTTGATGAGCTTTTCCAGATCCCGGAAAAGCAAAACGGCTTCTTTCGGTTCCATCCGTTGAAGGAGGACATCGATGTTCCCGATTTCAAAAGCAATAAAAGAAACGGAAGATTCTTCTTTCGAGGCCTCTTTGATTGCGTTTTCCATGAGATGCTGGAAAAGTTCTTTCGCCGTGTGACGAGGAAGGGTGAAGGTGAAGGTCGTGCCCTCGCCCGTTCGACTCTCGACCCCGATTTGTCCCTTGTGTGCGTCCACGATGCCCTTGCAAATGGCAAGGCCCAAACCAGTCCCCTTTTGGCCCGAAGAAGGGTGAAGCTGCTGAAATTTTCCAAAAACCTTCGGAAGATCCGCTGAGGATATCCCGAGTCCTGCGTCTTTGACGCTGCACTCCACGACATTCCCCCTGTCTACGACCGAGACCTCGATCCGCCCTTTGTCCGTAAACTTGATGGCGTTGTCAATTAAATTGGTGAACACCTGGATGATCCGATCTTCATCCACGTAAACGGGCGCACCCCCCGGAGGAAAATGGGTCGTGATCTCGAGCCCTTTCAAACGGGCCCGGGAATTGAAGGGCACGACCAGGCCCTTCGCGAGGGCCACCACGTCCACCATCTCCCGCTTGAGTTCTAGTCGGCCCGCTTCGATCTTTGAAATGTCCAGAAGGTCATTGACGATCCTCCCCAACCGGTCGATGCTTTCCAAGGAAATCCCCAGAAAACGTTTTTGCTCTTCATTCACTGGTCCCAGGAGTTCTTCCATGACTTGGGACACCGTTTCTTTAATGACCGTGAGCGGAGTCCGGAGCTCGTGGGAGACCGTACTCACGAATTCATTTTTGAGCTGTTCGATCCGTTTCCGCTCGGTGATGTCCGCCCCAAAAAGAATGCATTCCACAAAGTCTTCATGGTTTTGACGGACAGGAATAAGGGTAAAGCCGAGCACTTTCTTTTCTCCATTGGAGTTTGAGAATTCGATATCAGGCAGACGGACCGATGAGCCCTTCCTTCGACATTCCGTGATCCCGTCCAGAACCATTTGCTTGTCCCACCGAATTTCGCATTCGGCGAAAGGCCGATGAATCATGCTCGCAGCAGGAAGCCCAAACATGCTCTCCGCAACCGCATTCCAGTGGGTGATGCGGCCGTCGGGGCCCACCCCGATTAAGATGGAGGGGATGGAAGCCAGGAGAAGTTCCGTGGCCCGCACATCCGCTGATTGGATTGGGGTCGAACGCGTGGATTTTTCCATTTCAATCATGAGAACCGTTTAAAACAGCTTTCAAGCCGTTCCTTCAACTCATCGGCCCGAAAAGGTTTTACGACGTAATCATCCGCGCCGACCTTGAATCCCTGCTCAATCTGCTCGGGCATTCCAAGCGCTGTCAGAAAAATCACGGGGATTCTTGGAAGGTCCTTCTGAGCCCGTAATCGGTCGCACATTTCCCGGCCGCTCATCTCGGGTAACCGAATATCCAGAAGAATCAGATCGGGACGTTCCGTCTCGGCGATACGGAGACCGTTTTCCGCATCCACTGCCGTCAAAACCTCATAGCCCCAACTTTGGAGTCTGCGGACCAGCAGTTCAACAATGGGCTTCTCGTCGTCGACGACCAAAATCCGCTTGGTGGATTTCTCTTGAAGGTTCATGGTTTCATCGCCTTGATCGATCTTCCTTTTTCAGCCGTTCGATCGTCACTTGGTCCGCCACCCAACTCTCGAGCATCTCGGGGTTGAAACGCCATTGACCGCCCAGCTTGAACGCAGGCAAAACCCCTTTCTGGACCAAGCGGTACACGGTCGTCGTGTTCACGCCGAACCGCCCTGCCACATCCTCCACTGAAAGATAAGAGTTGTTATCCATAAGTACGACCTAAAAACAAAAAAGCCCACCTGAAAGATGGGCTTTGAATTTTCTCATGCCGGCAGCTGAGCCGCCCCGAAGGGCCTCTAGCTTTGCGCCCGATCCTTTCAGACCGTTTGCCTTTTTCAGCTTTTGACTCTTAAAAGAACGAACTCTTGAAAACCTCTGAAGAAAAGATGCCCCACCCGAACAGGTTTGTCAAGTTTTGAGGGTAAATATTTTAAATTGGATAAGGCTGGCAAAAGGAGGCAAACGGCCAGAGGAGAATCGAGTTCTGCGCCCGGCGCGAGTCGAACGCGCGACCCACAGCTTAGAAGGCTGTTGCTCTATCCAAACTGAGCTACGGGCGCATAATCATAATGTTGGGGCCGGTCTCCTTGCGGGACGGGCGTAATCTTACTTTTTGCTGTCGTCCGGACCCTGCAGGCTTTTCTTGAATTCCCGAATGCCTTCACCCAGGGCCCTTCCAATTTCAGGCAGCCGCTTCGCCCCAAAAAGAAGGAGAATCACAAGGAGAATAACCAGCGTTTCAAGCGGACCAGGCATACTCATAGGTCACCCCCATGAGGAGAAATAGTATCACAAGTCAACCTGACTTTGCCCCAATTCCAAATAAGAAGACGAGAACGAGTTGAATGATGAGAAATTTTCTTCACTCACCTTGATTTCTTTTTTACCCCATTTCCCAGATAACAATTCTTATCAATTTATAGCAACAAAATTTAATGCCTAAAACTTGATAATCCTTTATTTGCCGGTTATCTTTGCGTTAGCTGTATTTGATGTTAGCGAGAAGAGCTGAAACGGCAAACCCGGAGTAATCCGGGGACGCAAAGCCACGAGCCCTTGAAGCCGAGAAACAAAGCTTCCAAGGGTAGTCGGGTTGCCAAATCTTCCTGAAGAAGGTTTGGTCGAAGCAGCTCTCCTTGAGGAACCTGCCGACGTGAATGGCAGGTCCGGAGGGGAGGCAATCGACCATGGGGCATAGAGCCCCGCTAAAAGGAAAGCACAAGGGATTTGTCAGGTGGGGAATCTCGACCTTCCTTTTTCTGAACTTCTTACTCCCTCTCGCTTGGCCCGCAAGAGTTGACGCTCCGATTTCTCTGGACGCATTGGCCCGAACCCTTCAAACTCCAGAAGTTCTTGCAAAATACATGCAGAAAAATTTTTATTACCTGGAGGATTCGATTCTATTTAATCAAGAAGAATACTGGCAAAGCCCGGAAGAGATGGCGGTACGCAAAAAGGGCGATTGCGAGGATTATGCGATATTCGCCCAGGCCCTCCTCCAACGATGGGGCTATCAGACATTCCTTTTCAGCGTTTACTGGAATGGCAATGCGCACACGGTAGCCGTTTTTGAAAAAGACGGTCGCTGGGGGATTTTTAATCTGGACAAACTATCGTATCTCAAGGGAAGTTCCATCAGCGATCTCGCCAATACCGTCCATCGGCATTGGGACTTTGCTGGAATCATGCGCCGTGAAGGTCGGATCGGATTAATCAGCCGAAAATTTCAGAATCAAAAGATGGCGCAACTCAACCTTTCATCCCTCGTTCTTCCAAAGTTCGGTCCGCAGGTCTTGACGCCGCTCGCTCCGCAATCGTCATTTTCCTAACCCCGCAAGAAAAACCGCGCCTTCTTCGTTTTCTCTCCGGCGTTCGACTTCGACGGCAACGTTTCCATTTTAGATTCAATATTCGCTGAAAGCTTCGTCACCTCTTCAGGTGTCTTGAAGCACCAATGTTTCCAAAGCAGGATTTTCCGCGGCTCTTCCCTCCGTCCATCGGGGAGCGTTTTTTCGCGGACATAATAAATCTGGAATTTCTGTAGCTCTAAATCCCCTTGATGATGGGCATTCCAATTGCGGCAAAGATATTTTCCATAATAAAGTCGGTGAGGCGCGTTGGTCTTGATCCAGAGATTCATCATGTATTTTCGCCACCGTTCGTTCGCGTACGTGCGGGAAACCGGAATGGGCTTTTGCCAGGTGAGAGGCCCCCCTTCTTTGAAAAGATCCACGATGTCCCCATTCCTGAGTATGCCCGGGATGACGTACCACCCATCCTCTGTGAGCGGGGGAGAAAACATATTCCAACGTTGTTCGAGACCCGTCAGAATCCCGATCCAGCGAAGCCGTCGAGGAATGTCCCATCGGGGTTGGAGGGTGCCCAAGTTCCAAAAAAACACATAGATTAAACTGAGGCTGACTAAAAGGATGCCGGGTTTCGATAATGAGAGTCGGATCGAACCAGCGGGTTTGGGGAGGAGGGACACTTTTGGGGCTATCCCCTTTTGAAGAGATTCCAACCTGAAGTTGAAGTTCCATTTCTTGAAGACCTTCTCCAAATTTTCCCAAACGAGCGTTGGAAGAAAAGGAATCATAGCGATGGAGGAAATCCACGGAAAAGGCCCGAGAGACATGCACAGGCCGAAGCCCAAATGAAGAAACCAAAACGAGAGCACGCCAATGGTCCGAACGACTTCAGTAAAGAAAGGTGAGATCAAAAGCAAGGGACCCAGGATTTCAAAGCAGATGACCGCACGAGATAAAAATTTGAGGAGATGGGGAAACTGAAGCAGAAAATAGCCAAAGGGTCTTGTGAATTGGTCAATGCTCAGGGCGTTATGGACGGCTGTCGCCTTTTCCCACCAAATGGGAAACGACTCGGGGCTTAACTTGAAAGCCGAAGTGAACCAATAGACAAAACCGATTTGAGCAAACAACGCCACCGTGGCCATGGAGAAAACACGCTCGGGCAATCTCGATTGCGGAGGCTCCAGGACGCTGTCAACCGACCCGCGGGCATTCAGAGGCAGAAACATCCCCCAAAAAAGCAGCATGCGGAATAAAAAGTCCCCCGCCTGCAACACCATCGGATTTCGATAATGAAGCGAGACCATCATCACCCACGAGAAAAAGGTCGCAAGCCGGGTCCGGTACCCAATCAAAAACATCACGGCGAGTACCGCTTGCAACGCAAAGAGGAGGGCCTGAATTTGCCAGAGTCCACTCATGTAATGGAGGGAGACCCGCCAGGGAGAATTGAATTGTTCAATCAGAGGAATGCGGGGCAGGACCCCAAAATCGGTGTAGTGGGCTTGAAGAAAGGTAGCGCGGACAACCAAATCGGAGAGAATGAGAAGTCCGAAGGTAATGCGGAAGAGTGCGAGGGAACGAAGATCGAGACTGAAAAGCTCTTGGACTCTTAAATCAAAAGAAACACTCTTCCTCTTTGCCATGAACGATTGTTTTTATATCGACGAAAAGAAAGAGGAGCTGAAGCGAAGCCGGAGGTCCGGCCGCTCAGGAGGAAATGGGGGGCTCGCCCGGCTCCTGATTGTATCCCGGCTGCGGTTGATTCAATGTTTCATTCACTTTGGTGGGTGACGGAGCCGTTTTCTTTTGAAGCAGCGCCGTGTCGGCTTTCGCTTCACGGGTTTTGGGTTGAGTCGTCTGGCATCCCAAGAACGTAGTTGCTGCGGCCGTAAACAACAAGAAAAAAAGACTACGGCGTAGCATCAAGCTTTCTTTGTGATCAATGGTTTCCGGTGCCGTTTCCATTGCCGTTGCCATTGCCTCCATCGTTACCGTTTCCGCCACTTCCATTGCCTGGATTATTAAAACCATTCGGGTTGCCTCCCGTGCCGGGATTGGTGTCATCACCTCCACCCGAACGATTGGTATGATCCGAACTGCCATCGGTCGTGGTAGTAGTAGTTCCCCCCGTTCCGATTTCAGTTCCAGTTGTAGTACCCGTTCCTCCGGTCGTCCCTGTCGTCTCGGTGCCAGTGGTTCCGGTAGTCCCCGTTGTTCCTGTGGTCTCGGTGCCAGTGGTTGTTCCCGTGGTTCCAGTGGTCCCCGTTGTCCCTGTCGTCTCGGTGCCAGTGGTTGTTCCTGTGGTTCCAGTGGTCCCCGTTGTCCCGGTCGTCTCGGTGCCAGTGGTTGTTCCTGTGGTTCCAGTTCCAACAGTGCCGGTGGTTTCAGTTCCCGTGGTGCCGGTGGTTGCCGTGGTTTCAGTCCCGCCAGTCCCGGTGTCTGTGGTTCCAGTGCCGGTGGTTTCAATGCCCGTCGTTTGTCTCCCATCCGTTTCCGTGCTAGTGGTTCCTCCTGTTGTCTCTGTTCCCGTAGTCGTTGTCGTGCCTGGCGGAGTTGACGGGGGGTCAGCTGGAACTAACCTTGGCTCTACAACACCATTATTGCCCGGGTCATTGTCGGGGCCTGCGGCAGTCGGAGGAGCGGACCTTCCGAAGGCTAGCACCGTGATTGCATCCATTTGCCGGTCAAAATTGACGTTCTTATCGTCCGATGCCGACCATGCCAGAATTGGCAGATAACTCATAGCTGCCAATGCAATTAGCAACGCTAGTCTTTTGCGTCCCTTTTTCATTTTATCTCTTTTTATAGCTCCTTTTCTCAAGTTATGAGAACGATTCCGAGGCACCAACAACCTCTATGAAAACTCCCCTTCCACTCGCCTTTAGGATCTTTAACAGCTTGGGACTAAAAGAGTTACAATTTTATCCCGAAGCGCGTCACACTATATCTTTTTTTTTGAAACTTGCAAGAAAAAAATCAAAAAATTTAATAGCGGAAGAGAAGCTCAACCCCGCCAATCTGGCGACCGTATTCGAAGATGTCGTTTCGATTCTTGGCGTCAATGAGCCGGTACTGACCGCGAATCGACCAATTGGCATTGATGGGATAGGTGAGAGAAAAAACGAAGGTCCAGTCATTATCCAGCCGTCCGGGTTCCTGTGGAAATAGTTCCGTCGAATAGCGGGGGTAATTGCCCACCGCAAATTGGCCAAAAACATCCACGATCAAGTGACCGCTCAAGATGGGGGAATGAATTCCCGCCTGGATAGTATTTCCTAATTCATCAAAGTTGTTGCCTTCCGTGTTGATGGGCTCCAATAGATAGCCAGCGAACACCCAACGACTGAAATTGGAGAAGAAATATCGATGGAAAATCCCGATGGTGTTGTATTCCCCGTCTCGGGAAGTCAAATGCGGCCTGGAACCCTCCAATCTAAATTCATAATGAGTGTAGCGATAAAAAAGTTCGGTTCGGGTATTTTTGCTCAATCGGGCATTGATGCTGGCCGTAATTTGGTTCCCGATGGAAAAAGGGGCTCCGTTTAAAAAACCCCAGGGAAGAGCATACCGAAGTCCCCACCGGACTTCTTTTCCGCGCACTTTCGTCCGGTATTCATGGCTCAGGGAAAATTCTTGAAAGGTGAAGTTAAATTCATTCAAGCTATTGTCGTGCAGAGATTGGTAAATCCGATAGCCTGCCTTCGTCGTATATTTTTCTTTATCAATGAGTTTGTAAGTGCCGCCGAGGTTGAAATAATACCGGTTCGCGCCCTTACCGCCTGGACTCCGAAGACTGCTGTTTTTGGGGGCCAACTTCACGTTCGAATCGTACTCATAACCGGTTGAGCCGAAAACCTCCCAAGGTTTCGTGACCTTATAACGACCCCGCTCTTGAACCACTCGAAGGGCATCCTGGGCGGGCTTCCCGTAAAAACCTTCCGGATCGAGCTCCATCACTTCCTTGAGTTCCTTTTCGGCCTTGTTACGGGCGCCTTGCTCATGGTAAGCCCGCGCAAGAAAGTAATGATTGGCGGGGTTTTGAGTGTCGAGACTGACGGCTTTTTCCAACGTGACGGCCGCTTCGTCCAAACGTCCCAAGAGAATGAGGGTCATTCCTTCATAACGAAGCGGAAGGGAATCACCGGGGTACTCTTGACCGAGTTTTTGAAATTCGACCAACGCCTGGTCGTATTCTCCCAATTGAAAGAGTTGAGCCGCCTTGTGCTTGGTCAGCTCTTCATAGGTAATCTTTCTTTCCTGTTGGGCGCTTGCGGTGGGGAGAATTAGAACGGCAGCGAATAGAATCGTAAACGCAATCGCTCTGTAAACTTTTATTTTCCGGGGTTTTGAACGGCAGGGTTGAATATCGGCCTCCCCTTTTGGAAGTGACCTTCGCCAAGGATATTATTAAAAGGAACGTCTCTTGTCAACGAAAAAGATGAGCCGAATCCATAAACCAATCGACCGTCTTTCGCAACCCTTCCCTGAATCGGGTTTGAACGCGATAGCCGAGGAGCCGCCGGGTCTTTGAGATATCGGCAAAAGTGCGACGAACGTCTCCTTTCCTTTTTGGAGCAAACCGGGGGTTCGGACTTTTCCTCGCCATCACCTTCTCAAGTTCGCGAAGAATATCCAGAACGCTGAACTCTTCGTGGCAAGCCACATTGAAAACATCGCCTCGGAGA
>OBEQ010535203.1_pt1 | contig 45246 bp, 39 predicted proteins | sample 1670901 | NCBI WGS metagenome assembly OBEQ01 (sample SAMEA104232315, study PRJEB22302) | groundwater metagenome | biome: forest; feature: aquifer; material: groundwater | place: USA | collected 2011-08-07 | depth 5.4 m
GGCCAAGCGCGGAGCGCGCCCGGCGAGGGCGTCGATGAGCCTTCAGGCTCGTCGATATGAGTGATTACCGGCTGTGCGGCTGGCGCGTGCGCAGCGATCTCGCCCTGCCGGACCTGCTGCCCTGGCACGGCGACGACCGCGCGCCGGATATCCATATCCGCCTGACCGAGGTGCCCGCCGCCCTGACTGATCCGGTGCATGCCGGACCGCTGTTGCAGATCGCCCGGGACGGCACCTGCCGGTTCGCGTTGCCCAGGGTCGGCGCCTATCTGGTGCGGCAGGGGCGCGAAATCCTGGTGCAGCCGGCGGACGATCCCGAAGCGACGGCGGTGCGCACCTTCCTGTTCGGAACGGTGTTCGGCCTGCTGTGCCATCAGCGCGGCACCCTGCCGCTGCACGCCTCCTGTGTGCGCATCGGTGGCGTCGCGGTGGCCTTCGCCGGCCGGTCGGGCGTCGGCAAGTCGACCCTGGCCGCCGCCTTCCTGCGGCGCGGCTACGATATCCTGGCCGACGACGTGACCGTGGTCGATATCGACCAGCCCGGCGGCCCGGTGGTGTTGCCGGCGTTCCCTCGGCTGAAGCTGTGGCAGGACGCCATGACGGCGTTCGATTTCGAGAGCACCGGTCTCGAGGCGGCCCGCCCGGACCTGCCCAAATTCGTCCTGCCCGTCGAATCGCATTTCCAGGCCGAGCCGTTGCCGCTGGCCACGGTCTACCACCTGGCAACGGTCCTCGACCCCCGCCATGCCGCGTTGGAGCGCCTGCGCGGACTGGCGGCGGTGACACCGCTGCATCAGGCGGTGTACCGCATGTCCATGCTCGCCCGCATCGGTGAGACCTCGGCGACCCTGGCGGCGGCGGTGCGGCTGGCGGCGGGGCTGCGGGCCAACTGGCGGCTGGTGCGCTGCCACGATCATGCCGCCATGGATGCGGTGGTCACGGACATTCTGGCGCGGCAGGAGGCGCCGTGAACGGCTTCTTCTGGCTCGCCTCATACCCCAAATCGGGCAACACCTGGCTGCGGCTGATGCTGCACAGCGTCCAGCGCGGCGGTGCGGCGCCGGATTTCAGCGAGGCATCGGGGTTTGCGCCGGTCGCCAGTGCCCGCAATATTTTCGACGATGTGCTGGGCATCGAGTCATCGGACCTGAACCCCGACGAAATCACCACCTTGCGGCCACGCCTTTACCAGATATTGGCGTCTCATGCTCGCGAGCCGCTGCTGCGCAAGGTGCATGATGCCTGGATTCTGACCCCGGCCAACGAGCCGCTGTTACCACCGGCCGTCACCATGGGCGCCGTCTACATCGTACGCGACCCGCGCGACGTGGTCGCCTCGATGGCCAATCACAACGGCGTCGCCCTGGAACGCAGCATTGCCCGGCTGAGCGATCCGGCCAATGTCATCGCCGCGAGCGACCGCAGGCTGGCGGACCAGTTGCCGCAGCGGCTGCTGAGCTGGAGCGGCCATGTGGAAAGCTGGCTCGATTCTCCCATCGACCCGCTGGTGCTGCGCTACGAGGACATGCTGGCCGACCCGCTGGCCGCGTTGCGCCGGGTGGTCGATCGGCTGGGATGGAGTGCCGAAAGCGCCATGCTGGAAAGCGCCGTGCGGGCCACGCGCTTCGAGCTGCTGCACGCGGCAGAACAACGGCACGGCTTCCGCGAACGCCCGACCAGATCCCAACGCTTCTTTCGCCGCGGCCAGTCCGGCGGCTGGCGCGATGAACTGACCGCCGAACAGGCCGCCCGTATCGAAGCCGACCATGGCCCGGCCATGCGCCGGCTGGGGTACCTGTAGACGGACACCCAAGGCGCGTCTGTTCATCTGCGTTACCTGCGTTGCTGCCGCCGTTATTTCCGGTCGTCGCCTTAGCGGTTTCCAACCTGATCGGAAAACGCTCTAAAGCCATCCTTTCCGCTTGAAATACAGATACGGCAGCACGGCCGACAGCACCATCAGGCACAGCGCCCATAGATAGCCATATTCCCACTCAAGTTCCGGCATGTATTTGTAGTTCATGCCGTACAGGCTGGCGACCAGCGTTGGCGGCAGAAATATCACTGCTACGACTGAAAATATCTTGATGATATTGTTCTGCTGAATATTGATCATGCCCAGCGTCGCATCGAGCAGGAAAGTGATCTTGCTCGACGTATAGGTACCATGTTCCGTCAGCGACCGTACATCGCGGGTCATGGTCTTGAGGCGGGCCTTGCAGTCCTTGCGGCGGACCGCATCATCCTGGCTCAGATAGGTGGTGGCGCGGGCGACGCCGAGCAGGCTGTCACTGACCTTCGAGGCCAGATCGCCATTGCGGCCGATCCCGCGCAGGATACCTTGCAGGTCGGCACTGTTCTGCCGGCGCCGACGATGCGAGGCGGTGGGCGCGTTGAAGATGTGCTGCGACAGGCGATCCAATTCGCCGCCGATGGTTTCGAACAGGTCGGCGGCGCGGTCAACGATGCCTTCCAACAGCCCCATCAGCACCGCTTCGGAACTCAGCGCCAGACCGCGCTGACGCGTGGCGCGGGCGGCGAACAGGCGGAACGGCTTGGGATCGCCGTAGCGCACGGTGATGGTGCATAAGGCGGTCAGGATGAAGGTCACCGCCACCGTGATCGGCTCGGGCGTATCCGAGTTGGTCACCACCGGTACCGTCACGTAAACCCCGCCGTCCTCGCGATACAGCCGGCTCGACGCCTCGATCTCCTGCATCTCCTCGCGGGTCGGCACGTCCAGCCGCAGCAGGCGCTCAACAGCGTCTTCCTCTTCGGTGCTCGGCTGCAACAGGTCGATCCACACGGCGGCCGGCGACAGGCTTTCGATGCCGCCCGGCTCCAGCCGTTCATTGACGATGGTGTAAACGGTGATCATGCCGACCCGCTGACAGAAAAAGCGCGCCGGATGATGGCCCACCAGTGGGCATCAGGCAAGGCGCCAAACCGTTAGAGCGGTTTCCGACCAAGTCGGATACCGCTCTAACTTTTTATCAGCCCTCGCCGGGCGCGCTCCGCGCTTGGCCGCCGCCTCAACGGCGGCTGGAGCGTTTTCCAACCTGATCGGAAAACGCTCTAAACGGACTTCATGCAAGACCCCGGAACAGCGCGCCGCCGCGAGCCGTTCGGCGCACGGCGGCTCGCTGTCCCGCATCAGTAGGCGATGGCGTCGCCGGTGACGACACCGAACGCCGCGTTGATGTCGGAATTGACCAGCGCCGCCACATCGCGGGTCATCGGCAGCACATAGTCGTGGGACGACAGAATGCGGCCGTCCGTGGCACTGACCAGACGGACATTGACATAGACCGCGTCCTTGCCGGTGGCATAGGTGCCGACCACCAGCGCCTGGGCGCCGCGGGAACGGGCGATGTTGCGGGCGTCGCGCGACAGCATCAGCTCGCCGCGGCCTTCCTCGACCAGGATGGCCTCCCGCAGCTTGATCTCGGAAACCGGCAGACCGCTGTTGGCCAGCCGTGAGCCGATCTGTTCCGACGACATGCGGCCGAAGGCGCTGGAGCTTTGCAGGTCATTGATATTGACCAGAGTCGCCACCAGGATCGGCTTCTTCATGTCGGGGAAATGGCCAAGATTGCGCAGCAGCGCATCGGCAGCGGCATAGGAGGCGAACAGCGGCGAGGCCGAAACGGTGGCGCCGGTGCCCGGATCGACCACCGGCTTGCGGGCCGCCGCCGCGTCCAGGGATGCGCTGTCCTGGCTGCTGCACGCAGCCAGGCTTGCCGCCAGAACCAGGGTGGCCGCCGTGGCGGCCCAACGCGGGAGAATGCGGGCGATCATAAGGGCCTGGCCTTTCCTACTTGCGCAGCGTGCGACGATAGATGCGGTCGGCGGCCTCGCTGGACGGCGCCGCGCCGCTGGCACCGACGACACGCATTTCCCGCGCCGGGATATTGCTGATGTCGAGGGGCGGCGGATTGGTGATGGGATCGCCGGGATGACGGGCAACATATTTGGCCAGTTCGTCGTCTCCGATCTCGAATTCCCAATGGGTCCGCCACAACACGGCCTCACCATCGAGCAGTTCGGCGCTGATCAGCACCGCCGACCCGTAATCCGCCATGGCGCCGACGCTGTAGCTGCCGCCGGAAAAGCCCAGCTCATAGCCCGGCACCAGCGTCACATCGTAGCGCATGGTCAGCGACCCGGACGGCAGCGGCGAGACGACGACGCCGCGCTGAGTCAGGCCGACGCGCACCAGATGGTCGAAGGCGTCCGAGAATGGCATGTTGGCGTCGCGCGGCTGCACATAGACCGGCTTGCCGACCTGGATGGCAGCTTGAGCGGCGGCGGAAGCCGAGCTGCTGGCCATCGTCTCCCAGCGGGTCAGGGGGGCGCTCGCCAAGGCGTCGCCGGACCAGCCCATCAGAAGGGCCAGGGCCGCGACCGCTGACAACAGACCCAACTTCCTCATGTCGTCCCCCTGTGATGGCCTGCCGATTGTACTGCGATAATTGCATTGGGCAAACGGGTTTTCGACCACATCCTAATCCCGCCATAGTTAACCGAATATTGACGGCTTGACGGAACCTCGGCAAACGACAAGGTGTCGAAAGTCGTGGCGCCCGCCCGGCGCTCTGAGTAGTCTGCGGCAGGCGTGAGGAGTGACCATGAAAACAAAGGAAATGTACGACGAGGTTTCGGCTCTACTCGGTGCTGTGGCCAAGGCGTTCGACTTGACCGACGCCCAGGCCGCCCAGGGCCTGGAGGACGGTACTGTTTCTCTCGAGATGTCGCTTGATGCCGATGGCCAGCGCTTCGTGCGCGCCGGTCATGGCGGACGGTTCGTACGTATCTATGACGGGCGGGTGTTCCACGAGGGCGCTCCGGCCGACCCGGCATAGCGGCAGCGGTCGACACCCCGGAGGCGGACGGGCCTTGGCAGACCTGCCTCGTCCGCTTATCCTGCGACCACCAAATGACCCTGGGGGTTTTTCATGCTTGCCTTCATCCGTTGGCTGGCCGCGGTGGTTGTCGCCCTGCTGCTGCCCGGCACCGTCAGCGCCGCTGCCGAGCCGATCCGTATCGGCTCGTTCCTGTCGCTGACCGGCCCCTATGCGGTCATGGGCGATCCCGAAAAGAAGACTCTCGATCTGTATATCGAGCGGCTCAACGCCGCGGGCGGCGTGCTCGGGCGGCCCATCGAACTGGTCGCCTTCGATGACGCGTCCGACCCGGCGCGGGCAGCCAGCCTGATGAAGCGGCTGATCGAAAGCGAACGGGTGGATTTCGTCATCGGCGGCTCCGGTACGCCGACCAGCCTGGCGGCGATCCCGCTGGCCGAAAAAGCCGGCCTGCCCTATCTGTCGCTGGGCGGCGGGGTACAGATCATTGATCCGGTCAAGCCCTGGGTGTTCAAGATGCCCCACACCGACCGCATGGTCGCCGAGAAGGTGCTGGGCGAGATGAAGGCGCGCGGCCTGACACGCATCGGCCTGCTGTCGGAAAATGTCGGCTTTGGCAAATCGGGCCGTGAACAGACGGTGCAGGTGGCGGCCCGACTGGGCATCGACATTGCCGCCGACGAATCCTATGCCCCCAAGGATGCCGATGTCACCGCCCAGCTTACCCGCATCAAGGCGACACCGGATGTGCAGGCGCTGTTCATCTTCGGCACCGGCGCCGGCCCGGCGGTGGCGATCCGCAACGTCCGCCAGATCGGCCTGAGCCTGCCGGTCTACCTGACCCACGGCGTCGCCTCAAAGGACTTCCTGCGTCTGGTCGGCACCGCCGCCGACGGCATGCGCCTGCCCGCCGCCGGTCTGGCGGTGGCGGAACAACTGGCCGATGGCGATTCCCAGAAGGCCATGGTGCTGGACTACAAGACCATCTACGAGGCCGCGTTCAAGGAAGACGTGTCGCAATTCGGTGGCCACGCCCTGGACGCCCTGAATATCGCCGTCGCCGCTCTGAAGCATGTCGGCTCCACCGACAAGGCCGCCTTCCGCGATGCGGTGGAACGCACCACCGGCTACATGGGCACAGGCGGTTCCGTCACCTTCTCACCGTCCGACCATCTTGGCTTGAAGCTTGATTCGCTGCACATGGTCGAGGTGCGCGACGGAGCGTTTGTGCTGTCGGACTGAAGTAATTGCAGCGAACAACTTCAACTTATCGTCATGCCCGGGCGTGTCCCGGGCATCCACGTGGTGCCGCCAGTTGAGCACTTGAGCGGCGGACAGGCGTGGATGCCCGGATCAAGTCCGGGCATGACGGATTGGGAAACGGAGCAGTTATTTTCGGTCCTTGCCTGATCGCGGCGCTACACCAGCGCGGCCTCCGACTCGGCCAGCAGATCGGCCACCAGGGTCGACAATTCGATGATCGAGATGGGTTTGCGCAGCAGGCGGGTCCGGCCGCTGGCCAGATCGGCGGCGAGCAGGCTGGCGGCGTCGATGCGGCCGGTGACGACCACGGCGGGAAGAGTGGCGTCGATCCGGCGCAACTGGCCGAGCAGACTCAGCCCGTCACCGTCCGGCATGGTGATATCGGTGACCACCAGATCGGCCGGGGCCGCGGCATAGGCGGTGGTCGCCTGGGCGACGCTGTGGGCGATGGTGACGTCATAGCCCATTTCGGTCAGGAAATGGGCCATGATCTCGGCGGCGGCGGCCTCGTCATCGACCACCATGATGCGTTGCGGCTGATCGCCGGCGGCAACGGTCGCCGTGGTCGAGTCGGCCGTGACGGTGGGGCTGGCGAGGTCGGTGATGGGCAGGGTGACCACGAACTCGGCCCCCCGATCGCGGTCGCGGGTCCGCAGCGTTCCGCCCATATGGCCGACGATGCGCAGGCAGATGGCCAGACCCAGCCCGGTGCCCTGGCCGGCGGTCTTGGTGGTGACGAACGGCTCGAACAGACGATCAACCACGGCCGGCGGAATGCCGGGGCCGTTGTCGACGACGGAGAGGATGGCGGTGGCGCCATCCGCGCCCGGGGCCACATCCAGGCTGATCATTCCCGGATGCTGGCTGGCGGTCTCCTCGACGGCGTCGCGGGCGTTGGCCAGCAGATTGAGCACCACCTGTTCGATCTGCACGCGGTTGCCGAGCACCCGGAGCGGCGTGGCGGAGCGGCGGAGCGTCAGGTCGATGCCATGCGCCTTGAACTGGGCCGACAGCAGACCGGCCGCCGCTTCGACCACCTCGCCCAGCTCGACCACCTCCTGGAGCAGATTGTCGTTACGGCTGAACGCCCGCATATGCTCGATCAACTGGCCCATGCGCTGGGTCTGGGCGCCGATCAGCTCGAGGTCGCGGGTCAGGTGCGGCAGGTCGGCACGGCCGGCATTTGCCCGCATCACCGCGTTATCGGCGGTCATGCGGATGATGTTGAGCGGCTGGCCCAGTTCATGGGCCATGCCGGCAGCCATTTCGCCCAGGGTCGCCAGCTTGGAGGCCTGGATGAGCTGCGCCTCGCTGTGCTTGCGGTCTTCGATGTCGATGCAGGTGCCGATCCACAGCAGCCCGTCGTCGGCGTCGTTGCGCACCGGCTCGGACTGGACCAGGAACCAGCGGTAGACGCCATCATGACGGCGCACCCGCTGTTCCATCTCGAAACGATGGCCATTGCGGATCGCATCATCCCATCGGGTATCGAGTTCAGCCAGATCATCGGGATGAATGACCTGCTGCCAGCCATCGCCCAAGGCCTCGGCCTCGGTCAGGCCGGTATAGGCGGTCCAGCGCTCGTTGAAATAGACGGCGCCGCCATTGCTCCAGGTCCACAGCAGCGCCGGCAGTGCGTTGGTGACCCGGCGCAGCTTGGCCTCGCTGGCGCGGAGCGCCTGTTCGGCGTGCTGGCGCTCGCGCCGGACCCGCAGGCTGACCAGGCCGTGCGCCACATTGGCCGCCAGTTCACCGAGCAGCCGGGCTTCCTCGCCGCTGAAACCGGCCACCTGATCGGAATAGACCGACAGCACGCCCAGCGCATGGCCGCTCGCCAGCAAGGGAATGGCGGCGGTCGAGCGGTAGCCGCGCTGTTCGGCCGCGGCGCGCCATGGGGCGAAGCTCGGCTCCTGCCACAGATCATCAATGATCACCCGCCGCTTCTCGCGCAGCGCCGTAGCCGATGGGCCGACTCCGGTGAGCGGGTCATCCAGGTGGATGTGCAGCGCTTCCACATAGCCGTCGTCGAAGCCCGATCCCGCCACCGGCCGGATTGCCCCGTCAGCCTCGACATAGCCCAGCCAGACCAGACGATAGCCGCAATCCTCAATGATGATGCGGCAGACACCGTCGACGATCTCCTGGTCGGTGCTGGCCTTGGCCAGCAGGGAACTGCAACCGCTGAGCGCCTGATAGGCGTTGTTGATCTTGATCAGCCGCGCCTCGGCCTGGCGGCGTTCATCGACTTCGACCCGCAGATCGCCCAGCACGCGGCGCAGACGGCCGGTCATGTCGTTGAAGGTGGTCGCCAACTGGCCGATCTCGTCGTCGGCCCAGATCTCGGCACGCTGGTCGAGATCGCCGTCGCGCACCGCCTGCGCAACGAGCGAAATCGCCTGGACCGGCCGCACCACCGAGCGCACCGCCACCAGAAACAGCCCGATCGCCAGCAGCAGGCTGAGCGCCATCACCCCGCTGACCATCGCCAGCGCCTGGACGGCCGGCTTGGTGGCGGAGGCGAAACTGCGCTCGACGACCACGGTGAACTGCCGGCGATTGACCGTGATCTGGCGGCCGACCGCCAGCACGGTGTCGCCATGCAGCCCGGTTTGCCACATATGATCGGTGACAAACGGCGCACGCATGCCCTTCAGCGCCATGGACGGATTGCGATGGGCGATGATACCGCCGGACTCGTCGACGATGTAAGCATCCTCGCCGTCTTCAAGCCGTTGACCGGTCAGCAGATCCCACATGGCCCGCATGCGGATTTCAGCGAAAATGATGGCCTCCGGATAACCGGTCCGCGGCGCGATAACCGGAACGGCCAATCCCATCAGCGGCTCGCCGTCGATGGGGTCGTGGTAGATCGGCGTCAGGAAGCCGGCCCCCTCCCGTGCCGCCGCCACCAGATCCTGACCGATGGGGCGGGTCGGCTGGGCGGTGGTGGGCATGCGGATATTGGACAGGCGAAGCTGCTCCGTGCCGTCGCTGCTCAGAACGATGACTTCCCGATAGGTCCGGCGTTGGGTGAGCAGCCGCTCGAGCAGCGGGCGGAACGCGTCAATCGAATTGACCGGGCCAGCCAGCCGCACCAGCAGGGCCAGTTCGTGTTCGGCCGAGATCAGCAGGGTGGATAGCTGTTCAGCAACGCTGCGGGCCACCGCCAGTTCGCGCGAATGGGTTTCTGCGACATGCGTGGCATAGCTGTGCCAGCTCACCAGACCGCCGGCCAGCAGCAGCGGCAGAAGTCCGATGGTCGCGAAGGCCAGCAGGAGACGGTTGCGAAAGCTATGGCGCATGCCTATTTCCGTATCACCGTATCGGCCAGGGACAGAACATCGTCGGGAATGTGGCGCTGGATCGTCGCCGCCGCGACAAGATTGATGGCCAGCCAGCTTTCCGCCGTTTCCACCGGAATGTCGCCGGGCGAGACGCCTTGCAGGATCTGAACGGCAAGGCGCGCCGCCTGTTCGCCGATTTCGTGATGGCGGAAGCCGTAACTGAACAGAGCACCCTGTTCGACCTGCTGCTGGCTGGGTGCCGACACCGGCAGGCGATGCCGCGTCGCGACCTGCACGATCCGGTCGATCGCCCCTTCCACCAGTGAATCACGCGGCAGAAAAATGGCTTGGCTGGTGGGTGGCAGATGGTTGAGCGCCGCCTCCAGCGCCGCGCCGTCGGTGACCGCTTGCAGATGCAAGGCCACGTTCAGTTCCATCGCCGCAGCCGAAATCACCGCTACCGAGGTCAAGGAACTGTGATCCTGCGGATTGAACGGCACGAAGGCTTCACGGATGTCGGGAGCGATGCGGGTCAGCCATTGCAGGCGCAGATCATCCCCCCCAGGCAGCTTGATCCCGGTCACGGAACCGCCGGGATGGGCGAGGTCGGCGACCACCTGGGAACGGACGGGGTCGTTGACCGGAGCGAACACCACTGGAACCTTCCAGCGCTCCGCGGCTTTGGCGGCGGCAATGGCGACGGGGGTGCTGGAGGCCAGAATCAGGTCGACACCTTGACGCACCTGGCTTTCGATGATGCCGTCGATCCGGTCGACGCTGCCGGCCGGGCCGTCATACTGATAGGTCACGCCCTCGCCATCACGATAGCCGCGGGCCGCCATGCCGGCCTTGAAACCGGCAAGCGTGCGCTGGTCCACGGCGGACAGATGGACCACGCCGATCACCCGCGGCCGCGTCTCTGGCTGCCCCACTTCCATGGCCGAGCCGACGGCAGCGCCGAACACGGCGATCGCGGCAATGGCGAGAAACTCCTTTCGCATGGCCTCCTCCGTGGCAGCCCGTCGTCGGCCGGTCGCACCCCCGCCCGGCCGGATGGCACGGAGAACGAGTACATACGCGGAAAAGTCTAGCAAGATCATCGGCCCGTCGCGACCTAAACCTTTCGGCGGAACGGGGGCAAGATGTCTGGGTGGGGGCGATCCGGCCAGAATGACTATGGCCTTGGTCTGACTGGGTGGGTAATCTCACCGTTCTACGGTTGAACACCAGCCCTGCCGCGTCATGTTGTCGTCAGTCGCCCCGCCTAATTTGCTGGAAACAGACACGATCGCGCTGAAAGAAGGAAGTCCGTCATGGCCACGCCAACCATATCGCTCACCGGCGGCTCGTCGATTACCGAAGGGAGCAGTGGAACGCAATACGTTTCCTACACGGTGCGTCTGTCGAGCGCCACAACGTCAGCGGTCAAGGTGGTGTATTCCACCACGAATGGCACGGCGACGTCCGGCAGCGACTATGGCAGCACCAAGGGTACGCTGACCATTGCCGCCGGCGCGACGACAGGCACCATCAAGGTGCCGGTGTATGGCGACACGACCTATGAAAGCGGCGAGACCTTCGTCGTGAAACTGACCTCTGCCACCAACGGCACCCTGTCGCGCCGGAAAGCGGTCACCACGACGATCAACAATGATGACACCGCAAGCGCGGCATCGAACCGGTCCGAGCCCAGCGGCATGATCTCCGCCCCCAGTGAGACGCTGAATGTGGTCACCAGCTCGAGCCTGCCGGCGACACCGAGCGACAGCCCTTCGGCCATGATGGCGCCATTGTTCGACTCCGCCATGCAGGCCCTGTCCCAGGCTCCGACCTCCGAGGCGTTCTCCCTGAGCAGCGGCGAGTCTTCCTATGATCTGGACGCCGGAACGGTGATGGGCCGCGCCGCCAGCCTGTCCTGGGGAATCACGTCGTAAAGGCGCGAGGATTCCTCAACCCGCCAGCCACAAGGCCAGCACGCTCATCAGCGGCACGCCGTAGAGAGCGGCCAGCAGGTCGTCGAGCATCACCCCGAGTCCGCCCTTGACGTAGCGGTCGGCCCAACTGGCCGGCCAGGGCTTCCAGATGTCGAGGACGCGGAACACCACGAACCCGCAGGCATACAGCAGGGGGTCCGGCGGGGTGAACAGCAGCACCAGCCATTGCCCGGCGACCTCGTCGATCACCACCGCACTGGGGTCGTCGACGGCGGCACCGCGCACATAGACCTCGGCGGCCCACCAGCCGAGCAGCGAGACCGCCACCGTCGCGGCGGCGAGTGCCGGCCAGCCGCCTGCCGAACTGATGACCCAGGCAAAGGGCAGCGCGGCGGCTGAGCCCCAGGTGCCGGGCATGCGCGGCAGCAGGCCCGCCCCGAACCAGGTCGCGGCCAGCATGGCGGGATGCCACATGGGCAGGGGCGGCTTGGAACGGCGGGCTGAGTACATGGGTATCCCGTGGTGTGGCTGGCGGCCGATCATAGCCTCATCGGTGCGGGCCGGCCATGCGTCCTTCAGAAAAAACCGCTTGCTCCCGACCGTCGACAATAGCGAGAAAATGATCCAGCGCCTCGACCACCTCGGGCTCCTCGAGGGTTGGGCAATGACCGCAGCCGGGCACCACCGCCTGATGCAGGTCCGGCTTTTCATCCCGCATGCGGCGAAAGGTATCCTCGGACAGCACATCCGAAATGCCGCCGCGCACCGCCAGCACCGGAACATGCCGCAGCGAGCGGTACATCGGCCACAGGTCGAGCGGCTCGCGGCTGCGCCGCAGTGGCTCGGCCAAGCGCACATCCCAATCGAAATGCAGCAGCCCGTCGGCGCCCGGGCGATAGGTGTTGCGGGCCATCGCCAGCCATCGCTCTTCGGTCTTGAGCGACAGGTCGGGGAACATCTCGCGCAGATGCGCCGCCGCCGCCGGCCAGTCGGGCTGGGGGCGATCGGTGCCGATATAGTCGAGAATACGGCTGAGTCCCTTGCCGGACAGCGTGGGACCGATGTCGTTGATCACGACTCCGGCCAGGACGCCCGGCACCACCAGCCCCAGCGCCATGGCCAGCGCCCCGCCCAGCGAAGTGCCGACGACGACGACGCGGGCCAGACCGGCCACCGCCAGCAGGTGACGGATATCCTGGAGATAGACCGGCGGCTGGTAGTGGCGCCAATCGGGGTCATACTCCGACTGGCCGCGGCCCCGGTAATCCAGGCTGACCACCCGGCGATGAGGCCGAAGCCGCTGGGCGAGATCGTCGAAGTCCTTGGAATTGCGGGTCAGCCCGCTCAGACACAGCACCGGCGTGGCAGCGGACGCGGCATCGCCATAGTCGCGCCAGTACAGGCCGAGGCCATCCGATGACGTAAACCGCCGTTCCCGAAACGCCGTCACAAGCCGAGCAACCCGGGCAGTTCCGACAGGTCGGGTAGCACCACCTCGGCCTCGCCGGGCAGATGGTCCGCCGGCGCATTGCGGCGGTTGACCCAGCAGACCCGCAGGCCGAACGACGCTGCACCGGCCACGTCCCAGGCATTGGACGAGATAAAGGCGATCGATTCGGCCGACACCCCCAGACGGTCGACCGCCAACTGGTAGACCGCGGGATGCGGCTTGTAGACCCCCGCCGACTCGACCGACAGGACCGCATGGAAGTGACGCTCGAGGCCGGCGAAGCGGACAGCGCTGGTCAGCATCAGCGGTGAGCCATTGGACAGGATCACCGCCCTCATGCCGCCGGCCCGCAGCGCCTCCAGCATGGCCGGCACTTCCGGGAACGGACGCGGCGCCAGATAGTCTTCCATCAGCGTGGCGCGCAGATGCGGATCATCAATGCCGAGCGAGGCCATGGCGTAATCCAGGCTGTCGCCGGTCACCTGCCAGAAATCCTCGTGGCACTGCATCAGGCTGCGCAGCCAGCTATATTCCAGTTGTTTGCTCCGCCACAGTCCGATCAGCGCCGCCGCCCGCTCGTCACCCAGACTGGACCGGCAGCGCTCGACCGCGGCGCTGATGTCGAACAGAGTGCCGTAGGCGTCGAAGACGCAGGCGGAAATGCCGTCAAGAATGTCGTCGATCATGCTCCACCCCCTTTGGGTTTGCGCTCAACGAGCCAGCGAAAATCGCCCGGATCCTGCCCTCTCCCGCCAGCGGGAGAGGGAGTTATTACAGAGCCTTACCGCTTCAGATCCTTCTCCAACGACATGCTGGACTCCGGCGCGCCCAGTCGGCGCCGGTAAACCTGCAACCCTTCCATCACCCGCTGGACGTAGTTGCGGGTTTCGGTGAAGGGGATATTTTCCACCCAGTCGACCGCATCGACATCGGGCAAACGCGGATCGCCGTATTCGCGCACCCACTGCCGGGCACGGCCCGGGCCGGCATTGTAACTGGCCAGCGCCAGCACCATCGAGCCGTTGAAGTTGTCGAGCAGATCGGACAGATAGGCCGTGCCCAATTGCAGATTGTAATCCGCATCGTGCAGCCGCTGCGGCATGTAGGCGATCTTTTCGCGCTTGGCCATCCATTTGGCGGTGGCCGGCATCAACTGCATCAAACCGCGGGCCCCGGCGGAACTGACGGCATTCTGGTGGAAATTGGACTCCTGACGGATCAGCGCCAGCACCAGGGCTTTGTCGGCGCGCTCAACCTTGAACGGCGGCACCGGGTAGCCGTAGGTGATCATCGGCACCCCGTCGCGGTCGGCGCGACGGGCGACATTGACCGAGAGATCCTGACGACCGCTGCTTTGCGCCAACCGCGCCGCGAGCACCCGGTGGCCGGTGGTCTTGGCGGTCTCGTTCAGGCGCAGCACGAAGGGGTCGATGTCCTCCTTCAGGCCGGCACCGGCGAGCGCGCGCACCACCCGGACCAGTTCCAGCCGGTCGAAGGCGGCGGCATCCTCGGCAGAGGCGAAGGGGTCGGCGGGCAGCGGCCAGCGCTGCTGCTCCGACAGGCGCGACGCCGCCAACTGACCGTAAAAGGAGGTGACGTTGTGGGCGGCGGCCTCATACCACTGCGCTGCGGCCTGACGGTCCTTCATGGCCTCCGCCGAGCGGCCGATCCAGTAGGCGCCGCGTGCCCGGCTGGCCGGGATGGTGGCGGCCTGATGAACGCGCTTGAAATGGCGCAACGCCAAGTCCTGGTCCTGCAAGTAGCGGAAGGCGATCCAGCCAGCCAGCCATTCGGCATCGGTGAACCCGGCGCCCTCGGTCATGCCATGCTGCGCCGCGGTGTCATAGGCCTGGCTGATATGGCCGCGTTGCAGGGCGCGGCGAGCGAGCACGGCACGTTCCGCCCACCACGACTCGGGCCGGACCTTGTTGGCGTTCTTATGGCGCAGCAGCTTGATGGCGTCTTCGTCCAGATCCTTCTGACGGCGCCAGCGCACCCGGTCATACAGCAGACCGGATTCGTCGGCCAGCGACTCGGGGACGGCATCCACCGCGGCACTTGCGCCGGCACTATCCGACTGCAACGCGATCCGCGCCTGGGCGTATACGCGATAGGACATGTCAACGCGTAGAATCAACCGTTGAGCGGCCTCATGCTGGCGGTCCCACAACAGCCGCACCAGCCGGGCCTCATGGTCCTTCTCACGCAGCGAGTCGCCATGCTTGACCAGGAACTGGCGCTCTTGCAGGACGCCGAAATTACCGTTGATCCAGGCCTCGCGCAGGGCGGTCAGGCCCTTGTCCTGCTGGCCGCGGTCCATCAGCGCCTGACCATAGGCGACCTTGCCGTCGACGGTCTGCGGCGGAAAGCTGGAGAACCAGGACAGCAGCAGATCCGCCGATGTCCCCGATCCGATCGCCTCCTCGGCGCGGCGCTGTAAGGTCACCGGCTGTGGCCAGGATGGATTTTCCCGCAGGAATCCTGAGATATCGCTGAAGCTGGCGCCGGAATTGGCATCGACATAGACCTTCCAGCGCACCACCTTGGTCACCAGCTTATTGCTGGCACCGGCGGCCAGGCGCAGGGCTTTGGCGTGGTCATCGTTCTTGGCGGCGGCGATGGCCTCCCGCAGGATCTGCTGATCCGCGGCCGACAACTGGTCGGCGCGCGCGGCCGGAGCCAACAGCACGGACACCATGGCGAGGAGCAGGGCGACGACGGTGGACTTCAAGATCAGCCTCTCTCTGTGGTCGCGTCGGCCGGACGGGGCGGCCGCACGCGATTTTGGTGAAGTGTACGGGGGCCGGCGAAGCGGGGCAAGGCTAAGGGGGATACGCCCGGCGGCTTGCCCGAACGTCCGGCAACCGCTAACGTGCATTCCCTTCGAGATGATGGTGCCCAACGGAGTTCAATATGTTCAAGGGGTCGATTACGGCTTTGATCACGCCCTTCCGCGATGGTCGGGTGGACGAGGCTGCTTTCCAGGCGCTGGTCGAGTGGCAGATCGCGCAGGGCACGCATGCGCTGGTGCCGTGCGGCACCACCGGCGAATCGCCGACGCTGTCCCATGACGAGCACATGCGGGTGGTGGAACTGTGCGTCGAGGCGGCGGCCGGCCGCGTTCCGGTGATCGCCGGGTCCGGTTCGAACGCCACCGAGGAGGCGCTGCGGCTGACCCTGCATGCCCGTCAGGCCGGCGCCACAGCGGCACTGGTGGTCACGCCCTATTACAACAAGCCGACCCAGGAAGGTCTGTATCAGCACTACAAGGCGATTCACGACGCCTGCGAACTGCCGATCATCATCTACAACATCCCCGGCCGCTGCGTCGTCGACATGACCATCGACACCATGAAGCGTCTGGCCGAACTGCCGAACATCGTCGGCGTCAAGGACGCCACCGCCGATCTGGTGCGGCCGTTGCGCACCCGGCTGGCGATCGGCGCCGATTTCTGCCAGTTGTCCGGCGAGGACGCCACCGTCACCGCGTTCCTGGCCCAGGGCGGCCATGGCTGCATCTCGGTCACATCGAACATCGCGCCGAAGCTGTGCAGCGACCTGCATAACGCCTGGGCCGCCGGCGACTTCGCCACCGCCTTCACCATCCGCGACAAGCTGATGCCGCTGCACGACGCCCTGTTCTGCGAGACCAGCCCCGGCCCGGTGAAATACGCCGCCAGCCTGATGGGCAGATGCCTGCCCGACACAAGACTGCCGCTGGTGGAAATCGCCGAGTCGAGCAAGGCCAAGGTCAAGGCTGCGCTGCTGGAACTGGGTCTGATCTGACGCATGGCCGACGCTCCCGTCCACATCGCCGCGCAGAACCGCAAGGCCCGGCACGACTACTTCATCCAGGATACCTTGGAGGCCGGCATCATGCTCGCCGGCACCGAGGTCAAATCCCTGCGTCAGGGCAAGGGCAACATCACCGAAGCCTATGCCGGCCCCAAGGACGGAGAGCTGTGGCTCCACAACGCCTATATTCCTGAATACCAGTCGAAGACGTTCTTCACCCACGAGACGCGCCGGTCCCGCAAGCTGCTGCTGCGCCGGCGCGAACTCGCCAAGCTGATCGCCGCCATCGGCCGCGAGGGCGTGACCATCGTGCCGCTGTCGATCTATTTCAACGATCGTGGCATCGCGAAAGTGCAACTTGGCGTCGCGAAGGGCAAGAAGATGCATGACCGGCGCCAGTCGGAAAAGGAGCAGGATTGGAAACGGCAGAAAGCCCGGCTGCTGCGTGACCGCGGCTGATCAGACCAGCCGCAGCACGAACGACTTGTAGGCCGAGTCGTCTTCCCGGATGTGCCGGAACAGCCAGTCGCGCAAGACGATGGCGGTCCGTGAACCGTCATCGTCGGCCGGCACACCGTCCTGCAACGTCAGTCGTATATGGCCGAGATGGCTGAGCAGCCGGTCATGTTCGGCGCGGTGCGCCGCCAGATCGGGATAATTGGCGCGATCGAGCAGATCTTCTTCGCGGGCGAAATGCGCCTCGGCCTCGGCGGTGAAGACGTCCAGCCGGGCGGTCACCACCTCGGCCTGATCCCCCGCGGCAACGGCGTTGAGCACGCCTTCCAGCAAGGCGACCAGATGTTCATGGTCGTCATCAATCCTGGGAATACCCAATCGGTAAAGGTCGCTCCAGTTGACCAGAGTCATGTCCGCCTGCCTGCCTGCCCACGACGGACGAAAATGCCGCCGCGTCAGTGAGTGTGCGCCAGCGGACTTAATAGACTGCTAAGCCGCTGCACGATTGCGTGCAGTGGCTGCCTGAACGCGTGCGTCGCCGCGGTGGCCGCGGCCAGCACCAGATGATCGCCATCGACCAGACGATGCGCCTCGTTGATCGCGCCTGATGTGGTCATCAGGCTGCGGCCGTTGCACAGCGCCAGATGGAACCCCACCGGCCGCAGCTTCAACCGCCCCAACGCCTCCGCCACCGTCGCTCCGTCCTTGAGCAAGAGCGCGAAAGCACGACCCTGGCGATGATGCCGCCCCAGAATCTCGCAAAGCCTCACTTCGATCCGCATGGCGTCCCCCAAAAGGCTGAGGATAACCTTATAAAGGATGAGGGAGTCATCTCATTGATATCTGTCAATAAGGCAAAAATTTGTTCACAATTTGGAAAGATTTTGCGGCATCGGCGAGGCATTCTCCCGGCAGATGGACCGTGCGGCAAAAAAGTGGCAAGGCCCACAAAAAACCGCTGGACAGCCCCCATCCCCTGGGTTACAAAACGCGCCTCTTGACGGCCCAGCGCCGCAGAGCTTGAAAGGTTAACGTCGATTGGCGGGTTCCCATAGGGTACTCGTTCATTGATGGGGGATCGTCTAGCGGTAGGACAGCGGACTCTGACTCCGCCAGCCGAGGTTCGAATCCTCGTCCCCCAGCCAACCTTTCCGTTTCCCGACATTCGCGCCACCGAATCCGTTTGCCGGCTTCATTCATCCAGCGCCTGAAGCAGCAGTTTCAGCCAATATCACGGCACGGTCTGCTATGATGTGCCCGCGATCGAGCAAAAGGCGAGGACGGCATGATAGCCCTGATCATGAACATTCTGTGGATCATCTTCGGCGGCTTGACCATGGCGTTCGGCTGGCTGGTCGCTGCCGTGCTGATGGCGATCACCATCGTTGGCCTGCCCTGGACCCCGGCCGCCCTGCGGATCGCCTTTTACACCCTGCTGCCATTCGGCCAGCGCGTGGAGGACAGCGACGCCGGGGCGCTCAGTCTTCTTGGCAACGTCGTGTGGTTCGTCCTGGCCGGCTGGTGGCTGGCGCTGGGTCACCTCATTCTTGCCGTAGGGCTGGCGGTCACCATCATCGGCATCCCGTTCGCATGGGCGCATCTGAAGTTGGCGGGGCTCAGCCTGACCCCCGTCGGCAAGACCGTGGTGCCTGCGGAATAGCATGATCTGGTACGTCTATGTGCTGCTCAATGACGGCGGCATCAGCTACACCGGCATCGCCAAAGACGTTGCGGCCCGCCTCGACAAACATAACGCAAATACCGGCGCCCGCTTCACGCGGGGCCGCGGCCCATGGCGAGCCGTCCATGTGGAAGGCCCGCTGGAGCACGGCGACGCCTTGCGCCGGGAAAGGGCGATCAAGCGCGACACCGCTTTCAAGTCGCGCCTGAAAGTCGCGGTCGGTCAGCGGATGCGATAGCCGCTATGACAGGCGTTGCAGGCCGCCGTCATCTCATTGAGAGCGCCGGTCAGGCGACGCATGCCGGCATAAGTCCGATCAATGTCGACCTCCTGGGCGGCCAGGGCAAACCGGCTGGCCGCATGATGCAGGGCGTTGCCCGCTTCCTGCATGCCCTTGGGCATATAAGCGGCCATGTGCGAGGAGCCATGCAAAGCGAAGGAACTCATGCCAAGCCGTTCCTCCGCCACCTTCGCCGCATTCTCGTAGCGTTCGGCCGCAAGGTCGCCGAGAACCTCGTTCAACACCACCAGATGGTCCCGCATGCTGGTCAGCATATGGTCCTGCATCATCTGCGGCATCGTCACCATTTCGCGACTGTCCTCCGCCGCTTGGCCAGCCTTTGCACCACACACCATGACACAGGCGCAAACGATCGCGCCGACAATCCTCTTCATGCCATCCTCCCGATTATGGTTGTGGCGGCAGTATGGCCAGATCTCCCAGCATCACATATGATTGTAATCATACGGCACTCACACCGGACCAGGGAGCGGCGCGATGGTGTTGTTGGGGGAGCATTGGTTCTCGGCGGTCTCCGAGGCGGTCCGCGAACGTGGGCTGGAGGTGGGACAGACGCTGTTCCGCCAGGGGGAGCCGGTCTTCGGCATTTTCGCCGTGATCACCGGGCGGCTACGGATGGTTCGGCATACGATGGAAGGCAAGGAGGTGATCGTCCATGTCGCCCGGGCTGGCGAGACCTTTGCGGAACCGGCCTTGTTCTCCGACATCTATCATTGCGATGCCGTCGCCGACACCGCCTCGCGCGTCGCCATCCTGCCCAAGGATGCGGTGCTGCGCTCCTTCGATGCCGATCCGGCCGTCGGCCGGGCGTTCATGGCCCGCTTGGCGAAGCAGGTTCAAAGCCTGCGCAGCCGGCTCGAAATCCGCAACATCCGCTCCGCCCCCGAACGGGTACACCAGTTTCTGGTCCTGAACAGTCGGGGCGAGCGGAATGAAGTCCTGCTTGACGGGCCTCTGAAGGATGCCGCGGCGGAAATCGGCCTGACCCATGAAGCCTTCTACCGGGCCCTCACCACGCTGGTTCAACAGGGCCGAATCAACCGGCAAGGGCGCCTGATCAGTCTTTTATATCGACGAGCCTGAAGGCTCGTCGACGCCCTCGCCGGGCGCGCTCCGCGCTTGGCCGCGGCCTCAATGGCCGCTGGAGGCCACGGTCGAGCATGTGTCAAAGATTTCGCTCGCCGGTACTACCGCCGCCCCCAGGCGATGAAGAACGGATTGAGGTAGCCCGCCTTGCCGTAAGAGAGCGGCAGGCCGTCCTCGGCTTCGACGACACTGCCACCGGCGGCCAGCAGCACGGCATGGGCGGCGGCGGTGTCCCATTCACAGGTCGGTCCGAAGCGCGGATAGGCATCGGCCTCGCCCGCCGCGAGAACACAGAATTTCAGCGAACTGCCGGCGGTCACCTGACCGGCGATATGGTGAGCGGCCAGCCAGGCGTCGAGTTGAGCGCCGGTGCCGTGGGAGCGGCTGGACAGTACCGTCAGGCCGTCGTCCGGGGCGCGGCGGCAGCGAATTCGCTGCCACTCGCCATCGCCCAGCCGACGCTGCGCCGTCGCCGCGCCGGCACCGCGATAGCTCTGGCCGATGGCCGGGGCATGGACCACACCCAGAATCGGCATACCGTCGTGGATCAGGCCGAGATTGACGGTGAATTCGCCGTTGCGGCGGATGAACTCCTTGGTGCCGTCGAGCGGATCGACCAGCCAGAACAAGTCGCCCACCTCGGGCTGATGGCCGGCGGCCGAGGCCTCTTCCGAGATCACCGGAATGTCCGGCGTCAGGCGATGCAACTGCTCCAGAATGTAGCGCTCGGCGCGCACATCGGCTTCGGTGACCGGCGACTTGTCGTCCTTGGCGGTAACGGCGAAGTCGCTGTTATAGACCTCCATCACCAGACGGCCGGCGTCGATGGCCACGGTGGAGACGGACTCGAGGAGTGCGGCGAGATCAGAGGGCGTCATCTAAGTCCTGGCGCTGGCGTTGCGAACCGCACAAGGATAGGCGCGCGGCGGGCCGATGCCAAGCCGCCCCCTACGGCCGACCACACGGATTGTCTGCGCCGCTCGCGCCGGGCTCTGCTAGGATGGACACCACACCCACACCACACCACAACCGGCGGGGAACCCATGGCGGACAGCGTGACGGCGGCCGTGCTGATCATCGGCAACGAAATCCTGTCGGGACGGACCCAGGACACCAATCTGCGCATGATCGCCGGCGAGTTGGACGCCAAGGGTATCCGCGTCCTGGAAGCCCGAGTGGTCGCCGATGACGAGCCGGCCATCATTGCCGCGGTCAATGCCTTGCGTGATTGCTATGATCTGGTGTTCACCACCGGCGGCATCGGCCCGACCCATGACGACATCACCGCCGCCTGTATCGCCAAGGCGTTCGGCGTGCCCCTGGTGCTCGACGAGCGCGCCCTCGCCTGCCTGCGCCAGCGCTACCAGCCCGAGGAGTTGAATGAGGCCCGGCTGCGCATGGCCACCCTGCCCCAGGGCTGCGCGCTGATCGACAACCCCGTCAGCAACGCCCCGGGGTTCCGCCTGGGCAATGTGCATGTGCTGGCCGGGGTACCGCGCATCGCCGAGGCGATGATGCGATCCATCCGAGATAGTCTGTCGGGTGGGGCTAAAATGCTGTCTCGCACCGTCACCATCTGTCTGGCAGAGGGCCTTCTGGCCTCAGGTCTGGCTCGGCTACAGGCGGAGCACGGCGCGGTCGAGATCGGCAGCTATCCCTTTCGGCGCGACGACCGCTCCGGCGCCGCCATCGTGGTGCGGGGGACAGAGGCGGCGCTGGTGGACGCTGCCGCCGCCGCGGTCGCCGACTTGGCGTGCACCCTGGGCTGCGAGCCCGAAGCCGACGGATCGCCCGGAAGTGGCGTGTCGAACGAATAGGAGGGCCCGGCGATGGCCTTGCGACCAGCGGAAAAAAAGGCGATCGCTTTCCTGTTGCGACACCTGGCCTACGGCACGGCCGGCGGCTTTACGTTCGGTGCCGGCCTGCTGTATTTCGACATCGCCCATCTGCGGACCCTGGCCATGAGTTCAGACAACCCGGCCCTGGCCATCGGCCTGCTGTTTTTCGGCCTGTTCATCACCTGGGGCAGCGCCGGCATGGGCGTTGGCATCATGTCTCAGGCCGAGGACGAGAACTGATCTGTCCGGCGCAACGACCAAGCGCTCTTTGTGTCATCCTGTACTCTTATCGCCAAGCTTTCCCTTGCCCGCCACAGCCGCGGCGCGTTAATTTGTCGCGCGTGCGGACATGGCGAAACAGGTAGACGCAGCAGACTTAAAATCTGCTTTCCATGGGAAGTCCGGGTTCGAGTCCCGGTGTCCGCACCAGATTGATTTATAAGGATAAAATTCCGCCGACGGCATCACCCGGCCGGAAGGGTGAAGTGGAACGCGCTGCCTTGGCCTGGGATCGAATCGACCCAGATACGGCCGCGATGGCGTTCGACGATCCGCTTGCACAGTGCCAGACCGATGCCCGACCCTTCGTATTCCTGCGACGGATGCAGGCGCTGAAAGATCTGGAAAATGCGATCGAAGTATTGCGGGTCGATGCCGATGCCGTTGTCGGTCACCGTGAATTCCCAATAGCCATCCAGGTGCCGGGCTTCGATGCTGATCTCCAGGCGGCGCTGAGGATCGCGGTATTTCAATGAATTGCCGAGCAGGTTCTGAAACAGGCTGATCAGTTGCAGTTCGTCGGCCGAGACGGTGGGCAGCGGGCCGACCTCGACCTGGGCATCGACATCGCGCAGCCGCTGCCCCAGCACCTGAAGCACGGCGGCGACGGCCCGTTCCGCCGGAACCGGCTCGAACGGCGCCCCCTTGCGGTCGACCCGCGAATAGGACAGCAGATCGAGAATCAGCCGGTCCATGCGTTGGGCACCGTCGACGGCAAAACCGATGAAGTCGCCGGCATCCTTGTCGAACAGGGTACCATAGCGCCGCTTCAGCAACTGAAGATATGAGGTGATCATACGGAGTGGTTCGCGCAGGTCGTGCGACGCGACATAGGCGAATTGTTCCAGATCGGCGTTGGATTGCTCCAGCTCACAGGTCTTCTGGTGCAGGCCGGCCTCGGCGGCGCGCTGATGGGTGACATCGCGAAACACCACCACGGCGCCCCTGGCTTCACCGTCCTCGATGATCGGGGTCACCAGATAGTCCACCGGGAAACTGCTGCCGTCGAGCCGCCAGAACACCACGTCACGCGCCTCGTGCGCCTGACCGTCGCCGAAGCTCCGCGCCATTGCACAGTCTTCCTCGGGATAGGGGCTGCCGTCCCTGTGGCTGTGGTGAAGTACCTGATGCAGCGACCGCCCCATGATCTGATCGGCGGTGCCGCACAGAATGCGCAGGGCCGCCTGATTGATGAACGTCACCCGGCCATCGCGATCAAGGCCACAGATGCCCTCGCCCACCGAGTCAAGCAGCAGTTGGTTGCGGTGGCTCAAACGGCGGATTTCCAGTTCGTCGCGCACCTGATCCTGCAAGCGCCGCCACGCCCGCCGACCGGCCACGGCGATACCGACCAGACCACACAGCCAGATACCGCCATGGCTGATGGCGAGGCTCAGCAATTCCTGGCGCTGCAACCGGTAATATTCTTCCAGCGGCACCGCCACGCCGATACCGCCGCGCACGTCGCCCAGCTTGTAGCCCTTGTCCTCGTGACATTTCAGGCAGCCTTCCTGAACCAGCATCGGCCGCATCAGGCGCATATAGGGCTTGCCGCCGATGTCCGAGACATCGAACACTTCCTGCGAGCCGGTCTCGAACGACTCCAGCGCCTTGCGTTCCCAGTCGTCGGGGGCATTGTCCGGGTTGAGCAGCTTCAGGCTGGTGATATGCCCCTTGACCCCATACAGCCGATCGAAGTCCTCGGTCATCTGCCGGACCATGTAGGCTGGGTTCATCAGAGTCAGCGTCTTGCCGGACGGCGTGACGAGATCACGCTCGGGGATATGGGACAGATAGGGATTGGCCGGCGTCCGCTCGGTGACCGGCACATAGACGCCGCCGTGATGGGTGCCCCACAGGCGGAACGCCAAGTCCTTGTTGAAATTGGTGCGGGCCTCGCGGGCCGCAAGGTCGCGAGTCTGACTGATCTCGCTGGTCACCGACCAGAACACCGATGCCAGCACCACCATCGTCCACAGCAGGGTAGCGACAATCATCAGGCGCACCGTGGGCCTTATGCGCCTGGCCAGCAGCGCGGCCTCGGCCTCTGGGCCGTCAAGGCGTAACGGCTCGGTGACACCGTCATTCTGCGATGGGTTGCCGGCTGTCATCCGCCTGTCCACCCTACTGATATCAGTATCACTATATACGGAATGCTGTTCCTTGATGCTACACGTGCTCAGCCGCCTTGTCATATCCCTTTGGCGGGTGGTGTAATCTTTCAGCAATGCGATAACAACATTTTTGCCCCTTCGGCTGAAGTCGCCGGTAGGGCCAGGGCAGAGCTTGCCGTATACTCGCCGCTCCCGGGACGAGGTTGAGGACACGGCCGTGACGATCTTGCGTGGACCCTTGGCGATGGCACTGGCCGCATTGCTGGCCGCGATGCTGATGAGTGGAGGCGCCGAAGCCGCCGCCAACTCGGAATTCCCGCAATTAGCCGCCAATGCGTCGGCGCAGAAGACCAGCCAGCCGGCCAAGCCGACCGGCCCGCCGCCGCTGCTCGTCCCGCCCGGCTTCGAATCGCTGGCCAGCGGCGCCGAGGCCTATCGCGACCGCGTGATGGCGATGAAGGCCAGTCTGGCCAATGTCGACGTCGACGCCCTGCGCGACAAGCGCGACATGGCCGGCTATAGCGACGACTGGGCCACCGTGCTGTCATTGAGCGAAAAGCTGCTCGCCGTGACCCAGGAATCGTGGGAGGCCTGGCTGGCCATCGCTGATGCCGCCGTCGCCATCGACCCGGCCAGCGACAAGGCCCTGCATGCCCGCTGGCTGGCCGCCCGGCTGGCGCCGCTCGACAAGCGTGCCGGGCAGTTGGAATTGATGGCCGATTTCTACTCCGGGCATCACAATCTGAAGGCCGCCGCCGCCTTCTACCGCAGCAGCCTGACCGCCCGCGAAGCCCCGGAGGTGCGCGCCAAGCTGGAAGACATGGAGAACGGCCGCATCCGCGTCGTCAAGACGGCGCTGGAGGCGGAGCAGGATCCCGCCGCCCTGTGCTTCACCGTCTCGGGCAAGCTGGCCGAGCCCGGCACCGTGCAGTACGAGGACTATGTGGCGGTGACGCCGAAGATCGACACCGCCGTCTACGGCGACGGCGATACCCTGTGCGTCGAGGGTCTGGTACACGGCCAGAGCTTTGACGTTACCCTGCGCCAGGGCCTGCCGGGACGCGACCGCAAGCTGCTGGCCAGCGTCACCGAGCATGTGACCGTGCCCGATCGCAGCCCGCGCGTCAGCTTCAAGGGCAGCGGCCTGATTCTGCCGCGCGTCGGCACGCAAGGCCTGCCGCTGGTCTCGGTCAATGTGGAGCGGGCGCGCATCCAGGTGGTGCGCATCAACGACCGCAACCTGATTCATTTCCGGGATTTCGAGAAGGAACTCGGCGGCTGGGAAATCGAGAAGATCGTCAATCAGAAGGGTGAGCTGGTGTGGCAGGGGGTGATGGATATCCAGCCCCGCCGCAACAAGCAGGTGACCACGGCGATTCCCCTCGGCGAGGTGCTCGGTCAGGCCAAGCCCGGTGTCTATGCCGTCATCGCCGACCGCGACATGCAGCGCGATGAGTATGAGATGTTCACCGCTCAATGGGTGGTGGTCAGCGACCTGGGTCTGCACATCTACAACGGCCAGGACGGCCTGTCGGTGTTCACCCGCTCGTTCGCCAGCGGCAAGGCCGTCCCCGGAGTCGAGGTCGCCCTGGTCGCCCGCAACAACGAGGTGCTGGCCAGAACCGCCGCCGATGCCAAAGGCGTCGTCCGCTTCGATCCCGGCCTGTTGCGCGGCAAGGGCGGGCGGGCGCCGCAGATGCTGATGGCCTATGGCAACGATGGCGATTTCTCGTTTCTCGACCTGACCCAGCCGGCGTTCGACCTGTCCGACCGGGGCGTCGGCGGGCGCGAGGCGCCGGGACCGCTGGATGCCTTCCTGTACACCGACCGCGGCATCTACCGGCCGGGTGAGACCGCCCATCTGATGGTGCTGCTGCGCGACGACAAGGCGGTGGCCGTCGAGGGCATGCCGCTGACCCTGAAGCTGCTGCGCCCCGACGGTGTCGAGGTCAAGCGCCACACCGTCAAGCCGGGTGCCGCCGGAGCCGCCGTGCTCGACCTGCCGTTCAGCGACGACGACCGCACCGGCTCATGGACGGTCAACGCCTTCGCCGATCCCAACGGCGCCGCCATCGGCACCGTCAAGTTCCAGATCGAGGACTTCATTCCCTCGCGCATGGAAGTGCTGATGCAGGTGCCCGAGGGCGCCCTGGCCCCCGGCAAGCCGATGGAAACCCAGGTCACCGCCCGCTTCCTGTACGGCGCTCCGGCGGCCGGTCTGGCGGCGCAGGGCGAGCTGATCCTGCGCCGCGCGGAAAAGCCGTTCCCCGACGCCGCCAAGTTCACATTCGGCCTGGCTCAGGAGACCTTCGAGCCCAAGCGCATCGCCCTGAAGGCCCAGGACACCGACGCCGACGGCAATACCAGGCTGTTGGCCAGCCTGGGTGAGGCGCCGGACACCTCCCATCCGCTGGAGGCCGTGCTGCGCGCCTCGGTGGTCGAGACCAGTGGCCGCGCCACCGACCGCACGGCGCTGATTCCGGTGCGGACCCGGCCGCTGTTCGTCGGTATCCGCCCGACCTTCGAGGGCGAGTATGCCGCGGCCGGCAGCGATCAGGGCTTCGAGGTGATCGCCGTCGACGCCAACGGCCAGCGCGTCGCCGCGTCCAAGCTGAGCTGGGCGCTGTATGAAGAGCGGGTCATCTACAACTGGTATCGCGATGGCGAGACCTGGACCTATCGTTACTCGACCCGCGACCAGCGGCGGGGCGGCGGCACTCTGGCAGTGGGCGCCGACAAGCCGACCGAACTGACCACCCGGCAGGATTGGGGCGGCTATCGCCTGGAAATCCGCGATGCCGAGACCGGCGCCGCCACCAGCTTCCGCTATCATGTGGGCTGGGCGACGATCCAGACCGCCGCCGCCGAGACTCCCGACAAGCTCAAGGTGGCCACCGACAAGTCGGCCTATCGCCCCGGCGAGACCGCCCGCGTCAACATCTCCGGCCCGTTCGCCGGGGAACTGCTGCTGACCGTCGCCCGTCAGGGTCTGGTGGAAACCCGTCAGGTTTCCCTGCCGGCCGGCGGCACCACTCTCGACCTGCCGGTGACCGAGCAATGGGGCACCGGCGCCTATATCACCGCCACCGCCTTCCGTCCTGGAATCGGCGGTAACAGCCCCGGCCCGGCCCGGGCCATCGGGCTGGTCTGGGCGGCCGTCGATCCGGCGCCGCGCACCCTGAAAGTGTCGTTCGACGTTCCCAGCGAGGTCAGGCCGCGCCAGACCATCCAGGTGCCGGTCAAGGTGGAGGGCGGTTCGACTCAGGCGTTCGTCACCCTGGCGGCGGTGGACGAGGGCATTCTGATGCTCACCGACTTCATCTCGCCCAATCCGGCCAAATATTATTACGGCAAGCGCCGGATGGCGGTGGACCTGCGCGACAGCTACGGCAAGCTGATCGACCCGCAGGCCGAGGCCCGCGGCACCCTGCGTTCGGGCGGTGATGCCGCCTCGCGCCATGCGCCCGGTCTCCAGGACAAGCATATCAAGCCGCTGTCGCTGTTCTCGGGCATCGTCACCCTCGACGCCCAGGGCATGGCCCGTATTCCCTTTGATCTGCCCGACTTCAACGGCCGCGTCCGCCTGATGGCGGTGGCCTATGACGCCAACAAGGTGGGTCAGGCCGAGGCGCCCCTGCTGGTGCGGGCACCGCTGGTGCTGCAAGCCTCGCTGCCGCGCTTCCTGGCCCCTGGCGACCAGGGTACCTTTACCCTGGCGATCGACAACCTCGCCGCAGCCCCCGGCAAGTGGCAGTTGCAGATTTCCGGCGGCGGTGCGGTGACGGTGGCGGACGGCGACGCGGTGCTGGACATCAAGGCCAAGACCCGGCTGGTCCATCGCGCCCATCTGTCGGCGACCAGCATCGGCTCCGGCAAGATCACCCTGGTGATGGTCGGCCCCGACGGAACCAAGCTGACCAACGAATACCCCATCACCTCGCGGCCGCTTCAGGCCTTCACCACCCAGCAATGGGCGACGGTGATTCCGCCCGGCGGCAGCGAGCGCATCGACGGTCAGGCCCTGGCCGGCTTCCTGCCGGGCAGCGCCGATCTGACCCTGTCCCTGACCACCGGGCCGAATTTCGACCTGCCCGGACTGCTCAAGTCGCTCGACCGCTACCCCTATGGCTGCGTCGAACAGACCACCAGCCGCGCCCTGCCTCTGCTCTACCTGTCCGATCTGGCCGCCTCGCTGGGTGGCAAGGATAAGGACGCGCGCACCATCGCCGGCCGGGTTCAGACCGCGGTCGACAGCGTCGTCGCCCGCCAGTCGTCGGAAGGCGGCTTCTCCCTGTGGGGCGGCGGCGACGGCGAGGTGTGGCTGTCGGCCTATGCCATGGACTTCCTGTTGCGGGCTCGCGGCAAGGGCTATCAGGTGCCGACCTTCGCGGTGGACCGCGGCCTGCGCTGGCTGAAGGACAACGCGGTCCGCGCCGATTACGACCGCGTCGACATGCCCGCCATGGTCTATGCCATGCATGTGCTGGCACGCGGCGGCATGGCCGATCCGGGGGCGTTGCGCTACACCCATGATGCCGTGCTGGCCAAGGTGGATACGCCCATCGCCCGCTCGCATCTGGCGTCGGCCCTGTCGCTGATCGGCGACCGGCCGCGCGCCGATGGCACCTTCTCCGCCATCGCCCTCAATCAGCCGGTGCCTTATCGCCATTACGGCTCGGGCATCCGCGACGCCGCCGCCTTCGTCACCCTGGCCGCCGAAGCCGGCTATGATGCCAACAAGGTCTATGCGGTGGCCGAGGATCTCGCCCGCCGCATGGGTCCGGCCGAGCGTCTGTCGACCCAGGAGAAGGCATGGCTGACCCTGGCCGCCTATACCCTGATGCAGCGTCAGCAGCAGATGGCGGTGGATGTGGACGGCAGCGGCCAGCAGGCCACCGGCAAGCCGGTGATCGTCGAACCGTCATCCAGCCAGTTGAGCAAGGGCTTCACCGTGCGCAATACCGGTGACGTGCCGATCCATCGCGTCGTCTCGGTGGCGGGCGTGCCGAAATCCAACCAGCCCGCCGTGTCCAACGGCATGACGGTCAGCCGCACCTTCTACACGCTGGACGGTGAAGAGGCCGACCTGGACACCATCACCCAGAATGACCTGCTGCTGGCGGTGATCGAGATATCCAACACCAGCGGCGGCGACAATGAGGCTCTGGTGGTCGACCTGCTGCCGGCCGGCTTCGAGATCGAGAACTCGCGTCTGGCCCATGCCCGCAATACCGAAGGCATGTCCTGGGTGCCCGAACTGACCGATCCCGAACATATGGAGTTCCGCGATGACCGCTTCATCGCCGCCTTCAACCTCAGCAAGGACGGCAGCGCCACCACCGCCTATCTGGTCCGCGCCGTCACCCCCGGCACCTACGGCTTGCCGGCGGTGCTGGCCGAAGACATGTACCGGCCCGAATACAACGCCCGCGAAGAGGTCGGCGTGGTAACGGTGCTGCCGAGGAAGTAGGGGCAACAGAAAGCAAGGCAATCGAGTGACGAAATAATGACCTGCATTTCACTCGTCATCCCCGCGAAAGCGGGGATCCATGGCTGGGCAAGATCAGGCGAATCCCGTAAAAAGGGTGCTGGCGGTGCCATGGATCCCCGCTTTCGCGGGGATGACGAGAGGGGGGCAGGCATCATCGCCAACAGAACCGTTCGAGCGATTACCCTGCGTCAGAAAACCCTCCCCCATCAAGGGGGAGGGCTTTAAAGCGTCCCTCAAGTGGCTTCACTTATGGCGAACATATACCATGGATGGCGCCTGCGGCTGCTGACCGCCGCCCTCCTCCTCCTCACGCTGACCGCTGCCGCTCTCTTCCTCGACCGTCGTTTCCCCATCGACCTGTCGCGGGTCAAGACCTCGGACGTGGTGGCCGATGCCTCCGGCGAGATGTTGCGGCCGTTCATCACCCCCGATGGCATGTGGCGGCTGGCGGCGACCGGTGAGGCGATTGATCCGCTGTATCTGACGATGCTGGTGGCCTACGAGGATCAGCGCTTCGCCTGGCATCCCGGGATTGATCCGCTGTCGCTGCTGCGTGCCGTCGGCCAACTGGCGACCAACGGGCGGGTGGTGTCGGGCGCCTCGACCCTGACCATGCAGGTGGCCCGGCTGCTGGAGCCACGGCCGCGCACCATCGGCGCCAAGCTGATCGAGATGGCCCGGGCGGTGCAGTTGGAAGCGCGGCTGAGCAAGGCGGAGATTCTTGGGCTTTACCTGACTCTGGCGCCGTTCGGCGGCAATCTGGAGGGGGTGCGGGCGGCCTCGCTGGCGTGGTTCGGCAAGGAGCCGCGCCAATTGTCGCCGGCTCAGGCGGCCCTGCTGGTGGTGCTGCCGCAGCGCCCGTCGGCGTTGCGGCCCGATCGCCATCCCGAAGCGGCCAAGCTGGCACGCGACAAGGTGCTCGACCGCATGGTCAGCCTGGGCGTGCTGGCTGCCGACAAGGGGACCGAAGCCAAGCTCGACCCCCTGCCCTTGCGCCGCCGCGCCTTCCCCCAGTTGGCCCCGCATCTCGCCGAGCGCCTGCGCCAGCCCGGCGAACTGCGCAGCACCGTTCAGGCCAAGCTGCAACGGCGGCTGGAGCGTTTTCTTTCCACCCTGACGATCGACGAGGACTCGTCGGTGGCGGTGCTGGTGGTCGACAATGCCAGCCGCAGCGTCCGCGCCTATGTGGGCGCGCTGGACTTCCTGGACGGCAAACGCTTCGGCGCCGTCGACATGGTGCGGGCAGTGCGCTCGCCCGGCTCGACGCTGAAGCCGATGGCCTACGCCATGGCCTTCGATGCCGGCATCCTCCACCCCGAAACCGTGCTGCTGGACGCGCCGACCAGCTTTTCCGGTTATGCCCCGACCAATTTCTCGGAAGCCTTCGCCGGCGACGTCACCGCCCGCGAGGCGTTGCAAATGTCGCTGAACGTGCCGGCGGTGGCGGTGCTCGAGCGGATCGGCCCGATCCGCTTCGCCGCCCGGCTGCGCGATGCCGGGGTTGAGCTGCGGCTGCCCAAGGAGTCCGATGTGCCGGGCCTGCCGGTGATTCTCGGCGGGGCCGGCGTCACCCTCGAAGAGTTGGCGACGCTGTATGTGGCCTTCGCCAACCAGGGCGTGGCGGGACCACTCCGGCTGCGGCCCGAGGCCGCCAGCCCGCCGCGGCGGGTGCTGGGTGACGCCGCGGTGTGGCAGGTTGAGGACATCCTGGCCAATGCCCCGCCGCCGCCCGAACGCTCCGGCGCCCAAGGCCGTGTCGACCGCCGCCGCATCGCCTTCAAGACAGGAACCTCCTACGGCTTCCGCGATGCCTGGGCGGTCGGCTGGGACAGCCTGCACACGGTGGCGGTGTGGGTCGGCCGCCCCGACGGCACCCCCAGCCCGACCCGCTACGGCCGCAACAGCGCCGCACCGCTGCTGTTCGACGTGTTCGGCCTGTTGCAGGCCCCACCGCCCCAACTGGCCCGCACCACCCCTCCGGCCGGTGTCTCGCTGACCGTGCCGACCGCGCTGCAACGCTGGCAGCGCCCCGACGGCCCGGCCATCGTATTCCCACCCGATGGCGCCGTGCTCGATCTGGCCAGCGCCCGCGACGGTCTGCAACTGGTGGCCAAGGGTGGCGCCGGCGCGCTGGTCTGGCTGGTCAACGACCGGCCGCTCGAGGTCGATCCCTGGCAATCGCGCCAGACGTGGTGGACCCCCGACGGCCCCGGCGCCTCACGCATCACGGTCAAGGACGGAGATGGCCGGTTCTCGACGGTCGAGGTGTGGTTGCGGTAAGGGGGACATGCAGATTTCTCGCACTTCCATAGCCACGCAATCGAAAAGCCCTCCCCCATCAAGGGCGGGCAAACAGGTGGAGCATTTGGCCAAAGGCCCTGGTGCACGCCCCCTCTCCCGCTGGCGGGAGAGGGTCGGGGTGAGGGTGGTTCTCCCTTCCGTTTCCCAATAAGCCATTGACTTCTTTGCGGAAACGGAACCACCCTCACCCTCCCCGCTGCGCGGGTCCCCTCCCTCTCCCGCCAGCGGGCGAGGGCAAGATCGGGGCGGTAAAGGGCTTTCAAGGGTTGGTCCGCTCTACAACACCTTCCCCGGATTCATCAGCCCCTGCGGGTCGATCGCCTGTTTGATCTTGCGCATCAGCGCCAGTTCCACCGGGCTCTTGTAGTGGGCCAGTTCGTCGCGCTTGAGCCGGCCGATACCGTGTTCGGCGCTGATGGAGCCGCGCAGGGCGGTGACGATGTCGTGGACGATGCGGTTCATGCGCGACCACTCGGCAAGAAACGCCGCCTTGTCGGCGCCTACCGGCTGGGTCAGGTTGAAGTGGATATTACCGTCACCGACATGGCCGAACGGCACCACCCGCACCCCCGGCAATGCCGCCTCGACGGCGGCGGTCGCCTGACGGATGAAATCGGGGACGCAGGAGACCGGGACCGCGACATCATGCTTGATGCTGCCGCCCTCACGCTTCTGGGCACCGGGCACGGATTCGCGGATACGCCACAACGCCCGCCGCCGCTCTTCCGACTCAGCCAACACGGCGTCCTCGATAATGCCGGTCTCGAACGCGTCGGCCAGCATGCCTTCCAGAGCACCGCGCAACGAGCCATCCTGACGCGACGATGACAACTCGATCAGCGCGTACCAGGGATGCGGTGTCCCGAACGGATCGGCCACGCCGCGATGCCTGATCCCCATTTCCAGGCCGATGCGCGGCACCAGCTCAAACGCCGTGACCGCATCGCCCGAAGCGGTGCGGGCACGCGACAGCAAGGCCAGCACGGTATCAATATCGGGGAGTGCCGCCAGCGCCGTCGCCGTCTCGGCCGGCCGCGGAAACAGCTTGAGCACGGCGGCGGTGATGATGCCCAGGGTGCCCTCGGCGCCGATGAACAGGTCTTTCAGGTCGTAGCCGGTGTTGTCCTTGCGCAGAATGCGCAAGCCGTCCCACACTTGGCCATCGGGCAGCACCACCTCGAGGCCGAGCACCTGTTCACGGGCGGTGCCGTAGCGCAGCACGTTGACGCCGCCGGCATTGGTCGACAGGTTGCCGCCGATCTGACATGAGCCCTCGGCCGCCAAGCTGAGGGCGAACAGGCAACCGCCCTCCGCCGCCTTGTCCTGTACGGTCTGCAAGATGCAACCGGCCTCGACGGTCATGGTGTAATTGACCGCGTCCACGGCGCGGACGCGGTTCATCCGCTCCAGGCTGAGCACCAGTTCGCCACCATGCTCGAACGGCACGCCGCCGCCAACCAGTCCGGTCCGCCCCCCCTGCGGCACGATGGCGATGCCGCGCTCAGCGCAGGCCCGGACCACCGCGGCCACCTGTTCCGTCGAGGACGGCCGCGCCACCGCCAGGGCCCGGCCGTGATACAGGCCGCGCTCCTCTTCCAGATAGGGCGCCATGCCGGCCGGATCGGTGATCAGGCCGTTGTGGTCGAGGAGCGGGCGGAGCGAGTTGATCAGGTCATGCGGCATGGCGCGCAGCTTATCACAGCCAGCACCGCGCCTCCAGTCTGGCACTGAAAATGCATCGTCTGACTGTCATGGGCGTCTCCGCTGGATGGAATCGCTCTAAACCCGGCAAGAACTGCCGGTTGCTCGCTCTGAAGGGGCAGAATTTACCACTGCAATACCGGCGATCGGGGGCATGAGATGATCGAGTTGGCAACGACATTGAAGAGCGGGAGTGTGGCGTCGGCGATCTATTCCGGGACGCCCTCATCATCCGGCGGCACGTTTGCCACCCTGCTGGTTGCCGACCAGACTGCCATGGCACAGGCCGAGGAGGTGACCCACGGTAGCACGCTGTCGTCGGGAGTGCTGTCGGCACTGTTCGACCACTCCGCCGACGACACCTCCGGCCTCTCGGAGATGGCACCGCTGATCACCGACGCCAAGGCCGCCACTGCCGAGTTGCAGGCCATCCTGAAGGATCGCTTCGCGGCGGCAGGCATTGATACGTCGCAGCCGTTCACGTTGACGGTGGCCCGGGATGGCTCGATCCAGGTGATGGGCGATCATGCCGATGCCGACGAGATCGAAGCTGTTTTTGCCGACGACCCCGATCTGGCCAATGCCTATCGGGCGACCGCCAACGCCAATGATCTGAGTGCCCGCGTCAAGGTCGCCAGCCAATACGATCGCGCCTGGAGCATTGCCGATGATGCCGACGAGCGCGAAAAGGTCTGGCGCAAGGAGATGGCGGCCATGAGCCAGCTCGACGCGGTCAGCGGACAGATGACCTTCAGCGCCGCGGATGGGCTGGTTTCCGCCGAGATGCAATTCGCCAACAGCTTCACGGCCTGAGGGAGCGCGGCGACCGCCGCTTTCCCCCTTGAGCTTGGCCGCCCAACCGGCTACCCTCCTCATCCTCCGGGCTTGCAGACGCCCGGTCAGATGGTCAGCCCATCCAAGTCTGCATCCGTTCCTCGATTATGGGGAGGGTGCAGCTTGCCATGATGGGACCAAGCTCTCCTCCTTCCCTGACTTGCCTGAAGGAGGCCGTTGCAGATGACATGGGTCAACCCGCCCGAGAGCCACCCGCCCGCCGATCCCGACCATCCCCACGGGGTATCGCTCGCCGAGGCCTTCCAGGTGTGGCTGCGCATCGCCGTGCTGAGTTTCGGCGGACCGGCCGGACAGATTGCCGTCATGCACCGCATCATCGTCGACGAAAAGCGCTGGATCAGTGACGGCCGCTTTCTCCATGCGCTGAATTTCTGCATGCTGCTGCCGGGGCCCGAGGCACAGCAGTTGGCGACCTATATCGGCTGGCTGATGCATCGCACCCGGGGCGGCTTGATCGCCGGCGGCCTGTTCGTGCTGCCCGGCGTCCTGGCGATCATGGCGCTGAGTTATGTCTATGTGCTGTTCGGCACGGTCGGTCTGGTCGCCGCGGCGTTTTTCGGCCTGAAAGCGGCAGTCCTGGCCATCGTCTTGCAGGCGGTGGTCCGGGTCGGCAAAAAGGCGCTGAAGAACCGGGTGATGGTCGGCCTTGCGGTCGCCGCCTTTGTCGCCATTTTCGCCCTCGGCCTGCCGTTTCCGCTGATCGTGCTGGGGGCCGGGCTGATCGGTCTGGCCGGCGGACTGGCTGGGCTGGCGGCGTTCCAGATCGACAACGGCCACGGTGGCACCCGGCAGGCAAGCGACGACAGCCTGCTCGGTGAGACGGCGGCGCCCCACCCCCTGCCCTCGGCCGCCCGCGCCATCCGCGTCCTTGCGATATGGGGCACGGTGTGGCTGGTGCCGGTGGCGGCGCTGCTGCTGGCCTTTGGGCCGGACGACGTGTTCAGCCAAATCGCCGTATTCTTTTCCAAGATGGCGGTGGTGACCTTCGGCGGTGCCTATGCGGTGCTGGCCTATGTGGCACAGCAGGCGGTGCAGGGCTATGGCTGGCTGCAACCCGGCGAGATGCTCGACGGCCTGGGCATGGCCGAAACCACTCCCGGACCGCTGATCATGGTGTTGCAGTTCGTCGGCTTCCTCGCCGCATTCCGCGATCCCGGCTCGCTGTCACCGTTGCTGGCCGCGACCCTGGGCGGGTTGCTGGCCACCTGGGTGACCTTCGCCCCATGCTTCCTGTGGATCTTCCTCGGCGCCCCTTATGTGGAGGCATTGCGCGGCAAGAGAGCGCTCAGCGCTGCGCTGTCCGCCATCACCGCGGCAATCGTCGGCGTGATCCTGAATTTGGCCGTGTGGTTTACCCTGCACACCGTGTTCCATCAGGTCCACACCGTGCAGGTCGGCCCCCTGTCGCTGGAGGTGCCGGACCCGGCCAGCCTGGACCTCTGGGCGCTGGTGCTGGCCGCGGCGGCGGTGCTGGCGGTGTTCCGTCTGAAGCTGGGAATGCTGCAAACCTTGGCCGCCTGTTCGGTGGCGGGGATGGTGCTGCACGGGGCCGGACTGGTGTAAGGGGACGGCTGTAAATAACAGCTCCGGTTCCCAATCCGTCATGCCCGGACTTGATCCGGGCATCCACGCCTATCCGCCGCTCAAATGCTCAACTGGCGGCACCACGTGGATGCCCGGGACAAGCCCGGGCATGACGGATAGTTGAAGAGACTATTTCTGAGCGTCTCTTTACTTCGTGCCTTCGTGGTGAATTCCTGATTCACTCATTTCCGGCCGCCTTCAGGCTCGTCGCTCAATCCCACACCACATCGACATCTTCCCGCCCGCGCCCCGCCTCGGTGGTTACGGCGAGCGAACGGGCCAGCCGGCGTTCGGTTTCGGACAGGGCGAGGGTCAGGCGGCGCAGGGCCGACGCCACTTCGGGCCCGACCAGCAGGCGCGGTGCACCGCCGTGGCGGGCGGCACCGGCCAGCACGGTACGCAGGGCATCCAGCGCCACCGTTTCCGGCGACCGGGCGGTCTGGGTTTCCAGCATGACCTCGGCCAGCGAGGCGCGGCGGCGTTCGCGGGTCAATTCGATCAGGCCCAGCGGCGTGGTGCCAACCACCTCGGTCGGCACCGGATCGGCCGCCACCGCCTCGCGCAGTTGCTCCACCAGCCGGCGCAAGACACCACGGCCGCGCGACGGAATGGCGTCGAACAGGATATGGCCCGACAGGTTGCGCAGCCGCATATGCAAGGCCAGGGCCGCCAGCGCTTCGCTGTTGCTGCGATTCGGATCGCCCCCGCCGCTGTTGACGTCCACCAGCACAGCCGCCGCCGTCTGCTCGATCACCAGATTGCCGCCGGACGGCAACGGCACCACCGGATCGAGCGCACTTTCCAACGCCTCGGCCGCGTCGTACAGGTCGAAGATCGGCCCGACGCCGTGGCGCTCGACCATATCGCCATGCCGCCGCCGCAGGTCCGCATGGGTGGCGGCATCGTCGACGATCACCCGCTCGATCGCCGGATGATCGGCCAGCAACCGCCCCACCGGATCGGGCGGCAGCAGCAGCGACGGCGCCTGAGCGGACTGGCCGCAAGCCTGCGCCTCCTGCCAGCGGGCGCGCAACGCCTGCAACTCGGCGGCAATGGCCACACCGTCGCGGCCGGCGGCATGGGTGCGCAGCACCACGCCCTCGCCGGGCAGCGCATGGGACTTGCCGATGCTCAGCAACCGCGCCCGTTCTTCGGGATCGGCGATCTTGCGCGATACCGCCACTCCGGGCCGCATCGGCGACAACGCCACCAGCCGGCCGGTCAGGGATACAGCCGCGGTCAGGCGAGCACCCTTGTCGCGATGGGGATCGGACTGGACCTGAACGGTCACGGCTTGGCCGTCGCTGAGACCGGCGGCGGCCACCACACCGGGGCGAGCCAAGCCGATATCGACGAAGGCGGCACCGATCGCCCGGTTGATCGAGACCACCCGTCCCAGCCAGACCCCGCCGAGCACCTGCCCCGGCCGGAACACCGCCAGTTCGGCCACCCGGCCGGATTCGATCACCGCGGCGCGAATCTCTCCGGGGCCGGCCGAAACCAGCAGCGCATCATCCGCCATTGCCGCCATATCCCAGGCCGCGCAGCACGGCATAGGTTTCGTGCAGCGGCAGGCCGACCACGTTGGAATAGGAGCCGTTGATCTGGCGCACGAAGGCCGCAGCGCGGCCCTGTACGGCATAGCCGCCGGCCTTGCCGTGCCACTCGCCGGATGCCAGATAGCCGGCCAGTTCACTATCGTCGAGTCGCTTCAGGGTGACCACGGTGGTTACCAGCCGGCTGACCACCCGCCCATCGGGCGCGATGATGCACAGCCCACCCTGGACGCGATGGCGCCGGCCCGACAACAGGGTCAGGCAGCGCCGCGCGGTGCGCTCGTCCTCGGCCTTGGGCAGGATACGGCTGCCGCAGGCGACGACGGTATCGGCGGCGACGATAAAGCAGCCGGGATGACGGCTCGCGACCAGTCGAGCCTTTTCCTCGGCCAGCCGTTCCGCATGGGGTCCGGGCGCCTCGTCACGGCGCGGGGTTTCATCGACGTCGGCGGGATCAATGCGATCCGGCGGAAAGCCGATCTGATTGAGCAGATCAAGCCGCCGCGGCGACGCGGAAGCCAGGATAAGGAGAGTCTGTGTCACCGTGCCTACAGGAGTCGGAGTGCCGGCCGAAATAAGAGCGGTTGAACGGGCGGACGGTCAAGCGTTTTCCGTGGGAGCCTCGCCCTACCGCCCCGTCATGCCGCGATAGAACTCCGCCGCGATGCGGGCCAGCGCCGTGCGTTGGGCCGGACGGAAATACATCATGTGGCCACCGTCGAGCACCTCGAAACGGATGCGGGCGCGGGTGGCTTCGGGCAGGTCGAGGCGATCGAGAGCCCAGCGGGTGGTCATATAAGGCGTCACCAGATCGGTACGGCCATGCACCACCAGCACGCCAAGGCCGGGAGTCAGGGCCATGGCCTGGGCCAGATCGTCGATAGCCGCATCCTCTGAACCGGGACCGCCGCGGGCGCCCTGCCAGTCCCAATGACGACCGGGCCGCGATGCCAGCAGGCGGAACGGCAGATCGGTCTGGAGCTTCAGGGTCTCGCGCACATAGGCATTGTAGGCCGAGGACAGCGGCGCGATGGTCCCTTGCAGAATCGGATCGGGCCCGCGCCGGCCGGGGGTGGCGGTGGCCGCGGCCACCGTGCCGTCGTACAGGCTGAGCAACAGACCGCTGCCTTGCAGCAGGCGCTCGGTGAACAGGCCGGGCGGCACCCGGGCGTGGCGGTCGCGCACCAGATCGCGCTCCAGGCCGAGCAGCGTCGCCACCCGATCAATCAGGGCCGGTTCGGGACCGGGACCGGCGGGAGCGATCGCGGCGATGCCGGTCAGGTAGTCGGTCAGGGCAAAGCGTTCGATGTCGGCTGGCGACAGCACCGGATCGCCGCGGCCATGGGCATGCGCCGCCGCCGCCATCGACGGCAGCACCAGCGCCCAGGGCAGTACGGTGGAATTGCTGGTACTGATCAGGGCGAAATCCAGCGCCGGCGAGATCATCACCACGCCGTTCAGGGCCATGCCGGGTTCATCAAGCAGAATCCGGGCGATCAGCGCCGCGCGGTAGCCGCCATAACTCTCACCGGCCACCACTTTGGGCGACAGCCAGCGGCCGTTACGGGACACCCACAGGCGGATCAGGTCGGCCAGACTGGCGGCATCGCCGCCGACGTTCCAGAACGGTTTGCCGGCATCGTCGTCGGCCTTGACCGATCCAAAACCGGCCCCGACCGGGTCGATGAACACCAGATCGGTAAAGGCCAGCCAGCTATCGGGATTGTCCATCAGCTTGACCGGCGGCTCAGGCACCGCGCCGCTGTCGGGAAAGACCACGACGCGCGGCCCCATCGCGCCCATGTGCAGATAGGCCGACGAGGCGCCGGGACCGCCGTTGAAGACGAAGGTCACCGGCCGCTTGTCGGGCGGATGGTCCTTGGCCTGATAGGCGATCACCACCACCTGAGCCGACGCGCCCTTGGCATCGGCGACCGGCAGGGATTCCACGGTGGCGTGCACCGCCAGCCGCTGGCCGCCGAGGGTCAGCTCCAGATCCGTGCTCACCGCGTCGAACAGCGGCTTGTCATCGGCCAGGGATGGCGCCGTCAGCGCCACGACCACGGACAGGATCAGGCCGAACAGGCGGCCGATCATCCCTCCTCCTTGGTCTCGGCCTCCCAGGCCACGCGCTTGCGATAGATGGTCGACGGGCTGACCTCCAGATAGGCGGCGGCCCGCGGCACATTGCCGTCGCACAGGCTGACCGCCCGCTCGATGATTTCGCGCTCCTGCAACCACAATGGCCGCAGCACCTCGGCACCGCGCGGCGGCAGTGCGGCGGCGGCCAGGATGGGCGGCGGGACCGTGGTCCGGTTGGGCGACGCGCCGGGCAGCGGCGGCAGCATCTCGGGCGTCACCTCGACCCCGTCATGCAGCACCACCACATTGCGGATGACGTTTTCAAGCTGCCGCACATTGCCGGGCCAGCCATAGAGCGACAGGATTCCCTGGGTGGCCGGCGACAGGCTGCGGAAGGTCTTATGTTCCTCACCGGCGATGCGCTCCAGCAGCGCCTGGGCCAGGTCCATCACGTCGCCCTCGCGGTCACGCAGCGGCGGCATGTGGATGGGAATGACATGCAGCCGATAGAACAGATCCTCGCGAAACCGCCCGGCCCTCACCTCTTCCAGCGGATCGCGATTGGTCGCGGCGATGAAGCGCACATCCGCCGCCTCCGGCCGGCTGCTGCCGACCCGCTGGAAACTGCCGGTCTGGATGAACCGCAACAGCTTGGATTGCAGGTTGATATCCATCTCGCAGATTTCGTCAAGAAACAGGGTGCCGCCCTTGGCCCGCGCCGCCGCGCCCTCGCGGTCAGCGGTCGCGCCGGTAAAGGCCCCTTTCACATGGCCGAAGATTTCGCTTTCAATCAGCTCGGCGGGAATCGCCGCGCAGTTCAGAGCGACGAACTGCCCGCCGCCGCGCGAACTCTGGCGATGAATCGCCTCGGCGCACAGCTCCTTGCCGGTGCCCGACTCCCCGGTGATGAACACCGGCGCCATGCTGGGCGCCGCCGCGTCGATGATCCGATAGATCGCCTGCATCGCCAGCGACGCGCCGATAAAGCCGTGGCAGCCATGCCGGTCGATCTGTTCGCGATAGGTGGTGACGATCTCGTCCAGCCGGCCGCGCTCCAGCGCGTTGCGCACGGTGATCTGCAAGCGCTCGGGCGAGAATGGCTTGACCAGGAAATCATAGGCCCCGTTACGCATCGCCTCGATTGCCACCTGGATCGAGCCTTGCGCCGTGACCACCACCACCGCCGACGGCATGCGCTGCTCGGTGACATGGCGCAGGATATCCATGCCGTCCATATCGGGCAGGCCAAGGTCGAGCAGGATCAGGCCCGGCACATGCCTGGCGATCTCCGCCAGAGCCTGCGCCCCGGTCTCGGCCGTGCTGATATGCCAGTCGCCGCCGCGCAGGAACTCCATATAGGTGAACGCCAGCGCCGGATTGTCTTCGACAAGTAAAATGGTCGGGCGGCCGTTCATGACTCCTCCACTGCGCCTGAGGTCCATCATGCCTCAAGCGGATGGCAGCGCAAAACAGTCTCGACGGCGCGAATGCACAAGGGCCACCTATACGTTCGGATGAGGATGCCAACCGCGCATCGCCTCCTTATATGATTAAACAGCGATATGCGAGTGCATCTGAGAATAATTGGAGGATTTCCCCATGTCCGGTCTGATCAGCGGTTTCCCCGGCGATGGCATCGTCACGGTCAATCGGGTCGTCCTGAAACCCGGCTACAGCGTCGACGATCTCCAGGAGCGAGTCGCCCTGTTGTGTGAGAACGTCAAGACCTATCACTCGGAAACCGGCTTCATCGGCGGCTTCGTCTGCCTGAATTCGGGACAGATTTCCAACGAGGGCTCGACCATCGGCCAGGCGGTGGAATCGCCCATGAAAGACCGCGAGGCGCTGATCATCACCTTCTGGCGCAGCTTCGCCGAACACGAGGCATCGCACCGCAGCCCGACCTTCCAGCCCCTGTTCCAGGACATGCTGCAACTGTGCGAGAACGGCAACGAGGAAATCGCCTACAGCATGCTGTGGTCGGGTCAGGCCTACTCGGCCGAGGAGGCCAAAGCTGCCCAGGCGGCCAAGGCACGGCATGCGGCCTGATGCCGGTCACACGATTGTCCCAAAGTTGGCGTTGCCCCTGTCGGCAGTGTGGGTTACCGTCGATTGCCCGATCAATACCCAGGGATAAAGCATTCATGATTGCCGACAGGGAACAGCGGGTGCGTCAGCGCGCCCATGATATCTGGCAGACCGAAGGCTGCCCTGAGGGCCGCGCCGAGGAACATTGGGCTCGCGCCGAACAGGAAATCGCCGACGAGACGGTGGAGACCACCAAACCGGCAGCTCCGCCGGTGGTAGAGATGAAACCGGCTGCCCCCGTCAAGGCCAAGGCGACGAAGCCGGCTGCGGCACGGAAGCCCGCAGCCAGATCCGCCGGTGACAAGGCCGCCGCTCCGAAGAAGAAGCCGAAGGCCAAAACTCCAGCCTGAGCACACGGTGACGCACATCCTCATCCTGTGGTATCGTTATTGTCATGACGATATCACCTGAGGGTATGTGATGCGTGGAGTTGGGTTGCTGTTGGTATCGGCGCTGCTCCTGGGGGCGGCGGAGCCGGCGATTGCCGGGGATGCCCCGTGGCGGGTGGCGGTGCTGTACTGGTCCGACACTATTCCCGGTCAGGTCGCCATGCGGGCCGGACTGGAACGCGCCGCTGCGGCGATCAACGGCAGCGGCTCCCCCAGGATCGACCTGCTCGCCTCTGTTGCCGGCGACGGCGAGGCCGGCATCGAACGCCAGATCGGCCAGATGTACGAGGCGGTGGCGCAGGGCGTCGATGCCATCATCGTCCAGCCGACCGACAATGCCGCCCTGGCCGGGCCGTTGCGCGAGGCCAATGCCCGGCGAATTCCCGTCATCGCCTACGATCAGTACATCAGCGGCGGCACTCTGGCCGCCTTTGTCACGTCGGACAATTATCAGGCGGGTCGACTCGATGGCGAATACGTGGCGTCGCGTTTCCCCGACGACCAGGATATCCGCGTGGTGATGGTCGACTATCCGCACGTCTCGTCGACGGTGGAACGAGTCGACGGCTTCATCGACGCCTTGCACGCCAGCGGCCAGCGCTTCACCGTGGCCGCCACCTATCAGGCGGTCGAACCGGTGGCCGGACAGGCTGCCGGCCGGGATATCCTGCGGGATTTTCCGCTCCCCGGATCGCTCGATGTGGTGTTTACGGTCAATGACGGCGGTGGGCTGGCGGTCGTCGAGGTGCTGGCCGCTGCCGGCCGCTCGGAGATCCTGGTCGCCACCATCGACGGTGACCCGGCCTCGCTGCAAAACATCGCCCAGGGCCGCCTGACCCGCATTGATGCGGCTCAGTTCTGCGGCCCGCTTGGCGGCGCGGCGATGGACATCGCCTATGACATTCTCCAGCATAAGCCGGTGGCGCCGATGACCCTGATCCCGGTGTTCCCCATCACCGCCGAGACCCAGGCGCTCTATCCTGGCTGGGGCGGCCCGATCCCCGGCGATTTCACCAAGCCATGGCCCAGCCCCCAGCCCATATGGTCGGGCAAGGCCCATGCGGGATCATCCCGGTGACCATACCGCATCAGCCGAGCCGACACGCCGGCACCCGGCTGGATCGACGCATGTCGGTGGCGTTCGGTCTGCTGATCCTGGCGATCATGGCGATCATGGCCGCTGCCATGGCGCTGTTCTATCAGGATCTGTTGCAGCGTGAGGAAAACCGTCTGGCCACCATGCTGAGCGATACGATCGGCGAAGCGGTCAACCGCGTCAGCTTCTCCGGCCGCTATCATTCCCAGTTGCTGATCGACGAACTCCAGAAAAACCAGCCCAATATCGCCTATATCGCAATCCGCAAGATCGACGGAACGGTGCTGGCCCAGTCGGGAACACCGCCGGCCGCCAATGGCGACCTCAGCCGGATGGCCGACATGCGGCGCATGTTGATCGACGGCCAACGCCGCGTGGCGATCATCGACCATCGCAGCAACGGCGAGGCGCTGAAGGAAATCATCCTGCCGCACCGGGCGGGCTATGGCGCCAGCATCGCCGGCACTATCCATGTGGTGATCAGCGTCGCCGAGCTTCAGGCCGACATGCGCCGCGGTCTGACCTATCTGCTGCTGCTCGGCCTGCTGCTGTTCGCCGGTGCGGTCGCCCTGACCGGCCATCTCAGCCGCCGGCTCGGCGGGCCGGTGCGCTACATGGCCGATCAGTTGGGCGGCATCCTCGATCATGCGCCGTTGCTGATCGTCATTCGCGACCGGGCCGGCACCATCGTCGACGCCAGCGCCTCGTATCGCGCCTTGCCCCCGGAAACCGCCGCCTTGCTGGAGCGTGATCCGATCCGGTCGGATCATGCTCCAGCCGCCATTGCGGCGGCGGCCGAGAGTTTCTCCGAAATCCCCTTGCGGCGCCGCGATGCCACCCTGATCATCAACGACGAACCGCGGTCCTTTCTGGTGATGGACTTCGCCATCTCATGCGATTCGCGAGGCCGACCGCGCCAGCTTTGCACCATCGCCGCCGACCAGACCGACCAGCGCCGCGCCGAACTGGCCCTGCGCGAGCGTACTGCCGAGTTGGAGCGCTCCAACGCCGACCTCGAGCAGTTCGCCTATGTCGCCTCGCACGATCTACAGGAACCGCTGCGCATGGTGGCCAGCTATGTGACGCTGCTCAGCCGGCGTTACGGCCATATCCTGGACCAGGACGGCCTCGACTTCATCGGCTTCGCCCGCGAAGGCGCCGAGCGCATGCAGCGGCTGATCCTCGATCTGCTGGATTATTCCCGGATCGGCCGGAAAGGCTCACCGCGCACCCAGATGGCCATGACCACGCCGCTGCAAGCCGCCCTGGGCACCCTCGGCCGCACCATCAGCGAAGCCGGGGCGCGAATCGATGTCCCTGCCCCTCTGCCTACGGTGTTCGGCTCGACCAGTGAACTCACCCGGCTGTGGCAGAACCTGATCGGCAACGCCATCAAATACGCCCATCCCGACCGGCCGCCCGTGGTATCCATTTCCGCCGTCCGCGACGGCGAAAACTGGCTGTTCTCGGTGGCCGACAACGGCATCGGCATCGACCCGCAATACGCCGACCGCATTTTCCTGATCTTCCAGCGCCTCCACGCCCGCGACCAGTATCCCGGCAGCGGCATCGGCCTGGCCATCTGCCACAAGATCGTCACCCAGCACGGCGGCCGCATCTGGCTCGAGCCATGCGAAAATGGTGCGCTGTTCCGGTTTCTGCTGCCGGCGGGATAGGGGGAAGATAGGATTCCCGCTGGGGGCGCGGGCGTCCCGCCCGCGTTAGCGCCTGTGGCAGTGGAGATATCGCCGCGGGCGGGA
>OBEQ011935321.1_pt1 | contig 45226 bp, 46 predicted proteins | sample 1670901 | NCBI WGS metagenome assembly OBEQ01 (sample SAMEA104232315, study PRJEB22302) | groundwater metagenome | biome: forest; feature: aquifer; material: groundwater | place: USA | collected 2011-08-07 | depth 5.4 m
AGCTTGCCGAACGGATTATTTCTTCCTCCTTTGAAGAATATATTTATTTGAATATTTATTTTTACTTCTGGTTTTACCAACTGCTGGTCTTCCTGCATATGTTTTTGGAGTATTCATTCCTATTCCACTTCTTGCTTCTCCTCCACCATGAGGATGCGAGCGGGGATTCTGAGCAACTCCCCGAACGGTAGGCCTAATTCCTCTATTTCTGTTTCTTCCAGCTTTACCAGTTACTTCATTTTTCCAGTTAATATTGCCAAGCTGCCCAACTGTTGCCATACTTTTTGACTGAATCTTACGCATTTCTCCAGACGGAAGCTTGATATGGATAAGCCCACCTTCCATTGCAGCAACGCTAGCTCCTGACCCAGCACTGCGAGCAATTTGCCCACCCCTTCCTGGAGTAAGTTCAATATTATGAATAATAGTTCCAACCGGAATCTTCTCCAAAGGAAGACTGTTACCTATTTTAATATCAACATCTAATCCTGAACTTATCTTGTCTTCAAGATTCAATCCCTCGGGCTTTAAGATATAACGTTTGTCTCCATCGGAATACTGGATTAAAGCGATATCACAGGTCCTATTGGGATCGTATTCTATAGAAACCACTTTTCCGATAACCCCTATCTTGTCCCTCTTAAAATCAATAGCGCGTAAAAATCGTTTGTGTTCTCCTCCTTGATGACGAACAACTACCTTACCGCTTGAATCTCTTCCGGAATTTTTCTTCTTAATTGTTTTTAAGTTTTTCATTTATTTTTTTCTCCTATATCAAAAAGGTCAATTTTTTCTCCACTTTTTAATCTAACTATGGCTTTTTTCCAAGGCGATATTCTTACTTCTAATTTTCTTGCTCCAACTCTTTTTCTTTTTCCTTTTATTATATTAGTCGCTACTGAGATAACTTTTACTTTAAATATTTCTTCAACCGCATTTCTAATCTGTGGTTTACTAGAAGAAAGATCAACTCTAAAAGCAAATTTTCCATTCTTTGCCAATTCCATTGATTTTTCTGTAATAATAGGACTAATAATTCTGTTACTTAAATCCATATTTACTCCTTTTTAACAAATGTTTGTTGTAAGACTTCTATTGAATCTCTTGTCAGTAAAAGCATTTTTGCATTTAATACATCGTAGGTATTTAATTGGGACGCTTGCCTGTAATCAAGATCTTTAATATTTCGAGCTGCCTTAGTAACATTACTAAAACCAGACGCACTTGGAATAACCAATAATATCTTTTTATTTTCAAGATCTAATCCGAGTTTTTTGATAACTGCTACCATTGATTTTGTTTTTTGTTCAATTTTTTCAAGACCCTTAACTATTTTTATTTCTCCGTCTTTTTTCTTTCCGGAAAGAGAAGCAAATAAAGCTTTTCTCCTCATTTGTTGTGGCATTGCTAAGGAGAAGTCCCTTGGCTTTGGCCCAAAAACAATACCTCCATGAACAAAAATTGGAGCCCTAATTGACCCATGTCTTGCTCTTCCTGTGCCTTTTTGACGATAGATTTTTCGTGTAGATCCCTGAACTTCTCCTCTTGTTTTTGTAGACACAGTCCCACGTCTTTGATTAGCAAGATATACACGAATTGCCTGAGAGATTAATTCTGGATTTGAATTTGCACCAAAAATCTCCTTTGGCAGTTCAATTGACTCAACGACTTTTCCATTAACATCAAAAACATCAACACTTAGTGCTGATGTTTTAGCAGACTGAACATTTGCTTTTTTAATTGTTGATTTCTTAATTGGCATTTTCTTTACCCTCCGTAGCTTTAGCGAAGGAAGGCTCCTTTATTTCTTCTTTATATAAAGAGAGAAACTTTTTATCTTCTCCTATTTTTGTTATCAACACAATACTTTTTCTTACTCCTGGAACAACTCCTTTTATCAAAACTTTCTGAGGCGTGACTTCAACTACTAGCAAATTCTTTATAGTAACTTTCTCTTGACCCATCCTGCCTGACATTCTTTTTCCCTTATAAACTCTTCCAGGTGTGGTTGTTTGCCCAATCGATCCTGGCGCTCTTTCCCTATCTGATTGACCATGGGTTCTGGGTCCACCCTTAAAATGATGACGCTTTACAACTCCCGCATACCCTTTTCCTTTAGATACTCCTATAATATCAACCATATCTCCGGGTTTAAAAACATCTTCCAGTTTCACTTTTTCTCCAATTTTTGGCAAGGAATCCTCTACTATATCTTCCAATCTAATTTCTCGTAAAAAACGAGGGGTTGATTCTAACTTTGCCCCTCGTATGTGTCCTGATTTTGCTTTGGAAGGTTTTTTTTCTGTTCCAATTCCGAGTTGAATTGCCCAGTATCCATCCTTATTTTTATTCTTAACAAAGACAACAGGTGCGTCTGGAACTTCAATTTCCGTTACCGGAATGCGTGTCCCATCGCTAAGAAACTTTTGTGACTGATCTATTTTTTTACCTATAATTGCGTTTATCATAAAAAAAGGTAGCCCATCTCGGCTACCCAACATATTTGATACGTTAGTGTAATAAGACCAGATTTAGGCTTTTATCACCTCCATATTCACCACCCGCATTATACTACATTCTGATTTCCACGTCTATACCTGCTGGCAAATCTAGGTTTCTCAAACTATCTATTGTTCTGTCAGTTGGCGAAACAATATCAATTAAGCGCTTATGGACTCTTATTTCAAAGTGATTTCGTGCGTCTTTATCTATAAAAGGTGATTTATTTACTACGTATAGACTTCTTTGTGTAGGCAGGGGGATTGGACCAACAACTTTAGCTCCGGTTCTTCTCGCCGTATCTAATATTTGTTGACAACAAGAGTCAATTACTCTTGCATCATAACTTTTTAAACGTACCCTTATTCTTCCTTTCGGCATATTTTTATTTTAATGTACCTAACTTATTTTATAGATTCTACTCTATTTGTTCCGGATTTACAATATTTTCATGTACAAGTTGATCAACCACATATTGAGTTGTAATAAGCTTATCCGGATCCCGTGTTTTATTTCCATCTACAACTCTCACAATAGCATGCACTACTAAAGGTTCTCCATCCATGTCATAAATATCTAGATCTTCGAATTTATTTCCTTCAGGACCTCTTGATATTGTCTGTGAATGAAATTTTTTTATCCTTAATCGACCGTTCTTTTCTAATCTATGTCGCCATTTGTCGTAAGCTTCTCTCTGATCTGGTAATAATGCTGCTAAATTAATTTCTGGTGACATATTTTCTTATCTGGACAGACAAAAAATGACCTTTCGGTCATTTAAATTAAGATATTGAACTTAAAATTAAGCTATAATTTTGCTAATTACTCCTGCTCCGACTGTTTTTCCGCCTTCTCGAATAGCAAATCTTAATCCTTCTTCAAGAGCAACAGGTACAATTAATTTAACAGTCATTTTTGTATTATCTCCTGGCATCACCATTTCTACTCCTTTAGGAAGTGTTACTTCTGCTGTAACGTCTGTGGTTCTAATGTAAAATTGAGGTCTGTATCCTGTAAAGAACGGTGTATGGCGTCCTCCTTCTTCTTTGGTTAAGATATAAACTTCTGCTTCAAATTCCTTGTGAGGTGTAATTGAACCTGGTTTGGCAACAACCTGTCCGCGTTCTACATCGTCTTTTTCGACTCCGCGGAGAAGAAGACCTACGTTATCTCCTGCTTGACCTTCGTCGAGTTGCTTTCTAAACATTTCTACTCCTGTTACTACTGTTTGCTTAGTATCTCGAATACCAACTATTTCTGCTGTTTCGTTTACTTTTACTTGTCCTCTTTGAATTCTTCCTGTTACAACTGTTCCGCGTCCTTTAATTGAGAAAACATCTTCAACCGGCATTAAGAATGGCTTGTCAATATCACGAACTGGAGTTGGAATATTCTCATCAACTGCATCCATCAAAGCTAGAATTTGCTTTTCTGCTTCTGGATCACCTTCTAAAGCCTTAAGAGCCGATCCACGGATGATTTTTACGTCGTTACCTGGATATTGATATTTGGTTAAGAGTTCTCTTACTTCCATTTCGACTAAATCCAAAAGTTCCTGATCCTGTACCATGTCTACCTTATTAAGGAAAACGACTAAAGCTGGAACTCCAACCTGGCGAGCAAGTAAAATATGTTCTCTTGTTTGTGGCATTGGTCCGTCTGGAGCAGAAACAACCAAGATAGCTCCATCCATCTGGGCTGCACCTGTAATCATGTTTTTGATGTAATCCGCATGCCCTGGAGCGTCTATGTGAGCATAATGACGTTTGTCTGTTTCGTATTCAAGATGGGAAATATTAATAGTAACGCCTCTGGCTTTTTCTTCTGGGGCGTTGTCAATATCTTCGTACTTCATTGCTTGAGCTTTACCTTGCTTTGAAAGTACAGTACATATTGCCGCTGTTAAAGTGGTTTTTCCGTGGTCAACATGGCCAATTGTTCCGATGTTAACGTGAGGTTTTGTTCTTTCGAATTTCTTTCCGTCTGCCATAAAAAATAAAACTAAAAATAATACCTAAATTAGTTAGACTAAGAAATAATACTACAACATTTTTTACCCTGCGTCAATACCCAAAAAGGAAAATTTGATATAATAACGTCAAATGAATGAAAAAGTAGTTATTAAGAGAGTACGAGAAAAGGATCTAAACGCATTTTTCGAACTCTTCTCAAGACTTATTAGAGCAGGCTTTCCTGAATATTCTCAAAAAACCAGAGAATTTATGGTAACAAATAAGAGAATGTGGACTAAAAGTCATTTTAAAGAACAAGTAAAAAGAAGACTAATTATTGGGGCATGGGCGGGAAATAAGATTGTTGGACTTATTTATGCAGATTCACCCTGGGGTGGAGTAAGTCTTGCTTATTGGTTAATGATTGATCCTAATTTTCAAAGGCAGGGCATAGGAAAAAAACTTTTAGCAACTTGGGAGAAAATCGTTAAAGATAAAGGAGCCCATTTTATTTATCTGTATGCGGACAAACGCAATGTAGATTACTACAAAGAAAGAGGTTTTGAAATTGCAGGGCTTATGAAAAAAGGCTGGTTTGGCAGCGATGACTACATCTTTACAAAACTCCTCCAAGAACCAAAAGAAGAAAATTATTTAAAATAGATTTCTTGGTTATTTTAAGGAAAATTTGATATAGTCTGACAAATGATAGAAGGGTTGAGATTGGGAATTGCAGAAGAAGCGGTATTACAAACAGAAAATCATGTTCTAGTATCTACCGATATTGACGATTTAGATAGTATTGCCTCTTTTACGAGAGGTGTAAATCGGAGAATGAGGACAGAACAACCAGAACTTTTTAAATATCTACGTTTTTCTGCTCAAAATACCAGAAGTAGAACCGGTGCCTTAACCTTTGGATACGCAGCTGCCTTATCTTTCGATATGATTCCCGATCAAGTCAGATTAGAACCACTCACGGAAGAACAGATAGATGTTGTACGTGGCAGTGTGGCAGAAAGTACGGATGTTGAAGAACAGGGATCAAAAATGATGGTTTTTCAATTAAGCTGGTTCGTTGATAAACTAAAGACAGATTCCCCAGCATACATGGAATGGCTTGGCGAAATGGTTGGGGATTTAAACGACGAAGCTGATAAAAACGACTTTATACTTGGTTCTCTCTTAACTGTTATGCCTTTTTATACGCGAGCAGACTCAAGAATCCTAGCTAAAAGATTATTAGGGCAGGATAAATTAGGACATTAACATTTGATATAATTAAGCTCGTGAACAATTATAGAGGTCTGATTATCTAAGAATCACTTGAAAATAAAAGTGTTCTTAAAGATTTAAAGATAATTTCTACAAAAGTCGAAATAGTAAATGATAAACATCAAACTCCATGGTTAAAACAATGGACATTGCATATAATTGAGATTCCAGAAGAACAAATAAAGAAGGTTTCAGAAGTATTAAAAAATAGTTTGGAAAAAGATCATAATTGGTATATCCATTTTTGGAACGAGAATATTCTAATAGTAATTTTCGGAGATCAAATTTTTAAATTCAATCATAATGATAAACCTGCAAGAAAATTTGCAGTCGAACACGGAGTAAATTTAGGAATTCCCGAACATCAACTCACTTTTCCTACTGATTAAGTTAAGAATTAGCCTGTACACCTTCCAGGTGTACAATCAAAATAACCCACCTCTGGCCAATTCTTCCTTAAACTTTGTTAGGTTTATGTTAGGTTTATATCAAGTACATTTATAAAGAGTGGTTTATACTCGTTTTGAAAGGATTTATGAAAAGCAAAGACATAACTATTAGTAAAGAAAATATAGTAGAGGGAATGAAGCATGCTGTTCAAAACGCAGGAGTAAGTGTGCGTGAATCCCAATTCCAAGCAGAACAAGCCAAGCAAGAAGAGCAGGAACTGGAAAGAAAACTTATGGAAGCACAAACTGCAGAGCAGCAAAAAAAAGAAGCCGCAGAGAAAGGTCAAGAAACAGAGCGGAAAATTGCTGAAGTTGCAGGAGGTTAATTTATGAAACAAGTATCAGAGGCTATACAGGACATAAAACGCGATTTATTATTTCATGTTATTTTAAACATGAAAAGAAATTTACTTAGCTTAGAAGATACTAAGTATTTAGCAGAAGATTTTTTACAGATATTTCCAGTATTTTCAATCGCTGAGTTATTAAAAAAATTAAATGAGCTTGGGAAAATATATAAAGAGGCAAGAATAGTATTTATTAAATATGCCAATCTTTATTACGAAGAAGAGAAAACTTACTTACTCTATCAAATTCCACCATACATAAAAAATGGTGAGATAGATAAAGCAATAGAGGTAATGAAAGGAGGTATCTATCATGAATGAAAGCATGGGAGCAAATGTAGGTGGACAAGTTAGTTCGCCTATGACAAACATAAACAGACCACAAGAAGGGCCTAAAAAAGGCATTGTATCTGCGCCTGAATTTTCAGAGGTTAGATCTGAAGGATTTCCTTTGGAGATACCAGCCGAAAATAAAAGAAACGCAGATGAGGTACTTTCTGTTGCTCAAAAAGATGGGATAGATGCTTCATGGGAAGCCTTAGCAAAAGGAAAAATTGGTAGAAATCAAGAAAAACCTTCACGTGAAGATGTAATTAGCCCTGGAAAATCTAAAAAATCTCCAAAAGAAGAAGCTAATCAAATGACTGAAGATGTTTTAAAAAAGATCGAAGAACAACAGAAATTAATAGAAATGCTTTTAGAAAAAATCAGGCAACTAGAAGAAGCAAGTAAGGCACTTGCTAAAAAGATTCAGGAGGAAAATAAGCAAAATGCTTCCAGAGGTCAAAAATCTGAGCAAAGACTTCAAGAGTTGAAAGGTCTTAATGAGAAACAGGCGGCAAATAACGCTCAAAGAGATATTGTGATTTTTGAATTAAGACAAAAAGCCAAGCTCACGCCAGCTGCTTGAGGATAATTTTACGCCGAAACACGTCCCGTGAACGTAGATTGGGAAACCATTTCTGCTTGGATATTTTTTGGCACTTCTTCATAATGAGATGGTTCCATGTAGTAAGATGCGCGGCCTTGTGACATACTTCTTAAAGTTGTTGAATAACCAGCAAGTTCTGCCAATGGAACCATGGATAAAATAATTGTGGCTTTACTTCTTTCTTCTGTGCCTAAAATTTGCGCTCTTTTTGCAGATAAGTCTCCAATAACATCTCCCAAAAACTCTGAAGGAGTTGTAACTTCTACCTTCATTATTGGCTCAAGAAGTACTATCTCTCCTTTTTTAGTTGCTGCTTGTAAGGCTTGGGAAGCTGCGATCTTAAAAGCAATGTCAGAAGAATCAACATCATGGAAGCTTCCATCGTATAGGGTAACTTTCATGTCAACCATTGGATAACCCATTAAAACACCATTTTCCATGGTTTCCTTGACTCCTTTTTGGACTGAGGTAATAAATTCTTGTGGGATTGCTCCCCCTTTAATTGCGTCTATAAATTCATAACCTTCTCCTCTTGGCTTTGGCTCGACTCTTAAGAAGCAGTGTCCATATTGACCTCGTCCACCGGACTGCTTGATATACTTTCCTTCTGCTTCGGCTAATTTTTTAACAGTTTCTTTGTAAGCAACTTGAGGAGCTCCAACATTTGCATCAACGTTAAAATCGCTTTTCATAGTATGGACTTTTACCTCGAGCTGAAGTTCTCCAACCCCAGAGATAATAGTTTGTCCTGTTTCGTGATTTGTTTTTACATGAAATGTAGGATCTTCATCCATGAGACGTTTTAGCGCATATCCAAGCTTTTCCTGATCTGCTTTAGTCCTAGGTTCTATTGCCAAAGAAATAACCGGCTCCGGGAAAGAAATTTTTTCAAGAATAATTGGATTTTTCTCATCACATAATGTATCTCCTGTTCCTGTTTCTTTTAACCCTACAATTGCTATGATTTCCCCAGCTGATGCTTCTTTTAGCTCTTCTCTTTGGTTTGAATGCATAAGAAGAAGCCTACCAACACGCTCTTGTTTATTTTTTGTACTGTTATAAATATAAGAACCAGCCATGATTTTTCCGGAATAAACTCTAAAATATGTAAGTTTTCCAACATGCGGATCATTTTGAATTTTAAATGCAAGACCGGAAAGAATATCATCTGGAGTTAACTGGCGTGTTATTTCACTACCTGTCTTTGGATCAATACCCTTTACTTCTTTTAAATCAACTGGGGAAGGCAAATAGTCAACTACTGCGTCAAGAAGGGGCTGTACTCCTTTATTTCGAAGAGACGATCCGGCAAAAATAGGAACCAATTTATATTCAATAACTGCTTTTCTAAGAGCTTTTTTTAACTCATCAACTGATATTTCCTGATTATTAAGATATTTTTCAAGCAAGCTATCGTCAGTTTCTGCAATTTTTTCTACTAACTTATGACGGTATTCCTCAACTTCTGATTGGATGTCTGCGGGAATCTCGTCGGAAACATCGTATTTTGCTCCTAACTCATCCGAACCCCATAATAATGCTTTTTTATTTAAAAGATCTATAACGCCCTTAAATGTTTGCTCTCTTCCAATTGGCAAAACCATTATTGCCGGATTTGCTCCCAGCCTGTCTTCAATGCTTTTTATTGTTGCAAAAAAATCCGCCCCTGTTTTATCCATTTTATTAACAAAGCAAATACGCGGAACTTTATATTTGTCAGCTTGTCTCCATACTGTTTCTGACTGAGACTGAACTCCTTCTTCTGCGTCCAAGACTGTTATTCCACCGTCCAAAACCCGAAGAGACCTTTCAACTTCTGCGGTAAAATCAACGTGTCCAGGAGTGTCTATAATGTTAATCCTATATGTATCTTTTATTCCTTTACTTACTTTTTCTGAATGGGTCCAAAATGTGGTAGTTGCAGCGGAAACAATTGTAATACCACGTTTTCTTTCCTCTTCCATCCAGTCCATGACAGTGGTACCCTCGTCAATATCGCCTATTTTATAGCTTTTCCCAGTATAAAAAAGAATGCGTTCGGTAGTGGTTGTTTTACCGGCATCAATGTGGGCAATAATTCCAATATTTCTGATTTTAGAAAGGTCAGTTACCTTTGGTTCATTAGCCATAATCAAAAATTAAGTATATCATATTTTATGCCTCTCTACTAGAGATTGATCTTGATTTTATGATATAATCCAGGGAATGAAAGGCTTCGTTGGAGTTTTTCCTTTAATACTAGTTTTATTACTTATAAGAAGTGCTGCTTTCATTTATAATGCTTCGAAAACAGCAGGTACAAAACCAGAAGTTAATTCTCTTCGAAAGCTGAATGAACCCATCCAGCCAACAACGCAACCAATTGTTCCAACCGAAAAACAAACAAACTATAAAACTATCAATGTAACTCCTCGTCCTTCTTCAACGCCAACTCCTACGATAATTATTAATTCATCTGCTCATATATACTCTATAACACCAACTTCAGGCAAAATAGGAGATGTTATTACTATTAAGGGTTCTGGGTTTGGAAAAAGTTCTTTTGATTTTCCTGATCCAACAAAATGGCATGGAATGGTATCTTTTTATGGTCCATCCGGTCTGAATTCAGGCGGCGCTCCTCCTGCAACAACTAAAGACTGGGATTATTCCTGGTGGAATGATGACCATGTTAATGTAAAAGTACCTGGAGTTAAACCAGGATTTACTTTTCAGGTTGAAGTTGAATCAGCAACAGGAGAAAGAAGTAATCCAGTAAGCTTTAAGGTTCTTGAATAATCCTCATGGAAAAGATTTTTTGGTTTATTTTTATAGTCATTTTAGGAACAGGACTTATTCTTATTCTTTCAAGCCAATCAACTAAGACAAACGGAGGAAGTATAATTACGCCTACCCCAACATTAACCCTAGATGTCCCACCAGTTAAAAACACATCTCTAAGTCCAGCTCTAAACTTATCACCAACGCCAAATATCTCTTCTTCGGCTAACGAAAAAAAGATAACCCGTGGAATAATAAAAACAACTAAAGGAGATATTAAAATCGCCTTTTATCAGGAAGAAGCTCCAAATACTGTTAATAATTTTGCCAATAAGGCAAAAAGCGGATTTTATAACAATCTTACTTTTCATAGAGTAGAAGACTGGGTAGTCCAGGGTGGAGATCCAAAAGGCAACGGAACAGGCGGAGGACAAATGAAAACAGAACTTAACGATAAACCTTTTATCTTAGGTTCAATTGGAGTTGCTAGAGGACAAGACATTCAAGTTTCAAATGATAGTCAATTTTTTATTACTAAAAAAGAATCATCCTGGTTAAACAAACAGTATACGAATTTTGGCATTGTTACAGATGGCATGGATGTAGTTGATAAAATTGAGATAGGAGATAAAATTCTTGGAATTACAATTGAGTAATCAATTGCTCTCTGCAAATCTAAATAACCAGTAATATTCTCCATATTTAAAGTTCTCCAAATCTCTTGAAGAAAACCCTTTTTCGTGTACTGCTTCAAATCGAATTTTCCAATCATATGATCCATTATTTGAAGGCGAACATATATCTCCATTTGTATGTCTCATGTAAGTAACTATCTGCATATCATCTCCGATTCTTTTTCGAGGATATGGATCTATTTTTGCGTATGTTTTTCCTCTTAATTTAACTGACTTTGTGCTTTCAAAAATAAGAATTTTACAAGGCCTTTTTGGCGCCTTATCAGGAGATGCTAAAAATGGATCAATGAACTGTTTCCGAAATTCTGGTGAATTTTTCTCTGTGGTGGAAATTGTTATACCGTTATCATGATATGGCAACCATAAATCCTTACTCTGTTTTATAAAAATTCCTTTTCCATCCTTGGCTATTAACCAATCTTCTCCTTCTTCGCCTTCCAGAATAACCCCATTCGCGTGATTGTTGACTATTTGATCTAATTCTTCTCCTTGGAGCATGGCTTCTTGTGGAAAGGAAAACAATTTGCCAATTGGACCCCCTGGTACAATTTGCAAAGTAGACATTCCATAATTCTTAATGAGCGCTCTATTATTTGAGATTTGAACAATTTGTGAGCCTAATTGCAATATTCTGCTTCCTGATTTAATATCATATCCGCTACTTTCGGGAATGTCGACTAGAGCCTCTCTTTGTGCTCTACTTGAAATTATTACTTTGTCTAAAAGAATAATTTCCGGACCAGAAGTCACACCGACTTTTTCAACATTTGGCTGTTCTTTTTCTTTCATTTAGATTAACTAAGGAGGTGTTTAAGAATGAATTACCAGCGGAAGTGAGCGAAGGCACGGTTCGCATCTGCCATTTTTTGCATTGTATCTTTCTTTTTGACTGCTTCTCCTTTATTTTCCGAAGCGTCAAGTAGCTCTGCTGCTATTTTTTCTGCAAATGTATGATATTCCTTACTAGATCTAGCGTTAGCTGCTACAGCAAGCCAGCGAATAGCAAGTGAGACTTTTCTACTTTCTCTTACTTCCATTGGAATCTGGTAAGATGCTCCTCCAACTCGACGCGCTTTTACTTCCTGACGTGGTTCAACATTGTGGACTGCCTTTTCAAAAAGCTCAACTGGATTATTTTTACTTTTCTCTTCAATAATTTTGAAAGCATTATAAATATTTTTCTGAGCAACTGTTTTTTTCCCACTCTCCATTATCCTATTAATAAATTTAGCAACCAATCGGTTGTTAAAGATAGGATCAAATGCCACTTCTCTTTTTTCTGTTTTTTTATGTCTCATATTTTTATATAGCTGCTACGGGAGTTGGAGTAGGCGTTCCTGTTACAACTTTTACCCCAGTAGAGCCTGTAACACCTGATTTTTTAGTTCCATATTTACTTCTTGATGTCTTTCGACCATCAACACCTAGAAGATCAAGCTTTCCACGAACGATATGATATTTTACTCCTGGTAAATCTTTTACTCTTCCTCCACGGACCAAAACGATGCCGTGTTCGGCTAGGGAATGACCAACTCCTTGAATATAAGCTGTGACTTCCATTCTATTGGATAGTTTAACACGGGCAACTTTACGAAGAGCAGAATTAGGTTTTTTAGGAGTCATTGTTTTAACCAAAGTAACTACCCCGCGTTTTTGTGGAGAAACCACGTTTGTATATATACGGTCTTTTGCATTAAAAAGTCTGCGCATTGCTGTTGAGCGCGTCTTTTTAATTTTTTTCTTTCTTCCTCTTTTAGATAATTGTGATAATGTTGGCATAATATAGGGTATTATACTTCATCTACTGGTTTTCCTTCAACTGGAATGAGTCTACCAATAATTACGTTCTCTTTAAGACCTATAAGCTTGTCTTCCTGTCCTTCAAGGGCTGCTTCAGTTAAAACTTTTGTTGTCTCTTGAAAAGAGGCTGCAGATAACCAAGAATCTGAAAAAAGAGCTGCTTTTGTAATTCCCAAAATGACCTGTCTCCCTGTAGCTGGTTCTCCACCTTGGGAAAGAATCTCTGCATTTATTTCCTCAAATTTTGTTTTTGTGATAAAGTCTCCAGGAATAAGAGCTGTATCTCCAACGCTTTCAATTACAACCTTATCTGACATTTTGCGTAAGATTACTTCAAAATGCTTATCATCGATCATAATACCTTGCGATTCATATACTTTTTGCGCCTCAGTTATAATGTATCTTTGCGCTTTAACTAGTCCATTTACCTTTAGAACTTCTTTAGGATCAAGATATCCCTGGGCAAATCTAGCTCCTGCTGCAATTTCGTCACCGTCTGAAACCAAAAGTGCGCTTGTTAAAGGAACAAAGTATTCTTGCTCTTCAACTGGCTTCATCCTAGTATTTCTTACGTGAATTCTATGTCCCTCATCTGTTGTTTCGACTGACACCTTACCTGCAATTTCAGAGATTGGAGACAAGTTTTTAGGTGTACGCATTTCAAATAATTCCTCAACCCTAGGCAACCCTTGTGTAACGTCTGACATGACAACTCCACCAAAATGTCTAACCCTCATAGTAAGCTGAGTACCTGGTTCTCCAATACTCTGAGCAGCAACAACTCCAGCTGGAACTCCTAATGCGACTTTCTTTCTTGTTGCAAAATCCCATCCATAGCAGTTAGCACAAATTCCATATTTTAGTTTACATGTTATGGCAGACCTTACTTCTATTTCCTCAACATCGCTTGCTTCTATGACTTTTGCTATTTCTTCTGTTATTTCCTGATTTTCGGGAAGTATTACCTTCTTCCCTTTCTTTTGGGTAACAGCTGATGCAGTCATTCTTCCAATAATTCTTTGTCTGAATGCTGTTTCCCTATCTTCTTCGTGTCTTTTAATAATAATTCCTTCTTTTGCGCCACAATCTTCTTTTACTGTAATTAAATCATGAGAAGCATCAACCAAGCGGCGAGTTAAGTATCCTGCATTTGCTGTTTTAAGAGCAGAATCAGTCAAACCTTTTCTCGAACCACGAGCGGAAGCAACATATTCAAATATAGAAAGACCTTCTCGGAAGTTAGACTTAATCGGAAGCTCTACGATCTTACCCAACGGATCAAGGATTAACCCTCTCATTGCAGAAAGCTGTTTAAGCTGTTCTTTACCAGCTCTTGCTCCTTCTGAATCTATAATAACCTTAATGGCGTTTTTTTCTTTTAGATTATTCCAGGTAAGATCCGCAATATTGTCTGTTGCTTTTAACCAAACCTCATTTGATAAACGTTTTTTCTCATCTATGGTAATAAGACCTTTCTGATATTCATCATCTATCCTTGAAACTTCTCCTTCTGCTTTCTGAATCATCGTGTTTTTCTCTGGAATCATCTCATTATCAAAAACCGAAACGCTAATTCCAGAAATAGTTGCTCCATAAAATCCAAGTGATTTGATACTATCAATAAGCTTAACTACTTCGTCACTCTGACACTTGGTTATAGCTTCTGTGATAATTCTTTTAATTGCCGATGCTTTAATAGCTTCGTTTACAAAACCAATTTCTTTAGGAAGTCTTTCATTAAACAAAAGTCTTCCGCAAGTTGTTTCGAATTCTACCTTCTCTCCAAAAATTCTTTGTACTTTTATCGGCTCGCGGAGGGATATTTTCTCCAAAGAGTGATAAAGAAGCGCTTCTTTTATATCTGAAAATTCAGGTAGTACTTCTTTTCTAAGACTTTCATCCATTGAAGTTAAATAGAATGTTCCTAAAGCCATTTCCTTGTTAGGAAGTGTTATCGGGCTACCGTCTGCTGGCTTAAGAAGATTATGTCCTGGCATCATAAGACTTATGGCTTCTAATTGCGCTTTCTGAGAAAGTGGAATATGAACAGCCATTTGATCTCCGTCAAAATCAGCATTATATCCAGCGCAAACACAAGGATGTAAAGAAATTGCCGATCCTTCAATTAGGATAGGAAAGAATGCCTGCATTCCTAATTTGTGAAGAGTTGGAGCACGGTTTAAAAGCACAGGATGATTACGGGTAATTTCTTCCAAAATATCAAATACCTCGGGGGGTCTGCGTTCTATAAATCTTTTGGCTGATTTAATATTAGGAGCAAAACCACGAACTATTACTTCTCGAAGTACAAATGGCTTAAACATTTCTAAAGCCATTTCTTTTGGTAATCCACATTGAGACAAAAGTAAATTTGGACCTACAACAATAACAGATCTACCAGAGTAATCGACTCTTTTACCTAGTAAATTCTGTCTAAATCTTCCTTGTTTTCCTCGAAGCATGTCTGATAAAGACCTTAAAGGCGAAGCTACTACCTGGCTTGATCTTTGGGAAGAATCAATCAAGGCATCTACTGATTCTTGTAACATTCTTTTTTCATTCCTCAAAATGATCTCAGGAGCTCCAAGTGAGATAAGATGTCTTAATCTATTATTGCGGTTAATTACTCTTCTATATAAGTCATTAAGATCTGAAGTGGCGAAGCGTCCACCAACTAATTGAACCATTGGACGAAGGTCTGGTGGAATAATTGGCAAAACAGTTAACGTCATTGAAGATGGAAGTACTCCTGCTTTTCGCATGGATTCCAAAAGGCGTAGTCTTTTAACTGTTTTTAGATATTTTGCGCCGGTTGATTTCTCCTCTTCCTGTCTTAAAGCAACAATAAGGCCTGAAATATCTATTCTATTTAAGATTTCAAGAAGAGCTTCTGCTCCTGTTTTAATAGTAAAGAAGAGAGGAATATCATATTCTAAAATTTTAAAATATTCTTCTTCTGATAAAACATTTCCAACCTTTAAACTTCTAAGTAACTTACTAAGAGCATCTGTAATCTCTTCTATCTTTGCATTTTCTGTTGCAAATCGTTCACGAATCACAGCAATTTTTTGTCTTCTGGTTAACTCTAATTCTTGCTCTATAAGCTCTCTTTGCTCTTTACTAATCTTGTTTTTAACAGCTTCTTTCTTCTTTTCTGCTATATCATCATCTATTTTTTTCTCTTCCACACTCGCGTCTTTTTTCTGACCATCTTTACGTTTCTCAACAATTCTTAAAAATTCATCAAGTGCGTCTTTTTTCTTCTTTTCATCTATACCTATGATAAGGTAGGAAGCATAATAAATAACTGATTCTATATGCTTTTGGGACAAATCCAAAATAAGAGAGAGGGGAGAAGATGACCCCTTAAAAAACCAAACATGGGCAACTGGTGAAGAAAGAACAATATGACCCATACGTTCTCTTCTAACTCGTGAAAGTGTTACTTCTACTCCACATTTATCACAAATTATTCCTCTATATCTAATCCTTTTATATTTTCCGCAATAACATTCCCAGTCTTTAGTTGGTCCGAAAATCCGCTCGTCAAATAATCCATCTTTTTCAGGACGCAAGGTTCTGTAATTAATAGTCTCAGGTTTTGTTACCTCACCATATGACCACTGCTTAATATCTTCTTTGCTAGCAAGAAGTATTCTTAATGACTTAAAATCAACAATTGTCGGATCTTTCATTTTCTTATTGTTCATTTGTTCCTCCTTCTGCTTTAGACATAGTATCACCACTCACTACTGGTTTACTTTCAAGTACTTGCTCAAGCTCTTTGACTTGCTCTTCTAGCTTTTCTTCTTTTTTTTCTGATTCTATTTTCTCTTCATATAAAGTTGCGCCAACCGGACTGACGTTTAAACCAATTGCCTGAAGTTCTTTAATAAGAACTTTGAAGGACTCTGGTACTTTTGGAGTTGGGATATCTGTCCCTTTAACTATTGCCTCAAACGCTTTTGATCTTCCAACCACATCGTCCGACTTTATAGTTAACATTTCCTGAAGTATATAGCGAGCTCGATGTGCTTCAAGTGCCCATACTTCCATTTCTCCTAATCTTTGTCCTCCCATTTGCGCTTTTCCTCCCAAAGGCTGTTGTGTGACTAATGAGTATGGACCAGTTGACCTAGCATGAGTCTTATCCTCAACCATATGGATAAGCTTCATAATGTATTCTATTCCTACAACTACCGGATTCTCGTATGCCTTTCCTGTTCTACCGTCATATAGAATTGCTTTTCCATCTTCGCGTAAACCTGCTTTTTTTAACATGTCTATAATTCTTTGCTCACTTGTACTTTCAAAAACAGGCATCGATATCTTCATATTTAATTTTCTGGCTGCTAAACCAAGATGAGCTTCTAGAAGCTGTCCTAAATTCATACGAGCCAAAACGCTGATAGGAGAAATTATTATATCAACCGGAGTTCCATCTGCTAAATGAGGCATATCCGCCTCTGGGAGAATTTTTGAAATTACTCCTTTATTTCCATGTCTTCCTGCTAATTTATCTCCAACAACTACATGTCTAAATTGCGCTACCTCAACAATTATCTTACGTAGTGTCCCTGGTTCAAGCTCGTCTCCTTTTTTGCGACTAAGTATTGAAACGCTAATTACTGTTCCACGTTCACCATGTGGTATGCGTAAAGAAGTATCACGGACTTCCCTAGCTTGTTCTCCAAAAATTGCACGAAGTAGTCTTTCTTCTGCAGTCAGCTCTGTTTCTCCTTTAGGTGCTATTTTTCCAACCAATATATCAGAAGGACCGACCTCGCTACCTACAACCACGATTCCATCTTCGTCTAAATTAGCCAAATCTTCTTCCGAAACATTAGGAATGTCTCTTGTTGTTTCTTCTGGACCTAACTTGGTTTCAACCACAGAAGCTTCATATCTTTCTATATGGACTGAAGAAAGCACATCTTCTTTTACCAATCTATCTGATATTACAATTGCGTCTTCGTATCCTAATCCATCAAATGATGCATATGCAATTACCAAGTTTTGTCCCAGGGCTAAATCTCCATTGTCAGAAGCTGGTCCATCAATCAAGACATCTCCTTTGGCAACTATATCTCCTGTTCTAACTTTTGCGCTTTGGGTATAAGAAGTTGCCTGAGAAGTTCTCTGGAAAGAAAGAATTGAAAATTTTATTTTCTTATCCTTTCCTTCTAGGAATAACGATTTACCATCAACAAAAGTCACTTTACCATCAAAAGGCGCTTTAATTACTCTTCCCATAACTTCCGATACTGTACTTTCCATACCTGTACCAACAACCGGGCTTTCAGGGCTTACTAATGGAACAGCTTGACATTGCATGTGTGTACCCATTAAGGCTCGATTTGCTTCATCGTGATTAACAAAAGGAATCAAAGAAGCTGCAGTTCCTACTACTTGGCGAGGTATAACATCAATATATTCAATCTTCTCTCTCTCAACTTCAATAAATTCCCCACCATAACGAGCTGAAACCCTTTCATTTATTATTTCGTCCTCTTCGGAAAGAAATGCTGTATGAGTAATATAATGCCTTGCTTCGTCATCTGAAGTTAAATAAGCAATCTCATCTGTTGCTTTAGTTACTACGTTTCTTCCTTTTTTCTCTTGTAAAACTTTTCTATAAGGAGCTTCTAAAAAACCATAACTATTAACACGAGCATAAAGCGTCATGTACGTAACAAGTCCAATATTAGGCCCTTCTGGAGAGCGAATAGGACAAATCCTGCTGTACTGGGAACTATTAATGTCACGAATCGAAAAGGCTGCTCTTTCTCTTGATATTCCGCCAGTCCCCATAACCGTTAAGCGTCTTAAATTATCTATTTCGGAAAGTGGATTTGTCTGGTCAAGAATTGTTGACAGCTGTGATGTTCGGAAAAATTCATTAATTGATGCCATTATTGGGCGGGCATTCACTAAGGCTGGTATAGAAACTGGCACATCTGCTTGAATAAAACTCATACGCTCTTTAATGCTTCTTTCGAGACGTAAAATTCCAACTCTAAACGCAGTCATTGCAACTAATTCACCCACACCGCGTACTCTTCTATTTGCAAGACTATCTATATCATCAATAATTCCTTTTCCTTGAGACAATTGTATAAGATAAGAAATAGTACCGATTACATCTTCCCTTGTTAATACTCTCTCTTCTGATGGTCTAAAAGACGCTACATCTGAAAGTTTTTTATTGACTTTGTACCTTCCAACTACACCAAGATCATATCTTCTATTGTTAAAAAATAGCCCGTTAAAATTTTCGCGAACCTTGTCAATGACAATTGGTTCTCCAGGATGCATTTTTTTAAAAATTTCAATGAGGGCGTCTGTTTCTGTTTGCGTTTCGTCTTTTCCCAGAGTTGTAGGTATAAAAGAGGCTTTATTTTCTTCTGACTCTACTCCTTTGAATCTTTCTCTTATCTCATCGTTACCAGAAATTCCAATTGCGCGAAGAAAAGTTGTTACCAAAAACTTTCTTCTTCTATCTATCTTAACTGTAATCGTATCATGTCTTGTAGTTGAAAATTCAAGCCATGAACCATGAGTGGGTCTTATTTCTGCGCTGTAAAGTGTCTTTCCAGTAACAGGATCTTGAAAAGCGGTAAAAAATACTCCAGGAGATCTTACAAGTTGATTTACAACTGCTCTTTCAATACCATTTATAATAAATGTTCCTCTTACAGTCATCTGAGGAACATCTCCTAAGAATACCTCTGCATTATAAGTTTTCTCGGTTTTTTTATTTGTGAGAATTGTTTTTACATATAAAGGAGCATCAAAGGTAACACCTTTTGCTATAGCATTTTCTGGTGTTGTTGAAGGATTTCCAATACGATAATCTGTTAACTCTAAGCTCCAATTCTTTTCCGTAAAGTCAACAATAGGAGATATTTCTTTTAAAATTTCACCAATTGCTTGGTCTTGAAACCACCTATACGACTCTTTTTGGACAGCTAAGAGATCAAGTGGTGGAATTGTGGAATATTTCTTGCCCCAATTCTGTTTTACTATAGCGTTTTTATCTTTTTTCTGCATTTAAGAGATAGCTTTATCCTAAAACTCTATTGACGGCTTTTATACAACAAAAAATCAATAGGTAGACACCTTATTGTTTTAAAAACTTCCTAGAGTAATTTACTTATAGCACACGTTCTCCCATCCTGTCAATACCCCTTATTGCAAATGGCTACATATACTCTTCTTTTATATCCTGACTGTAGTTTTTTAGAAGTTTTTGGATTTTAGGATCTATAACAAAATTGCAATACGGAGCGTTTTTGTTTCTATCGAAATAGTTTTTATGATAATCTTCCGCAATATAAAACTTTTTAAAAGGCACTATTTCTGTAACAATACTATTTTCGTATATTTTTGAACTTGATAGTTCTTTTTTTGATTTTTCCGCAATCTCCTTTTGTTTTTCGTTGTGGTAGAAAATAGCAGATCTATATTGAGTTCCTATATCATTTCCCTGTTGATTCAAAGTGGTTGGATTGTGAGTATGCCAAAAGATATCTAATATTTTGTCAAAAGAAATAATATTTGGGTCAAATTCGATTTGAATCGCTTCTGCATGACCAGTCGAACCTGAACAAACTTGGTCATATGAAGGATTTTTTATTTCTCCACCTGTATAGCCTGGAAGAACTGATTTGACTCCTTTTAATCTTTTAAAGATTGCTTCTGTACACCAAAAGCAACCACCGGCAAGAGTTGCAATTTCAAGCTTAATATTTTCCATGAGCCTATTATACATAGTAACACTCTTGACTTGTTGGTTTTAGTATGAGTACACTAAATTAGTTCTTGATCTCATTGATCGGAACAGGAAGGGGGTGAGAAAATGAAAAACCTTCACATGATCGCCTTCACGCTCGTAATAGTTGGAGCACTTAACTGGGGAGTAGTTGGGCTTACAAATGGGACAACAAATATAGTCCACATGCTTCTTGGATCAACCGGGCTTGAGAATCTAGTATATATTTTAGTTGGAGTCTCAGGTCTTGTTCTTGCTGTCAAACATATGGAAGACTGCAGAACATGTACTAGCAAGAAATAAATCTAAAAATAATTTAGATTAAGTATTTATATTAAGTTATTTTTACTCTTCGTATAGAGATTAGGTGTTGTTGTATTTCTTCGCTTGTTGCTGGTCGCATCCCAAACTGTCCATGAGTCTTTTCTAAAACCTCTGGACTTACACCAATACTTCTTGGTAAAGGTGCTGGTGAGAAATTATCTCCGTGAATTCCACCATAAGCACTATCTGCATGGCGTCTGAATCGATCCCACTCATCTTGCGTATCGAAGACTATAGTTACTTGACGTTTTAATCTGTTTCTTTCTCTACGTAGCCTTTTTATATGTTCTTGTGTAAGTTGTCCTAAGCCTGAACGACTTTGTTCTATCATATCTTGTATCACCTCCTTTTGAAAATAAAAAAACCTCTCTAAAAAGAGAGGCAATAAAATATTTTCCGCTTATTAAATTCGGACTAATCCTCCCTCTTTAGGGTTGGGTGGAGCACCCATCTCGCATTTCCTCAGGGCTATAGTCCTGAGCGAAGTCGAAGGGTTGCTGAATGGATCAACGAGCCAAAACTCTCCCCATTACTCTTGATTTATTAACTAAAATAGAGATTAGAACAAATTTAATCCCTTGTCAAGATATCACTTGACTATTCTGAGCTATTCTCGATACAGTTATAGTAGTAGAAAGGAGGTGAAAAATGTACAATAAATATTATAAAAAATCTAATACTTATTTTAAAAAAAATCCTGAATATAATTCTTTTGTTCACGCACTTGGAGGAATTGGAATCGGAATTTTAATTGCTTCTCCTTTTGCAAATCCGCATCCAGTTAGATGGGCGCTTATTTTTCTTGGCTTAAGCCTTATTGGCCACATCTACGCCTGGATGTCTGGAAAATAAATATTTGTGATAGGAAGTGAAATCGGTTTAGCTTACAACATCGGAATTGCTGAATAATATTATCTCTTGGAGTAACTCAATCCTCTTATTGCGTATGCCTCTTGTCTATAATCTCCAAACGTTTTATCTGAGTGGATTTCTTGCCATTTGTTAACAGTCTCGTACCCATGTTCTGCTGCAACATTAAAATATTCTCCAATTGATCTTGCTACATCCTCTGGAGTACCTGGAGGTTTTCCATACTTTTCAGCAAGCTTTTCACTTTGATCTAATAGGCTGAAAAAGTCTGAATTACGTTCTTCTGCTTGCATTACTACTTCTGAACCAAATTCTCTTATTAAATCTCTTCTCCAAGAATCTGCGCTCACGGGAAATAAACGAGCATCATCTTGGTAAAAAGTGAATTTTTCCCCTTTATTGGCAATTGCTCCAATAAATGAACCGGCAACTGAAGAAGCTACTATTCTATCGGAATCTCCTATTACGTTTTGTAATAATGTTCTTAACCTGTCTTTAACATTATCTGATTGCAAATCCTTTTCTGTTATTTGCTGACTGCTAGAGATAGTCTCATCCGGTGCGTTGAAAACCTGAAGTAGCTTGGAACATGCTCCATCAATTCCTTCAGATGCAAAAATAATTGCATAAGGAATTCTTTTATCAACTTTACTCACTTCTAGATAGAGCTCTGTTGCTACTTGGATTGCTCTTTCTCTTGGGAGATCAGAGCCTATATTCCTTGCCTTATCTTCAACTTTCTTCATCCAATCAGGACCGCTACCTTCTGGCGCTGCTGTTTCGTCAAACATAATCGTACTATACCATACTTATTGCTACTATTGTGATCGTGGTATAATCAAGGTAAATGCTTAACGCACGAGAAATTATTGATATCTATATTTCTTTCTTTGAAAAAAGAGAACATAAGAAAATCTCTAATTCTTCTTTAGTACCACAAAATGACCCGACAACTCTTTTTACCAGTTCTGGTATGCAACCTTTAATTTCATATCTTTTAGGTAAATCTCATCCAAAAGGCAGAAGATTGGTAAACGTACAAAATTGTTTTCGAGCTCAAGACATTGAAGAAATTGGAGACAAGAGACATACAACTTTTTTTAGAATGTTAGGTAACTGGTCTTTGGGTAACTATTTTAAAAAAGAAGAGATCCCTTGGTTTTTTGAATTTTTAACCGAAGGACTAAAAATCGATCCTTCACGTCTTTATGTTAGTGTATTTGAAGGCTATCAAGATATTCCCAGAGACGAAGATTCTGCTCGTATTTGGAAACAAATTTTTGAAGGTATAAACATAGATCCAACAGACAGAATTTTCTTTAGAGGGACTTCTGACAACTGGTGGTCTCGCTCCGGATTACCGGAAAATATGCCTGCTGGTGAACCTGGAGGACCAGATACTGAAGTATATTTTGATCTTAAACCAGAACAAGGAGAATTAAAAGGAACTTTTCAAGAACTGTCTGACACAGGACGCCTTTTGGAAATCGGTAACAGTGTATTTATGGAATATCAAAAACAAACGGATGGTTCATTTAAAAAATTACCCCAACAAAATGTAGACTTCGGAGGAGGTTTGGAACGACTACTACTAGTAACCCAAAATCTAACTGACGTTTTCCAAACAAATCTTATGCTACCAATCGTTAGACAGATTGAACTTTTAACTAACAAGAGTTATGAACAGTATCCAAAACAAATGAGAATTATTACCGACCACTTTATCTCTGCCACCTTTATAGCATCTGAAAATATTATGCCATCAAACAAAGAACAAGGATATGTTCTAAGACGACTAATAAGACGCGGACTTGATAATTTATATCAGCTAGGAGGAAAAGAAATAAAACCAATTTTAGAAACAGTTGTTGATAAGTACAAAGAGACTGATCCTATGCTTACTGAAAAGTTTGAACATGTTACCGGAGTGATTCTTGAAGAGGAGCAAAAATATAATCACGCAACAAATGAAGCTAAGAGGTTTATTAAAAATAAATACAAAACTGGTGATGAATTGAAAGGTATAACTGAAATCTCCGCTGATGATGCATTTGTGCTCTATACTACTCATGGACTATCTCCAACGCAAATTAAAAGTTTAGGATTTATATTTAATGACAAAGAGTTTGCTAGAAAAATGGAAGAGCACCAATTACTGTCTCGACAAGGAGCATCTAAAAAATTTGCGCTTGAAAGCCAAAAAGACTTAAAATAATAAGGAAAATAAATATTTATGAAGCTGCCTTTTTCACTTGGTAAAAAAAAAGAAAAACTAGAATACTTCCTGGCGCTTCTCTTAAGAGACGAGAAGGTAAATGCTGTTATCTTCGAGGAAATCGAAGGCAAGATTAAGATTGTTGGAGAACAAGAGGAAAATTTTAGCGATTCTATCGAATCTGTTTCTCCTGAGGAATTACTGGAAATAATAGATAAGGCGATTTCAAAAGCCGAAACTAATCTTCCAGAAGGTACAGAAACACAAAAAACGATTTTTGGTTTAAAAGATGAATGGGTAGAAAATTCACAGATCAAAAAAGACTATTTAGCAAAACTTAAGAAAATAAGTGACGAATTAGGCCTTCTTCCGATTGGATTTTTGGTTATAACCGAAGCAATTGCTCACTTACTTGCTAAAGAAGAAGGCGCTCCTGTATCTGCAATTCTTGTTGAGTTAGGCAATAAAAAAATTGGGTTATCTTTAATTCGCGCCGGAAGAATCGTAGAAACAAAACGCACCCAGATAGAAGATTCTATAGCAAAAACCACTGACAAACTTCTATTTCACTTTACAACTTATGAAGTTTTACCATCAAGAATTATTATTTTTGATGGAGAAGACCAAAGAGATTTATCCCAAGAGTTTATTAGTCACTCATGGAGCAAAACCCTTCCTTTCCTTCATGTTCCTCAGATAGCTACTTTGCAAAAGAGATTTGATGCAAGAGCAATGCTTTTTGGCGCAGCAACACAAATGGGGTTTGAATTACTGGATAAAGATCCTAAGCCAGTTACTCATATTGTCCATGAACCTAAAAATGAACCCCAAACAAAAGATCAGGAAGTTAAAAAAGATGAGGTTGAAGAAAAAGTAGCAACACCAAAAACAGAAGAGGCAGCTGGTGACTTTGGTTTTGTTAAAGAGTCAGATATCCGTTCATCTGCAAAAGTAGATGAAACGAAAGAGGAAATTAACGAACAAAAGGTTGACCATATTGTCTTACCTAGTAAAACTGTTCCAGTTACTGAAAAAATGAAAGCTTTTTTAGCTTTCCTCCCTTCTATTGGCATTCTTAAAAATCTTCTTAATATTTTCTCGACAGTTCGTTTACCAACCAATCTCTTCAGGGTTAATCCTAAAAAAATATTTTTCATACCTCCCTTAGTAATTTTAGGACTAATTATTCTGCTTTTAGTCTATGTATTTGGAGTTTACGCGAATGTAATTCTTACTGTTAACTCTAATACTGTTAACAAAACTCAAGCCTTAACATTTTCCCTACAAGATTCTACTAACATATCAAATAATATTATTAAGGTAGACACTTTGTCTGTTACAAAAACGGTTTCTCTTTCTACTCCTGCAACTGGCACTAAGGAGGTAGGAGAAAGCGCAAAAGGATCAGTAACAGTCTACAACGGCGGTGATGAAAAAACATTACTTAAGGGGAGCATTATTAACGCGCCTAATGGCTTAGAATTTACTCTGGATAATGATGTCACGGTATCATCGGCATCTGGAGATATAACCTCCGGCACTATAAAAGTAGGAACTAAAACCGTATCCATCACAGCAAAAAATATTGGCAAGGAGTCAAATCTTCCTTCCGGCACCAAGTTTACAGTTAATTTACATCCCTCGCTTGTTGCGAAAAATGATAGCGCCCTGTCAGGTGGCTCTAAAAAAGAAATTACAGTTGTTGCGAAAAATGATTTAGACAAACTCACAAATGATGCTATTAAAAATACAAAAGACGCAAAAGATACTCTTTCTCAAAAAATTCCTCAAGGAACTAAAATGCTTCCTGATTTTGTTAAGACAGATCTTAGTCAAAAAGAATTTGATAAAAAATTAGGCGATGAAGCAGGATCTGTAAATCTTAAATCTACTATCACCTACCAAGCTTTTGTTTATTCCATAGAAGATTTAAATAATCTAGGAAAAAGTGCTTTTAAAGAAAACAATACTCCTCTTTCTTCCAAAGGCATTAACTATGAAATAAAAGATTTAAAACAAAAAAAAGATACAGAAATATCAGGAAGTGTCGCAATGAAAGCATATCTTCTTCCAAAAATAGATAAAGAGAGTGTGGTTCAAAAGATTTCTGGAAAATCATTCCAGGAAGCAGAAAATATTATCCTTAAACTTCCGCAAGCCTCGGTTGTTGAGTTTAAGCTTAAACCTCAATTACCATTCTTGCCCAAAACACTACCTCGTATTCCCTCCCATATTACTTTTACTATAGAAAGTTAATGAGTAAATATTACTATCAAAAATCGAATAAAAACATTAAGAAAATAACCGTTCGCTACATGGGACTTTTTATTTTTCTTCTTGGAATCCTCGGGTTAATTTATGTTATTTTTCCTCTTCTTTCTTGGCAGATTTACTTTGCTCCTGGCTTTTCTCAAATTGTTGAAACACCAATTCCAAAAACAACAGTTGTTAATTCAAGATCTATTCAAACTCTTATTTCAACAACTGTAAGTAGCTTACGTGGTATTGATTACACCAATGCGCAAAATTGGTTTCCAAATCTTACCTTGCAAAAAGATGCAAAAACTCCCAAGATATCTTCATACAGTCTATCTATTCCAATACTGAACATTAAAAATGCTACTGTCTCAACAATTGATTATGACTTATCTAATCATTTAGTAAATTATCCAGGCACTGCTATGCCGGCCGACAATGGCAATACTGTTATTTTTGGACACTCAACACTTCCTCAGTTATTCAATCCATCAGACTACAAAGCAATTTTTGCCACACTTTATAAACTTAAGACTGGAGACGAAATTACTCTTAATGTTTCTTCTATATCCTACGCCTATAAGATTTATAACATTACCGTTGTTGACCCAGAAGAAACCTCCTTTTTTGCCCAGAATTATGACACAAGCTATGTTACCTTAGTAACCTGCACTCCACCCGGAACAACATGGAAAAGACTAATTTTAAAAGCTAGACTTATTCCTCTTAATGGAACATAGAAATGAATAAAGAAAATATTTTGAGATTTTTAAGAAATATTTGGCCAACCGTATATCGTATTGTTAATACGTCTTTATATTTTTTAATAAACTTAATTAAAGACATTATTACACGTATTACAGAGCAGTTATTCAGAAAATAGATTCAAGATGAAATCTATCTAGAAACCGTGTATAATCTTAAAAATGAGAAAGATTACGATTTTATTTATTCTTATTATTATTTTATTCCTAGGAGCTTTTATTTGGTGGAAAAATGGAAATCTAGCTATTGATCCAGAGAATAAGAAGCAAATTATTTTTATTGTAAAACCAGGTCAAGGAATAAGGGAAATTGCAAGTGATTTGCAAAAAGAAGGGCTTATTAAAAATCCGGTTGTTTTCTTTCTCTTAGTAAGACAGATGGGGCTTGATGGAAAGATCCAAGCAGGTGACTTTCGTCTTTCTTCTTCGCAAACTCCAGCTGAAATTGCAGAAAATCTGACTCATGGAACACTAGATATCTGGATAACAGTTCCTGAAGGAAAAAGGGGAACAGAAATTGATGATATTCTTAAAGAAAAAATACCAACCTACGATACGTCTTGGAAGAATGAACTTATCCAACATGAAGGATATCTTTTCCCAGATACTTATCTTATTCCTAAAGACGCTGATATAGCAGCTATTATTTCGATAATGACAGATAACTTTGATAAAAAATACGCTACTATTGAACCTGGTAAAAAAACAAATTTGACTAAAAATGAAATTGTAACCATGGCTTCACTTGTTGAGAGAGAAGCGAAGTTTTCAGAAGATAGACCCTTAGTTGCAAGTGTACTAATAAATAGAAAAAATATTGGAATGAAATTAGATATTGACGCAACAATACAATATGCTCTTGGTTACCAACAAGCCCAAAAAACTTGGTGGAAAAAAGATCTTACCAAAGCAGATCTAAATTTGAATTCTCCTTATAATACCTATTTAAACCCTGGTCTTCCGCCAACACCAATTGCAAACCCTGGCATTGAAGCACTAATTGCAGTTATAAATCCTGCAAGTACTGATTATATTTACTATATTTCAGATAGTACCGGACATAATCATTACGCAAAAACAATTGAAGAACATAATGCAAATATCTCCAAATACGGCTTATAAAATTACTCTTCTAAATTGTTTTTATAAAAAATATAACTAACATATGCAACTATTAAACCTGCTAGGGCTACAACAGCACTTTTAACTTCACCTACAAATCTTGCAGTTGCCACTTCTTTATCTGTAGGAATTCTGAAAGCGTCTGTTTGTGTCTGGTTTCTTATTATATCGGAACTTAACTTCGCAGTATTCACCGCATAACCAATCCCTGCACCAGCTAAAATAGCGCCAGCTCCACCAACAATAACGCTTCCTTTTCTTAAGAAATTTCTCCTGGATATTCTCTTTTCGTCTCCACTACCTCTAGGATTTTCTAAACGACTCATAGTATGAATATGTATCATAACTCTAGGATAGAATCGTTGTCAACGGGGCTAGGATCTTTTTGGAATTCTTCGGAAGAAGCGTTTGCCACTTGAAGCGATTCTGTTTATTGGGGATTCTCCTGATTTTCCGTCGGGTTGCGCTTTTGGTTTTGAGGAAGAAGAATTTTTTGATTTTGTTTCCGATGGCTCAGGAATTTCACCATCATCTGGATGAATTGCATCCTCAAACAGCTCTTCAAGTTCAGAAACACTGTCCATGCCTTCTTCGGCTAAACTTTTAAGAATCTTTTTCCCTTTTTTCGTAGCGAGTAAAAATACCAATCCTCCACCTATAGCTACTCCAATCAGAAGTCCAATAAGAAAACCAGTGTTGCTTTGGTTATTATTCATCTTCGTCCTCTGTGAGTTTTTTAATAAAGTTTTTCTTTCCCTTTAAGAATTTAGCAACGGATAGACCTGTTTTTATTCCAGAGGCAAGATTGGATAGAGAGGAGATTGGTCCAGAAACGCTTTCTGTAATTGATCCTGTATCGTCTAGTACCTTGTTTGCCTTAGAAACTGTTTCTCGAAGTTCGCGGAGAATAAAAAATACCTGAATTCCCAACACTAAAAGAAGGATTGTTAGGATCACAACCACAAATAATAAGACTGCTTGGGCAGTATCGATCATAATTATATATTAGAGATTAAAAATAGAACTGTCAACTCTATCAGTTTAACTATTCTTCTTTAACGTTAACTACTCTTTCCAATACTGTTTTTTTACCAAAACGGTTCTGTGCAATAATTCGAATTATATTTTTACCAGAAAAAAGGGTAATATGCTTGGTAAATTTTCCATCCCCTGTGAGAGCTACTGGTGAATCATTCACATAAACTATCGCATTTGGATCGGTTTTTCCGCTCACGGTTATATTTTGAGATACCTGATTATCGCTTGGAGTAAAAACCTCAAGAGGAGGACTAATCACTGTATAACGATACTGAAAAAGAATATATATGATAAGAATAAAGAAAATTAAAAGTACAGAAAGAGCTGTTTGAGTAATTTTAAATCCTTGCATTTTTATGTCTTCAGTTTTATCAAATCCTTTTGGTAAAACGCGGAAAGATTCTCCCTCATTAAATTCACGTCTAAAAAGAGGGAGAATTTCGCGCTGAGAAAGACCTAAAAACTCTGCGTAATTTTTTACAAAACCCTGGGTATAAGCACCTTGAGGAAGCCTATTATATTCACTCTTTTCAATTGCAGAAAGAAATGAAGAACGGATTTTAATTGTTTTTGCAACTTGGTCCAAGGTTAACCCTTTCCTTAGTCTCTCTTCCAATAGTTTTTGACCAACACGAATCATATATTAATTGTAGTCTTAGGGATTTAAGAAACTATTGTTGCTCTGGTTGTCCTTTACTACTTAGAAACTCTTCTGCATTTCTAACCAATACATCCCTTGGCTTAGATCCTTCTCCTGCGCTTACTATCCCAACTGCCTCAAGCTGGTCTAAAATCCTAGCAGCGCGTGCATAACCAACAGAAAGCCTTCGTTGAAGGAGCGATGCAGAAGCGCGATCATATTGACAAACCACTCGAATAGCTTCTTCAAACAATGGATCATTTGATCCTCCCCCTGATCCCGGACCATTCTTTTTTAGAACCAATTGTTGTGTTGTGACCTCTTCTGTATATTCAACATGAGGAGCCTTGGACTTAAGAAAATCTACTAATTTTTTTACTTCTTTTTCCGATACAAATGCTCCCTGAATACGCGTTGGCTTGGCTTGTTCTGGCGGAATATAAAGCATATCTCCACGACCCAAGAGTTTTTCGGCTCCAGGGGTATCTAGTATGACTCTTGAATCAATCATAGATGAGACATTAAATGCAATCCTACAAGGAACATTTGCCTTGATTAATCCAGTAATAACATTAACCGATGGTCTTTGCGTAGCAATAACCAAATGAATACCTGTTGCACGAGCCATCTGAGCTAACCTAGCAATTGCATCTTCTACCTCAACCGGGGCAAACATCATCAGGTCCGCTAGCTCATCAATAATAATTACAATATATGGTAAAGCTTGAAATCCAGACAATTCATTATAAGAATCTATATTACGAACACCTCTCTCTGCAAATAATTTATATCTTCTATCCATTTCTCCCATTGCCCATTTTAGAGATGATAATATTTTCTCAACATCTACAATCACCGGTGTTAATAAATGAGGAATAGCATTGTATGAAGTTAATTCAACGCGTTTTGGATCAATAAGAATAAGTTTTACCTCAGTTGGAGAAGCTCGAAAAAGGAGTGAGGAGATAAACGAATTAATCATAACTGACTTACCAGAACCGGTAGTTCCGGCAATAAGAATATGAGGCATCTTGGCAAGATCTGCAACTAATGGATTACCCGATACATCAAGACCTAGAGAGACTGTTAGTTTTGAACGGCTTTTTTGCAAAACAGCAGAAGAAAGCATTGTTTTTAATGTAACTATTTCCAAAGACCGATTTGGTATTTCAATTCCAACTAAATTTCTTCCAGGAATTGGCGCTTCAATTCTAATTTGTCCAGTTGGGGCTTCTGTTGCTAAAGCAAGATCATTTGAAAGAGATGTAATCTTTGATACTTTTGTTCCTAAAGCTATTTCTAAAGCGTACTGAGTTACAGCAGGACCAAGATTTACCTCAGCAACTCTTGCTTCAATACCAAAACTCTGAAGAGTTTTTTCAATTACCGCTGCTATTTTTTTAATATCTCCTCTGTCTGCTTTTTGCCCAGGAGCATCTGACAGAAGAGAAAGAGGAGGATATTCCCAAATACCATTCCCAGAAAGTACATTGCTGACTAATTTTTCAGATAATATAACTGGCTCTTTTTTAATAATAGGTTCTGAGCGTCCCATCATGGGTATATCTTTTGATCCACGAATAGAAATTTGCTTATCGTGTACTAACATTGGTTTTTTTGTCTTGAAGAAAGAAAGTAGATTGGTCGGGAGAAAACGATAAATATTGTCATAAGCAAATACCAACGCAGAAACCATCTCATCAATAGAAGTATCCAAGAGAACAATTAAGCCAACAAACATTCCGGCAATAAATACAATCATCGCTCCAATCTCTGTCAACATATCGGCAAGGGTTATAAAAAGACTTAAACCAACTGTTCCTGATTTAATTAAAGAAGAAAGACTAATGAAAAAAAGCAGGAAGCCAATTGCCACATTTGGACGGGAAAGAGCCATTTTAAGTCTCAAAAAGAAAAAACCAAATAGAATAAATACAATAGGAGTAAAGATAGATACCCACCCGAAGTAAACTTGCAATAAATTATTGATTTTTTCAAAAGAAGTCCCACTTTTAAGAAAAGATAAAAGAAGAAGTCCTCCTACTGCAAGAAATCCAAGAGCAAAAATGGTATAAATTGTTTCTTTACGAAGCTTTACCTTAAAGTTTCTTCTATGATGGTATTTTCTGCGTGCCATAAAACTATTATACCCTTTTGACTTTAAACTTCAATAACAACAGGCAAGACAAGAGGCCGGCGATGAAGACTTTTAAAGATTGCTTTTTCAACTACTTCTCCAACTAATCTTCTTACATATGTCCAATTCGTAATAAGCCCACCCTTTTCTTTGCGATTTAAGGCAATTCTTAAATCTCTGTTAATATTTCCTATTATTCTTTTGTTATCAAATATAAAGCCTTTTACAATAATATCAGGCGTATTAATAATTTGCCCAGTTGAGGAATCTATTTCAACCAGCGCTACAACAATACCACCTTCTGAAATCTTTTGCCTGTCCCTTAAGACAAAACTCTCTACTTCTTCTCCTGAAATCTCATCTACATAAACTTTCTTAATTGGTATTTTCTTACCTAGTCTGCCTTTTTCACTATCAAAAATAACTTCTTGACCATCTTCAAGTAAAAAAATATTATTATTTGAAAAAGATAGATTTTCTGCCAAAGTTTTATAGGCTGCCATGTGGCGAAAATTTCCGCCAATTGGAATTAAAGATTTCGGCTTAGTAAGACTTATTAATTTTTCCAAATCTCCTTGAGAACCGTGTCCTGATACATGAAGACCATCATGAAGTTCTGAATATAGTACCTTTACTCCTTTTCTAGCTATAGAATCTATTAAGCTGTTTACCAGTATCTCGTTGCCAGGAATGGTTGTAGAAGAAAAGACAATGGTGTCTGAACTTTTTAATTTAACTTCTAAATGCGCTCCATCAACAATTCTACTCATGGCTGAATTTTCTTGTCCTTGACTACCTGCAACCAGAAGTACTAGTTTTTCGTCAGGATATCTATTCAATTCGCTAATTTGTATCTCGGTATTACTATTCATCTTAAGAAAACCTAATAACTTGGCTACTTCTTTAGTCTTTATTAACGAACGACCTACAAAACAAACTTTTCTGTCAAACTGCTCTGCAGCCTTTATTACCTGATTAATTCTATCTATATGAGAAGAGTAGGTCGTAACAATAAATTTCCCTTTACACTCTGATAAAGCCTGGACAAAGTTTTCAAAGATCGGAAATTCTGTTGGTGTATATCCTTTTCTTTCTGAACCTAAACAATCTGAAAAAAGAGCAATGATTTTTTCTCTACCTGCTTTTTCTATTGATTCTAGATCTGAAGGCTTCTTGTCCCATGGAGTTTCGTCAAATTTGAAGTCACTCCCATGGTAAAAATTACCAATTGGAGTCTGAATTAAAAGATTTGAGCTGTCTGGAATAGAATGAGTAACATGGATGAAAGACACTTTAAAATTGCCAATTTTAACTTCAGGATTACCAAACTCAACACTATTTACTCGAGCCTGAAGACCAAATTCTTTTAATTTAGCCTGGGCAAGAGCGGAAGTAAAAGGAGTACCAAAGATAGGGAAAGAGGTTTTTAATTGCGGGAGAACAAATGGGAGCGCTCCGATATGATCTTCATGTCCGTGGGTTAAAACTAAACCAACAATTTTCTTTTTAGTGGAAATAAGATATGAAATATCTGGGAGTAAAAGGTCGACTCCTAACATTGTCTCATCGGCAAAGCCTAACCCGCAATCAACAATTAAAATTTCATCCTTGTACTCATAGAGATACATGTTGCGAGTCACATCTCCAATACCTCCTAGGGGAATAAAAGAAACAAAATCATTCATTAACTATATAATACTATATGTGAGAGTTTAATTTAATAGTGGACTTTGCGAAAACGAGGAGTAGGCTTACCTGAACCAAATTTTCCTCCTTGGCGCTCAGAACGTTCTCTTCTAAATTGACGAGCAAGTGGGTGTTCGCTAGGCACTTTCTCTCGTACATCTACTACTGGTGTTACTGGTTTTATTGGTTTTATTGGAACTTCAACATCATTATTTCCTCGCATTGATAAATTTACTCGTCCTTGCTGATCTATTTCTAGGACTTTTATTTTTACTTTTTGGCCGATTTTAACTACATCATGAGGATCCTTAACAAAACCTGCTGTCATTTGTGATACATGAACCATTCCTTCTTTTCCAGGTAAAAATTCAACGAATGCGCCAAATGGAAGAATACGCTTAACCTCTCCTTCGAATTCTTCACCTGCTACAACTTCACGAGTCAAGCTTTTTACCCAATCTAGAGCTTTTGTTACTGATTCTTCAAGAGCAGCAGAAATAGCAACTGTTCCATCGTCTTCTACATCAACTGTTGCTCCTGTTTCTGCAATAATATTACGAATTACGCGTCCTCCAGGACCAATCACTTCACCTATTTTTTCAACAGGAATATGTAAAAGCGCAATCTTTGGAGCAAATGTCGAAACTTTTATACGCGACTCCGAAATAACCTTTTTCATTTTCTCAAGGATAAATAAACGACCTTCTTTTGCTCTATCAAAAGTTTCTTGAATTTGGGCAAGAGTTAAACCTGCAATTTTTACATCAAGTTGTATTGCAGTAATACCCTTTTCTGTTCCAGCAACTTTAAAATCCATATCGCCAGAGAAATCTTCAAGCCCAATAATATCTGTCAAAAGTACATATTTTTCTTTTCCTTCAATATTCCCTGAAACCATACCCATTGCGACTCCGGCAACCGGTCTTTCAATAGGAACTCCTGCATCCATTAATGCTAAAGTTGAACCACAAACCGATGCCATAGAGGTAGATCCATTAGAAGAGAGAATTTCAGACACAACTCGAATTGTATAAGGAAATTTATCTTGTGAAGGAATTACTGCAAGAAGCGCACGCTCTGCAAGGGCGCCATGGCCAATTTCACGTCTAGAAGGACTACCCATTCTTCCTGTTTCTCCAACTGAATATGGAGGCATAGAATAATGATGCATATAACGCTTTGTTTCTTCTCCTTCTGCTGATTCAATTAATTGTTCAAGCTTAGGAGAACCTAGTGTTGCAATAGTTAATGCTTGGGTTGAACCTCTCTGGAAAATGGCTGACCCGTGTGTACGAGGAAGTACCGATACAACTCCAGTAATTGGACGAATTTCGTCTAGTTTCCTACCATCTACTCTTTTACTTTTGTTTAATACATCTTCACGAACACTTTTGTAAAAAACAGACTCTACTCCCTTTGCTACAAGTTTTTTATCAATCTTACTTTCCGGATTTTCTACTTTTTCATTTTCAAATATTTTATCAACTAATTGCTTTGAAGCATCACTTTTACTTGATTCTTTACTTGCTGCATTTACTCTTAGTTCTAAGACTTCTTGCTTGTATGACTTTTCTATCTTAATTATTAATTCAGCTAACAAAGGATTTGGCGTAACCGGAGCTTTTTCTTGTCCAACTAAAGAGACGAGCTTTTCAATTATAGAAATAATCTCTTTATTAACTCCTTCTGCTTTCTCCAATGATTCTAAAACTACTTCTTCTGATACTTCACGTGCGCCTGCTTCGATCATTAATGTTTTCCCTTGAGCCTGAGAAACAACTAGATCTAGGTCTGAGAGAATGGTCTCAGCTGCTCCAGGATTAATTAAAAAATCCTTTTTTCCATTATCTTTTTCTTGAACATAACCTATTCGAACTGCGGCAACAGGACCTTTCCAGGGAATTTTAGAAATAGCAATGGCCGCCGAAACTGCGTTAATGGCCAAAACATCTGGCTCATTTTCTCCATCAACAGAAAGAACAGTTACAACAACTTGCACTTCGTTTTTATATTCTTTAGGAAATAGCGGACGAATTGATCTGTCAATTAATCTTGCAGTTAAAATAGCATCATCGGATGGTCTTCCTTCACGCTTTACCCAACGACTTCCTTTAATCTTTCCACCTGCATAAAGTCTCTCTGCAAATTCTACAGTAAGAGGAAAATAGTCAATATCTTCCCGGACCGAACCTGCAACAACAGTAGCAAGTACCATAGTATCTCCTTGTCGTGCTAAAATACTAGATGTTGCTTGTGGTGCAAGTTCTCCAGTTTCTAAAGTTAATGTTTTTTCCCCTATGGCTAGACTGACTGAATTCTTCTTCATAATTTAAGCGGACAATTTAGGAATTTCCACCTTCTTAACAAGGCTTGCTGCGCGCGATTTATCGTTTTTAGATAAAAAGTTAATGAGCCTTCTTCGTTTTGCAATCATAGATAATAATCCTCTTCTACTCCTCATATCGTGAATGTGTGATTTCAAGTGCTCTGTTAAACGAGTAACACGTTTTGTAAGAAGAGCGATCTGAACTTCTGGACTACCAGTATCTCCTTGTGCTGTCTGAAACTCTTTAATAATTTGTAATTTTTGCGATGGACTAAGTGGCATAAAAGTAATTATAGCAGCTTATTTCTATATTCTCAAGCTCAACTAAATTGAAGTTGATCCTCTATAGACTTTTGGCAGTAACCAATCAGGCGGAGGAGTCTTCCCCTGCTTTATTTGATCATTGGGTTTTGAGGTTGCTGCCTTTGGCTCTTGTTTTTTTTGATAAGGCTCTTCAGCAATATCCGTGTCTGGTAACATAAAATCTTCTTCGTCAGATAGTTCTGAACTATTGGTTCTTCCTACATTACTTGTGTAATTTTGTCGAGTTGCGCCTTTCTTAAGTAAAAATCCTGCCATTTCAAACGCAGTAGGAGTTGTATTGGCTTTTTGAAAATTATCAGTAGCAAAAGATATGCCTGAAAGTAAGTTTTGCGCAGTGTCAATATCAATATTGTATTGAAGAGAAATTAATAGATTGGCAACCTGCTCAGAAACTGACGAAAACTTAGGAGAAACCAATACTACATCTCCAAATCCTTGATTATTAGCCTTATTATCAATGTTAATAAGCGTAGTGTTTTTTAATGCCTCTGGGTTAAATAGACTTCCTAAATCTGAAACCCTAGGTGTTCCAACAATAAATATAAGATTTGGTAAAGTACCACCTCTTTTGTATTTAACATCTGCTTCATTAAAAGAAAGTCCATTGTCTCCTGCTTTTACTACAATATTTAAATATCCGTCCTCAATTGTATAGGAAACTTTTTCTACTTCTCCCTCTTTGTAAGGAAAAGAAACAACCAGGTCTCCATCGGCAATACCAATAGATTTTACGACCTTATCAATTCCAACAAGAGAAGAAATTTCAACAAGGGGATCACTTGGAGATGCAACTGTAACTTCCTTATTTCTTCCTTTCAATGCCAAATATAAAGAAAGGGCAGCTCCCATTGAATCAAGATCCTGATCTTTACCAGTGAGAATTGCTACCTTTTCGTTTTCTGTAAGAAGTTCCCGAACTCTTTGAATTGCAGCTTTATCCATATACTATTTTTATCCATGGCATAATAACATATCTCCTATAGTAAAGTCAATAAATGGAGATATTAATACTCCTGCCTCTTGTCCTTTTTCAACTTTAGATATAGAATTTTTTCCCTGTCTGAGTGAGGAAATGGTGGTTTCTCCAACAATATTTTCGTCCTTCATTATTCTTACCTTATCTCCTCTTGCTATTCTTCCTTCAACAACTACTACCCCAAGTACTGTAGTTTTTTCAAAAGGAAAAGAAGCCTTGATTTTTGCTTTGCCAAAAACTTTTTCTTCAAGAGCCAGTCTTTTTCCTTCTAAAACATCTTTTACTTCTTGGATTAACTCATAAATAATTGTGTAATTTTTTAATAAAACTTTCTCAACTGTTGCAAGCTGCATAACGTCTGGACGAATTATCGCATTAAATCCCAATACTAAAGCATTTGTAGATTTAGCCAGCAAAACGTCTGCTTGAGAAATCTCGCCGGTTTTTTGCTCAAGAATTTTTACAGAGGATGGCAATGAATGAACTATTGCTTCTAAAGAACCAAGAGTATCCGAACAAAGAATAATTGCTAAAGAATGCTTATCTTGGCTATACGCTGTGAAAGGTATAGCTTCTGGGACTTCCTGTTGAACTGAACTTACTTTTTCCTCTTTTTGATCCAACTTCTTTGTTACTAATGAACCAACAGCAGGTAAACTATTGAATCCTAATATTTCGACCGCATCTCCAATTGTTGCTTGATTTATATGCTTACCTTTATCTGTAACTATTGTTCTAGCCCGTCCTTCTATGGTATCTGAGATAATCTCGTCTCTGACGTTAACTATTCCGCTTTTAACCACAATAGTTGCTCTGGGACCAACCTTAGGATCCAAACGCGATTCAATAACTACTCCTTTAAACTCATTTGCTGAAGTAGCTGAACTAGTTTCCGAACTTTTAATCATGTCAAAAACAAGTAGAGACAAATCTAAAAGCTCTTTTATATTTTTTCCAGTTTTTGCAGATACTTCAATTACAGGAACATCTCCTCCTAAGCCTTCAAGCAAAACTTCTTCTTTTAAGAGCTGTTGTTTTACTTTTTCTATATTTTTATCTGGAAGATCTGCTTTAGTAATAACAACTATGAAAGAGAGATTTGCAGACTTAAGAAGCTGTATACTCTCTTTTGTCTGAGGCATAACTCCGTCAGTTGCAGAAACAACCAAAAAGGCCATATCACAAGCTTGAGCTCCGCGGGATCTCATTTTCATAAATGCCTCATGTCCAGGAGTATCTATAAATGTTATTTTTCTTCCCACTCCTTCATGAATAGTTTCTATGGTAGAGGCACCAATCTTTTGAGTAATTCCGCCTGATTCTTTTTGGGCAATATTTGTCTTACGAATTGCGTCAAGAAGAGTAGTTTTGCCATGATCAACATGACCAAGAACTGTAACTACTGGAGGATAACCTGAGAATTTAGTATTTGATACTTCATTTTTCTTAGCCATATATCTTGTTTTATTTTAGCAGCTTTCATTTTTCTGCTTTCACTTCTTCTTTTTTCTCTTCCTTAGCATCTTTCTTTTCTTCAGCTGGTTTTTGAACTTCTTCGACTTTTGGTTCTTTTGCTTTCTTTTCTTCTTTCACCTTATCTTCAGGCTTTCTTATATCTTCTGAACCTTTTGTCTCCTTTATCTCCTCTGGCTCTTCTATTTTTGTCTTGTCTTCTTCTATTTCTATTCTGTATCCTGTTAATTTTGAAGCAAGTCTAACATTATTTCCTTCTCTTCCGATTGCTAAAGACAAATCCTTTGAGGCAACAAAAACCTTAGCAACTTTTTCCTCTTCTTTGACTTCAACCCGAAGATCTTTTGCTGGAGAAAGGGATTGGGCAATATAGTTTTTTGGTGTTTCTTGCCATTGAATAATATCAATTTTTTCAATACCTGCAAATTCTTGAATAATTGCTTGCACGCGTACTCCTTTTTGACCAACACAACTACCAACCGGATCTATTCCTGACTGATTAGATGCAACAGCTACTTTAGATCTGTGTCCTGGTTCTCTGGCAATAGCCTTGATTACCACACTTCCCTGTGCAATTTCAGGAACTTCTCTTTTGAATAAACCCTCCATTAAACCATTACTGGCTCTAGAAATAATAACTTCTTCTCCTCTTAAACCTTCTCTAATTTCCAGTAAATGAACTGCTAAACGCTGATTGAGGTGATAATTTTCATTAGGAATCTGCTCACTAACAGGCATTACTGCTTCTGTCTTTCCTATATCAACAATAATATTTGGCCCTGCAAACCTTAAGATCATTCCGTTAACAATTGTTCCAATCCTTACTTTATAATCAGAGAGAATCGCTTCTTTTTCCTTTTCCCTAATTTTTTGCAAGATTACTTGTTTTGCGGTTTGGGCTGCAATTCTTCCAAATCCAGGAGGAGTAACATCTTTGTCTTTGTGTAAAATTCTAGCTTCTCCAGTATTGGCATTCAGAGTAGCGCTATATTCTTCTACTTCAATTCTAGGGTGATCTTTGCGGTATGCAGCTAAAATTGCGTTTTTTACAGTATCTAAAACAACATCTACATTTACACCACGCTCGGTGGCTACTTGATTTAAGGCAAGAGCAAATTCACTTCTTTGTATCGCTGGCATAAGTAGCATAGAGTATACCAGATTCGAGGCGAACCTTCAATGACTTTCTGCTACTCTAAGCTATTCTTTTTGACATAAAACAAGTAAGTTCCGTGAGTTGCTTCTTCTTCCTCTTGAATAATACGGCTTATGTTTTTGTGAACATCACGATACGGGATTATTCCATCAGGAGTTTTTACTAAGTAATCTACTCCTGTTTTAAAACCTCGTATTGCTCTTTTTCCAACAACTCTTAAACTCTCATCTCTTAATAACTCTTGCTCGCGAAGAGTCGCTTCTTCAATATTATCGAATCGTTCACACTCTGGTGTCCAGCTATCAATTGCTGACATAGCATACATGCGTTTTTGAGACTGACTCCCATGATCTAAAATGAGATCACGTAAATCAAAATCAGTCATTTTTCGTAGTTTTTGCGGTGTTAATAGAGATGGATCTGTGGAGGGAAAAACATCGGTTTCGCGTGTATAAAACGAGGAAAGTATTGATACTACCACTGCATCTTTTCCCACATTATGGGGATGAAGATACATATGTTTATGTAACAGTGCCCTAAAATATAAAAATACTCCCAATTTTGTTGAATCAGTAAAAAAGACTTGCCCACTCTGTTTATCGACCTTCACATGTTTATAAAGCTCTCCCATTCTCTCAACAAATTGATAATAAAATAATAACCATTCTTTTTCTTCTCCAGTTGCCTCATTCATACTTTTTAGAGACGGCCGCGGTAAAGTATTAAACCGCTGTCCAAAGCTTTCTAAACTTGTTGCATGAAAATCTTTCGATACATATGCAATTCTATCTGTTATATCAAGAAGCTTTCCCATAACTCCTTTGTTTTTAACAATTTCATCTATTCTTTCAAGAGGCACATCATGAGCTTTTAACAAACTTCTAACTTTTGCATTCACTACATCTTGCCAATGAGTTTCTTCATCAAGTGCTTGTGGATCTAACAATTTTATCGTATCTCCATAAGCTGGCATGGCAGCATCATGAAGAAATGCAGCAGCAACTCCGATTGCCATATCTGCTTCTGAGAATCCGTTGTCTTTTAAGACCTGCTCCATAAGAGCTGCAACTGCAACAGTATGTGTGAATCGGTTATGAAAAAATGGAGACTTATATCTATCTCCTGGTGATTTGTCATACAAAAAACTTAACTGGCTAATCTTTTTTAGCCGTTGAATAGGAGCTGTATTCATAAGATCGACATAGAATGGATTTTCGAGATGAGATCCATCAAGGGAAGAAAATGGATGTTCAACTAATGTATCTTGCGACAAACGACGGGCTCTTCGTTCTTGATATGAAACTGACATATGTTTTGTCCGTAATTATTCCGAAGATTATATCATCAAATGGATAATTTTGAGGTTTTATCTTAAAATTTAAGAAGTTCGGGTAATTTGGATGCTGTTATCTGCGTCTACTGAAACGTTGATTTTATTTCCTCTTTGAATTTCCCCTTTTAAAATCTTTTGGGCAATCATATCTTCAATTGTATCCTGGATAAAACGGCGTAAAGGGCGGGCGCCGAATTGCTGATCAAATCCTTCTCTGACAATTTTTTGAATTATTTTTTCGTCAAAAGAAACTGTAATATCTTGTTCGGAGAGTTTCTGAACAACATTGTTTAGAAGCAACTTGGTTATTTCCCAAACTTCTTTTTCTCCTAATGGCTTAAACACTATTATTTCGTCAAATCTATTTAATAATTCTGATTTAAAAAGTTCTTTTGTTTGTAAAAACTCAAGTAAACTTTGTTGAAAAGCTTTATCAACTACAACGCCCTTTTGTATTGATTCACGAATAAACTCTGACGCTGCGTTTGAAGTAGCAATAATCATAGAAGAATTGAAAGAGACTGTTTTTCCTTTATTGTCAGTTAGTCTCCCATCTTCAAATACCTGGAGGAAAAGGTCAAGAATTTTAGGATTGGCTTTTTCAAATTCATCTAAAAGAACAAGCGAAAATGGATGGTCGTGAATTTTTTCGGTTAACTCTCCTCTTTCCTCGCCTTCCCCAGGCATTGCCCCAAGTAATCTTTTTACACCACCTTCATCTGAATATTCACTCATATCTAGTCTAATCATATTTTCTTCTCCTTTAAAATATATTTTAGAGATAGCTTTTGCAGTTTCTGTTTTACCAACTCCTGTTGGACCTAGGAATAGGAAAGAAATTGGTTTATTCTTGCTCCCAACTCCTGCTCTTATCCTTCTTAATGCTTCAGAAATTGCGCTGACTGCCTCTACTTGATCAATAATATGCTCATGCAGTTTATCTTCTAGATGAAGTAGTAAATCTTTCTCTTCTGCTGAAGGGGAGACAACTGATATTTTAGTTTTTTCTTGAATTTTTGCCAAAACATCGTCTTCTAATACTATTTTCCTACCCAAAGAAGAAACACTTTTTACAGAGTCTTGAAGAAGTAAAACAGCGCTGCCTGGCAAAAACTTGTCATTTGAATAAGTATTTGCAAAGGTTAAAGCAGTTGTAATTGCCTTAAAGCTAATAATTATTTTTTCTTCTTTCTCTATTTCTTCTGTCTTTGCCAGAAGCATTTTAAGAGCAGTATTTTTATCGGGCTCTTCAAGTCTGACGACTGAAAACATATCGCTAATTGGTTTTCCTTCGATAAACTGTTTATAAAGAGAAGGCGTAATTGTAGCAATAATAGGCAATCTTCCTTTCTTAAGATAAGGCATTAAAATAGCTGTGATATTAAGAGTGTTTTGCGAACTATTAACTATAGTCTGAAATTCTGGAATAAATAAAATAATATTTCCAGAATGAATTACTTCATCAATTATTGACTGAACTCTAGTTTCCATTTCTTGCTGATTGGTTGTACCGGCAATCAGTGGTCCTAGCATTAATTCTAAGATCCGCTTATGTTTTAAGTTTTTTGGAACAGTATTGGAAAAACTATTGTAGGCTAAGGACTTAAGAAGAGCATCTTTTCCAACACCACTTTCTCCAACTAAAAGTACATTGTTATTTTCGCTTTTTGATAAAGCTTCTACTAATTCTTTATACTCTGTATCCCGACCAATAGAGAACGACTTTTTTGAGAGCGTTTGATCTGTAATATCGTTTGTATATTTTCTTGTCTCCTGGGTCCAGCCAAAAGTTAATGCCTCGCCAAATCCTTCTCCCCAAAATTTAACTCGTGTGAGTGTCGGATTTTCTTCCTCTCTAAATTTCTCTCTTGTCCATTTTACAATCTGAAGAAATTCTTCTTCTTTAAGATGTTTATTGAATAATAGTTTTGTTTGATTTTCACTAGCTATTAAATATGCTGCAAATAAATCTATAGAAGTAACAAATCTTCCTCCCAATTGCTTTACCAGAGAAGATGAACTTTCAGAAATTATTTTTTTATCAATATCTATAAATTGAATTTCTTTTTTATCAATGGCTGATTTCTGTAGTAAAAAATTAATTGAATTCTTATCAAGAAGTTCTTTTATTAAACCTGACGTGTTATTACTTATAAACAAAGCAAGAGCAGGCATTGTAAATGCACCTGGAACACTTGCTTGAACTCTATCTATTTTAAAATGGAAAAATATTTCCCAAGTAATAATTAATAAAAGGAAAAAAACTGCTTTTGGCTCAAAAGATGTGGAAAACATATTCCAAAACAAGAAAAAGATTGTAAAAAATCTTAGTATTCTTATTAAGGTAGTACTGTAAATATAATCGACCCAAGCTAAGTAAATCATTTTATTTAATCAAAAAATAAACTGCAATAATTGGCATGGCAATAAATAAAAGAACAAAGATTAATTCAAGAAGTAACAAACAAATAAGTAAGGAGATATCAATAAAAATAAATACAGTCTTTATAAAAATCCCCATTACAATTGAAAATAAAACCAATCCTTGCCTATATTCATTTTTAAGAGGTTTAAAATATGTTCTAATAAAAAGTGGAAGCGAGAATAACTGAAGAAATGCGTTGTTTAAAGAACTAAAATATTCAATTAGCCCAATTGGAGCTTCCCAAAACCAGAATTTTAAAAATACCAAAGGCAGTATCATATAAATTCAGTATAGAAACTTTCCTATGTAATTACAAATGAGTGTCTGTTAACTTGTTTAGCTTGCTTTGGTAAGACTTTTTTTATAAAATATGGTATGTTTTCAGATAAAGAAGGATCTGCTATTCCGTTTCAAATTACACCAAAAGCTGATTTAGATTCTGGACTTGAGATCTTAGGCGATTTGTCTAAACAAAAACTACTAGCTATCGGAAATGCTCTTTTTCCTGTCTATTGGAGTATTCTCATGGAAAATAAACCAGAACTACAACTAGCAGATAGAAAAGATTTTCCAATTGCTACTGATTTTTCTGTTTCTGAGATAACTTCAAATTCTGGGCTTCAGGCTCATATCGCTTTAACTTTTCAAGCAGAGAACGGAATAAAAAATAGATTCTTGGGCGGATATATGCATGATGCCGAAGGAGAGGTAACTTGGTTTGCTGTACCTGTTGGATTTGAATACACAAAACAACTTGTTGAAACCTTTGCGGAATTTTTCATAAGTGAGTTATTAAATCCAATAAGCGAAGGGAATGGTATTTTACTCTGGAATAATCTTCCAGAAGGAAGAAAATTTCATAGATTTTAAAACCAGCTCTTTTTTTTACTTCTCTCCTCTTCTAATTCTTCAAGTAATTCTTTTTGGCGGTGGGTTAGATGTTTTGGAACCATAACTTTGATTTTAACATAATGATCGCCATGGCCCGAACCGCGAAGATTAGAAACTCCTTTACCACGCAATCTAAAAACTGTTTGTGGTTGAGTACCTGATGGAATACGAAGTTTAACTTTTCCATCGATTGTCTCAACATCAAATTCTACTCCTAAAGCTGCCTGCATAAAAGAAATCTCTTCTTCTGAAACGATGTCTGCTCCTTGTCTTTGGAACTTTGTGTGCGGGGCTACCTCTACAACTACATCATAGTTGCCAAATCTAATTCTTGATCCATCATCAACGCCTGCAGGAATTTTTATAGTTTGGGTTTTACCATCTATATTAACTCGTTTCTCCCCTCCATGAACCGCCTCCATAAAATCAATACCTAGAGAATAAACCGCCCGACGCTCCCGACTTCTAGATGAACCAAAAGGAGATCCTCCCCCAAAAAACTGCTCAAAAATTTGAAAAGGGTCTGAGAATCCGCCAAAATCAAAATCCGTCCCATCATTCGTACTATACGTATAGGTGAACGGTCCGTATTGGCCAGTCTGTGCTCCTCCAAATGGTCCACCAGCGCTACCTGCTGCTCCTTGTTCAAATGCAGCATGTCCAAATTGGTCATACGCTTGTTTTTTGTGAGAGTCAGACAAAACCTCATAAGCCTTAGTTACTTCTTTAAATTTACCTTCTGCTTCTTTTGTTTTATTTCGATCAGGATGATATTCAAGAGCAAGCTTACG
>OBEQ011859553.1_pt1 | contig 45217 bp, 57 predicted proteins | sample 1670901 | NCBI WGS metagenome assembly OBEQ01 (sample SAMEA104232315, study PRJEB22302) | groundwater metagenome | biome: forest; feature: aquifer; material: groundwater | place: USA | collected 2011-08-07 | depth 5.4 m
AATACTTATAATCTATTAATTTTTTGATACTGCCACAACGATGACAGCGGAAAGAGAAAAAAGTACAGAAAGAAGAATTGAAGGATATCATCCTAAAACAAAATTAGGATATTCTAACGGATCTATTGCTTACCTTGGTGTTATGTTTCATGGCCAGCATTACATAATAGTAAAAGAGGATCATATTGCTACAGAAAGAGAAGTTAATAATGTTCCCATGCTTAATAGAGCATTGAGATTTTTGCGCGGAAATCAAGAGTCAGCACTTGTTGCATTAGTGACAGAAAAAGAAATTTTAGACCCATTAAGCATTGCATTCCACAACGAAAGATTACCGCTTGCTCCAAGAGGCACACAAGGACAAAAAGAAAAATGGCCTGAAGAAAAGCATAACAAACCAGGTGAACAAGGACCAAAATTATATACTCTTTTGTACAGTGTTTCTCCAGGGCCAATAGGCCATGCAAACCAGGATAAAATAAAATGAACTCAACACTTGCAGATTTTTGTAGGAAAGCAGAAAGAGATGATGCCATCATCCAAGGTGTTGGCTACGACGGTCCAGCATTCGAATTTGATTTTGGCGATAGGTTAAGAGTATACACACTTCCGTATCTGGCACAAGTAAAGAGATTAATAAAAACTGCAAAGTCCTGTGGTCTCGATGCACGGCTTCTTGCTATGGTTGCAAATGGTTCTGTTTTGGAAAGCTTGGAAGATGGCGAGGCAACATGGGTATTCCCTGATACTTTAGAAGGGGAAAAAATAATAAATCCAATCATACTCAAAGCCTATGTAACAGACACAAAATATCATCTCGACGACGCTTCAACGGCATAACAAGCTTTAAAAACCAAAATTCTATTCGCTTTCCATACTCATTGTCGAATCAGGAGGAATATCCAATGACTGAACAAAACATCATAAACAAGGCGTACGAAGCCGTAGAAGTTGCCGTAAAAACAGGCAAGATACGAAAAGGTACGAACGAAGTTACAAAGGCTGTTGAAAGAGGCGTAGCAAAACTAGTTCTAGTAGCATCTGACGTTAATCCGCCAGAAGTTATCATGCACTTAGATCCTTTATGCAAGGAAAAAAACATTCTCTTTGTCAAAGTTCCAAGCCGTGAAGAATTAGGAACAGCAGCAGGATTGAACGTTCCAACATCAAGCGTTGCAATAGTTGAAGCAGGAAATGCAGAAGCAATCATAAGAGAAATTGCCTCTAGTGGAGAAAAACCTGCACACAAAGAAGAAAAAGAAACACCTGCAAGTAAAGAAAAAATAAAATGACTAAACCTGAACAACAAAAACAAGGAGAAGAAAAACAGCAAGAGCAAAAGAAAAAGCCAGCTGGTTTTCTATTCACAGAAGCGTATCCTGCAGAGGTTCAGGAAATTGTTGGTCGCACTGGAACGCGTGGTGGAATCACTCAAGTGAGAGCAAAAGTTCTTGATGGTCCTGAAAAGAATAAAGTGCTCAGAAGAAACGTGAAGGGAGCTATTGGTGTAAAAGACATCATCATGCTCAGAGAAACTGAAATAGAAGCTCGTTCATTGAGCGTTACAAAAAGAGGAAAGAAATAATGACAATCTGCACATTCTGTGGAGAGAACATAGCACTAGGAACAGGAACGATGTATGTCAAGGATGATGGCAGAGTGTTCAATTTCTGTGGAAAGAAGTGTCAGAAAAATCAATTAAAGCTCAACAGAAATCCTGTGCACATCAAGTGGACCAAGAGATTCAAAAGATGATTGAGCGTACGTTAGTTCTTATCAAGCCAGACGGAGTAGAGCGCGGTCTCATTGGCGAATGTCTTATGAGATTCGAGCGTGCTGGATTCAAGATTGTTGGCATGCGCATGGTTTGGACAAATAAAGAACATGCAATGAAACATTATACTGAAGACATTACAAAGAGACGCGGAGAAAAAGTAAGAAAAGCTCTTCTCGAATATGTTACATCTGGTCCTATTGTTGCAATGGTAATAGAAGGAATTGACGCAATAGAAAACATAAGAAAAATAGTAGGACCAACAGAACCAAAATCAGCACCGCCAGGAACTATCCGTGGAGACTTCGCACATATAAGTTTTGCATACGCTGAGAAAAACCAGCCAGGATTAAAAAACTTAATTCACGCTTCAGGAAATAAACAAGACGCTGAACATGAAGTAAGCTTATGGTTCAGTGATGACGAATTGCATGCCTACAGCACAGTCCACGATAAACATATAAAGGAATAATTAAACTCTTAATAATATGGCAAAAAAGAGTACGGTGCTTCTCATAGACTTTACTTCTAAAGGAATTAGCACAATTGTAAAAAACTTAAACAAGACCATAGAAAAAAGAACAGTAAAAATAAATCGTCAGTTCAATCAGATAAGAAAAGTATTCATAAAGTATGAGGAGCCATTCTGCGAAATACGCCAAAACCACAAGGGAATGCACATTTCGCTAAAGCTTCCTGACGTGAAGAAAAAAGACATCTTTCTTAATGTCACAAAAAGTTCTATAGAAGTGAAAGCAGATGCCCTCTTTCGTGATGCATCAAGAAAAGAAGCATTCAAAACATTTCACAGAATTATTGATTTACCGTCATGTAGTTTGCATGAAAAGACATCAGCACAATACAAAAATAACAAGCTAAAAATAAAGATCCCGTATGGAAAAATAAAAAGGCCTAATCAGGCCTAAGCATATGCCACTATTTTATTTTCCCGGGCAGCAACAATAACAGCTTCTTGCTCGCTCAAAAGACTCTGCCTTCTGAAATATTTTTGCAACTTACTCTCGCCACGTGCACCAAATCTTTTTGCAATGTGCAAATCAGTCTCAGACCGTATATTTATTTTATATGCCATCTTCTCACCCCCATCAATGAGCTACTACAATTCAATACCCCATATACCCTTTCATAAAAGCCTCCTCTTGAGAAGAAATTTCATCATCCTCTAAGAGATTTTCAACTTCTGTGAAGTCGTATATATCTTCAATATTTTCTTCAGCATGAGCTTCTTCGTCATACCTACGCGTCTTGCGCATTGTACATACCCCCTCGGAAACTTTCCGACAAATAGTAAGGCTTATATAATGATATATATTTAACCGATATAAAGCATATACTGTATATTTTATGCGATTGGCTTTAAAAAGCAATGGGGGTTGCTGATGGAATATAGAAAACTCATAAAATTTGGAAATAGTTCGTATGTTATCTCGCTTCCAAAAGACTGGATTACCAAGCAGAACCTCCAGAAAGGTGAAATAATCTATTTTGAAGAGAACGATGCAAGCGATCTTGTTATTTCAGGCAAGAAAAACAGCAATAAAGAAGGAAAAAAGGTTATTTCTCTGCATATTGACGGCATGACGGAAAGGCAAATAGAACTTGAAATCATTGCCAGCTACATGAAGGACTTCAGCAGGATTGTGTTAACAGGAAATGAAATAGCAAAGCGTGATAAGGAAATAAGAGACATTCTCAAAAGGCTTGTGGCAATTGAAGTCATTGAACAGACTAAAGATAAGATTGTGGCAAAAGACTTCTTGAACTTAGAAGAAATAAAAATCCCAGACCTAAGAAAAAGGCTTGATACCGTTGTACGAAGTATGATTACAGACTCAAAAATAGGGAATGGAAAGGAAAACTACGAAAGCATCAACATTCGCGATTATGACGCAAACAAATTTGCATATGTTATTTTAAGAGTTATCAGGCGCGGTTTTGAGCAACCAAGTGTAAGAAAATCCTTGGGCGTTTCACTGCTTGAATTGGTTTACGAACAGCTTGTAATCTTAGCAATAGAAAGAATTGGTGACAGGGCAAAAAGAATTGCACGTGAAGATTCTCGTTCAAGCATAACAAAATCAGAAATTGCTGAATTAAACAAAGTATATGACATGATATTTGAGAACTACCAAGATGCAATAAAGGCATACACAAAAAAAGAATATGAACTTTCCTGCAAGTCATTCTCAAGAAACAGGGATATCCTGGCAGAATGTGATAAGATAAGGTCAAAACATCATTCTCCTGGCGCAATAAAGATAGTCTATTTGCTACGAGAAATGTCACAAAAAGTATCTGAGCTTGGAGAAATTGGGTTCATGGCAGCAGAGTCAACAATAAGCAAAAAGTCATTCGAACAGAAGACAGACGCTGAAGCTGAACAAAAACCTTTATAAGCCCTTTAAAAGACTTCTAGGCGTGATCTCAACAAGGAGAAGCCAGAATGATACGACAACCAATAGTAGTGATAGCTGGCCACATCGACCATGGTAAATCCAGCATATTAGAAAAAGTTAAAGGGATTTCTATCACGAGAGGTGAATCAGGCGGCATCACACAATCCATCAAATCCTATAACGTTCCTATAAAAGCAATAGAAAGATGCTGTGGTCCTTTGTTGAAGAAAATAGCACAGAAAATCAGCATTCCTGGTTTATTATTCTTAGACAGTCCTGGCCATGCAGCATTCAACAACATGCGCAAGCTTGGTGGAAACCTTGCAGACATTGCCATTCTCACGATTGATATCAACGAAGGGATGAAAGACCAGACCTTAGAAGTTCTTGAGATATTCAAACAATACAAAACCCCTTTTATTATTGCATTGAATAAAATTGATTTGATTCCTGGCTGGCGTTCCAACAAGGATGTCAATCTTCTTGAAGATATTAGTGGTCAATCAGCACAAGTGCAGACATTACTGGATACAAAACTCTATGAGATTCTTGGAAAATTATCAGAGCATAGCATTGACTCAGAACGGTTTGACCGAGTAAGTGATTATACAAAACAAGTTGCCATGGTTCCCTTGAGCGCAAAAACAGAAGAAGGTTTGCCGGAATTGTTAGTCGTCTTAACCGGTCTTGCACAAAAATACTTGGAAGAAAGTTTGAAGATAACTGCAGAAGGCGAAGGTAAAGCTACAATTCTTGAAGTCCAAGAAGACCCTGGCGTTGGAACAACACTCGACATTATTCTCTATGACGGCAAGATAAAGAAAGGAGACCAGATTGTTGTAGGTAGCCTCAATGGCCCTGTCGTGACAAAGGTTCGTGGTTTGTTCGAACCATTTGGAAAAAAGCTCGTGAACGTCAATGAAATCCATGCAGCGTATGGTGTTCGTGTCTGCGCTCCTGCATTGCATGACGTTGTTGGAGGCATGCCATTAGTTGTTGCAAATACAGACTTAGAAAAAAAGAAGAATGAACTAAAAATCGAAGTTGAATCTGTTCTCATTGATGCTGAGCATGAAGGCGTTGTTGTCAAGGCAGATACACTTGGCAGTCTCGAAGCTCTCATTGGATTGTTAAAAAAAGAAGGAATCAAGATAAAAAAAGCTTCAATAGGAAACATCACGAAAAAAGACCTTGCAACTGCTTCCTCAGAAAGTGAAGATGATAAAAAAGCAATTCTTGGTTTCAATGTCAAGACACTTGAGAAAAATCCAGACGTAAAAATAATAACAAATCAAGTCATTTACAAGATTATCGAAGATTATAGTGCATGGAAAGCAAATCTCATCAAACAAAAAGAAGCAAAAGACCTTGAAAGAATAACAAGACCCGTAAAAATAACAATTTTAAGAGGACACGTCTTCCGTCAGTCTAATCCTTGTGTTGTTGGTGTGCATATTGAATCAGGAACACTCAAAACAGAAGCAAAGATGATGAAAGTCGACGGCTCAAAAGCATCCTACATCAAAGAAATACAAGAAGAAGGAAAGAACGTCAATGTCATCGGCTCGGGAAAAGACGTTGCCGTTTCTCTCCCGAACCTGACAGCAGGAAGACAGATAAAAGAAGGCGATTATCTCTATTCAGACATGTCAGAAGTGGAATTCAGAGCTTTGAAGGAAATGCGAAAGCTATTAAAAAAGGACGAGATAGAAACATTAAAAGTCATAGCCGAAATCAAAAGGAAAATTAACCCTACATGGGGTGTGTGAATGATAAAAGACGTTACAATAGAAGAAGCAAAAAAGATTATTGAAGAAAACAGAGACAATCATAATTTTGTAGTGCTTGACGTTCGAACAAGTGACGAATATGATGACGGTCACATTGAAGATGCCATGAATATTGATATCTATGCCTATGATTTCAAGGATAGGTTAAGAAAGCTTAGCAAGGATGGCAAATATTTAGTCCATTGTCGCACAGGCGTCCGCAGTTGTGATGCAACAAAAATTATGAAAGAAATGAACTTCAAGGAAGTGTACCACATGAACGAAGGTATTGCTGGTTGGCGAGAGAAAAGATTCCCGTTGAAGATATGATTATATCCCCAATTCAATTTTCCATTGCATAGGGGCTAATGTCAAATTAATTAAATGTTTAAAAGAAGATTGTTTTTTCCAATCTATTAACCTAAGTTTTATATCTCTTACTAAATTATCTATGTTATCAATTTTATGCTCCCTCATAAACACAAAAATTTCTATAGGATGAATATTTAATCTAATTTGTGAGGTATTAGCATACACAATGACATCCTCTGTTTTTGTAGTATCTAAAACTATTTTGTGTATAGCGTTAGACAAAAGAAAAATGTCTTTTTTACTAACCTTCTTATCGTCGAACTCAATATTGACAACTGGCACAGTTGCATGTGTTTTTAGTTATTTATAAAGATTTTCAAAAGTGAAGAAACAAATTTCTAAGTAACTTTTGAAGACATAATAAATAACTTTGACACTAAAAAGAATGTTACCTTCTTATCCACCCTGTGCCCATATAATTTTATTCTTTCTTTTCTTTGTGCCCGTAACTTCTTACTTGATCAATAATCAACAGTAACATTCTAGAGACATATTTTTTAAAATTTTCTTTATCAGCTTCTTCCAAAGCTATATAATATTCCTCTCGTTTTTCAAAAGGAATAAAGAACATCGGATAACCTTTTTTTATTAAAATCCAGTTCATAACAGCACGAGAAGTTCTTCCGTTGCCATCTTCAAATGGATGAATCCAAGTTAGTTTAGCATGAATTAAAGTAGCTAATTCAAAGGGATGTAACTTATTCTTATTGGCACTATACCATTTATACATGTTTAACAAATGCTTCTTAACTTCTTCATGAATGGGAGGAATATGCTTAGAACCTTCAATTTTAACATTGAAAAATCTAATTCTTCCACTATAGGTCACCTCAGTATTTTTGGTTAAAATGTTGTTTACTTTTTCTAATAATCCATTGTTTAGCTCTCCTTTATAACTCATCAAAAAGTTTAAACATTCTTTCCCATTAACGGCCTCATGGTAATCTGATGCTCGTACGCCAGAAGGAATGACTTTATCTTTGAGAATAAGGGCAGTTTGTCGTAAAGTAAGTCTATTCCCTTCAATAGCGTTAGTGTTATAGGTAAACCTAATAACAAAATCATCATACAGTTTTTTCTTTAGACTTTCAGGGGTTTGTTTTAACCAATCATTAAAACTCTCTTTCAGATCCTGGAGCGTCTCCACATCTTTATTAATAAGATAGGAATATTCTGGTTTTGTCAAGCCTTCTTGTTCTATTCTTTTCTCAATCTGTTCAGCATATTCCTGGATTTCTGATTTTGTCGGCTTTTTATCACCAATATAAACCCTAATCTTCCTCCATTTGTTCATACTAACTCTCAGATTCTTAGTAATGTAATAATATTCTTTATTCCCTCTTTGGATGGTCTCAACGTAAGTCATATAATATGTATGGGCACAATACTATTTAAAACTTTCGTTGAAAAGTGCACATAAAGAACTTAGTGGGTTCCAAAATTTCAGATGTTTATTTTACAAAACATTTTTCTCAGTAACCTTTAAAAACCCAAAACCAAGCATCTCAAACCATGGCAGAAGAAATCAAGTGCACCATAAGCGACCCTAAAACAGGGAAAAGCTACACAAAATCAGTAGATGCAACAGCATTACTAGGAAGAAAGGTAAGAGACGTTGTTTCTGGTACTCTCTTTGGTTTAACAGGGTACGAATTAAAAATCTGCGGTGGATCAGACAAATCAGGGTTCCCGATGAGGCCTGAATTAAACACAGCAGAAAGAAAGAAATTGTTAGTACAAAGAAGCATTGGTGTAAGAAAAACAGGTGGAAAAGGAATCTTCAAAAGAAAAACCGTTCGTGGCAACACCGTAAGCCCAGCAATTGCTCAAATAAATCTTGCTGTTGCAAAAGCAGGAACAAAGAGTATTGAAGAATTACTCGGCCCTCCAGCTGAAAAGAAATAATGACGCCAAATAAGAAACCTTCTACAACGTTTAAAGTTCCTTTTGCAGTAATTGGTCAAGTAATATGTGATAATTACTTCACAGGAAATATGATCAACCATCTTCCAGGAACGATTTTCTATTGGGATCCTGGTGAATCAGCTCGTCCAGAACAAGTAAGCGCTTCGAGAATAAACGAAGACGTGCATATTTATCCTGCAAGAATTTCTATCGATCCAGCAAAAGGAAGATTAGAACTTATTGCAAATAACGGAGTTAAGATTATTGAAAAAACAACAGCTACAACAAGATTCTCTTATGATGGTTTGACCTATGTCTTGCACCATTGCACAAGGTCTACTGAAACCCTTCCGCTCAGAACTGCAATAATTGAAATCCCAAACTATATGTAAATAAACTTCTCACAAACCCTTATAAAAGGCCCAAAACCATCTATTTCTATGTTAAAACAAATTAAACACATTCCAGGAGGCCTATGTGCCAAAAGAAATAAAAAAATCTGAAAGCAAAGAGCCAGAAGTTAGCATTGGTCTCGTTGGACATGAGACAAAGGTAAACCTTTCTCAACCAAAGACGTTGACCATGGCAAGACAACTCTGACAGAATGTTTATCAGGAAAATGGACAGACACGCATTTTGAAGAAATAAAAAGAGGTATCACTATTAAGTTAGGTTACGCAAACGCAGGTTTCTACAAATTCAAAAACAAAAAAACAGGAAAGACAGACTACACCTCAAAAGAAGTTGGACCAAACGAAGAAAAAACAGAGCTGACAAGAGTTGTCTCATTCATCGATGCTCCTGGCCATGAATCACTCATGGCAACCATGATTTCTGGAGCGGCAATAATGGACGGTGCAATTTTGTTAGTCGCAGCAAATGAAAAATGCCCTCAACCACAAACAGAGGAACATTTGATGGCGTTAGAAATAATAGGCTGTAAAAACATTGTTATAGCACAAAATAAAATTGACCTAGTCACAGAAAAACAAGCGTTAGATAATTACAAAGAAATAAAAGCATTCGTCAAGGGAACAATAGCAGAAAATTCTCCAATAATCCCCATTTCAGCACAACAAAACACAAACATCAATCGATTGATTGAAGCAATAGAAGAAACAATCAAAACACCAAAAAGAGATGAAAAAAAGACACCAATCATGTACATCGCAAGAAGCTTTGATGTCAACCACCCAGGAACAAAAATAGATGTGTTAGTTGGTGGTGTCATAGGCGGATCAATGAAACAAGGAACTCTCAAGAAAGGAGATACTATCGTGATTCTTCCAGGAACATCAATACAAAAAGAAGGAAAAACAGAATGGAAGCCAATAACAACAACAGTTGTCGGCATACGCACAGGAGAAACGCCTATAGAAACAGCGAGTCCTGGCGGTTCTGTAGCTCTCCTAACAGGATTGGATCCTTTCTACGTAAAAGGAGATGCTCTCAGAGGAAATATTGCAGGGTACAAAGACAACATGCCTCCTGTTTGGCATGAATTTACCTTAAAGACAACATTACTCAATCGTGTCGTCGGAGAAGCAGAAGCACCTGAGGTTCAGGCAATAAAACTCACAGAGCCACTGATGTTAAATGTCAACGCAGCAACAACAATTGGCATCGTCTCGCAATTGAAAAAGAATGGTGTCTATGCTAAGCTAAAGATTCCTGTGTGCTGCACAAAAGAAGATAGAATTACAATCTCAAGAATGATTGGCAATCGTTGGAGATTGATTGGATTTGGAATGATAGAATAATCAATAAGCCCAAGAATATCTTTCTCGAACTTTTTTTGGCATTAAATTTCCTATTATTTGCTCATTTAATTTGTCATACTCAACCATTATGACACCACGATTTCTCAAATAACCAAAAGACTCTCCATCCATTGAGTCATCCTTTAGCCCATACACCACGATTTCAATTTCTTCCTCAAATAACAATTCCGTACAAGATTTAAAAAAGCAATTTCTTCTTCTGTTTCTTGTTGGTGCACATGGTTCTAATGTTGTAAAAAGAATTGCACCTCTCTGATAGTATTGGGCTTTTGTTATTGCATCTCTTTCAGCATGAATCAATAAATTGCCAGACATTAAACGTCTTATACCCTTACTAATAACTTTCCCATCAGAAGAGACTATTACTGCACCAACATAAGGCTTAGCAATTTCAAGACCACCCAAGGCCAAATCAATGCACATCTGCATATGCTTTCTTAAAAAATCTTCATTGAGGTCCATGTACATCTTCCTCAACGCTTCTATCATCACTTTTTATCTTCGCAACGCTCACAACCTTATCCCCTTCTTCAAGTTTCATCACGCGTACACCTTGTGTATTTCTTCCAATACAGCTGATATCCTTTGCTTTCGTTCGTATGACAATCCCATTCTGACTCATGAGTATCAAGTCGTCATCATCCTGCACAACAATAGTACCAACAACTTTTCCATTTCTGTCACTTGTATTAATATTAATCACACCCTTACCGCCACGCTTAATCAGTCTATATTCGTCAAGCAATGTTCTTTTACCATAACCATTCTCTGTTATGGTGAACAAACTCAATCCTTCATTGCAATTTGAAACACCAACAACACAATCATCTTTGTTCAAACTAACTCCTCGCACACCAGTTGCATTTCTTCCCATGTCTCGTACATCTTTCTCATTGAACTTTACAGCATTTCCTTCTTTTGTAGCAATAAGGAAAGTTTCATCTCCACGAGTAATTCTCACACTCACCAATTCATCATTGTCACGTAATCCAATTGCTTTTATTCCTCCTTTTCTTGGTCGCGAAAATTCTTCAAGACTTGTTTTTTTAATCAGTCCTTTCTTGGTGCACATCATCACATACTTTCCAGAAACAAATCCCTGCACAGGTAACACAGCGTTAATAGTTTCATCTTTCTCCATATTCAACAAATTCACAATAGCCTTGCCCTTCGAATATCTGCTTCCTAATGGCACTTGGTAGGCTTTCAGCCAGTACACTTGCCCTTTATTGCTGAAGAACAAAAGATAATTTCTGTTTGAGGTAACAAATATTTCATTCACAAAATCTTCATCTTTTAATTTCGTTCCCTGAACACCTTTGCCACCGCGTTTCTGTACTTTATACACATCCAGAGGCATTTGCTTAATGTAACCAGCATGCGTCACGCTCACAACAACCGTATCTTCTTTAATCAAATCTTCGACTTCAACTTCGCCTTCTTCTTCGGCAATTTCAGATCTTCGTTGATCATTATAATTAGTCTTTAACTGCTCAAGTTCATCAACCATGATTGCAAAGATTTTATCTTGTGAACCAAGTATTCCTTTGTATTCTTCAATCAATCGCAATAATTCCTCACGTTCTTTCATGAGCTTCTCTGTTTCAAGTGAAGTAAGCTTCTGCAGTTTCATATCAAGTATTGCCATTGCCTGCATTTCAGTTAAAGAATAATTCTGCATTAATCCATTTCGTGCCATTTCAACATTCTCAGCTTGCTTTATTAATTGCACAACAGAATCAATGTTTTCAAGACATATTTTCAACCCACTCAGCACATGCTCTCGTTCTTGCGATTTTCTCAAATCAAACTCTGTTCTTCGTGTGACAACTTCCTTGCGGTGAGCAACATAGTGCTTAATCATGTCCTTAAGATTCATAATTGCAGGCTTGCCTTCATGCAGTGCAAGTAAGGTAATGCCAATGCTTGTCCTGAGTGCGCTATGCTTCATTAATTGGCTTAAAACAACATCAGCGTCAGCATTTCTTTTGAGTTCAAACACAATGCGCATGCCTTGCTTGTCGCTTTCATCCCGTAAGTCAGAAACGTCGGGAATAGTACCATTTTTGACAAGGTCGGCAATGCTTTCAATCAACAATGACTTATTCACCATGTAAGGAATTTCATGAACGATTATTTTTCCTTCTTCAAAAGATGTTTTAGCCTTAAGAATAATCTTTCCTCTTCCTGATCGGTAAGCCATCTTAATGCCAGATGTACCGCAAATAATTCCACCAGTAGGAAAATCAGGAGCTTTAATATGACTTGTTAATTCTTCAAAACTAATTTGATTATTTTTAATATACGCAATAGTACCGTCAATAACTTCTCCCAAATGATGTGGAGGAATATTTGTTGCCATTCCAACTGCAATTCCTGTGCTTCCGTTCAATAATAGATTAGGTAACAACCCAGGTAACACAACAGGTTCTTTCAAAGTATCATCAAAATTTGGCCTGAAGCCCACAGTTTCTTTCTCAATGTCTTTCAACATTTCATCAGCAATCTTCATCAGCTTTGCTTCAGTATACCTTTGTGCAGCAGGATCATCTCCGTCTTGCGAATTGTGAACAAAAACGCCAGCCGCTAAAGCAAAATTATGTGTATTCTCAATAGTTAAATCATAAACATCTTCTTTTTCTTTCAATAATTCAACTTTGACAACTTTATGATTTTTATTGACTTCTGCAAGAAGTTGTTGTAGGTCCTCATTAAAATATTTCTTTAAACCAGTTTCCCAGCCAGTTGAGCTACCATAACTATAAATATCCTTCCTGGTCTCTTCAAAACATTCCTTGTTAAGAGTTTGATATTTTTTTACTGTTTCTTTACAAGTATTAACAAATTTGACTTTTCCAGTGTTATTAGATATCCTTCTTTTATTTGATGCAATTATTTTTTCATTGAAAAGTTGCTTATATTTTTCATCTTTCCATAGTCTCTTCAAAGTTCTTGAAGCTCTTTCGCCCATTATTTTTTTTAATTCTGGATGTTCTGCAATATATTTTTTAGTGCTTTCGCTCAGCTTGGCGCGCATATGTTCTCTGTAAATTGGATCTTTCCAATTTTGTTTGTTCCTTTCAGAAACTTCTTGTGATTTTTTGTAGCGATTGTGCTCTTGAGCCCAATATAACTTTCTTCCAAGCGCTATTTTTTCTCTGTAATAAGCATCGTTTTTGTGTTTATCTGAAGTCAAATTTGCATGGAGTAACCAATGGTCTTTCCACTGCATTCTTCGAATATTATCAGGGTTATTGTTAAGCTTGTTAAAATCTATGTGATGCCTCACCTTGCCATTTTTAATGGTATAAACACTTTGTTCTATGTTATACTCATCAGACAAATAATGGGTAAAATTCCAAGAATCTTGAATTGGTTGATAAACCATTTCATAGCCAACAACATGCTCATCGTCATCAAATGTAGAAAATCTTTGGTAAATTGGCATCAAGGAATCGCCTGATTTTAATTCTCTTGCTTCTTTATAAGAAAGATCTTTTAATAAGAAGAGATGGTTGGGAGTACATTTTATTTCTTCCCCATTATCCAAGGTGACTTTTAATAGTTCTGCGTTTTGTTTTGTTTTTCGCGGATTAATAATTTCTGCAACTTTGATGTTGCCATCTTTAGCAACAGTATAAGTATAATTTTTCTTTCCATTCTTCACTTCGTCAATAAGCTGCAAGAAGTTCGCTTCTCGTCCATCAGTAAGTTTAATCTTTGTATCTGCGGTAAAACATCCAAAATTGCCTTGTCCATAAATAAGAGGATAACGCAAACTAAAAGGCTGTGCCATTCTCACAAGAGCCTCATAAACAGGAGCATCTCCATGAGGATGATACTTACCAAGAACTTCTCCAACAATTCTTACAGATTTCTTCGTTGGTTTGCTTGAGAGCAATGCTAATTTATGCATAGCATACAGAATTCTTCTGTGAACAGGTTTCAACCCATCGCGCACATCAGGCAATGCTCGAGAGGTTATAACAGACATGGCATAGTCTACATAGCTCTCGCGCATCTCTTGTTCAATTAATCGCTGTTGTATGTCTTCTGCCATTTTTATCGGGAAAACAATCTCCTTCTAAAAATTTTTATAGGACGAGCACGCTCGCTAAATCCTTCTGGCATGATAACACCTCGAGATGTAACCCTAGCAGCTTCATCAGTAATATAATCGACCAATGCATCTGCACCTAATTCCAAAGCTCTTTTGCTTATCTCAGAATACGTTTCAAGTAATGAATTCACCCCTAATCTTTCAAGAAGCAACCCCATAGGGGCCACTCTTACCACATTTCTATCAAAAGAAATAGCAGAAAGATCGTTCCCAACGTCAGCCCATTGTAATTCTTTAAAATGTGCAATGTTCCCATACAAGAAACCATCGGCAGAATCAGGAACAAGGATATGCCTGTAACACCATTTAGGTGGTTTATCATATTGGTTTTTAATGAAATCGTCTGCCGATAATGGTGTAACATATAGGCGTTGTATTCTAGAATGAACTTCCTTTTCTTTTTCCAATAAGATCATATCTCTTCCCATGTTAAATATCCAAATTCCTCACAAATTTAGCATTTTCTAATATAAAATTTCTTCTTGGAATAACGTCTTCTCCCATCAGTACACTAAACATTTCATCGGCCTGTGCAGCATCATTTATGAAAATCTTTTGCAATATTCTTCCATTAGGATCCATTGTTGTTTCCCATAATTGTTCAGCATTCATTTCTCCTAATCCTTTGTATCTTTGTAAAGTAACTCCATCTTTTCCAATTTCATCATATATTTTTTTTAATTCTACATCATTGTAAGCGTACTGAATGGTCTTTCCCTTTGATACTTTATACAAAGGCGGCATCGCAAGATACAAATGTCCTGCTTCGATTAATTTTCTCATGTATCGGTAAAAGAAAGTTAACAACAAACAATTAATATGTGCTCCATCAACATCTGCATCGGTCATCAAAATTATTTTATGATACCGTAATTTACTAATATCAAAATCATCACCAACACTCGTACCAAGGGCAGTAATCATTGAAGTAACTTCTTTATTTTCAAATATTTTATCCAATCGAGCTTTTTCAACATTCAGTATTTTTCCCTTGATAGGAAGTATTGCCTGCGTTGCTCTGTCTCTTCCCTGTCTAGAACTTCCTCCGGCAGAATCTCCTTCCACGATGAATATCTCCGATTTCGCAGGGTCTTTTGACTGACAATCAGTAAGTTTTCCAGGCAAGCTTGCAGAATCCAACGCACTTTTTCTTCTGGTTAAATCTCGTGCTTTTGCAGCCGCCTCACGTGCTTTTGCAGCGCTCAAACATTTACCAATAATTTTCTTTGCAATCCCAGGATTTTCTTCAAGGTAATTTGTAAAAGATTCATAAAACATAGTATCCACATAACCTTTGACTTCAGAATTTCCTAATTTAGTTTTAGTCTGTCCTTCAAACTGTGGTTCAGGAACTTTAATAGAAAGTATTGCAGTCAATCCTTCCCTTACATCATTTCCAGTGAGTTTATCATCTCCTAGTTTGTTCTTTTTTATATAGTCATTAATGGTTCTTGTCAAAGCAGTTGCAAATCCAGTGTAATGTGTTCCACCTTCAACAGTATTAATGTTATTAACAAATGAATGTACATTTTCTTGGTAGCCTTCATTATACTGCAGTGCTATCTCAATCTCAATGCCGTCAAGTGTTTTTGCAAAGTAAACAGGCTCCTCATGAATAGGATTTTTATTCTTGTTCAAATGTTTAACAAAAAATACAATGCCACCATCATACTGAAATGTTTGCTCTTGCCCAGATATTTCATCTTTTACTTGAATCTTCAAACCTTTATTCAAAAAAGCAAGTTCTCGTAATCGTGTTGAAAGCACATCAAAAGAGAAGTTAATATCTGGAAATATTTCTTTATCCGGTAAAAATGTAACAATAGTTCCTCGCGCAGTTGAATCACCTATGACAGCAACGTCTGCATCGGGTTTGCCTCGTACATATCTTTGATAGTAAAGCTTACCCTTTCTCATGACTTTTACTTCTAAGAATTCAGAGAGAGCATTAACAACACTAATACCTACTCCATGCAGTCCTCCACTAACTTTGTAGGTTTTCTTGTCAAATTTTCCACCTGCATGCAATACAGTCATGACAAGCTCTAATGCACTTTTACCTTCCTCTGGATGAATATCAACAGGAATACCCCTTCCATCATCAGCAACAGTAACACTACCATCTTTATTGATATTAACAGAAATAATGGTGCAATTCCCTGTAAGGGCCTCATCAATAGAGTTGTCAACAGCTTCGTACACCAAGTGATGTAATCCACGGGTTGCTGTGTCTCCTATGTACATACTTGGTCGTTGACGCACGGCCTCAAGACCCTTTAATACAGTGATATTCTGAGCCCCATAATCCTCTTGAGAAGCATTTTCTTTTGAAGAACCTCTATTTTCATGGCCCATAGAAGTATCAGGATGAATCTCAGCGTTGCGATCTAGGTTAGTATCTTCCATGTGAGTTTAACCTAAAAATTAGGCCCAAATAATAATTCTTATCCATTGAAGATACTTCAACTTATAAAAACCTTTCCCCCTAAAACAGCAAAATTCAGGCACTAGAGAGGCTATAAACACAAAATACACTATACAAAAAAGTCAGGAAAATAAATTAAATAAAGATACCTTTATATACAATATTATCCCAATAATATTTATGGAAAAGAAGAGCTCCATAGTGACGTTCACAGCTCCTAAAGACATCAAGCTTATCCTGGAAGCAGCGCAACATATAGGATACTATGACAGTTTATCAGAATTCTTAAGAGATACAGTAAGATACATGTTGGAAAATAAAAAATATTTAAGAATAGCAATTGCATATGAACTCTATCATCAGAAAAAAATAAGCATTGGCAAAGCTTCTGAAATAATTCAGACAAGCATACAAGAAACAAAGGAGCTATTCCAAAACAGGTGAAAGATTGACAAGAAAAATTGTACCAGCAGCACAAATAACAGCAATAGCGCACGCGCCAAAAGGATTGTTCTTCTTCAAGACAGATGCAAGAAATCAATTTTATCCTTATGAAATCTTGAATTATTCAAGCACCCCAACAGTAATACTCCCTCTCAGAAGAACATCAACAGGAATGAGTTATTTGCTCAATCAACACGGATTTAACTCTTCAAAGGTTCATTTTATTGACATTGTATCAAAGCACATCGGATCTTCATTAGAGCATAAAAAAACAAAATACTTGCAGCAGATTGATTTAAATGAATTACATGACGCAATAGAAGGTTACCTCACTGAACTCGGCCCGAGCCCTAAAACAATTATTATTGACGATTTCCACGTCCTCATCCCGCACCATGGCGATCTCAAAACAAGAAGATTCCTTGACAAACTGCACAAAAAAATGGAACAAAATTTCACAAAAACTATAGTGCTTGCAGACAATACCAAACTTCCGAAAGAAGTTTCAAAGTACCTCTTTACAAGTGCAGAACATGTGGTAGAAATTCCAAGATAAGTTTATTTATAAGATTCTACAGGAGCATAACAAGTGTCTCCTTTATCTTCTAATCAAACTTTTGTGCATTGTTAATTTCTTCTTCTGTCTCTGCTCTGTCCACCATCTCTTCGAGGAACAAAAGATCTCTTCTTCATAACAGGCATCTCTTCATTCTCTCCCATGAAATCATCAATAGTGTAAGGCATTTCTGTAACTTCAGGCTTATGCTTCTTCAAGTATGCCCTCGCGAGAATCCAGAATATCAATCCAAGGCTCTTCCTTCCCTTGTTATTGCAAGGCAGCATCAAATCAACATAGGTGCTGTCATTATTCGTGTCACAAAGTGCAATAGTAACTGCACCAACCTTAGCTGCATCCTTCAATGCATCTTTGTCAGGCCAAGGATCTGTAACAATGACGAGTCTTGCTTCTTCAAAATCTTCAAGTGAAGGATTCGTTAATATTCCAGGATGATATCTTCCTGCAAAAGCTTTAACTCCCGTTACCTTTGCAAAAAGTTTTATTGCTCTCCATCCATTTTCTCTCTTTCCAACAACAACAATATCCTCAGGATTATATCGCGATATAAAATCAGCAACAACTCGTATTCTTTCATCAATAGCTTGAACATTTAATACCGTCAAACCATCACTTCGTACTTTATAAATAAATTTCTCCATGTATTTTGTCCTGAACTTTGTGCCAATATGCAAGCCTGCTTTCAAGTAATTATCCAAAGGAACCATTAACTTAGAATCATCTGCTGCAACAACAACTGCATCTGCATTCTCGGTAACTGCAACAGGAATTGGAGTTTCAACAACAGCTTCTTCTTGTACAACTTTTTTTGCTACTTTTAGAGCTTTCTTAGGTGCTTTCTTCACTTCTTCTGTTGCGATTTCTTCTTTCTTGACCATTCCAGAACTAGCTAAAAAACCCATTTATAAGCTTAACTATCATATTTGGTTCGTTTTGCCTTGATTGCCAACCCGTATATGCCCTGATTTTGTATGAAATATCTGCGACCCCGCAGTCTTGTAATAAACATAAAAGTTAACATCGTAAATACTCTTTTTATCCATTTTATTTCCTTGAGGGCAGGTATTTGCAACAGTATATCCAGAACAGAAGCTTGGATTTCCAACAAGCCCTTCCTTGACAGAGTTTGGTAAATCAGGATGTGTTCCGCTCGCAAATAATGAATCACAGCAATTGAAACTTTTTATTTTATTTGCACAATTCCCATCCACACAATCACAAAGCAAATACTTGACAGAGCTTAATGATGGAAATTTGTAACAATCTCCCCAGACACCTATAGCAGGATTATCATTCACGCAGGCATATCCTGCTTCATTGGTGTTAGCAGTAACATTAAAGTAAGGAGCAGGACATTTTTGTTGCCCAACACATGCGCCAGGTGAAGGATCTGCGCAAAGATGCAGCTTATCATAACAAGTGTTATATGTGCTATTGCTTGAACAATCTGCACTCACCGAACAAACAAAATCAAGTAAGTAATACTTCACTTCTCTTTCCTCTCCTGAAACCCAAGTATCTCTTATTTTTGGAGACGCAAGTATGCCAAAGTAACCCCCACACGTAGCATCTGCAGGATCAATAACGACATACGCATGAGTAATATCTTGTGGCATGGCGTTTTTTATCTTCATTCCAATCATCCCCATCCCAGTATAAGAAAGATTTCCAATGTCATAGGTATAAAACGAAGAATCTTGACAGCTCATACCTGCTTTAAGAACACAAGCATCGGGCAAAAACTTCCCAGGATTCAACACACCATACAGTCCAAGAGAAGTTATGGAAAAGAATCCAACAAGAAGCACAAACCCATAGGTTGCGAGAAATTCAATCGCTGCTTGTCCTCTTTTCATTCAATTTGAAAGAACACTAAGTGTATAAAAGCTTAACGAGAGAGCAAACTAGAGGTAAAATAAAAAAATAAGAAAAGGGGAAAAACTAAAAGTTTTTCCTTACTTCCTTGATTATATTCTCAGACTCTTTTCTTAAACCTAGCCCAAGACCTATTCCAAGAGCCAAAGCAATTCCGATTGCCAAAGCACCGATGATAAGCAAGAATGTGTGTTCAAGTATGCCGACATCTACGCCTATTTGCTTGAGAGCCATAATCAAAACCATAATAATGACAACTACTTTAATTATTCCAGCACTTGCCTTAACTCCTTTCTGTTTTGAATGCTCCCACATCTTGTAATAGATGTAGTTTGCAACAGCGATACCAAATATTATGATGATTGTTGCAACGATAACACTAGGCAACCAACCAACAAATTGTCCCAATACGGCAGATATTGCCCCTAGGTTCACTAGTGCAATTGCCTGTTGTAAGAACAGGATTATGATGTACCACTTGAATACTTCGCCTGCCACTGCTGGCACGTGCGTATGTCCAATTGTTTTTGAAAGTCTAGCCTTGCTTACGTAATCATCAACTTTAAGCTTTTCAAGTACTACTCGTAAAGCATGACCCAAGATTACGGCCACAAAACCTCCAACAATAAGAACAATTACTGCAGCTACTATTCCTGGCAACTGGCCAACTAAAGAATACCAAACTGCGCTGAGTGGGTTGATTATAGACGTTGTCGTCTCACCCAAAAAACCAGCCACTATTGTCCACCTCCGTTTTCCCTAAGATTTAGGAACATGATACCTTATGTTGAGCCAAGTTCGTTTATAAAAATTTATAACCATTATAGAGTGTAGACAAAATCCGAGAATTCAGGAGAAGTAGTAAAATAAAGGCTATAAAGGAAGAATAGAAATTTAAAAAAGAAGAAATTTAGGCCTTAGTCGGTAAAGGCCTTTTGATAGAAATTGGAAGCATATTTGTTTCAAATTCTCGTTTTGCAATTTCAACACAGCTGTACTTCACATCTTCCAACGTTTTTTTATCAAGCTTAATCAAAACAGGAGCACCCATTGCAATTTGCAGTGCTCTTGCTCCAATAATTCTTGCCTTTTCGTATTTCGTTACCTTCATTATAATGCCTTCCTTAAGAGTGCAACTTTCTCTTCCGCAAGATCAACCATCTTTGTAATGTCTTCAGCAGACAATGATCCATCGCCACCTTTTTGCATTGCACAGATAGTCCCATCTTTTATAAATGCTACTGTTAGCCTTGCATCAAGGTTTTCCTCTTCCTCAAGGCTCGGATCCACAAGTAAGTGGTCGTTTATTTTGACAACAGTAACGGAGAGAGGGTCATCAGTCAAAGGCAAACTTGTCTTTGTTTTCTTGTTGTAATCAATAACTCCCTTTTTCTTGTCAAACTCAGGAAATTTTGTGTCTTTCAAAGCTGCAAGAGCTACAAGAGATGAAGCATCTCGCAAGTTTCCAGCATCATTGATAGGATAGATGTCAATAAGAACATTCCATACTTTTTCTCCTTCTTCAATGCACAACTTTTCAAAATTAAGTGCTCCACTTTCACGTATGCCTCTGTCAACAACACGTGCTATTTCTATGGATTCTGTACTTGGCGGTCCATTCTCAAATCTGTCATTCGCAATAGGAGAAAGTTCGACGCCAACCATAATAGTTCCTTTGTTTTGCTGGTCAGGATAAGGCTTTGCAACTTCAAGTTTCACACCAGCAACAACTTCTGTATCTCCAATCGTAACACGAGCAGAACCTTCTGCACTTTTTGGAGATATGCCATATTCGACAGTTATGCCTTTTCTATATTCAAGCAAGCCTCTTCCATCCTGCCTAAGTCCTTTGTTTAACAAAGTATGAATATGTTCCTTCATTATTTTTGCCATCTTATGTAGTCTCCTTCAGATCATATTTTTTAATAATAGCTGTTCGTTGGACTTCGTAAATTTTCTTGCATACTTTTCTTGCAAGGTCAACAGCTTCTTTCAATTCTTCTTTTTGCAATCTTCCATCAAGTTGCAATAAAGTTATTCTGTCTTCATTAGGCATCACGGCAACAGGAATGTCAACAGTCCCTTCCATGTCTTCTTCTGTTTTGTCAAGGTCTGCGACAACATTACCATCAACAAGTCCTACTGCAACAGAAGAAACCAAGTCTGCCATTTCAAAACCTGCATCAGCCAATGCCATTGCTGCAGCTGTGATTGCTGCACATCGTGTACCTGCATCTGTTTGTATCAGGTTAATGTAAATATCAACAGAGCATCCTGGACAATTTGTCAGATTGACAGCACTTGATAATGAACTTGCCATTACCAAATTAATTTCTTTCGTTCTTCTGCTTGGCCCTGGTCTTACCCTGTCTCCACTTCCAGAAAAGCTCATCATATTATAGAAACATCGTAAAACTCCTATTTCTGGATTTTGTAAAAATTTTGGGTGTAACTTCCTAGGCCCTCGAACAGCTGCAACTGCAATGGTCTTTCCAATCTTGAACATTGCACTTCCATCTGCGCTCGGAATAACGCCAACTTTAGCTTCAATAGGTCGTAACTCATCATAGCTTCTGCCATCATGCCTTTTTGCATTTGAATTTTTCTTCATTTTTTCTTACCTCTGGTTGCAGTATCTTTTGTTTTCTTTCCAACAGCTTTTTTCTTAGGCATTTCTTCTTCATGATCAACATGAGGTTGCGCCTCTAAGTTAGTTTGAGGTTTTTCTTCTGTATCAGTAACTTTGACAACATTCTTCATTCTCTTGTCAATAAATTCTCCAACGATTTCTGTTAATCCTTGAAGATGTCCTTGTTCCTCAATAAGCTTGATTGCTTCAATGGCAAGCATCTCGTGCTGTGGCTCTCCTTGTACCCATACAAGTCCATTCTGCCCAACAATCATTCTGCATCCAATCTTGTCTTTGATAGTTGTGATCATGCTTCCCTGTTTTCCAATAACTCGTGGAACTTTAGCAGGATTAACTTTGACGATTCTTCCGCCGCTGAGTTTTCTCAATCCTGGCGCTTTCAAAGTCAAACCACAATTGGTTCTTCCAACGTTGATAATCTTTGCAATGACATAATCTCCATAATTGTAATACTGAGATAAATCATCACCTTCATTGATATACTCAGGAACTTCTCGCATCGTCATGACGCCATCCCTAAAGCTGTCAATTTCTGCAAACCAAACACTGTTGGTCATTTCACTTACTTTTGCAATCACCATATCTCCAGGCCGTGGCCTGTACTGTGACTTAAGCGGTATCACGCGCAATACTCTTCCATTGATTCCAAGTATGCCAACAACAGATGATCGTACATCATCTCCTTCTCTATAAGCTCCACCTGCTGGTAAAAAATCCATTCCTGTTGCTAATGTATCGCCAGGAACGACAATTTGCCTTTCTTTAACAAATAATTCTCCCATTGTATTTTCACTCCTAAATAACTTTCAATATCTTACTCTCAACTTGTCCGTGAGATATTTTGTTTAATTCATCAAAAAACTCATCCAAGATTCCAGAGGGAATCTCAATGACAGAGTAATATGATCCGTCAGTCAACCATTCTTCTTTTATGACCTTGTGTTTGCGCACCGAACCTTGCGCCCTTCCAGCATAAGCCGAAGGTATTTTTATTGCAACATGTTTCTTTTCAAACTTTATTGGCAATAATTCTCGTAAAGCAGCAACTGCAGATTCAACTTGTTCATCCACGCCTTTTGCATCATTTAATCGAAACTTCGATTCTTCAAGAGCCCTTTCAATGCGTGCTCTTGGGTGTGGATATCCCGTCTTGCTGTCAACTGCATTTACATGAATAATATCAAGTAATTGTTTTCTTTTTGCTTCTCGTTCTTGTTCTCTGTGCTTTGAAGTTAATTGCACTTCACCTTTCTTCAAGATCATTGCTATGATTTTGCTCTCATCATCAGTTGCAAAAGCAGCTTGAAGATCTTTTTTGCTGACCTTTACCTGATCTCCCTTTTTCAGATTAAAGTAAATGTCTTTTGTCACAACAACTTCATCAAGAGTAACATTCTTTCCAGCCTTGAATTCGAGTGCTTTGTCACAATCTACAAGAATCTCAAAATGCTTCCCTGCTTTAATGAGGCTTGCAACAACTGCCTTGTTTACGTCTGCCATTTTACTTCAATGCTTTACTCAAATCTTCCCTTGAATATCGTATGAACTTCTTGTCTTTCACGTCAATGTAAGCTCCATCAATTCTGTCAATGCTAAAGCCATCTCCAAGAGTTCTCTTCAATGCACTCATTGCTAATTTCAATGCCTGATCTAAAGTCATGTTGTCTTTGTATTCTTTGTTGAGGATGTCTTTCACTGCATCATCTTTCTCTCCTATTGCAGTTGCCTTATACTCAAAGAAAGTTCCAGTAGGATCGGTGACAAAAAGATGTACATTTCTTCCAGCACCCATAAACATTAAACTGACACCAAAAGGTCGTGCACCACCCATTTGTGTGTACATTTGTTTTGTATTGCAAATGTCCTTGACCAACGTTTCAGTTTGCATTGGCGTATTATAAGTTACTCTATGCTGCTGTGCAACAACTTGTGCTCGTTCAACAAGTATTCTTCCGTCACTTAAAATTCCCGATGCCGTAGCACCCATGTGCTCATCAATCTGAAAAATCTTTTCAACTGATTTTCCAACAATGAGTTTTTCAACAATTCTCTTGTCTGCTAAAAGTAAAACTCCATCCTTGCAAGTAACACCAATTGCAGTTGAACCTGCTTTGATTGTTTTTCTTGCATATTCTACTTGTAAAAGTCTTCCGTCAGGACTAAAAATAGTGCTTGCTCTGTCATATCCCATTGCTTGATGGCTCATCTCGTCTGCTTGCATGTATTTCACTCTCCTATGTCGTATGCTCGTATATTTTTTCTGCTTTATTAAAATTTCCAGATAATCCAACACATTTCACCATAGTATCATGCGTTCCTATTTTTGTAACAGTCATGAGACCTGTGCGAACGTAATCGACATATTTGCTTCCAACCCGTAATATTCCTTTCTTTCCTGAACTCTTGACAAACATGACTCCGGCCTTTCCATAGCCCAATTCACCAATAAAACCAAGGATGCCTCTCTCAAGATTTTCCTTGACAGCCACATCTTGTGGTGCTTTCTCGCCAAAATAGTCCAAGCTATAAACAAGATACCTTTTCTTTTCTCGTAAAGTAGGCCGTAAAACCTTAATTCCTTTCTTTTTTTGCATTTCTAAACAAAGAAAATAAACTATTTCCTTTCTCTTGTACCCCCTAACAATCCTATAGTCAATTTATAAAGATTTCTGCAAAAAATGAGCCAACTCAAGAAGGCCTAAGAATCAGCTATAGAAATGCCTGGCTTATTCCTTCCCCAATGCAGGGCCTTTTTAGCTTCTCCACCAGTCATCCCAATAACGCGTGCAAAAGCAACCAAATCCTTAGCCCCTCGTAATTCCTTCAAATCGTGGGCATAAGAACAAACAACCATCTTTGTTCCTGCCTTTCTGCATATCTTAACATTCTGTTTCATCCTACCAAGAATCATTGCTCTCGTAATAGGGTCTGCATGAAGTAAACAACGAAATCCAAACCCAATGGCAACATCATTCTCTTTTGCTAACTTTGCTAACACTTGATTTAATCCTGATCTCCTGGAATGCATCTTGTCAATCTGGCTTTTTGCTTCTGGGTTCATAAGAACAGCAATGTTCCTGTCGCTCACGTGTGCTCTGTTTTGATCTTCACTGCTACCTTCTCGCACAACAATTTCTTTCTTTCCAAGAACATCCTGAAAACCAAGTTCCTTTCCATGTGCTTTTATTTTTTTGTCAGCCTCACACTTCACAATATCAATCATGTTTAACTACTGCAGTTCACTCCTAATTAATCTTTTGTTAGATTCGTTGAGCGTAAGAACTAATTTTTGGTTCAGAAAAGATGGTGGTAGTAAAAAGATCTGTACCATCAACAGAAGGATTATCCTTGTCAGTCTGAACGTAATCAAATTTCACGCTTTGCTTGCCATTGACAGTTATTCTAAAGTATCCCGGTTTTTGAGTACCTTGTGCTTCCAAATAATCAGCTGTTCCATCCAAATCCCAGTCCATTTCCTTTTTGAATGCAGGATTTATTGCCCATGGTGCTCCGGAATTTGCAACTCGTCCCCCCTTAATCATGTACGTTCGCGTCCCAACACCATTAATGGTTGGTTTTTCTGCAGCATTTATAGCTACATGGTCATGACCAGAAAAGAAAAACGTAGCACCACCATTCGAAATATAACTTTCCATCAAATGCTGAATCTGATCCTGTTCTCCTTTGAATACTCCTGTTGGGAGATCATCTAAAGTAGCGCGAAGACCTCCACGCCCATACCATTTATAGGGGCTAAGAATTGAATAAGCTTGTTCTCCGCCAACAAGATGTTCTGCAAAAATAAATTTCCATTTCTTGTTCGAATGGGATAAGGTTTGATTAAGCCATGCCATTTGTTCTGCTCCAAGTGTCCAGTCATCTGGTTCTTGTGGAGCAACAGTAGTGTAACGCATGACATCTATAACAATGAAAAGGGCGTCTCCACTTTCAAAAGCATAATAAGAACCCTCTGAATTTCCACCATAAATCTGAAAAGGATTTGGAAGGAGAGAAAGTCTTGCTTGCTCATTGAAGGCCATTTCATCGGGATAAAATCCAGCTTCTCCTTCATGGTTTCCTAAGACATAAATAAAAGGCAAGTCTTTTGTAACCTGACCATATAATTGAGGCGAGATTGTTTGACGATAACGCTGGAATGAAGTGAATTGATTGGTTGATGCTCCTTCAGCATAAGTTTCCCCATTATAAATTCCTCCAGGGCATGGACAATCTACTGTCACCCAATCCCCACTAATGATGTGAAAATCAACACTTTCTTTCAACATGTGCCCCATAGTCAAATTAAAGCTGTCTAAGTAATCCTGCTCTGAAGATGTTGTATTATAAAATGTGGCCTGAGTCCATAAAGTATATATGTGAGAATCAGCCCCATACAAGAAAGAAAAAGTTTGGTTTTCAGGTCGAAGAGTATAAAAAGAATGCTCTTTTCTTGCTCCAAAGCGCTTTTCTGTTTCGTTCTTACATCGAACCCTATAGTAATATTTTTTTCCATGATTCAACCCTGTAATTGAAAATTTTCCAACCTCTCCCACACTAAGAGTTTTAGTTAATGTTTTCGAAGTATATCTCCCAGATTCTTGCCCATATTCTACAAATAAAGAAGCACTTATAGTTGGCACCATCACCAGTTCTACACTCTCTTGGGTTGGAAAAAGAAGTGTCTCTTCAACTGAAAAAGGAACATTACATACGAAGGAGGAAGCCTGACTAATTCCTGCTCTAACACCTAAGGCTAGAGGTGTCTGAAGGCTTGCTGCCCCCATAATTGGAGAAGATGAAGCAGAAAAAGAAATAATAATAAATAAAACACCTGTAAAAAACAATACAACCCATGAAGATGCTCCCCTAATTCCTAGAGGGATAAAATTACGATGCCTATGAAGTTTTTTTTTCTTTAAAACAAAAAAAGAGGTCATAATTATACAAAAATATGCTAATATAAAAAACCTTCGTCAGACTTTTTTCAGAATCAAAAGACAGGGAATATGTTAATTGGTATTTGAAATGATGACCTTAATCTTATGCCCAAAATCCTTTGCCTCAATCAAACAAGTCTCCATTATCTCAGCTTCGACATTTTCTTCTATTTTGTTTTTTTTATATCCTCTTTTCTTAAGTCTCTTTCTTAGTTCCTTAACATCGCAACGAACAATATACACCAAGTCAATCAATCGAGAAGACAAATAATGGCTTAAATGACCATCCAAAACAACGCCTTTCCATCCTTCTTTCACAAGACCTTTGAGTACATCAGACATAACTGTAACAAATTTGTCAGTATCAACCTCATACGTTGCAAGTTTTTTATTATACCTATCATAGATTTTATGCTTCTTCAAGAATGCTGCAGTATCAAAATAAAGATAGCCTTTCTTTCGTGCAAGTTTTTTCGCAAAAAAAGTCTTTCCACTTCCAGCAGTTCCCGTTACAGCAATGACTTTCATAAATCACTAGGGCGTTTAATATTTATAAGAATGATGTAATGCCTAACAGATTGTCGTTCCGACAAATTTCTTTCCATCTAAAATGTTCTTCAGATTTTTCAAGTCATCGCTAATAATGTACGTCGGAACTTTGTGTTTCTTTATGACACGAGAAGCATGTTGGTCTAAGACAAAATGTTGTCCTGGATGATACTTCATCTTGCTGACCATCGTATCAAAATTATCATAGCTTATTGTTGGAATGAATCTCGCATTCTTATGTTCTCGTGGATTCTTGTCATAAAGTCCTTTCACATTAGTTATATTGATAAATCTCGTCCCAAGATAATTTGCAATATGTGCTGCAGTTCCATCGCTGGTATTATCTCGTTCATATCTCAAACCGCCGCAACAAACAATCTTGTGTTTCCCCAAAAAATTTTTCACATCGACCAAAGATGTAGGCAAATAATGAACGTTTGAATGAACACCAAAAGCATTTGCAAGCATTCTCGCATTTGTTCTTGTTATAGCAACACCAAAATGAGACATAAAGTCTTGATGAATCCCAAACTTTTCAAGAGCATCAATGTATATTCTTGCTATGAATCCTCCGCCAAGAACAACGACGAATTTTCTATCTTTGTAAGATTGCAAAAGTTTCTTTACTTGTCGGATATATGCATAATTGACTTTTCCATCCTTAAAAATAAGACTTCCACCAAGACTGAGCACCTCTACTTTCATAGCAAGATGAATCTTCAATCATTTAAATAACTTATCAAACCATACCAAGTTCTATTTGGTAAAGAAAATCAACAATCGTTGTACCTATTCCAAAAACAGTTTTTCTTCTCTCCTCACCTTCAAGAAAAGGATATATCGGTAATTAACGCGAAATTCAGGCGCAGTCTGCGGCCCATGAGGTCCTTCAAGTATTACTCCATTAGGAATCCTCTGCAAAAAGAAGCTTCCACGACGATCATCTTTGTGAATGTAACTTCCATGCTTATGAAGAACCCTTGCAACATGAAATAACGCGACAAAATAAGAACTTGCTAATTCCCGAAGATCCATATCGGGATCTGCTTCCCGCATTTTATTCTCAAAGGTGCAATAAAAATAGCCTTCTTCAAGAGGCATCTCTGCAAGATATTGAAAAAAAGTATCTTGAAACTTCATAGTATCTTCTTCATCTAAAAAACTTACTCCAGAAAATTGAAAGTCATAATCTGTCATGCATCATCCACCGTAAACAACTGAGAGTCTTTAACATCCCACAAACCAATTCTCGCTCCAGCATCCAGCCATCCATGAGCATAATTGATTGCAGCAAATGCATGCACATAATCTCCTTGTGAACGGAAATGTTTTGCATCAGAAACATAGCGCTTAATCATATCAAGAAAATCTGCTCGCGCACCTGCAACTTTTACTTTTTCAGAAGCCTTTTTTGCCTTTTCAAGAGCCTTCTCGGTTATCGCAAAATACCTGTCTAGTTTGCTGTCCTGTATCTCGTGCATAAGCATAAGGAACGAGTAATGATGGTTTAAATGTATTTCCAGCTTAGAAAAATTATTCCACAACAGTTCTAAGAGTGCCTTTTCTTTTATGGTAAATGGATGACCCAACAATATTATAAACGATGATTAACCCTCTATCAAAGTTTTCTCCTTGCATCTGGTTCAACCACTTTGTTTCGCTAGTTTTACAAGAAGTCCCAATATTATTTAATGGATCAAATTCAGGACAAAAACTTTTGAAAGGGTACGATGGATTACCATGATAGACATTTATTTGCGAGCAGCACATTGCATCACCAACTGAATCATCAGAAAAATCATTATTACCACAAAAATAGCCGTTTGGTAAACCAGTTGAAGTATTGAAAATTGTCGTTACAGAACCAGTTTGCCCATCTTTAAACACACCAATGCTAGTTACCCCATCAGGTTGTTTAGGGAAGGGAGTACCGCCACCACCGAAAAGTGAGCGCACAAATCCCGATTGTCCAACACAAGTCTCATTAAAAGAATTGCCATCAATAGTAACAACAAACTCAGCAAGATCTTTTCCAAGATTATTGATAACATTCATAGATATGCCATTTTTTGCGCTCACTTTGTAGTCTTTGCAATGAAAACCAGATCCAAGAAAACAAGATTCAGGTAATCCTGAGCCAATATCAAAAAAACCATAAAAAGCCAATGAACCTGCTGCTAAAGCTATAACAAGTATGGACCATCCATAGCTCGCTAAGAACTCTAAAGCTGCCTGTCCTCTTTTTTCTAACCTCATACTAATATACCACAACCACCACCTATTTAAATATTAATCTTTTTTATGTTTCATGCAAAAAGTAATCCTCGACACATCATTTATACTCACAGCAATAAAATGTAAAATAGACATTCTCGCAGAGCTCACAAGAATACTTGATGAAAAATTCTCAATCTATTATATAGACAAATCAATGAATGAGCTTGCAAATAAACCAGCTGGTAAGCTAGCGTTGGCACTTCTAAAAAACATGAAAGCATCACCTATAGAAACGAATGTCGATAAGAATGTTGATTCCCTTCTCATCGATTACGCAGAAGCCCATCCAAACGATATTATAGCCACGCAGGACAGGGCTTTAAAAGAAAAGCTTAAAAAGAGGAATACAAGGCTAATTACGATAAGGCAAAAAACACACCTTATGCGAGTAAATTAGGCATTTAGAGGCAAAAAACAATGTTCTATGAATTGGAAGTAAGAAGTCATGTGAGAGTTCCTCCAACGGAATTTGCAAATGATACAAACGAAGCAATTCTCAGAAGCCTCAATCATGAATACGAAAACTTTGTTTCAAAAGACCTTGGTGTTGTTATTGGAATAACAGAAGTCATCAGTGTTGGCGAAGGCATAATAATTCCTGGCGATGGTGCAGCGTACTATGACACCTTATTCAAGGTCATCACGTTCGTTCCTGAAATGAATGAAACCGTTGTTGGAAAAATCACAGAACTTTCAGACTTTGGTGCATTCATCAACATTGGCCCAATAGATGGCATGATTCACATTTCACAAACAATGAATGATTATGTTTCATTTTCAAAAAGCAATGTCTTGACGGGAAAAGAATCCAAGAAGATATTAAAAATTGGAGAAATGTGCCGTGCAAAAATTATTGCTGCATCCTACAAAGACATGAGCAATCCAAAGATAGGATTGACCATGCGTCAGCACAGGCTCGGTGCACTGAAATGGATTAAAGAAGAAACATCTAAAGAAAAAAAAGTAAAGAAGGAAGAAAAATGAGAAAAGTCTGTAAAACCTGCAAAATATTCGTAGATGGGCCTACATGCCCTGTTTGCAAAGGTAATCAATTTGCAGAAACCTGGAAAGGAAGGGTTTTTATTAGCAATGTTGAAAAATCAGAGGTAGCACAAAAAGTCGGATTCAAAGTAAAAGGAGAATATGCAATAAAAATAAAATGACAGTAACAATAATCTCAGAATCAAAACATGCCTTGATAAAAAGGAAAGAAGTGTTGTTACAAATAGAACACGCAAACAAAGCAACGCCAAAAAATGATGAAGCTCGCAAGCTTGTGGCGGAAAAAGCAAAAGTTGATGAAAAATTTGTCACAGTAAAAAGAATTAGAGATGATTTCGGCAGCACAAAAGCAATAGTCAAAGCTTACGTGTATGAAGATGAAAAAACAAAATCAGCTGTTGAGGATATAAAAAAGAAAAAAATTCTTGCTGATAAAATGAAAGCACAGCATGAAGCAAATAAGAAAGCAAAAGAAGAGGCAGCAAAACCAGCCCAATAACAATGGCAAAGAAAGAAGTAAAAAACAAACGTCCATCACAACGCTGGAAGCATTATGAAGTAAAAGATGGGAAGCTCATAAGAAAGAACCCATTTTCCCCAAAAGAAGGTCCAGGCCTGTTCATGGCAGTGCACAAGAATCGCATTACGTGCGGAAAAAGTGGTTACACCGAATTCAAGAAAACATAATTTTGCAGTTTGTTTTTAAAAAGAGAATTTTTTAGGAGAGATTCCATAATAAAAAAATATTTAAAGATAGGATAGCTATTTTTTCTATGACTGAAGGTGATACGGAAGATTTCTCAGAGGTTCCAGAGGAATCACAAGGTTATGAATATGTTGATGAGCAAGGGAATCCCATAGATCCGGCAGACCTCGATCAATACGAGCCTGTTGACGCTAAACCTGAAGAAGCTCAGGAACAAGTGGAAAGTCCAGTTGTTGCTGAAGCACAAGAAATATTCTCACAGGAAATTCCGGAAGAACAGCCAAAAACAATTGAATCCTTCAGGCCAGAAAATACAGCTTCTGAATACGAAGAAATGCTTCGTGATGTAAGTGAAATTGCAGGCATTCCTCTGGAAGAATTGAAAGCAAAATTGCGCGCTAGAAAATCAGCGGCACAAACATTTTTGCCAAAAGCTCCAACGCCAATTATTATACCTCAGCCAAAGATTGAGGAAAAAACGCCTGCAGAATTTGATAAAATGCACCTGCTAGAACAAGCAAAAGTTGCTCAAGTTGAACAAACAACACCAAAACCAATCGAACAAATAAAACAAAAGAAAGACCCATTTTCTGATGAATTGAACATCGACTTATTGAGAAGGCTAAGCATGCCTGGTCAAAGTCAACAGCAAATGATATATGATGCTCCCATTCCAAAGCCAGAACCACCAAAAACAAAGCCAGTTTCTTCTGCAAGAAAAGGTGAACCATTTGATGATAGTGCAAATACTGAATTATTAAGAAGGTTGACAATGCCTGCAAGAGATCATCAAGGTGTAATGCCTGCCAGAGATGACTCTGGTGACTCAAAAGAAAAACCACTGATCTACAGAAAAGGCCATCCCCATTTAGGCTCAACATACAGCATGGATACCATATCAAATTTAACAAATAGAATATTCAACAGTGATGAAGCAGTAAAAAAACTTGGCGTTGAGAAGAAAAGAAAATTCTAGCATAATTCTGTCTGTTGCGAAGCAAACCCTGGGAAGAAACCCGAAAGTTTCTTCCTGGGGAAAAAGAGGTGATAGCAATAGTCAGTCATATCGCATATATAAAGGTTTCGATTGTAACTATTATTGAATAGTAACAGAAAAACAATGCGTAGAGGCTCTGAAAAGCTTAAATAGTCGGGGTGTTTTAAAACAGCATGGAAGAGCAAATCTACAACCTTCTGGTGAAGAAAGATGACGTCACCTGGCAGACCATTATTTATGATTTAGTGAAGTCTGGGGAGATCGAACCGTGGAATATAGACCTCAGTAAGCTAACAGCAAAATACCTTGAAACAATAAAAAATCTCCAGGAGCATAATTTCTTTATTTCTGGCAAAGTGGTTCTCGCATCAGCAATTCTTTTGAGAATGAAATCAGACAGGTTAATCAATAATTACATTGCAGAGTTCGACAGTATGTTATATCCTCCGCAAGAAGACTTGCTTGCACAAGAAGAAGCAGATTACAAATATGCCATAGATGGAAAGGAATATCCAAAACTGTTGCTCAAAACTCCTCAAGCAAGAAAACGCCAAGTCACGTTAAACGAATTGCTGAAGGCGCTTGAAAAAGCGCTTGAAGTTGATGAAAGAAGAAGAATAAGAAGAATTTACGAAGAGCCTCTTATTGCAGAAGCAGTAATGCCAACAAATACGTACAACATTTCTGATTTAATACGTTCAGTATATGAAAAAGTTATGTATATGTTTGGTAAAAAAGAAAATCTTTTTTTTACTGATTTGCTGGAAACAGATTCAAGAGAAGACAAAGTTCTTACCTTCATCCCTTTGCTACATCTCGACAGCCAGCAAAAAGTCGATTTATCTCAGGAGAAACCATTCAGCGAAATAAAAATAGTATTAACAAACACTAACTAAAAACTTAAAGCATTCATTGACTGTCATTAACTTTTCTTCCCCACTCACCATATCTTTTAACTTGACTTTCTTTTCTTCCATTTCCTTCTTGCCGACAATAACAACATACTTTATTCCTGCCTTTGAAGCGTAATCCAAATTCTTGCTCACGCCTCTGTCAAGCAAATCCATATCAGTCTTGAGGTCACCTTCTCTGAATTCCTTAACAATCTTTCTCGCCTCGTCAAAACATCCAATAGATATAACATAAATATCCACAACGGTTTTCTTTCTTGTCTCCTTTTCTTTTTCTGAGCGAATCTTCAAGATATCACTAATAACATCCAACCCAAAAGAAATTCCGACAGCAGGATATTCTTGGCCATCGCCAATGAAATCACCAATCATCTTGTCATATCTTCCACCAGAGCCAACACTTGATGTGATGCCATATTCTTTTGTATTCTTCAAGAAGAACTCATAGATGGTTCCTGTGTAGTATGCAAATCCTCTCGCCAAAAAAGGAGTGAATTCTAAATCCTCAATTTCATCAAATATTTTCTTCAAATTAATAAGCCCTTCATTGCCCCCAAGCATTTCTGTATAGAAGTTTAGTTTCTCTTGGTTTGAACCCTTGTAGAGCACAGCTGCAAGGATTTCATCACAAACATTCTTTGCTATACCCACAACTTCTTGCAGTTCCTTCTTGACTTCTTCAGCTCCGACTTTATCAAGTTTATCGAGAGCAAGCATGACAGCAATCATCTTTTCTTTTGAAACATTAAAATTGCCAACAATACCTTCAATCACTCGTCTATCATTAATTTTCAGAACAACTTCTACATTTAATTGTTTGAAAACATCCTTGACAATATTCAAAAGCTCAACCTCAGCCACATAACTCTTGCATCCAACAACATCTGCATCACACTGCCAGAATTCTCTATATCTTCCAAGTTTCAAAGGCCCATCCCTAAAAGACCTATCAATAGCATATCTTTTGAAAGGCATGCGCAGTCCTTTGTTCATGGCAATAACTCTCGCAAAAGGAACTGTCAAATCATAGCGTAATGCTAAATCTCTGTCTCCTTGATCTTGTAACTTAAACGTTTCTTTTAGAATCTCAGCACCGCCAGCATACTTCGCACTCAGCACATCCAATCGTTCCAACACAGGAGTCTCCAAAGGATTAAAACCATATTTCTCAAAAGATTTCTGAAGTATCTCGACAACCTGATTACGAACTATTTTTTCTTCAGGCAAAAAATCCCTTGTTCCCTTAGCTCTGCTTAGTTCCATGACATAAGCCTCCAAAAAATATAAAAGGACGACTGGCGAGAATCGAACTCGCGTCTCGAGATTTCTGTAATATCTATTTTACAAGATATATTTTCCACAGTCTCGAATTCTGCCACTAAACTACAGCCGTCATATTGACTTGAAAAAGTCTCCCAATTGGTCTTAAAAAACTTTCCAAGAATTGTGCAGGAGTTGTAACTAGAAAAATCTGTTTTCTCGTTAATGAATACAACCAACTCGTAGCATTGTAAAAATAATGAATAATCTAACCTTTTTAAACGTTTCTAATGGGAAAGTTGAGGGAATCTTAACTTCCAATCATTCAACTTTTTGATATGCTTAGGATTACTAAATCCAATTAATGAGCAATATGCTTTAAGCCTTTCATATCCATTAAGGGGAATGAGCCAGCAACCGTCATCCTTCTGATAAATTTTTGGATGAAGCTGAAGTCTTGTCAACAGAGAAAAAATTTCTTTTGCAAAATTCTCTGATTTCATAGATACAGACACAACAGGATAATACTCCTTTATACCATTTTGACTCTTAAAATGAATACACCCATCAGTATCAAATAAGCCTCTTAAAAAAGATGATACTACTATAGGATCTTTATTTTTGATTATCTCTGGAACATGCATAGAATTCTTTTTTCCAACAGTAAGACCAAGAATCTTAGATTTAAATTGCCAAAGAGCTTTAGAACCTAATTCAAAACCATAAGTTGTTTCATATTCTTTTATGTTAACACTTATGTTAAAGAGATTTTTATATAAAGGATAAATGTAATTATTATAATATTCCCTTTCATCTTGTTTATTTCCTTTTAATCTATACTCATACTTGTTTCCAGAAAGAAAACCATCGCCACAATGAATTCCCATCTCCTCTGCCAAAAGAGGTGTCAAGTGTGTCGGAAATTGCAGATTACGTTTATTATCACAATAGCTATAAATGAGTTTGCTCGTATCTAGTGGTTGTTGAAAATAATAAAACGTTTGGCTTTGTTTTTTTAAGTGCGTTCTGGAGATACCTAACATAGGTTTTCCAATGGGATTATAAACAAATTTTATTTCTGCTTTGTAGTTTAAGCAAACTTCGTTTTTATTTTCTCCTAACAATTCGCAAATATTTTCAAATACAGGTAATGGCAGAGAGCATTGTTCAAATGCATAAGAATGAAGAGTTGTATTTTTTATACCAACCCTATCAGCAAACTGTGCCCACATTAAATTAGATCTTTCTTTTGCTTCCAATAAAAATTTGTGCTGATTTCCTTTTGGAAAAACAACCCGTTGTTCACAAATAGCATTGACCATTAGTAAGAAGGTTTTATGATATTTATAAAGAATAATCTTGAAGGTAAGAAGTATGATAAGTACAATATTTCGGAAATGTTACGAAATAAAAAAGAGTATAATAAAAGGTAATACTGAAAATCCCATTTAAATCTCTGGGATAATTTTTATTCCTTTTTTATCTTTTGTCAATAGGCCATGTTTCCCTTCAGTAATCTTAAGCTCTTGAACAATCTCGTTTGGAATTCTAACGGCTATGCTATTCCCCCATTTTGCAAAAGTGATTTCTTTAGATTTACGCAGTTTTCTGTAGCTATGAGTAAGAACCTTGAGTTGTTGCATAGTCATAAGTTCCTCTCCGCAGTTGGAGCATTGTAATGCTTCAAATTCAACTCCGTCTTGTTTTATGATATCTCTACTTTTTTTCATTTCTCCTTTGTTGCAAATCGGGCATTTCATTGTTAGTTTCCTCGCTCTATTGTTTTTATAATAATTGCATGACCCACATCTTCACCGATGCAGATAATCAAGCCTTTTTTTGATTTCTTAATCCATTTTATGTTATGTTTACCAAATCGTTAGACATTGCCATTACGGAGTACAGCATAGACTTGCTCAGGATATGCAATTTCTTTTTCACGAGCTCTTTTAATAGCGTGTACTTTTATGAGGATGAGTTTTCCTTCAAAGTACATCTCTTTCATGTATCTACATGAATATACATGTATATAAAACTTTTGCTCACTAGCTCTTCAATCCAAGCATCCAGCGCATCATCTTGGCAGTTGTGCTATATCCTGAAGAATAATGATCCATCTCATAAATGTGTTTCTTTCCAATCAAATAAGCAGCTAAATTATGATAGGCAATCGCAGAAGGACTTCGTGGAAAAACAGAAGTAACCGGTTCTCTTCGCATCAGAGCTAATTTCATATGTTCATCTTCAGGAATAACACCTATCACAGGATGTTCTAATATTGTCTCAACATTTTCTATTTTGATATCACTTTCATGTCCTGCTCGCGTCAAAACAACACCAGAAATTTTCTTGTCCATTCTTTTGGCCATTTTGATGGTCTTCAAAGTATGTGCAACGCTAGGAAGCTCAGGTGTTGTGACAGCCAAAACTTCATCAGCCATCTTAATTGCACTCTTCGCTTCAGTATCCATTCCAGGAGCACCATCGAGAATAATAATGTCTGAATGAATATGTTTCAAATGCTCTTGCAGATTTTCCAGTTTTAAATTTTCAAAACCTTCATGGCTGCTGATGCTTCCAGGGATTATTTTCGTACCAGAGCTATGTGTATAAGTTGCTTCTTTAATATTGGCAGTTCCACTAAGAACATGATGCAATGTCACAGGCACATGTGGTGCACCTAAGTACATGCTCAAGTAAGGTGTGCTTAAATTTGCATCAATGACAGTAACATCCTTGCCAAGAACAGAGAGAGAAACTCCTAAATTAATGCTTGTTGTACTTTTGCCAGAACCACCTTTCGAACTTGACACGCTTGCAACAAGAGACATGAGTATGATTGGCAAAAACTAACTTTTAAATCTGCCTAATGAAGAATGAATACTTGAAAGTGATAACAAGTTTTGCGTTAAGTTTATATAGTAAGAATTACTAATTTTGTTTATTACGATCATAAATAAATGAACGAATAAGGAGGTTTTTAATTATGGTCACAAAAAGAGGACAGGCAGCAATGGAGTTCCTGATGACATACGGATGGGCTCTTCTAGTTGTTCTTGTCGCTATTGGGGCGTTAGCATTTTTCGGGGTTCTAAATCCTGGACAATTCTTGCCTGACACATGCACCATGCCACCTGGCATTTCATGCATAGAATCACAAGCCTTAGGCATAGTAGCCACAAATAATGTGAAACTAGTGTTACAGAATGGCTTTGGTGATAACATGGATATGATGGGCGCTGCTGCTGCTAATGGATATTCTTTAACGTTAACGAATAAACCAGGCATTACATGCATAATTGGAACACCTGCACCAAGCGATCCTTTAATATCAGGAACAACAAGTCCTGTAAGTTTCACATGTACTCCTGTTTTAACAAAAGGAGAAAACATTAAGGGCAGTTTACAAATAAACTACACCTTAGGTACTTCTACGTTAGCGCACAGCAAACTTGGTAGTATTGCTATGAAGGTAGAATAAGGACTTTAACGTCCTTTTCTCTTTCTTTTTTTTAATATATCTTACTTATTCTCATAATACTTTTATACCCTGTTTCTAAGAATATATCTATGAACAGAAAGCCAATCGCTTGTCCGGAGTACTATCCAAATACCTTTGAAAAGCTGGACAAAGCAATAACAGACTCCTTCAGAAATACGAAAGGGCCTGGCACCTTACAAGCCTCAAGGAGAAACGTTATTGTAGACTTAGTAACAATGCCTTGCGGGAAGGTAGAAGCAGCAGGCCCATGCCTATCATGGGGTTACAAAGAGATAGCAGAAGCAAAATTTCCAAAAACCTATATCATCGTAGGAACAAACCATCATTCTCCAACAAAATTCTCAACGTATCTCTTCGCAGACTGGGAAACACCGTTAGGAATCGTAAAAGTAAACCAGGAAATGGGAAAAGAGCTCATAGACGTATTCCCACAATTAATGAACGAGCATACAGCACATGAAAGCGAGCACTCAGTCGAAGTCCAGCTTCCATGGCTCCAATTCGCATCTCGTGACAAGCTCACAGAACTTTCATTCATCCCCATAGCAATAAACATAACAACACTCAAAGATATCCAAGCGCTTGCAGAAGCATTGCATGAATTCACAAAAAAACGCAACATCACCATCCTCGCCTCAGCAAACATCGAGGATACAGCAACAATCCAGTATGTTGAATCAGAAGACACTCCAGCATTGATCAATTACAAGCTCAGAAAGAATGTCAACATAAAAGAAGTAGCCCCATTGTTAACATTAATAGAATTATCAAAACTCAAAGGCAGAATTCCTCACATCATCAATCAGCAGTCAAGTGGAAAGATAACCCACTATGGGTGCATAAAATTCATATGATAACGCATCTAACAAATGAAAAGAGAAAGTTCTCAACAACAGCAGTTAATTGTTGTACTATTCTGACACAAGTAAAAGGTTTGATGTTCACACCACCGTTAAGGAAAGACCATGCAATTATAATAAAGTTCAAGAAAGAAAAAAATATCCCTATTCACATGTTTTTTGTTTTCTATCCAATCGATGCAGTCTGGCTTGATAAAGAGTACAAAATTGTGCATATAGAAAGAAACATAAGACCATTCACACCATTAATCAACCCAAACGTAAAAGCAAGAGCAATTCTTGAAACAGAAAAATATGCAACAGCAAACCTCAAAGTAGGCGACAAACTGACAGCAAAGATTTTATAAACATCCTGAGGCCATTTATAAACATGGGTATATTTGAGCTAAAAGAGGTTACGAAGAGATTCAAAGACAACCTTGTTCTTGATAGCATTGACTTGAACATCCCAGAAGGTTCAATCTTCGGCATACTGGGAATAAATGGTTCTGGAAAAACAACAATATTGCGATTGTTAGTTGGATTTTACAAACAAGATCAGGGAACAATAATGTATGATGGGAAAAAATTATCAAAAGTAATAAAAAAACTCAAAGGCGAAATTGGATTCACAACACAAGAAAACTCTTTCTATCCACGATTGACGGTTGAGGAAAATATCAGGTACTTTGGTGCTCTGTATGGCCTGCCAGCAAGAACAATACAAGAAAATCTCGAAAGAATATTAAAACTCGTCGAGTTAGATCATGTGAGAAATAGAATCGCAGAGCAATTATCTGGTGGAATGCAAAGACGCTTAGACATGGCGTGTTCTTTAATTCACGTTCCAAGAGTCATCATCCTTGACGAACCAACTGAAGATTTGGATCCAATTCTGAGAAAAGAAATCATTTATCTCATAAAAAAAATAAAAGCAATTGGAACAACAGTAATAATCACCTCGCATAGGCTCGACGACATAGAGCAAGTATGTGATCTTGTTGCAATACTCCACAATAGAAAGATACTAAGGCGCTGCACAATAGACGAGCTGAAGACAAGCTACAGCAAGGAAGACGAAATCCACTTGCAGATTGAATCAGGAGATTATGAAAAGATAATAAAAAATATCAGCACCCATAAAGAGCATTACATTGACAACAACAAACTTGTCATAAAGACAGACAAAGCAGAAAGGCTCCTGCATGAAATACTCCACATCATAGAGAACACGAAAGACAGACTTATCTACGTTGATGTTCAGCGTCCAACCTTAGAAGAAGTTTTCAGGGCATTAACGCAAGATGTGACAGAACAAAAAGGATTTCTTACGAGGTTAAGATGAACAAGTTATTCACATTAATAAAAAAGAATTTCCAATTAATCATGCGCTCAAAGAGTTCTGCTGTCATGATAATCCTTGGTCCTTTATTGTTAATCATCTTGATGGGAGCAGCTTTCAACACTGCAAGCGTGTATGGAATCCGTATTGGAACATATTCTGAGGAATACAGCCCATTAGCAGAATCAATTATTTATGAATTAAATCAGCAAAGTTATAGCACGCAAAAAGTTGACAGTGAACAAGTGTGCATTGATGGCGTCAGGAATGGAATCTTCCATGTATGTGCAGTATTCCCAAAAGATATCAAAGTTGCAGAAGGAGGCAACATTAAGTTCTACGTTGATAACACCAAAACAAATCTTGTGTATTTAGTAACTGAAACAATCTCGTCTGAAATAGGCAAAAAATCACAAGACCTTTCCCTCCAGCTGACAAAAGGCGTTGTCGACACATTAAACTCAATTGAATCAGAAATAAAGGACAGAGAAGATCTTCTTACAGAGCTTATTACAACAAACCAAGAGGATGAAGTTATAATCAAAACAATGGGTGATGATGTGGCTGGAATGAACCTTAATCATCAAATAACAGACCTTCCTCTAGGAGTCCTGAAATCCCAAATAAATGGCACAGCATTGGCGAGTTTTAACGCAGTAGAAAAGAAAATTGAAACAATCCTCGATGATACTGCAAAAGCTGAAGCAAAAAGAAAAAAAATATCGGATCGTATTCTCACATTAGAACAAAACACAGAAGCAACCAAGATTACCATAGAGCAGGTAGAGGCAACATTTACAGCAATAAAGAAAGACATTGCATCAGTAAAAGAAACAGGTGTAAGTGATATCGTAAATCCAATATCATCAGAAATACAACCAATTACAGCAGAAAAAACGCATCTGAACTTTATCTTTCCAACACTTTTGGTAATGATAATAATGTTTGTCTCAATGTTGCTCACATCAACGCTGGAAATTAGGGAAAGAATATCCAAAGTGTACTTCAAGAATTTCATAACGCCAACTTCAAACGCAATGTTCACATTAAGCAACTACATCACCAACCTCCTCATCCTCATCTTACAGACAGCAATACTCCTTGGAGCAGCAGCGTACTTCTTCTTCAGCAACATTACAGCATCCCTCCCATTACTTCTCACAGTATTATTCATTATAATCTCAATATTCTTATTCTTCGGAATAATCCTTGGAAGTTTATTCAAAACAGAGGAAACAAACACAATTACCGTAATCTCAATGGGATTTATCATGGTCTTCTTTTCATCTGCAATACTCCCTATAGAGATTCTTCCATCAGTAATCAGAAACATTGCGACTTTCAACCCATTCTATACAAGCGAAACAATCTTAAACCAAATAATTTTATTCCAAGCACCGTTGACAGTGGTAAAAACACAATTCATGCTTCTTGCAAGCTATCTTCTTGGAGCAGTCATACTCACAAGCATCGTAAAAAAAATAACAATGCGGAGACAATAATGGAAAATGTAGAGATATGTGCAGTAGGCGGTTATAATGAAGTAGGCAGGAACATGACTGCACTAAAAGTTGGGAATGAGACCATCATCTGGGACATGGGCATTAATGTTGGAAAACTTGCAGAATACCAGGAAGAAACACCTTCTCAAGAAGAATACACTCTAAAACTTCTGCAAAGAATAGATGCAATCCCACACATGCATAAAATACAATCTTGGATTCCAAACACAAAAGCAATTTGCATTTCTCACTGCCACATTGATCACATCGGCAGTATTCCTTTTTTAGCACCAGACGTCAAAGCGCCAATAATCGCAACACCGTACACCATGGAGGTCATAAAAAACCAACTTGATAAAGACTCATTAAAGTTGCCCAACGAATTACGCATCATAAAACCGCACTCAACACAGCAAATATCAGAAAACATAAAAATAGAATACATCAACATTCCGCACTCAACGCCAGAATGTTCTTTGCTTGTTGCCCACACAAAAAAAGGTAATTTCATGTATGCCACAGACTGGAAGTTTGATAACACACCAACGCTCGGTCCTCCACCAGATTACAAGCGCCTAAAACAGCTGGGAAAAGAAGGCATAAAAACATTAGTAATCAACTCCTTATACTCAAGCGCAGACAGAAAAACGCCATCAGAAAAGGTTGCAGTTGAACTTCTGCACGATGTTCTTTTTGGCATAGAGAACTCAGAAGCTGCAATAGTCACAACCTGTTTTGCATCACACATTGCAAGAATCAAAACAATTATAGAATTTGCAAAGAAACTCAACAGAAAAGTGATTATTCTAGGAAGAAGTTTCAGCAAGTACATTAGTGCAGCAGAGACGGCAAAAATAACAAAACTTTCCGACCAAGTAGATATAGCAGTATATCGCTCTGATATTAGCAGAATTTTATCTGAAATAAACAAGAAAGGAGCACATAAATATCTCATCATATGTACAGGCGGGCAAGGAGAAAAGAATGCAGTGCTTTCAAGAATAATCAGAGGCGAACTCAAGTTCAAGTTCTATCCTGATGATCATATTATCTTCTCAAATAAAGTAATCCCTGTGGAGCCAAACATAACAAATCGCGGAAAGCTCGAAAGGCATCTGAAGGAAATGGGTGTCAGAATATTTAATGATGTACATGTTTCTGGCCATTGTTCTCGCGAAGATATCCGTGAAATGATAAAGCTCGTCAATCCAGAAACAATAATCCCCTGTCATGGAACTGAAAGCCTTTTAGAGCCAGCGTGCGGCCTTGCAGAAGAGATGGGGTACAAGATAAATAGGGACATCCACTTGATGAAGAATGGTGAGAAGATAATCATCGAATAATTCCTCTTTAAAAGTCAATTAGTTCTTCTAACTATAACCTGCACCAAATAAATCTATATAAAACTCATTCGTAGTTTTACTGAAAATTAAGCCTCTGGGGGTATTTTACATGGCTGACAAGCTAGAACATTCTAAAGTAAAATGTAGATTTGCCCACTTAGCAGACTGCCATATCGGAGGATGGAGAGAAGACAAACTCAGGACTCTTTCAATTCAGGGTTTTGCAGAAGCTACAAAAAGAATCATCCAGGAAAAGCTTGACTTTCTCATTATAGCAGGAGATTTATTTAATACTTCAATTCCATCAGTTGATGCACTCAAGCAAGTTGCTCTTTCAATGAAAGAAATAAAAGACAACAACATTCCAGTATATCTCGTACCTGGCAGCCATGATTTTTCGCCTTCAGGAAAAACAATGTTAGATGTTCTTGAAAATTCTGGCTTATGTAAAAATGTTTTCAAATATAATGAAAATACAAAACGTCTTGAGCTGACGCATCACGAGCTTCCTTCTGGTGAGACTATAACACTAACAGGAATTTGTGGTCTTGCAGGCGGTCTTGAAAAAATAAAATACGAAGAACTTGCAAACAAAGAAGAAATAGAAAACATTCCAGGATTTAAGATATTTTTGTTTCACACGCTCCTCACAGAATTAAAGCCTTCATCAAGAGACTGGGAAAGCGTTCCATCAGAATCAATGTCTCTCCTTCCAAAGAATTTTAATTATTATTCAGGAGGCCACCCGCACTTTATCTACCAAAAATCAACTCCAACCCATCCACTCGTTACATACCCAGGCCCATTATTCCCAAATAACTTCAAGGAGTTGGAGGAACTCAAGCATGGCGGATTCTACATTTTGGACGTTCTTGAAAATGATGACATAAAACTGCAGTACATTCCGATAGAGATGAAAAAAACACTTTCTTTTTTTATAGACGCTGAAGAAAAAACACCATCAGAGGTAGAAGAAGACATAAGAAGAAAACTTTCACAACAGCCAATTGACGATTGTATCATTACCTTACGAGTACAAGGAACGTTAAAATCAGGAAAACCATCCGACATCAACTTCAACGGACTAACAAAAGAACATGAACAAACCTACATGATTCTAAAAAACACCTCAAAATTAAATACAAAAGAGTTCGCAGAAGTTAAGATAGGCCAAGGAAGTATTGATGAAGTCGAAGATGCAATAATAAAAGAGCATGTTAACCAAATAAATCTTCCAGATCTACACTTGAATGAAAACCAAGAGCTTCTGACAAATCAGCTTCTGATTTCACTGAATAAGGAAAAAATTGAAGGTGAAAAAAATATTGACTTTGAAACAAGAATAATAAAAGATATGGCAGAAATACTCAACATACGGGAGTTATTTAGTTAAAATGTTAATAGAAAAAATAAAACTTGCAAATATAAGGTCGTATAACAATGCAGAAATAGATTTTCCAGAAGGATCAATACTTCTTTCAGGCAACATTGGATCAGGAAAGTCAACAATACTTCTCGCAATAGATTTTGCACTTTTTGGGATAAGTAGGGATCTTCCTGGAACAGCCTTGCTGAGAAATGGGGAAAAAGAAGGCTCGGTAGAGCTGCATTTCAAAATTAATGATAAAAAAATTGTCGTGAAAAGAGTGCTGAAAAGAAGTGTTACCTCAGTTTCTCAAGATACAGGCGAATTGACGGTAGAAGGCGAAAAGAATGAATTTACGGCAATGGAACTGAAGCAACGCATTTTAGAGCTGCTAAACTATCCGCCAGATCTTCTCACAAAATCAAAGTCAATGGTATACCATTACACAGTATATTCACCACAGGAAAAGATGAAAGAGATACTTCTCAGTTCAAATGAGGATCGCCTTGAGATATTAAGAAAAGTTTTTGGAATTGATAAATACAAGAGAGTAAGAAATAATGTTGAAATATTTA
>OBEQ012339822.1_pt1 | contig 45177 bp, 44 predicted proteins | sample 1670901 | NCBI WGS metagenome assembly OBEQ01 (sample SAMEA104232315, study PRJEB22302) | groundwater metagenome | biome: forest; feature: aquifer; material: groundwater | place: USA | collected 2011-08-07 | depth 5.4 m
CCGGGTTTGCCGTGTTGAAATTGTCTCGGGCTGGTATTCAGAGAAGAGCGGAATTTAAAGTTACCTTTCCCGCCATGCCCGCCCTTAGCAGACAGGAACTTATCGCCGGTTTTAATTATCTCTATTACTTCGCCGGTGTTCTGATTGGTAATTACAGTGCCGATAGGGAGCTTGAAAGATATATCCTGACCGTCTTGGCCGTCAACAAAATTACCCTCGCCGTTCTTACCGTTTTCGGCGCTTATCTCTTTTTTATTGCGGAATTGTGACAGTGCGCTCAGGTCGGAAACACCTTCAAAGTAAACATTTCCGCCGTTTCCGCCATTTCCGCCCACGGGACCCAGTGCCATTTTATTCTTATTGAATGCCACGGCGCCTCTGCCGCCGTCACCGGCCTTGACCCTGATTGTTACATTATCGATAAGCATACCAGGTAGTGAAAGTTCCGATTAATTTAGGCCGCCAGGCAGTCGGAACTTCTACTACCTGGCGTAAACTAGATAGAAAATCATAACATTTTTTGACACATCTTTCAAGGGCTCGTAATTGCTCCTGTCCTACTCTAATTTTTATCATTTAGACGAATAATCAAACCTAGAATATTGTCTTTTTAAGGTAAACGGAAATAGGGGTGGCCCGACTGGGGACCCCATGGGCACGGACATAATCGGAGTCCCATGGGGAGAGGAGGGACAGGACCCCGTCATATGATAACTCGAACAGTAACGAGGAGTACGATAAAAATTAGAGCAGGGCTTGAGCGAGAGCTTAGAAGGCGGAGTAGATAACCTACTTAAGTTTGATTCGAATGCCCCCGGAAATAAGTATGGAGCATAAGCCAAAGCATAATAAAGCCCAGCATATACCCGCCAAGCACATCAGTCGGCCAATGAGTGCCGAGGTATACCCTGGATAGAGAGATGGAGCCTACTAATGCTATGAATACTCCAGAGAAACAGGCTGCCATTGCCTTGCCAGGCTTCCAAATAGAGTGGATTACTACATACAGGGAACCAAAGAATACCACATAGTGTACCACATGTCCACTGGGGAAGCTTGGGTCAGTCAGATGTTGGATGACTTGGACAAAATTAGGACCGGGGCGAGGCCGGTTTATTATAAGTTTTATTAATGCGTCTATTCCATCGGCGATAAAGGTAGCCAGTATCAATACGGCCTCCCGCTTATAAGAAAGCGCCAAAAATACGGCCGAAGTTAAAATAATACTGAGAGAGGCTACCAAGGGAGTGCCAAAGAAGCTTATAGCCGCCATGACCGGTAATATATTTTTACCGCCTTCTTCTTGGAGTTCCTGGGATATCATGATATCCGGCCTAAGTATCGGGAAGAAATGAACAAGTATGGCAAGAACCAAAAATCCCGCCAGGCTTATAACGCCTGCCCAGCGGGCGAGTTTGTGCATAGTTTTTCCCGTCGGCGAGAGGTCCATAGTAGCAGAACTTATTCTAAAGATCCGCCGTGTATCTAAACTAGTAATTTACATAATAAATTATACTGGCTTGTGTTCTAAGTGTATTCAGCCATGCGACAGCTTCTTGGTTCAATTTCTGACTATGAAGTTGATTCGCAACCTGGGCTCTGATATCCACTTCTTTTCCTTTAGGGACGGGAATTTTATTATCTGATATATACTTGCTTATATCTGCATCCGTTACCTGTATTTTATCAGCGAGTAGTTTCTCAACTTCTTTTTGAGTTCTGATCTGGTCTCTTAAATTCTTTTCGGTCAGACCTTTTTGAGCGAGAGCGGCCTGAAGAGTCCCGCCTTGCTGAGTTATCATAGTGTCTATCTTCTTAATTTCTTGGTTTATTTCATCGTCGGATATAACGATTTTTTTGTTTTTTGCCTCGAGCTCTATCAGTTTCTCCTCTATCAGAGAATTCAGTACACTTTTCCCACTTTGTTTCTCAAGCTGATGAATGACGCTCCATCTGCTTATGAGTTTGCCGTTTACGCTGGCAGCGACAAGCAGGCCTTTGAAATAAAATAGGGCTACGATGATCGCTAAAACTACTATTCCGCCGGCTACCTTTTTATTTTTTAATTTCCTCAATCGATTATCGGACGATTGTCTTAACTCAGGCTTTGAGTCTGACACTGGCTCTGACTGGTGCATGGCTGGCATGTTGTTAGTGAAAACCTTTTCCACAATGCTTTTCATTCAAGATACTTATGTCAGGAAATCTTAAAGGAAATGTATTGCCAAATAGGTTCTAAGAATTAATTCAGACCTTTTATATGATACTCTTTGTGATAAAAATTTCAAATTTATATATTTCAACTCGGTTTAACGGGTGTCTTATATTCATAAGACAGTCTATTGAACTCATCGGTAGGATAGGAACGGACGGTGCCGTCATTCCACTCAAGAAAGAATTCAACTATACCGGCATCGAGCACGGCTCGACTGCATATGGTACAGCAAAGTCTGTAGGACGGCTCTCTTTTTTTGTCACTGTTTATGCGGGTAAAATATATGGCAGCACCTGCCGTATCCTGCCCGTTCGTATAGGCATCTTTTGTTGCTCTCTGCTCGGCATGTATGCAACAGGTTCGATCATGGCGGAAGCCCGATGGTATTTCATATTCCGCGAGGCAGGTTCTCAACCTCGGATCGTTCTTGGGCGGAGAATTACAGCCCCCGGCGATGACTTTTCCGTTTTTCACGATAACTGCTCCGCATTGAGCGCGCAAACACAAAGACTTCTCGGCCCATTTGGCTGCTTCCTCGAAATATATCAATACCTCCTTTGCTTCCCGGTCGTTTAGCGTCCTCATAGGCCTAAAGATAGTCTATCTCTAAGATAAATATCTTTCAAGCTAAGTACACCCGTCAAGACTGTCAAGTTAGTTGTTGACTGTGGATAAGTGTCAATGCTACAATGAGTACTGGATAAGAAATTTTAAATTATTTTATGCACAAGATACAGGAACAAATTTTAAAAATATCAACCCGCAAAAATCTGGGCAAGCTTAGCCTCAGGCAGATAGGCAAGCTTATCGGTGAAGAAGGCTCTCCTCAGAAAATAAAGCATCACATTCTCCAGCTGGAGAAACGGGGACTTCTGGCGATTAATCGTTCGGCCAATACTTTCGCCAGGGTCAGGCCGGGGGCTATCGCTAATTCTACCCTTGTGGCCGTGCCGATACTTGGAACGGCCAACTGCGGTCCCGCCACTATCTATGCCGATCAGAATATAGACGGCCATCTCCGCATTTCCGGCCGCCTTTTATCCAGGAAGAAAGATATTTTTGCTATTAAAGCCGATGGATACTCTATGAATAAGGCCAACATCAACGGGGAATCTTTAGAAGATGGAGACTACGCCGTAGTAGATCCGGCGTACAGACTTATTAAAAACGGCGACTATGTTCTAGCCGTGATTGACAGCAAGGCAACCATCAAAAGATACTTCAATGACAAAGAAAACCAGCGCATCATTCTCTTATCGGAATCAAGCGCGAGTTTTTCCCCTATCTTCATTCATTACCAAGAAGCGTCGAGTTTCTTGGTCAATGGCAAAATTATTCAAGTCATCAAAAAACCAAAAACCGCCTGGTCGCGGTTGAAGAAACTCATATATCAGGACCCGGAGTAATTATTCAAAAAAGATAATGTCCGAATATTAATAATCCTATCACAAGAGCGGTGAAAGCCGATATCAGAACCGCGCCGGCGGCGACATCTTTGGTGTCTCGGGCATTAGGATGATACTGAGGAGATGTAAGGTCAATGTCTATCTCAATCGAAGTATTAAGTGCTTCAGCTATCAATACCAGGCCTCCGGCAAAAACAAGCATTATCCATTCAATATGGGTGATATTGAAATAGAAACCAAAAAATATCGCCAGAACAAAAATTGCGATATGTATCCAGGCATTGTGGGCTGTTTTAAGGAATATCGATATACCTCTGCCGGCATGGACAAAGCTTTTAGCTCGTTTAACAACCGAGAATTTATCACTGGAAGCGGGTGTATGATCCATTACCTTATTATATCAGAGGTTTTTAAAAATCAAAGGCTTTCACTTGTGTTTAGCCTGGAACTATGATATAAAATATGCACTTGCCACCTTAACAACCGGAGGAGACATGGATACGAACATAGGATTCGTTAACTTTTTTGAAGGCAACACGCCCGTGCTCTTGGAAATGCCTCACAGCGGTTTCAAGGGGATAGAAACAACTCACAGTGTTCCCGGCGTTATCAAGTCCAGGATAAGATTTCATTCGGATGAAGTCCGAAGAACGATAGGGTTCGGATGCGATGCGGCAGTTCCGGAAATGTCAGGTTTTTTTGAATTAACCGCCAAACTAAATCTTTCCGGCATCTATAATGACCTGGCCAGGGTGTATTGTGATACTAACCGGGGCAGGTCTGAGGTGTCGGGCTTAGCGGTCGAAGGCTATGATACGGATAAATATCATTCTGGAGTCATTTGGGGAAGGACCATACCGTCGGAAGTCGACCTAACCTTATCGCCCGAACAGCTTGAGGAAGTGGTTAAAAGGCAATGTGAAAAAACTCTCAATACTCCATTGACCGGGAGTGAGTTTGAAATATTGCTTCGCAAAGTATATGACCCGTATCATGAAGCGGTGACCAAGCTTCATAGAATGGCAATTGAGCGCCACGGCTATTGTGTTCATCTTGCTCTTCATTCGTTGCCGCCGGTGGCCGTCACCAGCGTGAACGGAGGCTATGTATGCGGAAAAAAAGCAAAAAGGGGAGCATTTGAACAGGCCGAGAACACACTGCCCGATGTTATATTGATTCATAATAATTTTAAAGCAGCCGATATATTCTTCATAGAACGCATCAGGCATGTCTTTCAATCAGCCGGATTGATAGTAGATGACGGCGAAGGACCGTTTGCCGGCAATAACGGTGTCACGAAATTATACGGGAATCCTGAAAAGAGAGTTAATGTCATCGGGATAGAGCATGTCACCCATGATATTGAGCCAAAAAGACATTTGGGGAATCCGGAGGTAAACTTCAAAAAAGCAAGGATGCTCCGGACTGTTTATGAACAAGCGGTCCGGAGTATCCTGTAATGGCCTACGGACCCCATTACGTTGTAAGGTGGCTTCTGCAAAATACTGAAGGACCGGATCAAAGTATCACGTGGCAACGCTATGAATATGGCAGATATTTCGCTGATTTTCATACCGGGACTGACCACCAGTTACGGGTTGCCGTCGGGAGTACTCTCAGGCCGCCACGTATAGATATTAAATTTACCTCTCCCGGCCGGAGTACGGGCAGTATCTATGAACCTTTGCGGGCATTATTCAGCAGTAAGTATGAATCAGAAGATGACGCACAGCTTTCAAAAGATATGAAGCGTCTTATCGCAGTCATATCTGACCAGCACGCTAAGAAACAGCTATGGGAGATGGAGAATGAAGAAGAGTGTCAGCAATCTATGTTCCGGATGCTTATAGACGGAGATAAATAGCCGCCCTTTAAGAGGCGGCTTTAATTTACGTTTTTATCCCGAAACATGCCAACTTAGTTTTTAAAGTTTCTATCAGAACTTTATCACCTCTGGGATATATGTCATTAATCCAAAGGATGTATACTTTCTTATCTTTTATGTTGAATTTTCCTCTCAATAGCGTCAGGTGGTGGTCATGGGCCTCGTCCATTACGAATATAGTGTCCGCCCAGTCAAGGAGTTCTTGGGTAACGAGCTGGCCGGTGGATTGATACTGTTTAAGTCCGGCTGACCGGACCTCATATTGAGTAGAGTTCCTAAGCATGTCTTCGGCCGTCCGACTTCTTGCTACATTGGCAGTGCATATGAATAGAAGCTTTTGTTTTGACACTGTTCGCATTCTCCGTATCAAAGTACCGTTATAATTATACACAAAATATCCCTTGAGTCAATATGGACACAATGGTGCTTATTTGATAAAGAATATTAGTTTTGTATCTTTACAACAGAGATGTATGGAGGAGCCGGTGCAGAAGAATCCCTTAGGTCTTAAAAGAATAGACCATATCCATTTTTATGTGCGTAACTTGGAAAAAACAATTAAGCGGTATATTAACGGGTTTAATTTTAATGTTGGCGCCAGGGCTTATCATCAGTGTGCTGGATTACGCGGTTTCCAACCCTGTCGCTCCATTTTGCTAAATCAAAACAAGATAGTTTTTGTTTTTACTCAACCCGACGGGTTGGGAGATAACCATCCTATCGCTGAGCATGTTAAGAAGCATGGGGACGGGATCAAGGATGTTGCTTTTCTTGTAGAGGATGCAAAAGTAGCTCTTGAAGAGGCTGAAAGGCGGGGTGCTAGAATTGTTGTGCCATTGCGGGTAGAGGACAATCTCATTAAGGGAACTTTCAGATGGGGCTCTATCGCCGCCTATGGCGATGTCGTCCATAGTTTTATTGAAAGAAAAGATTATACCGGTTTTGCGCCGGGATATATGCTGGAGTATGATAGTCGTGACAACTGGTCATCAGATATTTCTCTTCGTATGATAGACCATGTCGTGGCTAATGTTACTTCAATGAGAGAGTGGGTGGAATTTTACGAAAGAGTGTTCGGGTTGGTTCAGACCCAGCACTTTGATATCAGAACTCCCCGTTCTGCTCTTATGTCCATGGTTATGGAAGACAGAGATGTTTATATCAAACTTCCCATTAACGAACCGTCTGAAGTGCCGGGCGGGGGTATATCCCAAATCCAGGAATATCTTAATGATTATAACGGCCCTGGCGTTCAGCACATCGCTCTTCTTACTAACAGCATTATCCCGACAATCAGAGAAATGAAGCGTCGGGGAGTTGAATTTATGCGTCCAGAAGATGCATATTACGATGCTCTCTTGGAAAGGGTCGGAAAAATTGATGAAAACATTGATGACCTTAAAGAAACGAGTGTCCTGGTTGACCGGGATGCTGATGACGGCTATCTTCTCCAAATCTTCGCCAACGGCCATCCTTTTTTTGAAGAAGTTATCCAGCGAAAAGGAAACAGCTATGGATTCGGAAATGGAAATTTCAAAGCCCTCTTTGAAGCTAAGGAAAGAGAGCAGGAAAAACGCGGGACTTTGCAGGGGTAATATCGGGCTCGGTTTTATAAAAGACCGGGCTTTTTGTTTTTAATAAAAAATATGCTATTATATTAGGACTTATGCGTTTGGCCCCTCCATAGGCGGGCAGGCAAGTTCGAGGTCCCGATTGCTTCGCAATCGCGGATCCGCGATTTACTAAAGTAAATCGGGACAAAATCGAGTATTGGGACGAGTCATAGTTGTCTATGGTGAGGACCAAACGGAGATTTTAACGAAGAAATTGGCCAAACCCCTTAGGGCTTATTGGCCATTATTCATTACAGTGGCCCAAGCGCGTAAGTCCTAAAAATAAATTAATGAGTCTATTTTACCAAAAAATATCCTTAATACTCATTCTAGCTTTTACTCTTTCTTTCGGTTTTGGCGTGGCTACTATGCACATGGATGACAATGGGAATATGTCAAACTGTCCTTTTATGAACTCGGCCGCTATTTGCCAGATGAGCTTCTCCGAACATATTGCAACTTTTCAAAGTACCTTTCGGGTGATACCTTCTAAGATGGTATTCTCGGCGATGTTAGTCCTGACATTTTTATTGGTTACATTTTCTACGATTATTCCAAGAATCTATTCGCCGCCAAACAACCTACGCCTTTTTCTTAAAAATAGTTTAGAAATGCCTTTCTCCAGCAAGTTACTCCTTGCCCTCTCAGACGGTATCATTCAACCAAAGCTCTACGCCTAATCTGCAATTGCCGGACTTTTCTGGTTATTTCGGTTAGGTTTTTAATTACCCCAAATAGTTCTTACCTCATAGTAAAAGCTATTGGATACATTCTACATGGAAGAACAAAAATTTTTAGAAAAAGAAATTCATCATCTTGAAAAACAACTTGAGTCAGAAAAAGATAAGCCTCAGATTAATACTGGCCTTGATAAGTCTAAGCTATTTCTGCCCGCCTCAATTCTAATTGCTGCCGCATTGATAAGTGGATCTCTCCTTTATACCAAAGCTGGTTCCAGTAAAAATTTAGCCGGCGCCATCATAGGAGGACAACAAGTTCCTCAACCGGGCGCTAAGGTTAATGTTGATGTCGGTCACTTGCCACCGAAAGGCAGTTCCAATGCTAAGGTTAAAATTGTTGAATTTGGTGATTTCAGGTGCCCGTTTTGTGACCGGTTCTTCAAAGACACGGAGCCGCAACTGCTTAAAGAATATATAAACACGGGTAAAGTAGTATTTTACTTCAGACAGTATCAATTTTTGGGGCCGGCATCAGTAATGGCCGGCAATGCGGCAGAGTGCGCCAATGAGCAAGGAAAGTTTTGGGCTTTTCACGATTACCTCTACCAAAATCAGCCATCAGAATCGGATACTTCAATGTATACCGTTGATAACATGACTAAAGTAGCCGGACAGTTAGGCTTAAATTCCGGTCAATTCAAATCCTGTCTGGCGAGTCAGAAGTATAATCAAAAAGTGCAAGACGATTTGGCGGCAGGCCAGCAAGCCGGAGTATCTGGCACTCCAACAACTTTTATTAACGGTAGAATTTTGGTTGGCGCTCAACCCTATTCTTCGTTTAAAGCCTTAATCGATGAAGAACTTGAAAAATAAAACAACAATTATAGCATCAAGTGTCTTGGGAATAGCGGTGTTAATTTCTTTTTTTGTTACATCTTCTAAAGAAAAAGATACTAATAACAAATTGCGCCAAGAATTAGCCATTATCGAGGATACAATGCCTACTCAAGCCGGTAAAAAGGATTTCCTGAAACAGAGTGGCAACCTTACCCAAAAAGTAGATCCTGAATTGGTAGACCTAGACGGCCAAGTTATCTCTTGCGAACCTACTGTCGATTCTTTACTTTCTAATTCTCCAAGTTACGGCGGTAGCTGTGTGGGACAAGGAGGAAATTTAACAAGCATACGAGGCAAATATATGGGCGGCCAATGCTGTAGCGCTTTAACTGATACTACAGAATATCATGAACATTTAGAAAAATTACAGGCCTATAAAAGCATGCCCGATATTCCTCTTGACCCCATGCACACGCCCATTGATATGGCAAAGCGGTGGATAGATTATGACAAAAACACTTCCTTGAAGCCCGAGGAACAGAAAGTATATGATGAGGCATTCGCTATATCAAAAGAAAAGCCGTGTTGCTGCAAATGCTGGCATTACTTTGTGAATGAAGGCATCACCAAGAAAATGATAAAAACCGGCGCCTTTAACTCTAAACAGATTGCCGATTACTGGGATAACTCTGATATTTGTGGAAGTTAATCAAGAACCCCGTACGAAGTAGCATAGCCAAGGTTCTTCGGACTCATGCCTCTGGGCATGAGCTAGACTTCGTTCGGGGTTGACAAAATAAGTGTTTTTTATTACTTATATGTCGCGTTAGCTCGTTGATAATTAGAAATTTTAAGGAGAAAAAGTGAGCAAAGAACATGTCCGTGAATTTCCATGGCAAAGGATGATTAATGATGACTATTCAAGTATTATTCCTCGGGCAGCCGACGGCAGTCCCTACGGCGACCTCTATGTTGAATCCCGCGCCTTTGATACTTTTCTTTACCGGACGGAACCGCTGACGGTTGTAAAAGAATTTGAAGAAATAGCCTCAATTTCCGAAATTGAGCATAAGGTCAAAAAGCCGAGAGCTGTCAGGCTCATGAGAATTTACCATTCCCAGTTGCCGAAAGAGATATTGAAAGGCACCGACATGACAATCTCGGTCATCAGCCGCAGTCCGATACCGGAAAGAGATAGTCCTGAACCGAGTCAGAATATCGGACTTCGGAACGGAGATGCCAACGAGCTGTATTTTGTCCATGAGGGCAAAGGAGTCTTCTGCACTGATTTCGGAACCATCGAGTATGAAAAGGGTGATTATGTTTTTCTCCCCAGAGGGACGACCTATACTATCGACGCCCATTACACTTCGGAAAACATTGAAAGCGGATCCTTTTTTGCCATAGCCGAAATTCCAAAACCGGTTTTCATGCCCCGCCACTCCTGGCTTTCTGATTTTTTCCCCTATGATCCGTCGGCTATCACTTCGGCCATTCCTTATTCCAAAAAAGACATCACCGAAAGAAAAGATGTTAATTTTGAAACCTTCTTAAAAACTAATGGCAGTTATAATACCAAGCTCGTTCATCCCTTCGCCCCGTTCAACTGTACCGGCTGGCAGGGGAAGCTCTATCCTTTCAAGCTGAGCATGAAGCATATTCATACCCTATCTTCTCCCACATTCCATCTTCCGCCTACGGCATTAGTCACATTTACTACCGAAGATATGGGTGCGATGATATCGACATTCAAGCCTCGTTGGATACATAGTCTGCCGTATAATCACATGAACGACCACGATGAATTCCTTTTCTACCATCGAGGTGAGTATAGCGCTCGAACCGGCATTAAACTTGGCGACGCCACATTACATCCGGCCGGAGTGCATCACGGTCCTCAGCCGAAAAGAATGAAAGAATGGAAGAGGAGCGAGCCGAAAGACCTGCCCTGGCGGGAAGAGACGGCTGTTATGTTTGAATCGAGAGCTCCTTTCTCGATGACCTCTCAAGGAAAAGCCGTCGAGCTTGAAGGCTATGATGAGTCATGGGAACATGAGTGGGAAGAAACCAATGGAGATGCATCCGATAAATCAGCGGAAAAAGAACAGCTATGACGGTTATTAGAGAACCGGTAGAATTTTTAAAGGGAGAATTTCCAAATACCTATCTTGTCGATACTCTCGGTTTTGAGAAGCATATGAGACAGATAAGGGGATGTAGGGGCGAGAAAGTTCCTGCCGCCTGGTTTGAAAGACCATACTTTTATTGTCTGCGGCTTGATAACCATAAGCTCAAGGGGCATGGCGATAAGCTATATTTTCCATCCTATGTCACTAAAAAGGATTACGAATTCGAGCTGGCCGGTCTTTTTACGGAAGATATCCGCACTACTAACATTGATGAGGCGATTGAATATGTAAAGAACGAAATGTTTTTTACAATCTTTAATGACCTAAGCGCCCGGGACTTTCAGGCCGATGATATGAAACTTCCTTTGGGAGTGAGCGCCTCAAAAGGCATTGCAGATAAAAGTTTCGGGCCGGTGCTTGTAAGCGGTAAAGATCTTAATTTTGATAAGAACGGGGTTCTGTCGATGGAAATGAAGCTCCGGGTGAACAATGAGTTAAGACTTTCCGGGAATTTTCAGGAAATTTATTTCATTAATCCCAAAACGGAAAAATCTAATTGCTGGAGTTTTGCCCAATTCATTGCCTGGTTCGGAAAAATGAGCCAGGGTTTTAGAAGGGGAGATTTGCTCGGTTCCGGAACTATCGGCAGCGGGTCTATCGCCGAATTTGCAGCAAAAACAGACAAAGACGGCAAGGAAATTGAGCCGGCAATATATCCATGGCTGAAAGAAGGTGATGTCATACGGATGGAAGCCGAAGGAATAGGCGTTCTTGAAAATACAATCGGTGTTATAGATATGCCAAGTCCTAAGTAGGTTGTTAACGGTTAGAGCCAGGAATTCACTTCCTGGTTTTGTTTTTGACATTTTCAGAATATATGACTATTATTACAAATGTTATGTTCGAACTTTGAAAACAGAGAAAGAAATGTCGCCAGTACTTGATTTCGACGGTTTTTGGAATGTTGTAGAGCAGGATCTTCTACGGCATCCCGTCATTGTCAGTAATCCCTACACCAAAAAATTCAGACTCGGACCGACCACAGAGATGTTCGTAGATATGGTCGAACAATTTTCCGTCTTTTCTAACCATTTTCTTCCTATTCAGTGCGAGAGAATGGTTAATGCTAATACCGAGGCGGGCGAAAAAGGGGCCCGGGTTATTCTAGCCAATGAGATTGGCGTAGCTTTGGATATGGCCAAAGCTGATACGGATGGCAAGATATTTCATCACAATGGAGCCCATATCAATTGGCTAAGAGGCGTTGGAAGTATGCTTGGCCTTAACCCCAGGTCTCTTGGGAGATGGGAGCTTGGTAGTAAATCAACTCACCAATTTCTTAATGAATTAAGGGAAAGCTACGGTTCAAGAGACGGTAATATTGGTGCCGGCGCCAGTTTCGCCATTGAAACATGGGCGGCCTGGGGCATCGGCAAGGGACCGGAAGCGGAGTCCAATAATTTCTGGAGGGAACTGGTAGAGGGTATCAGAATGTACAATGAAAGAGTGCGTAAGACTGCCGGCCTCCCGCCGGTTACCACAAGCTTTTTCCAATATCATTTTGATATAGAATCAGTTCATGGCGCCAATGTTATGGAAGAACTTAGGGAAACTTTTAATGACCCGGCTTTTAATCAAAAGAGATGGTTCTCCGGCGGGCGGAAAGCCCTTAACGCTATTCATACCTTCTGGCTTGGTTTGGAACTGAACCGGAGACGGCTTGATAGTCTGGATAAATTACATGATATTGTAAAAAATGCCGTTCCGGCATCTAAGAAAGGCGGACTATAATATGAGACCGCCTGTTTTTGTACTTGACCTTATCGGTATTGATGAAATGTTGAGCGAAGAAGAGCTTCAGATACGAGATACGGCACGGGAATTCATCCGGCGGGAAGTATCCAGGGATATCGGTAAGCATTTTACTGACGGCACATTTCCGATGCACATCATTCCCAGGATGGGAGAGCTGGGATTTTTTGGAGCCACTCTGGAGGGGTACGGCTGTGCCGGAATAAACAATGTCGCTTGCGGACTTATCATGCAGGAATTGGAAGCCTGCGACAGCGGTCTCAGAAGCTTCGCCTCAGTCCAGAGTGCTTTGGTTATGTGGCCTATTTATTCGTTTGGAAGCGATGAACAAAAATCATATTGGCTACCGCGCTTGGCTCAAGGAAAAGCTATCGGTTGTTTCGGACTTACCGAGCCAGGTTTTGGCTCAAATCCCGGTGGTATGCTTACTAGGGCAACACGGGACGGCAATGATTGGGTATTGAACGGAGAAAAAACATGGATAACAAACGGCAGTATCGCCGATGTTGCCATTGTATGGGCAAAAGATACGGCTGACCAGAGTATTAAAGGTTTCCTTGTCGAAAAGTGGATGCCCGGATTTACAACTTCTGATATTCACGGAAAATGGTCTCTTCGCGCTTCGGTCAGCTCGAGCCTTATATTAACAGATTGTCGAATTCCATCGGTTAATTTACTTCCGGGTGCGGTCGGACTCTCTGCTCCCTTACAGTGTCTTACTCATGCCCGCTACGGTATCGGCTGGGGATGTATCGGAAGTGCCGCGACTTGTTTTAATACATCCTTGGAATATGTGCTCCAAAGAAAGCAATTCGACAATAAGCCCATTGCGTCGCATCAGCTGGTTCAGGCTGAGCTTGCTCAAATGGCTTTAGAAATAGCCAAGGCCCAGACACTGGCGCTTCATATCGGTCGCCTTAAGGACAGAGGCAAGGTCCATTTCACTCATATCTCGATGCTCAAAGATAATAACGCTTGCATGGCTCTTGCCGTTGCCAGGAGAAGTCGCGATCTGATGGGCGCCAACGGTCTGACCGACGAGTATCCTTTTGGCCGTCATATGGCTAATCTTGAGGCCGTCGTGACTTACGAAGGAACTCATAATATCCATATGCTCGCTATCGGTGAACAGCTGACCGGTATCTCGGCATTTTCATAATTATTAAACAACTTATTTATGTTTCGTACGAAACATAAATAAGTTGTTTTTATTTCAAGTGGCAAAGTAGAGACTATATCTTTACAATTTTACCGTCAAAAGACGAGGTGATATTGATTTGACCTCTTCCTTTAATGACTCCCCCGATAACTTCGGCATTTTTTAAATGCAACATTACTTTCTTAACTTCACCTGGGGGGACAGAAAATATAAATCCCATCCCGCAATTAAAAGTTGAGTACATCATTTTGTTGGTAAGTCCTTTCGCGTATATATCGTGAAAAATTTTCTGAGGCTTTAGTTTTTTAGGAAGAGAGATGACGGCGTCAGCTTTTATTAAAATATCTTTTAATTTAGTAAAGGCTCCGCCGGTGATGTGCATCATGCCGTTAATGCGGCACTTTTTTCTAAGGGCCATAATGTCGTCAAGATATATCGTTGTCGGTTCCGTGAATTCTTTTCGGTATTTATTCCCGAAAATTTCGTGTACTTTTGTGAGGCCGTTGGAATGAAGGCCGCTACTTTTGAGGCCGATGAGAGCGTCTCCAGCCCGGCATTTATTTTGATGTTTCCTAGGCAAAAAACCAGATACAGTGATACTAATGTCCATTCCCTTTGTGTCGGAGTGGACAGATGTTTCTCCGCCGGTCATGGCTATTTTTCTTTTTCGGCACTCATCGGCCAACGAGCTTACTATTCCCAGTATCGCTTTGTGGTCGTCTTCAGGCAGAACAATATGGTTTTGAATAGAATAGGGGATAGCTCCGGCCATGGCCAGGTCATTGAGGTTCATCGCCAGGGCATCGATGACGGCGTTACGGAAAGTTCTTTTCTTCCAATGATAAATTCCCTTTGTACCGATGCCGTCAGTATGCTGAATTTCCGGAAATGAGAATCTCTTTTTTATAACCGGATACAAGCCTCGACCTACCTTTACATAAGGCGTATTCCAGGTGCTTGCTATCAGTTTAAGTATCCGGTGCTTGTATGGTTTCGTCGGGTCGTACATATTGAGATGGGATATGTTTAAAGAATAACACGGTTGGACAAAAATCGAAAAGCAGTTAGCGATTTAGCTAGCTTATGGTTGGGCCTATTTATACTAGAGCATGTCTAAAAACCCTCCTTTCGTCTGCAATTCCATAACTTTGGAGGCGATTCCCCCGGAGTTCCTCCGTGATGAACCTTCGCCTTGACTCAAAGTTATGGAATTCCTGCCTGCCGGCAGGCAGGTCGACATGAAAAAGGGTTTCTAGACATGCTCTAGGGCTTATCCAAAACATGTAATATCTGCTATTCTGATAAGATGTCGTTTCAAAGAGAAAAATTCAGGACTCTCGCTACTAATATACCGCACCTTTGGCTTTACCTTGGGTTGATATTCGCTTTTTTAATTAAAGATGTCGGGGCGGCTTGGGATGCTTCTTACCACTTCATACATTTCCGGGATCTTTTTCAGGGGCCCCACCTTCTTAACGGCTTCGGGGATGTTCTTGTGCTGGTGCTATTAATTTATCTGTGGCTAATAGAGCCAACAGCAGTCCGTTCACAGTTGAAGATTATATTGTATGGCTTAGTGATTTTTGTCATCGCCATTTTTTTTGATCAGTGGTACCATCTGAAGTTCGGCATAGACCTTACTACCTGGAGCCCTTCGCATTTCATGCTGTATACGGGGACTTTTGTGGGTATCTTGGGTTCTTTTCTTTATATCCTTAAGGACTATCGGCATAGCAGTTTACCGCCCCAGATGATGGGCATTTTTAGTGTGATTTTTTTGTGGCTTATTCTCAGTTGTCTTTGGTTTCCGCTTTTACAGCAGGAACAAGGGGTAATCACTGATTACTATCTTAGGCATGGCGTGCGTCTGGCTGACCCAGAACTTTTAAACTCTTTTTTCTATACCCAACATGATGTGTATAGCGGTCTGCCCGGTTGGCTATATGGCGCCTGGGCAGTGCTGTCCATCGTGTTTACATTTAAATTAACAAAACTTATCAATCTATATAAATTCGGGGCTACCATAGTGGCCGGCCTATATCTTTTAGACAGGTTTATCATGAACACTATTTTTGACGCGACAAAATATCCTCTTTCTGCATTGCCATACTTTGTCATAATTGTCGCTCTGGCATTTGATATTCTTTATAATTCCATTAAAAAAGAATTCATTCTGCGAGATGTTGTTTCCAGCGCCGCTCCATTAGCAGGGGTCATTATCCTAGGTCTTTTTAATCCTGAATTCCCAATTCATCCGCCCATACCGATGCTTGAGACATTCTTGTTCGCTATCCCCGGAGCAGTGCTAGGATATTTCAGCGCTGTTTTAGTCTATAATCTCTTGTTTAGCAAGGTTTTGCATGTCAAGTGATAGAACTTCTATTCTGTTCCACCTCGAAGCTACGAGCCGTGATAGACATTAAAACTCGGGTTATGAGTAACCATAGCTCATTTTACATACCTTTTCTAGTTAGATAAATAAAAAATCCGCACTAGAGGTTACTCGATGTAACATAGTGCGGAATTCGGCCTGACGGTGCTGACTAGGAGTTTGCGTGGCGCTTGAGGCTATCCTTAATCATCGCCAGTTCTGCCCCGAACTTACCGTATTTTAATTACACCATATTTCTCTGGTATATGCAAGTTTTGCTGACCGCCTGGGACGAAGTTGGAACATATTTTAAATCTTCGAATGGATCATTTTCTGTACCATAGGGTGAAGATGGCCTTTGTATCTTTCTTGCACATCGGAGAGTTTCCAATCGTTTTCCGTCAAAATATGCCTACAGTTTGTTGCCCCACAAAAACATGGCTCTCCGTTATCAGTGTAATCACTATATTCAAAATTCCAAGTTCCCTGGTCAAGAGTTATTTCTTCCCCGACTTCTATATCACGCTTTGCACTTAAAACCACCTCGTTATCAAGCCAAGCATTCGCATCACACGAATGATTTAAATTTTCATCCAAACTAGCTTGAGTATCTGTACTGGGCAGAGCCAAATATTTATCCTCACCTACAATCCAAATAGATCGACTCCAATAATTTCCAGACAATGCCTGTTGTTTGGAAATTACCTCACCGCCAAATTCCATTATTTTTTCTCCAGTCGCAACCTTTTCTTTAGTAAAGACCCCGCCTCCGTGAATTTTGGATTTTTGAGATTCAAGTTTCGGATTGACCCAAGTATATCGTAGGTATTGTTTTTCCATAAATGTTATTTGCTGTGGGACTTGGCAAAATTTCGGCCTGAGCTGCGGGGGAAGGGATCGGACCTTCATACCGGGATTCAAAGTCCCGTGTCCTACCATTAGACGACCCCGCAGCTCAGGCAAAAATCTTAAGGGATTAGACCTGCTTGTCGGCAGGCGATCCAGCAATGAATTATCGGCATTGTAGCTTAAAAATTGATTTTTTTCAACTATGATATGTGCGCCATGAGCTGAAGATTCTCATTGAAAATAGGCCGATTTATGATATAATGAACATTCATGGGGAAACTAATCGCTTATCTGGGTAAAAGGTCAGCCATATATGCCGGAATCGGCGTTCTTGCAGTCGTGGCACTGGGGGCTTTTTGGTTGAGGAATAATGGGGATAAATTAGATACTCTGGTTGTCCACTCGGCCGACTTTGTTCAGCAAGTTTCGGTATCGGGCAAGGTAGTGGCATCGGATAATGTTAGTTTGGGCTTCAGCCAAGGTGGCCGTGTTTCGGCAGTGCATTTTAAAGTGGGAGACACTGTCTTGGCGGGTGGCGTATTGGCAAGTATTGAGAATAACGATCTTAAGGCTACAGTACTTCAAAAGCAGGCGACATTGGAAAGCGAACAGGCGAAGTTGAGTTCTCTTCAGCACGGTACCAGGCCGGAACAGTTGGCTATTACTAAGTCTTCGGTAGCTAGCGCTGAAGCGGCGCTAGACCAAGCGAATCAAGCCCTGGCTGACGCCATCAACAGCGCCCAGCTTAAATCAGACGATGCCATCCGTGGAAAGATAGACCAGATATTCAACGGCTCCGGTTCATCTGCTCCTACGATAATTTACACATATTTTATTCCGGATGTTCAATTGAAGGAAACCGTCCAAAGGCAAAGATACTCCGTAGGCCAAACTTTAAGTGCCTGGAGAGCATCTCTCTATACTTTGGGCGCTAAAACTGATACCGATGTATTGGTAAAAGATGCTGAAAAAAATCTTGCCATTGTCTTATCCTTTGCTGATAATGTATCGGCTATCATCAATAATCCCGCTACTTGTCTGAACAGTAGCAGTGGATGTGAGGCCCTGTCGTCTAATTTGAAAGGTGATATTTCATCGGCCAGAACCAATGTCAGCGGTGCGATATCGACCTTGACCTCAGCTGTTACTGCTCAAAAAAGCGCGGCTGCGACTCTGGCAACGGCTCAGGAAAATTTAAAACTTCAGGAAGCCGGGGCGACACAGGATGATATCAATGCTCAGTCGGCAAAGGTTAAAGCGGCTCAAGCCGATGTTCTAAGCGCCCAAGCCAGTCTGGATAAGACCCTTATTGTTTCTCCATTCCAGGGCATTATAACTAATGTAAACATTAAAGTAGGTCAAAATGTTTCCGCCAATACTCCCCAACTAACGATGTTCGGAGTGGGAACTTTACAGGTAGAGAGCTACATACCGGAAATAAATATAGCCATCATCAAACTGGGGGATCCGGGAACAGTTACTCTGGATGCCTACGGTTCCGATGTTAAGTTCAGCGCCAATGTCGTTGCTATTGATCCGGCTGAGACTGTCAAAGACGGAGTTTCTACATATAAAACAACGCTTCGATTCTTAAGTCAGGATCAGCGCATCAAATCAGGAATGACTGCAAGCATAATTATAACTACTGAAAAAAAGTCTAATGTCATTTCGGTGCCCCAAGGTATCATCATTAACCGTAATGGAGTGAAATTCGTCCTTATCAAAAACGGCAACAACACCGTTGAAAGAAAAATTGAGACCGGAAGTATTTCTTCGCTTGGTCAGGTTGAAGTATTGTCCGGACTCAACGACGGCGATATCGTCATTCTCAAAGCGGCGCAATGAGGTCATAAACTATGTTTTCCATACTCAACATACGGATAGGTCTTTTTTTAGCTTTGCGCCAGATAAGGCGGGCAAGTTTGTGGACCACCAGTCTCATCATATTCATTATGATACTCACATTTCTAAACCTGGTCGTAGTAAGTGGAGTATTGGTCGGTTTAATACAAGGATCAGTCAACCAGCACCGCACTCAATATACAAGCGATGTCATAGTTTCTAATCTTAACGAAAAAAGCTATATCGAGAACAGCCCCGGGGTCATTGCGATGATCAGGTCTTTGCCTGAAGTGGAAGCGTTGAGTAGTCGATATCGGGCCGGCGGTTTACTGGAAGCAAATTATAAGAGCCGCAAAGAAACAGATAAACCAAATACCGCTTCCGCCCAGATAATGGGCATTGATCCTGAAGCCGAAGATAATGTCACCCATCTTTCGAAACATATTATTGACGGGGAATATCTTAAACCTACAGATTATGATCAAGTAATCATAGGCAATTTTCTTTTAAAGCAGTATGTGCCGGTGGATAACCCCGGCTTTGCGGCACTTGAAAATGTTAGAGCGGGGACAAAGATACGGGTAACGGTTAATAATATCCAACGCGAAGTGACCGTAAAAGGAATATTAAAAAGCAAGGTTCAGGATATAAGCCGGAATCTTTACATGGTAGATTCGCAATTTCGAAGCATGATTGGCCGCGATGACGGGAATGTGGCCGAGATAGCGATAAAATTAAAAGATGGCACCGATCCGGCGTCGGTCCGGAATGCTCTTGTTTTAAGCGGAGTCAATAGAGTGGCCAAGGTTCAAACCTATATCGATGCTCAGCCGCAGTTCTTGAAAGATATCGTTTCAACATTCCGACGGCTCGGCAATATGCTTAGTTCCATAGGATTAGTGGTGGCTTCGGTGACTATCTTTATTGTTATTTTTATAAATGCCATCACCAGAAGGAAGTTCATCGGTATTTTGAAAGGTATCGGCATCAAAGGCCAGGCCATCGAAATATCATATATCTTTCAGTCTATTTTCTATGCTTTTTGCGGGTCGGTCATCGGCCTAGTCGTCGTCTACGCCGGTTTAGTGCCGTTTTTTATAAAACATCCCATTGATTTTCCGTTCAGCGACGGCATTTTAGTAGCGCCGCTGGGTGAAACGATAGTTCGGGTAGGCTTGCTGGTTTTTTCAACGGTCATCGCCGGGTATGTTCCGGCTCGGATGATAGTCAGGAAAAATACGCTGGATTCGATATTGGGCAGAAATTAATATGATAGAAACCATAGGCCTGACAAAAACATTCAAGGACGGCGAAGTAGAAACAAGAGTGCTCAAGGGCATTGATTTTAAGGCTGAGCATGGAGAATTTGTGGTCATTATGGGAAGGTCCGGTGCCGGCAAGAGTACTCTTTTATATCAGATGAGCCTTCTTGATGAACCAAGCGGAGGGGAGATAATAATAGACGGCCATAATACCCGCATCATGACAGCGGAAGAGAAAAGTGATTTCCGGCTTACTAAATGCGGATATGTATTCCAAGATTATGCCCTTTTGCCGGAATTAACTGCACTTGAAAATGTTGCGTTGCCTCTTTTGATGCAAAATATGTCAAAGGCCAAGGCTTATGCCGGGGCGTTGGGAACGCTAACTAAGGTACGGCTTGGCCATCGGGTGGATAATTTACCGAGCCACTTATCGGGCGGCGAGCAACAGAGGGTAAGCATCGCCAGGGCCATTGCTCATAAGCCGAAGATACTTTTCGCCGATGAGCCGACTGCCAATCTTGATAACGAATCCTCGGCCGCTATTATGGAAATATTCAAAGAACTTCATAAAAACGGCCAAACCATAGTCATGGTTACCCATGAGGAGCAGTATGCCAATATGGCTGAGAGAATAATAAAACTTGATGACGGTAAGATAGTTTCAGTAACCAAAGTGAAGAAGTGAATGAAGCCGTGGTATAATAACTAAGAAGAAAAATATTCCTATGGATAGCTTATCTTTCCAAATCCCGACTTTCTATCTTAATTTCCCGCCGGTGGTCTTGTGGGTACTTTTTGGTTTTCTGGCCACATTTGCTGTTTATGTCGGAGCGGCTCTTTTTTATCATTACAAAAATTTCTCTCTTGAACCGGCCAAAGGTTTATTCCTGATGATGCTCTATGTCGCCGTATGCGGAGGACTTTTATTCTTTTCTTTGGTCGGCGTTCATCTTTACATTGGTTCACTATGATATCCCGTTAGAAGTACCTCTAGCCGGGTTGAATAACATGACCATCAATAAAATAATAACTGATAGTGAATGGCACCGTACAGTGATAGTACATGCTTTGCACTACTTCTAACGGGATGATAGACATAAATCCTGACGAAAAAATAATTCTGAAGGTGCGGAGGCACTGGTTTACCCTGCTTTCCCAGATATTTTCCATGGCAATAATTTCCGTACTGCCTATCGGATTTTATTTTGTATTTTTAGCAAACTCTCATTTTTTGGTCATTCCGGGCGATTCGGTTTATTTTCTAATGGCCGTGGAGCCTATGTGGGCACTTTTTATATGGATATTGTTCTGTAAGTTTCTGATGAATTATTATCTTGATGTTTGGGTAGTTACCGATAAGCGGGTCATTGATATCAAGCAGAACGGATTTTTTAATCGTCAAGTCTCCAGTATGCGATTGGAAAAAATACAGGACATCACTGTTACCGTCAAAGGCATTCTGAGGTCGCTTCTTAAATTCGGCGAGATACGGGTTCAAAGCGCGGGAGAAATAGAAGAATTTGTGATGGATAACATCTCCAATCCCTATCAGGTCAAAGAAACTATCGTCCGGTTAAGCGACGAAGCTTTGGGTAAGGTTCCTGCCGGCAGTCAGCCGTGAGTAATTGACAGAACTCATTATCAGTGTACTCTATCGGTACCAGCTCTTTTAATTACAGTGGATACTCGATGAAAAACTCAGCTGATGTCATTATAGTCGGCGGTGGCGCTATGGGTAGTGCGGCCGCCTGGCATTTGGCCCGGAAAGGGCAAAAGGTCATAGTTTTTGATCAGTTCAAGCCGCCTCATAAATTCGGCTCTACTCATGGTGATACGAGGATTACCAGACAGGCCATCGGTGAGAACAAGGCCTGCACACCGTTATCCTTAAGGTCATATGAACTATGGCGTGAGTTAGAATCACTAACAGGCGTGGACCTTCTGACCATTACCGGCGGCCTGATGATGACAAGCTACAGCACCGGCTCCGAAATGCACGGCAATAGGGATTTTCTTCAGGAAACAATCGATGCGGCCGAAATGTACGGAATAAAATATTCCCTTTTTAATACCGAAGAAATAAGAAAAGAATTTCCTCAATTCAATTTGATAGGTGATGAGCAAGGCTACTATGAACCGATGGCCGGATTTTTAAGGCCCGAGAATTGTATACGGGCTCAGACTGGGCTGGCTATGATGTTGGGTGCAGTGGTACATTCTGACGAAGAGGTGACTGCCGTTAAGCCGTTATCCGGCCCGCGTGGTGTTATTGTGGAAACCAAAACGGGTCATTATGCCGCTGATAAAGTAATCGTCTCCGCCGGAGCATGGGTGTCCCGATTTTTAGAAAAGAAATACTCCGGACTTTTCAAAGTTTACCGTCAGGTTATGTATTGGTTCGGAGTCAAAGATTCTATAGAACCCTATACAATCGGCAACTTTCCTATATTCATATGGATAAGCCGCAATGATTTCGTATATGGTTTTCCGGCTATTGATGGCCCGAATGGGGGAGTTAAAATTGCCGGTGAACAAAAGTCATTAACCGCCGATCCCGACACTGTAAATAGGGAGGTATCTCCTTTGGAGATAAACACCATGTACGAAGACCACATCCGGCAGGCTTTTCCTGGTCTGACTTCCGAATGTATCAAGACTGTACCGTGTCTTTATACCGTGACTCCCGATTCCCAGTTCATCATTGATTTTCATCCTGAGCATCCGCAGATAATTGTCGCTTCCCCATGTTCCGGTCATGGATTTAAGCATTCGGCAGCTATCGGCGAGGTGTTGGCCGAGCTTGCCACTGACGGGAAGAGCAGGATAGATATAAGTTCCTTTGCTTTCAGCAGATTCTTCAATACCACCACAGCCTAGGCTGTGGTTTTTTGTTTTTAGTATGCTGGGGGTGTATAATGTCTGTATGACTAAAAAATTACTAGACATCCTAAGGCCGTTCGTGCTCTATTTGGGCCCTATTGCCATGGTTACGATGGTATACGCCACTATTTATGCGACGGTTCAGCAGACATTACGCCAGTCTGCCAACGACCCCCAAATCCAAATAGCCGAGGATACGGCTTTGAAATTAAAGAATTGGAAATTACCGGAGTCATTTTATACTGAAGATAAGATAGACATCGTCCAAAGTTTGGCGCCTTATATTACTATTTATGATAATGCCGGCCGGCCTGTTGTTTCCACAGGCCAACTTGATGGCAGAATACCCACGGTTCCTCTTGGAGTATTGGCGGCGGCTCAGAAATGGGGAGAAAACAGGGTTACCTGGCAGCCAAGGTCATATGTCAGAAGCGCACTGGTTGTGGTCCCGTTTCATGGAGTGGCAAATGGCTTTGTCGCCGTCGGCCGGTCATTGAGGGAAACCGAGATAAGAGAAGAACATACACGCATAATTGTATCCTTAGCTTGGGCTATGAGCATACTGGCGTCACTGATTATCACTTCATTCATTAAGTTATAAAACTCCTCGAGGTCTTGACTAAAACTAATTCTTGAATTATAGTTTAGTATATACAGAGGTCGTCTTTAAGCCCTCTTTCGAGATAGAATTTCTGTATCCGAGCCTATGGGGCAGTGAAAATTCTGAGGCATATCCGGAGATATGTTGAAGAATTTTCACAATCCCAGAGGCCAGATACAGGAATTATGGCCGAATATGGGGTTTTGAGATGACCTCTATATTTAAGTTTTTTAAAAAGGAGTTTTATAGTGGCCAACAAAGACCTAGCCCCATTGATAATCAGTCGCAAGAAGGAGCTCAATGCCGTTCTTCTTGCTCACAACTATCAAGAGCCGGACATACAGGATGTCGCCGATTATGTGGGCGATTCTTTGGGTCTGTCCCAGGAAGCGGCTAAAACTGACGCTGATGTCATTGTTTTCTGCGGTGTCCGCTTCATGGCCGAGACGGCAAAGATACTGAACCCAGGCAAGATAGTCGTTCTTCCGGATATAAATGCCGGCTGTTCTCTTGAAGAAAGCTGTCCCGCTGATAGACTGGCGGCACTCCAGAGAACCAATCCGAACTTTTACACCATTGCTTATATTAATTGCAGTGCCGCCGTGAAAGCTCTCTCCGATTGCATCTGCACTAGCGGCAATGCAGTAAAAGTTGTCTTGGCGGCACCGAAAGACAAAGACCTACTTTTCGTGCCGGATGAAAATCTTGGCCAGTGGGTTATAGAACAGACCGGCCGTCCGATGACTCTCTGGCGTGGCAATTGCTATGCTCATGTTGAATTCCGGCACGACCAGCTTCTGCGATTGCAACGGCAATTTCCTGATGCTAAGACGATAGTCCATCCTGAAAGCCTTCGCGAGGTACGGGAACTGGCCGATGTCGTCTGCTCAACGGCCAAAATGATTGGCTACTGCAAGTCTAGCCCTGCTCACCGCTTCATAATTGTTACGGAGTCAGGAATAATCCACCGGATGAAAAAGGAATGTCCGGATAAGGAATTCATCTGCGCTCCCACCTACAATGTGATGCAGATGCCGACGGATAAATGCCGTTGCAGTGAATGTAAATACATGAAGATGAACACTCTTCAGAAGCTTTATGATTGTATGATAAATATGAATCCGCGCATTGAATTGCCGGAAGATATTCTGTGCCGGGCCAGGATTCCGATAGATCGGATGCTGGAAATCGTATAAAAACAAAAGACCGCTTATGGCGGTTTTATTTTGTAAATTTTTTAACATATCTTTCCAGATTTTCTCGGGCTAGGGCTTCATATCTCGACTGGAAATATTCGGTCATATAAATAGACGGGCGTACCTTCTTGTCCAGGAATCTTTGCATGAAAGCGACTCTCCCGGCATCAAATTCCGAGTCAGGCTGAACCCAGCTGAATTCCTTTCTGATATTCGCAGTGTTCCAATCGAATACTTCTTCCGGGGTGGACAGACTGTACAGGTCGATATCAATCATCAGTTGCTGGTCGCTATCCTTGGGAATAAAATTATGTTTTGTTGCCAAGACATCAATTTCTGCCGGCATGCTAATATCAATCGATATGTTAAGATCTTTGAGCATACTAAGCAGTAACTCGGCGCTTTGTTCTACATTAATGATATCGGACACATTCGGGCCGACATTATAAACACCATCGTGAATGAAAATAGAGAACTCCAGAGAGAGGGGGTGCTTGGCCAGATGTCTGACTCTGTCAAAAACGGTCAGACATCCGAGGATATGGTCAAGTGTATGATAGTAACGATGACTCTCAGTGTATCTTGCGACGAGCTCGTTAAAAGCGCCTTCTATGTCGCCCAAGGCTTTTGCTTTCCGGCAAAGCTTGAACCAGCGGACCCTTAATTCGCCGGCTAGCTCGTTATCCAGTATCTTTTTGAAAAATATAGGATAAATTGATTCGGGCAGATGACGCTTGGTGGCATTCTCCCAGCCGACTGACCTGGTCAGTCCTTTAACAAAACTGGAACTTACTCTCCGCAAGCTCGCAGGGGGCACAAGCAGGACAGTTTCAAGTCTGGGATTCAGGTCTGCATTCTCATCAAGCATGTCGACCTCATAGCGGAAATCTGCCTCGTTTCTTAAACCTCTTAACAGGTATGTACTTCCATTCTGCTTGGCAAAATCAGCCAGGAGCATATTAGGCAGGTAGCTTACGGCAACATTGGGCAAGAGAGAGCGGATACTTTCAAGCATCGCTAACCTTTCATGCAAAGAAAAGAGGTATTTTTTGTCCGGATTTGTTCCGGCCAGGACTATCAAAGTGTCGAATAATCCAGCCCCGCTATTTATCATCCATTCATGCCCTTTAGTAGGCGGGTCAAAACTGCCGGCGTAGATGGCTCTTTTTTCAGACATTTCGTCCCCTCGGTTATAAATGTTCCAGTGAGATTATATAACAAAAACTCTAAGAAGTCTAGAGGAGGTAGAGGTTATTCTTTTGTATGTATTCATACACTCCTTGGGTGATATACGGAATGCCGGAGTAGCCGGCTTTTACGAGCTGTCTGACAAATGTGCTTGATAAATTGAGCCAAGCGTCGCTTTCGATAATAGTACTATTCGGCGGTAAATTGGAAGGCAACTCTAGATACGGTTTTTTCATAATTATAAAATTGGCGCTTTCGAAAAGTTCTTTTCCTTTTATCCATGTTGTTTCTATGTCGTTCAAAATATCCTGTCCGATAACAAAGTGGAATTCTAGTTCGGGATATTGTTTTTCAAGCTCCAGCTTGGTCTCGTAAGTGATGGTCGGCTTATCCTGAGCCAATTCAAGGGGGGATAGTATGAGAGGTATCCTGGGATTAGGAAAAAGTTCGGAAAACATTATCTCCAGCATTTTCATCCTACGAGTTCCTTCGGCGGTCATTGTCTTATCTTCGCGATCGCTGGAAGGCATGACCCATATTTCCTGACAAGGGAAAAACCTTACCAGTAATTCAATAACTCCGGCATGGCCAAGGTGAGGCGGGCTGAAGGAGCCGCCGTAGATAGCAATTCTTTTGTTCATGATATTTCTATTCTAGTACAATTATTTGTATTAAAAAAGTCCCGCCAATGCGGGACTGCGGCGACCTAGTATGTTGGTGCCTGATTGTAATTGCTCGTATACTTGAAGACTCTTTTGCAGCGTTCGATATCCTTCTTCTCGCCCATAGCCTTTGAAATGTTGTTGCTCAGTTTTACGGTCGGATAGCCATTGGCAGATGCTGGTTTCACAACGATAGAGACTGGCTTGAAAACTTCCCAGTTGGTCATATTATTGGTGAGGCTTGAGCCCCAGCCGTCAGTAGTCGGGATACTGTCGGAAGTAATAATACGGCCGGCAAAATGCTTATGAAGTTTGAACATCAGAGGAAGAAGCAGGCCGTCACTGGGAATATACAGTTTTTCAGTTAAGTCGGCTCCATTTTTTTGGAACCATTTGACGCCTCGGGTTCCCTCCATAAAGAGGTCACCGGAATCTCCGCGGAAACCGCGCCAGGTACTCAACCAGAAAGGGGCTTGTTCCCAGAACGGCTCACTTCCGTAAGTATCAGGAAGGATTATTCTTAGTCCCTGGCCGAAAGTTTCAGCCCAGAGCCGGCAAAATTCGTAAGATGCCTGCCGCAGTTTATCATCGTCATCACCGGCAAGAGCGGCCATTATCATGATTGGCTGATGGGCAACCGTTCCCATAGCCGTAAGACCATGTTTTTTGGCCAGATAACAATTGGAAGTGCCTCTGAATTCTTGCGGTAATTCTTCAGCCATCATTTCAACGACATAATCTTGCCATTCGGGGCTAAAGCATCGCCGAGTCCCAAAATCACTGAAAGTAAAAGCGAATTTAGGATTTTTCTCGACATGCTTAGCTATCAAACTGCTGTATCGTTTGATTTCCCTGATATTCTGCGCCAGCCGGATCTTTCCTTCTGAGTACAGAGCGTCAACCTCCGACCGGGTCATACCCTTCATCCTGGCTCTGTTCAAAAGAGTGTTTACTATCGTTAGAGCCGGAATTTCCCAGTTAGAAGAATACGGTTCGGGGCCGGGAAATTCAAGAATGAACTGGCCGTCTTTCTTTTCAAGGTGATATTCAGGAAGAGACAGGTCCTTCAAAAATTCTATGAATTCAGGAGGGAACATAAACTTCTGATCGTATTCGTAAGTCCCGGCTATCCAATGGAGATCATCTCTGGTGAACTTCAAAGTCCGTACATGGTCAAGTTGTTCTCTTAGCTCACCGATATCGATGATATCAGCCAAGCGGACGCTGGTGGTTCTGTTGATGAATCTATAGACCACCTCAACATCTTTCAGATGCTTCAAGCCGAACCAATCCATAGGCAGCTTGTAAAAATCAGTCTGAAGCAGGGAATTGATGATGGGTTTGTCCGACATGTACTCTCCTTTAGTTTAAAACGAACTTGGCTATATTTTACACTAATTTTATAAAATAGTCAACAAAAAGCCCCGCTCTAGGGGCTAAGTAGTATTCTACAATTACTGCAAATATGCCGGAGGAAACGTAGTTTTTGAAAGTCTCAGGCATATTGTTCTTGGGTTAGCCCAGTTGTAGAGGTTGAGCTTCCAGCCGACCTTACTGTTGGTGCCGGATTTTCTTCCCCCTGAGAACGGTTGTTTATGGACCATGGCGGCCGTGGTCCTGTCATCATAGACATTACCGGCGGCAAAACGAAGTTCGTGGAGTGCTTCGCAGAATTTGAGCACATCGGCGGTATGGACGGCGCCGGTCAGGGCATAAGGAGAGGTGGCATCAGAAAGCCTAAGGACTTCTTGCTCGAAGCGATGTGCCGGAATAGTGCAAATAGTAACTACCGGTCCAAATATCTCTTCCCGCATGGTTCGATACTCGGGATCATCAACCACTATGACTGTAGGATCAACGAACCATCCGGAAGTATAAAAATTATCTTCCTTCATTACAAGCTGCACTTTCTTTTCGAGTCTATCTTCCTGAGCCTGCTCTATGTAATCTGTCACCTTATTGTATTCTCTCTCGTTGATGAGAGCGCCCATATAGTTCTTGAAATCTCCGATATCGCCGACATGAATCTTATTCATCAGTGTCTCAAGATGTGGTTTTACGCGACCGAACATTTCCGGGGTCATGTATACCCTTGATGTGGAAGAGCATTTTCTTCCTTGGGCCCCGAATCCTCCGACCACTATTGAAGTGGCCGTCTGAAGAGGGTCAGCATCGTCATAAACAACAACGGCATCTTTTCCGCCAGTCTCGCCAACCAGTTTCGGAAAATTCTTATACTTATCGACATTTTGGCCGACTCTTTTCCAGATATCGCTGAAGGTGGCGGTTCCGCCAGTAAAATGGACTCCGGCAAGCATCGGTTCCTCAAGCAAAATATCGCTTATCATCTTGGCATCGCCGTAAAGGACTGCTAAGACGTCAGCCGGCAGACCGGCCTCATGGAGAATATTCAGGAAAAGAGAGAATGAATAGACAACATCCGAAGCCGGCTTGGCTATCACCACATTCCCCATGATAAGGGGAGCGGTGCACAGGTTGCCGTTAATAGCGATGAAGTTATTCGGCCCTATCGCCCAGACAAAACCTTCATGGGGCAGATAGTCGAGCATATTGGTCGTATCGCGGTCGCTGTCAGGCTGTTCGGCATATATCAAGGAGGCATAATAAGTGTTGAAATTCAAAAAATCGATGAGTTCCTGAACATCAATGAAAGCCTCATAAGGATTCTTGGAATAGTCTTCCATGACCGCGGCTACAAGAGTGATGAGGTATTTTGTCTCAATAAGACGGGCAGCCCGTCTGAATATATGAAGACGGACTGGCCAGGGGACCTAGGACCATCGTTCTCTGGCATTGAGAACAGCCTGGACAGCCTTTTTTACCTGTTCTTCTTCGGCTAAGCTGTAAGACCCGAGCCTTCTCATCATATTATGCGGCACCATGCAATTTTTTTCCCAAACCGTACGTACTGCGCCATTTATCCAGAGAGGGATTACGGGTAGCCTTCTTTTGGGGTCGCGGAGCCTAGCAAGTTCATTTTGAAGGGCTACTTTCTCTTTTGTCCCCTCCATAAAACTTACAAAAGGGGAATTGTCCGGCTTTGGAACATGAGGCAAGGCATTGAGCATTAAAGCCATCAGTTTTTCCTTGGTTTAGATTGTAACGAGCCGTCTATATTTTTATATTAGTTTTAAAGATATGTCAAATAAGCTGGCCCGGCTTTATAAGGCAATCAATATTGAATTGTCTCAAACTATGCTCGAACGAGCATAGTTTGAGACAATTCAATATACATGAGATATAAAAAAGCCCCTCTAAGCGGGGCGAGTCTAGTTTTATCTCGGCATCCTAGAAGGAACTAATTGAGCCGTTGCTCTTCTGACCTATAAAAAGCTCTACCACATACACTGCACCTAACAAGCACCTGATAGAACTCTATATCAACCACCTTGCTTTCATTTTCCCAAACTTGTCTTAATGCTCTGGTTTGTCTATGACTACCTGGAACCTCTGTTTCTGTATCCGAATGTCCAAATTTCTCACAGTATGCTTTGGGATCTAGATCAATTTTAGTAAACTCATTCGACGAACACTTGTGATTATCGCGAGATACGACTGTTTGCCCACATTGGTTACACTTGTATACTTTGGCCATAAAATTCCTACAGAGTTGGATTCCAGCGGCACAAGCCGACGCAGAGCTTATCGGCTGCTTCAAGGACGATCATGGGATCAATATTCATCTCGGGTACTTCAGGTGGTGCTGGCGCAGGACTCCACACGGTCATGTCCATACCGACAGGAACATGTTGAGCAATCTTATCGATGATAGCCAGGGCACTGTTAGGTAAACTGTTCCCATCAGCGACATAGTCATGCAGTGTCCGTCTTTGCCAAAGAACATGAATGTCGTCATGAAGCCGAGTCACACCATAAGCAGTCGATACTCTCTTGGGACATATGTTATCTTTCTTAAGCCATGGCTCTTTCTGTACGCTTGGTTCATAAAATCTATGATTGAGTGTATAGTTGTGTCGAAAAACATGAATGTCTTCGAAAAAAAGTGGCTCAAGGTTGAATTCATCTTCAAGATGGTCGTGAATGTCCTGTCTTGCAATTTCCAATTTGTCCGCGGGGATATCATTTAAAAAAAGTCCCAAGTTAAGATGTCTTTGCTCTTTCGTACGAATAGTATCTGTTGGAAGCGTTCTCAAGCCAAGTTGACCGCTAGGTACCAAGGTTGTTTCAGCTGACTTTTGGTTCATTTTCCTCTCCTTTGTCAAAAATAGTCTCATTGCTAGAGCATATTGTACATCGCTTAGTTTTGGCGGCTATACTCCAGGTAGTGTCATCTTCCCAATCTGTCCAGATATGGGAACAAATACGTTGCAAACGCCGCAACTCGGCTACCAGTGAGTTGCTTTGAAGCATGCGACTTATCTCATCGTCAAATCTTACAGACAATGGGTATAATTTTTCACGCTCTTCACAGCGAAGTCTGTGAGCTGGCATGACCTCAGGCCTTATTTTTGGAATAAGCTCCGATACGCGCTGTTGGATCTTTGAAGTATTCATTTTGCTCTCTCCTTTTTCCTTAAAGTATGTATTGAATGACCACTCCGCCGGCTGTGTTGTTAAGGTTATCCCGAATGGGTCGGGAACGCCACAGCTAAACAAGTCGCTTAGCATAGCCAGAGTATACTACTTAATAAAAATTTGTCAAATATCCCAATTTTTAAATTACTACTTGTCTTATAAAGTGTTCGTACGAACACTTTATAAGACAACAATACAAAAACCCCGACATTACGTCGGGGCGGCTTCTGAATTATTATCAGATGGCTATATCGGTGCTGGTGATTATTACTCCTGCTTTTTCCATTTCCCTGATAGCATCGGCTTCGTCGGCAGGTTTTAGATTTACAGCTCGGCAGGCATCAAGAAGAAGATAGGTCTTATATCCATGCTTGACTCCATCAAGGGCTGAGGCCTTGACACAATAATCCGTTGCCAAGCCGCCAATATACAACTCATTAACCCCAAATTCTTTTAAGAATTGAATGAACGGCTCGCCGTAGCAAGCTCCTTCAAATGCCGAATAACCGTCATCTTTCGTGCCCATGCCTTTGGAGATGACATAATCGGTACAACTAATCTTCAGTTCCGGGTGAAAATTTGCACCGTGAGTATCATGAACGCAATGAACGGGCCACTTTTTGAAATGTTCGGTTTCCTCGGGATGCCAGTCGCGGGAAAAATATGATGGCGTCCACTGATTCCGTATATCTGTCGGATTGAGAGGCATATCCCGATGATTATTTCTGATCCGATACAGTAGCCTATTTAAAGATACGACGACCTCGTTTCCACCTTCTACGGCCAGTGCGCCGCCAGGACAAAAATCATTTTGGACATCCACGATCAGTAGTGCCTTTACTGCCATTTCTTCCTCCCTTTATTCATGAGACATGGCTAATACTTCTAGTATCATCCCGACGTTACTGGCATCAAGGAGTTTGTTCTCAAGGAGCTGCTTAATGGTCCATATCTCTGTATAAACTCTTTCTCCGGTAGGATTATCGAGATCAGCGCCATGTGGAATTCCTTTTTGACTTTCCAGCCACTCAAATTCTGATTGGGTCAGTTGAGCAGAAAATAAATTGGCCTTATGGGTCAGGAAAGTTCCGGCAAGCTGACGGGCGCCATGAGTAACAAAGCGGCTACGAGCGATATCCAAGTCAACTTCCTCGCTTATCTCTTCTACGACAACCTCAAGCGGGTCGGTGATATATCCGGACGAACCTCCGGGCAACTCGTATATGAAGCCGTCCTCAGTTGAACCGGAAAGGCGGAACTCTTTGGTTATTACAACTTTTGTATCAAGGAAATTTTCAGCCGGCCGGTACAGAACAGCCGTTGAGATGTCCAGTCTGCAGATTATAGGGTCGTTTATCTTATTCCTATCCTCGTTGGTGATATATACATTCGGTCTTAATGCACAGGCAAATATGATGTCAGGCTTGTTCCTTACCGGCGAAATCCACTCTACCTTCAGGCCGTCCAGCCTGTTGCCGGCATTTTTTTGGGGTTGGTACCAGTTCTGGAATGCCCGCATCCGCCAGATATTAAGAGGGACATCTCTTTCGCCGCCGGTCCGCAGAGAACCTTTACCTATCCGGTGCAGAGCCTCATCAATGGTATTTTCCAGATTGATGAAGTGGGGGATGCTGGCTTTTATAGCCATGAATGTCTTTAGATAGCGTATCTTAGCCGCATTTTCCGGGGCTCCAAGTACACATCTGCCGGAATTTGCATAGTAGCCGTATTCAATATTGGTCGTAAAGCCGGGAAGTCTGTCCAAATCGCGTGGTATCCAGAATAGGATGACATCGGCCCTGTCGAGCATTTTGTGCTCCCAGGCCGGAGTCCGCTCATAGTCATATGCCGCATCATATTTTGCAAAATCCGCATCAGGATGCTCTGGTACATAGACCACTCCATTGTAACCTTTTGCCGCAAGAAGTCTTAAGGCCTCGGGCCGCCATGAACGGGTAGTATTCTCGCGCGGTGTCGGTCCGGCCAAAAATATAGATTTGGAATAAGAATGAGGTGGTTCTTCATGGGCATAGACTATTCTCATCTGTTCTCCTCCCTTTTCTGACCTGGATCTAACGTAGTATAGCTATTGTAAAAGTGCTTCCATATGATATCACAAAAGTAGGATTTAGCAAGATTACTGGCCGGCACTTTTTCTCCGGTTGTCAAAGAACTAATAGTGTAGCAAATACACTATATCAGAACGGCTGATATTTTGTCAAATAATAAAACCCCGCTCACTATGAGCGAGGCTCGCCCACTTATTGGGCGGCGCCTATTAGGCGGCTCCGGAATATATTTCGGCTTCAAGTTCTTTTTTGAATTTATCTTCGTCGAATGAGTAGCGCCCCGGGTTAAGAGTATTGAGGTGGGCGACTAACCGGATGACATTCTCCTTCGCATTCTGCAGGCATGCCGAGCCGCCGGGTGAGGGGGCGATATTAAAGATGATGCCGTTATCTACAAGTAATTTGAGGCCGTAGATTATCCGGCGTTCTTCCGTGTTTATCATCTGAGGCCTGAGGCCTCCGATGCCTTTTCCGAACTGTAGGTTCCTATATTTCATAGTGGGCACTATTTTCTTTACTTTTTGGAGGTAGAGCTCCTTACCGATAACCGGCAAATCATATAGAAGATTTTTAGCCATGTATGCGGACAGTTTCCGGTTGAATAATGTCATCTCCAGCAACCCGAGCCATCTGTCCGGTGTGTCTGGTAAAACTTCCAGAAAATCAAAGAATGTTGACGGCGAATGTCTTTCAAGGAAAGGGATAAGTTTGGCAGTCGGACCCCACCGGGTTTGATCGGGATGATGAAACGGCGGATCACCATGGGGCGCCGCAAAGGGAATATCAGGATCCTGCATCGTGTAGACCTTGCCGTTCAAAACGCGGCCGCTGATATAGAAACTACCGGCGATAGGAAGGAGCGTGTATTCATTGAAAAGATTCATCCTGTGAGCAAGCACCAAACTGTGGGAGCCGGCGGCGACGATTATGGTTTTAGCCATAAAGGACCCCTTATTAGTCTCGACCAGGTATGCATAAGACAGCTTTGCTCTGGAAATTCTTTTTACGCTGGTTCCCAGGCTGATATCAAAGCCCTTGCATGACTTGGCGGTATTCTCCATGAAAGACCGGGATAGTTCCTGAAAGCTTATGGCATGTCCATCCGGGCTATCTATGGCCATTATCTCTTCGTCGGAATCACGACCCTCAACGATTTTAGGCTCCAGCTTAGCTATCGCATTCCTGTCCAGAAGCTCCAGGCCCGAATAACGGGGTTTAAATTCTGTGAATCTTTGAAGCAGCTCGGGTACTTCCGGACCGACGGCAAGGACCATCTTATTTAATCTTTGGAAAATAACATCCAGGCCATGTATGCAGGCATAGTTGGCCACCATCGTTCCGGCCTTTTTAACCTGCAGAGCCTTGTCGAGTCTGTAATTAGTCTCTATATCGCCGAAATGAAGAGTCTGGCTGTTCTTATCCACTCCGGAATTAAGCTGTCCGACTCCGGAATACTTCTCCAATAGAAAGATACTGCCTACATTAGTGTAGTTGCTTAAAACATAGGGAATGGCGGTTCCCACAACACCTCCGCCGATAATACCGACATCGTATATTTTCGTTTGCCCCATTCGAAGACTCCTTATTTTCAACGAGCCCTAATGGTTAAATAATACAATGAATATCATTCTTAGTCAAATAAAATCCCCGGTTTATGCCGGGGGCTTGTTGTAGTAAGGCTCGAAGACTACTTTGTCATCGGCTGTCGGGCCGAGAGATAGTATAGTTATCGGGGTATTGATAAGAGAACCTATTAACTTTGCGTACTGGAGTACATCCGGTAAAGATTTCAGGGTATCAATGGTTTTATATTCAGGACCGAAGTCGTTGCGACAAATAGCTATTTTGAGAGGTCGAACTCCAATAAGGCGGTCAAGATTTGTGAGGGCGACTTCATCAACGCCTTCTATGGATTCGATGGCGTATTTTACAGCCGGAACATCAAAATAACCGGCCCTGAACTTGCCCTGCCAGTCATTTTCTTTATTATGTGCGTCGGGCAATAGCTTTGTCAGCGCATTATCTTCGGTAGGGAAAGGTCCCGGCCCGTGCCTTGTGGCATAGCCGCGCAATACTCCTATCTTTTCAATTTTCCCGTCATAACCAGTTTCAGCGAGAAGCCGAACGGCGTTGTCGAATGTAGTATCTGTCTTTGTGACATATGGCGGGGAACCGAATCTTTGGTCCAGTAAAACTCCCTGAGCGCCTTCGAATATAACCGTGCCTTTCTTCAGGATGGTTTTAAGGTGCTCCGGGCCGACTATGGCAACGGAATCAAGGAAGATTTTATACTGCTCCAGACAGGCGTCCAGTACATTATCATGTTCATCATAAAGATGCTGAATATTCCTGCCGGCGATACCATTTTTCGGTAAAGATTTTTTAATATTTTCCAATATCTCTTGGCTACGGGATTTTATGAATTCGAGTTTTCTTTTTGTTTTGCGGCTATTTTTCAGGTCTCCGGCGAATAGAACCTTATTCCCATATTTGCGATAGTCACTCATTGCTTGACCGACTCCGAGGCCGCAACTGCCGTGTCTCAAGGAGCCTCTCGAAAGTTCTAGGAGACGATTTATCATGCCGTGATATGGTGTAACGATAACAGAGCCGGCCTCTACGGATAGCCGCTCTAAGGCATCGGTAATCCCCAACCTTCTTAAATGCTCTTCTTCGACTAAGATGCTGAGGGGATTGATAGGCATAAATCTTGAAAGATGGGTTTTTGTTCCCGGCACCAGCGTACCGCTGCCGAACTGGGCAAAGACATGATGCCGGCCATCAGGGGCCACTACGGTATGAGCGGCCTGCGGACCGCCGTTGTATCGTACGATGGTATGTGCGCCGTATTTTCTGGTAAGAAAGTCAACAATACTTCCCTTGCCTTCATCGCCAAATCCCAGTCCGGCGACAAGAAATGCTTTTTTAGATCTGGCCATTGATACCGTCTTTTTGATTTCTGAGCATAGGAAGAACTACATTTGCCCAGCTCTCCATAGCTAAGTCGAATTTAGAGGTGAGCTCGTCAGAAAACATAAAATTTTCATAGTCAATCAAGGACATCAGAACCATGTCAGCCATATCTCCGGCGCTTACTTCGTAGCCTGATTCGAGCCCGGACATTATTTTTGAAGCAAGGATTGCGTCTGGATCCTTAGTAATTATTGCTTCTACAGCTTCAAGAAATTCTGAGCGCCGGTCGACATAGGCCAGGAACAAATCATCCCTGGCGGCCATCAGAGTGCATCCGTCATTCAATGCATAAAGTAAATCTTTGATAAATTCCACTCCTTTGACGGACTCTATTTTTAATACTATCTCAGCATTTGAAGGATCGGGCCGGTATTTATGACCCCCATAGATACGGAAGAACTCATCCAGGTCATTTTTACTTTCTACAAAAGAGAGCATGAACGACTTCATATCAAGCCTGATGGCGGCATCGATATAATAAAAATCCTGCGGACTAAGATAAGAAGCCGTCTCAAAGCTTTCGGCAACTATATGCACGCTCTGGCTCTCGCCCAGGAAATAACGAGATGGTGCATCAGCGGTATCAAAGTATATCTTTTTTTCTCGGGGATTAGCGTTCAATATCTCGAACCATCCCAAGCCTCTGAAGTATATTTTCCCCGGAAGTTTTATCTCAAACTTAGTGTTCAATGTCACTGCACCGCTTTCAAAAGGTGTCCACTTGGCAATGCGCACTTGTCTTCCTTCAAGGTCAACATATAGTTTCTTGCCGTATTTCAGGGCCAGGGGGTTAAGCTTGGCTAAAATTTCTGCCGGTTTATACGGGCTTGCTCCGCCGGTATTGTACCTGACCGCGCCGATAAGAGGATGCGCAAGAATTCTTTCACTTAATTCAAGAGCCCTGCCTGAGGTCAGCGTGGGCAGAGTAGCTATCAGCATAAGTCCTCCTTTAATTGTGAAGGTTCGGGTACATCATATTTAATCATAATTTATGGCCCTGTCAATTAAAATCATTGGACTACATCTAAGCGCTATGGTATAAAATATCCGCACCTTTACATTTAAATCGGGGGAAAGAATGCCTTGCAATATCGGGTATAAGGAAGTCGCCAGAGCCAGGATACCTAAGCCGGTGCCGAAAAAGTTCAAAGCTACGGTTAAGCCGCCCGAGATAGATCGGGATTTGCTGGAAAAAATAGGCGAGGAAGATCCGGCGTTCATTGAATGGGCTAGCGAGCTTAATATCCGACCTCTTCTGGAAGAAGCGCTGAGCAGAGCTTTAAAATCTGTCGGCGATATTCAAGGAGTAGAAGTCAGAATAAATGAAGACGGCTCTCTGGAAATAACCGGCAAGCATACTGATGACTACGGCAAGAAGAGGCTTGAAAAATTTACCAAAGAGCTCTCCGACCGCTTTCAAATGGAAGTCCTGGGTATCGTTGCTGAACTTCTTGAGTATGAGGTAGAAATTTCTAAGGAAACTGAGGAAGGACAGAGTAATCTGGTTCTGGAAGCGGAAAAACATCAGCATTCTCATGGCCATGTAAACCGGTACCTTAAAATAACTAAAGGCGAAGGTGACGAGGAGGGCTCTTTGCGCTTCGAACATTTTGCTTCTCCTGAAGAATTGAAAAGTGAGAAGGAGAAATTTCTGGCCTTAGCTCAAAAAATGGGCGTCAAGCTGAATCTTGAAACAACGGAAAAATCAGGCCAGCCGATAACCAATGATGCCGTCCATACGCATTTTTTAAAGGGGCGGGGATAATATGACTGCCAAGATAGGAACAGGAGATGGTTCAGTAATCGACGGCGCAGAAAATAAGGTTAGTACTAGCACCGTTCTTCATTCTTGGTTCGATGACGACCTCAGAATACCTTTAGAAGCCGGGATATCCCATGTATTTCTTTTGCATGGAGACATAAATGGTCTGGTATTAAATCCGGATAGAGATGAAGAGCCTGACAGGTCTTATATTCCTGTCAAAAATTTTCTTGAAAAAGTTTTTGAGAACGGGGAAGTAGTCGTTTTCTATAATATTGCCTCCGGTATCCGTTTCCTCAATAAGGACATGGAAAAAAAGTTCAGAACTGTAACCGGATTGGATGCCGACAACAGTTCCAGAGGAAATCCGATAGCCGATGCCAGGGCAAGTTTGGCTGTAAAACGGGGGATTCCCAAAGAACCGGAACTGGCTCTGCCATTGATAGAGAAGGCGTTAAAGAAATGCAAAAAAGTGGCTTTGGTTATAAATTCGATACATTTTATCGCCCCGGCAACCAGCGGAGGCATATCATTACTGCCGCCAGAAAGAGCGAATGTCGAGCGGATAAAAAACTGGATTCAGGATGAGGCCATAAAGGCCAACGGCAATACCATTATTCTTCTGACGGATTACAGCTCTAAAGTTTCAAACGAGATCAAGCAGGCCGGAAGCGGTCTTTCTATTGTCTTCATTCCTAAGCCTAATAAGGAAGAGCGCAGAGATTTCATAAGGCTGCTGGTTGAACGGAGCCTGAGCTATGCCAAGTTGGCGGTCAGGCTTGAAAGTATAAATAAGGAGACGGCGAAACAGGAGGCCTCACCTAAGAAACTACCGAAGTTACTTCAGGAAGCTGAAGCAGTTAAAAAAGAAATGCGAAGCTACTCGGTAACATTTCCCATGCCGGAAAACTTCGACATCAATATGTTTGCCCACAATACTCAGGGGATGAGCTTCAGGCAGATATTTGACATATTCCTTCATGCCAAGAAGATAGGCAAACCAGTAAGCCTGGATATCGTAAAATTAAAAAAGGGCGAGATACTGAACAATGAGTACGGCGAAATAATGGAAATAGTCGAGCCTCGGCGCGGGTTGGAGGATATCGGTGGTTTGGAACATGTAAAAAAGGAGCTTAATAATATTCTTGATGCGATAAGAAAAGGCGAGTCACGACTGGTCCCAATGGGCGTGACATTAATGGGCCCGCCCGGTACAGGCAAAACAGCCACCGTTGAAGCATTGGCCAAAGAAGCCGGTTTCAATTTTGTGAGGATACGGAATGTGCGGTCAATGTGGCTTGGAGAATCAGAAAGCCGTCAGGAAAAACTTATTCATGGCTTGCGCTCTTTGGCGCCGGTGATAGTAATGAATGATGAAGCCGACCTGACCGATGCTTCCAGGGATGCGCCGAAAGGGGATTCGGGAGTATCAGAAAGATTGATGAAAATGTGGATGGAATTTCTTTCCGATCCAAAAATCCGCGGACAAGTGATAGTGATATCCTGCACCAACAGGCCGGACAGGATAGACCCGGCTTTAAAGCGCAGCGGGCGAAGTGATGAAAGGATTCTATTGCCAATGCCGTCATTAAAAGAAATCCCCGATATTTTCATGGTCATGTTCAAACGCTATGAGATACCGACTGATATCAAGGACTTTACCTCGCATGCGCTTACCGTAGAAGGATATTCCGGCGCTGATATAGAAAAGATATCCTTGAACTCGTTGAAGTTTGCCTTTGAACAGGGTAAGAATTCGGTAACTGACGAGATTCTCCGTAATGCCATTGAGGATTTCATACCCAGTGCCAGTCAGGCTGAGATTGACCGGATGACCGTCCTGGGCATTCTGGAGTGTTCTTCCAGAAGGCTTCTGCCTAAAAATATTAAAGAGATAGTCAGCGCCATAAAAAGACGCAATCTTGTCGAAAACTTACCTGAAATTATGAATCAAATAATGTCCAGAAATATACTAGATGCAAGCTAGTTTTCTTGCTAAGGCCGCAAATCACTGTGGCCTTTATTGTCCTAAAAATTGACAAAAACAAATATAAATAGTATCAATATAGTCGCTGTTCATTTACAATGAGGCCATCTCTAAACTCTATATTCTGCTGCAATTTCCCAGTTTAGGCTGCAAAAAGCGAATATTTCGTCGGAATAGTACCCACTATTCCTTCTCAATCTTCGCTTTCTTCGCTCAAAACTGGAAAATTTCGCAACGAAAAAGAGTTCAGAGATGACCTCAAAAAAACAGCAGGAGCAAAAGAATGGGTGGTGGCGGAAGTTATTATGACAGAGATGTTACTTCAGGCGGTTCAAGGACCAGTACCGGCTATTCTGATTTTGCGTCTCAGGTGACAGGCCGTGGTAGCCTGGACAGGTCGCTATTACCATTAAATCGCACGCTTGTTTCAGGCTGTAAGAGCCCATTAGTATGTCCTTTGGATGGCACCGGCTCGATGGGTACTTTGCCCAGAATTCTCTGCGATAAATGGCCGATGATAGCCGGGCAGATAGCGATGCAAAAATATCTCGACGATGTTATGGTAAGTCTTGCCATCGTAGGCGATGTGGAAAGTGATCGAGGCCCTATCCAGACATGCGATTTTGCAAAGATACGCGACCTTGACCCCTGGCTTCAAAAACTTTGGATCGAAGGCCGGGGTGGCGGTCAGCATTTTGAGTCCTACGAGTTCATGGCATACTATTATGCCCGGTGCTACGACATGCGTAATGCGGAAAACCCCATGTTAATATTCACCGGCGATGAAGGATTCAGAGAGTATCTTTCCAGCCAAAAACTGAGAGAACATTTCGGAGGAGAGCATCAGGATGTTACCGCTTCGGAAATTTTTGATGAACTGAAGAAGAAATTCAAGGGGAATCTTTTCCTTATACACCGCTATTATAGCGGCTATGATCTTGATAAAGAGATAGTGACCCAGTGGACTCGGGTATTGGGCAAGGAAAATGTAGTAAAGCTGGAGACCGAAACTGCAGTAGGAGATATCATGCTGGGGATCATTGCTCTGGCCAGCCGTTCAAGAACTCTGGATCAATATATCAAGGACATGGAGGAGAGGCCTCTTGAAATGGGTGGCGTAAAATACGAACCTCAATCAAAGGCGCGGCTAGATGAGGTCAGGCAATCTCTTAAGCTGTTGGCATCTACAATAAAGCCGGCTCCAAAGCGAAAAACTGTCGTCAAAAAGACTGCGTCTAAAGCTACGACGAAGGTTGACGATAAAGCCGGGCCTGCTCCAGATAAGAATGCTTCTAAAAAGCCTAAGCCTGGCCGGATATTTTAACAAAGGAGGAGAGAGAACATGGGCGGTGGAAGCTGGGATGACGATGATTATCTAAAACAGCGGAAACAACGCAAGCAGAGCGGTCAGGACGATTTCAGCTATGATGCTGACTTGAAGTCAAGATCGACAGACGAATGGAAGGCCAATCCCGACCTTGACCCCAGGAACATTAAGGATGTCAGGGAAAGCCGGGATAGCGATGAGCATCCTCTTTCCCGAGCTGTTGCCGTATTTTTCGATGTCACCGGCTCAATGGGTGGAATTCCAAGAGTTTTTCAGACAAAACTGGGAAAACTCATAGACCTTCTTAAAAAGTCAGGGATTAAAGACCCCCATGTTATGCTGGCGGCAGTAGGCGACACCAAATGCGACAGAGTTCCTCTACAGATAGGCCAATTCGAAAGCGACAACCGCATTGACGAACAGCTTCGCCTCTTCTTTCTGGAGGGCGGCGGCGGCGGACAAGTTTACGAATCATACGGGCTTGCTCATTATGTCGCGGGATGGAAAACGGCGATTGATTGCTGGGAGAAGCGACAGGAAAAGGGATACCTCTTCACAATCGGCGATGAAATGCCCTGGTCGCCTCTTACTAAAAAAGAGATTCAATCTGTTTTCGGTGATAATCTTGAAAAAAGCATCACCATGGAAGAAGCGATAGCAAAAGCCTCCGAGAAGTATCATGTCTTTCACCTTAATGTCACTGACGGCAGTCATGGCCGTGATCCGGAAGTTGTCAAAAAGTGGCGCTCTCTTCTGGGAGAGCGAGTGCTGATGCTTGATGATCCGTCAGCTGTTTGCGAGCTTATCGTTTCGACCATTGCCCTTATTGAAGGAACTGCCAATCCCGATGATTTGGCCACGAGTCTCGGTCTTGATAAGAAAACCGCCAAGACAGTAAGTGACGCTTTGTCTGATTATGTTGATTCTGCCAAGACTGACGGAGATACTGATACAAAAGATACAAAGAAAAAAACCGGAAGGATTTTTTAAAAACAAAAGACCCGCATTAAGGGTCTTTTTTGATAGATTTATAATTGTATCCTAGGATATAGTTATAAATATTTAATTTTTCGGGTAGGGATCATTTTCTTTTATATAGTCGGCTACTTTATCGGGGACAAGGCCGTCTATGGGCAGGCCGGCCATTATTTTTTCTCTGATGAGTTTACTCCTGCCCCGTAGCTTTTCCATTTTTACCACCATGCTATTCGGCGGCAGGTCTGAACTATCCACCGGGCATCCGGGGTGATCTATCACGGCATAATTCAGCGACGACCATATCTCTGGACCCTTTTGCCATATTCTTTGAATCTCTGATTTGCCATCTTTGCCTCCGGAAATAATATCACCACCGATAACGAACCACCTCTCGGCAGACGGATACTTTTCCTTGTACCGCCTATCCAACAGCCAGTGAGGAGTAAAGGTTTCATTGTTCAGATCATAGAAGTCAATTTCTATATTTGGAACATCCTCAAGGGCCAGTCTTATCATAGCCTTTTTATGAAATGGCGGAACAGGTATAGTTGATGGTTTTTGAGCCCTTGCACCGGAGGCAACAACAATCACGGAGTCGAAATTATCTATCAGTTTCTCAATAATTACCAGATGATGATTGGCCGGAGGATTACCGCTCAATCCGTAAATGGCCAGTTTTGTCATACTTTCCTGCCGGCAAGCAGTTGTTGTTTTAATTCTTTGTAGTGTTGGGTGTAATGAGGCGGAAGTATTGATTCTTCAAGGTCCCGTCCGAAAGCCCGCTTGGAAACAATGATTATCGGCGGTGCCTGTACCCGTTTGAAGAATGCGCTGTTAAATAATTTCCAGCATCTCTCAAGGTCCTCCACGAACTTTACGGGCGTAGGGAAAAGACGCATGATAGTTCCTTCTTCCAGCATGAGCTCCTTCTCAAGTTTGCCGGCGATGTAAAATTCAATGAATTTCTCCGGATTCCATCTGAATTCCGTTACCGCCCGGACCCATTCATCGTGATAGCCGCGTCTGGCGGGATAGCCGTAATCAAATGGGTCTTTTTGATTTTTATCCAGCTCGGCTGACGGAACTTGGTTAATGCATATTTGAGGGATGACCTCTTTTTTGAAGACATCGGTATTCAGATACTGAGCAAGTTGTCGGACCTCACGCTTTACAAGGTCCCCGAATGGAGCCAGCCATCCTCGCATGTCTCCATCAAGAGTGCCATAGCCGAAGGCAAGCTCGGCCTTATTCCCGTTACAGGTGAAGACACCCCCAACTTGTTGTGCTTCAGCGGCCAGTATTTCCATTCGGCATCTGGCCTGGATATTTTGATGAGCAAGGGTCCCTTTTGCAACTCCTGTTTGTCTGGAAATGGCATCAACAATCTCAAAAATAGGGGATATCTTGAGACTGCAATTAAGACCGGCGGCCGTTCTTTTCGCTAATTTCTGAACTTCCGGGTCACTGTACTCATAAGGCATATTAATCAGGTGAACTCTATCGGATCCTAGAATGTCTACCATCAATGCCGCTATAGTGGCAGAATCAACGCCGCCGCTTAAACCGATAACAACATGGCGGGCTTTGTCGGGTAGCATCTCGAGCATATATTTTGTGGCTGATTTGATGCCAAGATATAATTCCTTTGTATCGTCATTCGGTTTCTCAGCTAAAGGCTTGAGGTGCGGTCCAAAAACTATATCCTGACTGCCCTCAAAATACGGTTCTATCTCATGAATTATATCTCCTTCCTCGTTATATATTGTGGACACACCGTCAAAATTGATGATGTTGTCACCATTATTTTGGCAACCGGTATTATTAACATAAACAACAGGAACTTTTAAGCTATGGATGAGGTTTTTTATGACTTGATGCCGTTTTCTGTTCTTCTGCCAACCCCAAGGAGAAGCCGAAATGGCGATAAGAAGTTTGGCTCCTTTTTCAACCAGAACTCCGGCCGGATTCAAAGAATAATCATCTTTCCAGAAATCTTCGCAAATCCCGATACCCACGGGTATTGTGCCTATTGATGTTTCCAGGTCATAAACTTTCAGAAGGTCGCGGACGGAACAATTTTCAATCCCTTCTTTCCCGCTTGTTTTTCTGAAAAGTTCAGCCTGTTCTTCCGCCATTTTTCTGGCTGAAAAAAGATGCTTATCATCATCGAAGAACCGATAGTGAGGCTGAAGGGTTTTGACAACATAGCCCAGTTGTTTCCCGTTCTGAGCAATGATAGCCGCATTGTACATTCGCTGGCGGCCGTCCTCTCCTTTGTTCGGCGAACTGACCACGCTTCCGAAGATAGCGACCAGCTTTTCTGGAACAGATGTAATTATTTTGCGATTAAAAGCCTGAACATCCTCAATGAAATACTGGTCCTCAAATTTATCAGCTATAAGGTAGCCGGGAATGCATAATTCCGGGAAAATGATAATATCTATCCCGCGTTTAGCCGCGGAGCTTATTTCATCAATAATATACTCCGCATTGATATCGGGTCTTCCGGGGATAACTTCCATCTGGCAGATGGATATTTTGAGTCCTTTGAGGTTGTCCATATGCTCCCTTTTTATATAAATTTAGGAAGGAACTCCCAAATTTATATAGTAAAAATAAAGTTTAGTCAAGTCTAGCCATATTTATTCTGATGCTTCATTTTGGATAAAAGTCTGGATTACATATCCTCTCGCTACCGCTCGGTCTTCCCGGCGAGAGACCTCGCTGGTTTTCGTCGTTGGCTCGTCCCATAAGAATGGGACACCATGCCCGCCTCCTCCTCTATCCCGCTACGAGGATATTTAACCTAGACTTTTATTGATAAACAAGATGGGGCTTTATTTATAGCATATGGCGCTAATTGCGAGAGAGTTGATTTATGGGGACTCCCGCCCGCTTCGCCGGAGCTTCAGCGAGGCGAGCAGGCTGGCTGAG